>Ga0209536_100002616_pt1 | contig 29334 bp, 24 predicted proteins | sample DeeMarSeWOR28_12_FD_187461 | JGI IMG/M metagenome (GOLD analysis project Ga0209536, IMG submission 187461) | Marine sediment microbial communities from White Oak River estuary, North Carolina - WOR-2-8_12 (SPAdes) (version 2) | ecosystem: Environmental > Aquatic > Marine > Intertidal zone >...
ATGGCGCACCTCTGTTCGCCGGCATGATCGACATTGCGGATTCGACGTACGACGTACTCGCAATCGACGTACGGTTCAACGATGCGGTGCGGTTTGACTTCTTTGACCGTCTCCGGTATCGTCAGCGGCTCCGCGACTACGGCAACGACCATTGGATGCCGTATGAGATCACGTTCTCTGGGCGGATCCATTTTGGCATTCCGATCCCAGGTGTTCCCAAGAACTTGAGCTTTCAGCACCAGGCTACGCTCAGTGATTTCCGCTTCGACGATGGCAATGTACCTGACGATATCGGCACGTTCCTGGTCGTAGTGGACGAGAGTGCGGACGAGGTGGACAGCACGGTGTGGGAAAGTCGCCGAGTCAGTCGGCTAACTGATGTCGAGCAGGCGGCCTATGCTCGGATAGACTCGGTGAGAAGCCAGCCAGCATCGATCGGCAGTCGCGTAGCGAGTAGCCTGGGTCTGGCACTGTACTTCAGTACCAATCACGACTTCGTCCACTTCAACCGAACCGAGTCAGTCTATCTCGGGGCTGGCCGGACGTGGCAGAACCTGTCATCGAAGATCACCCTACGCACCAAATTGGGCTATTCCTTCGGCCGGAAGGAAGTGCAGTATGACTTTGGCGCGTGGTACCGCGTCTCCCGACGGCATGACATATGGATAGGTGGGTCTTACCATGACGATATCGTGGCTCGCCCGACGATCGTATCGAGTTCGTACAACCCGACATACTTGGCGCTGCTCGTCAAACTAGACCCACTGGACTACTACCGAGAGAAGGGCTTCAACCTTTCGGTTAGTGGCCGGCTGCCGTCACACACACGGCTGGCATTGCAGTACAACGAGTACCGCCAATCATCGGTTTCGGTCGTGACGGACTACTCCATCTTCAAGGTTGACCGCAGCGTTTCTCCGAACCCACCGATCGACGAAGGCAGATTGCGTTCCTTAGAGGCTACGGTCACATATGATTCCCGACCGATGGTGCGGCAGAAGGGACGAGACATTCGCCTCCCCACTCTGACGTACACACTAGTAACGGCGGGCGTCGAGTACTCCTCTCCTCGGCTGGTGGCCACCGATTTTCGCTATGGGCGCTACTACGTGAGGCTGAAGCGAAGACAACGCACGTTCAACTGGGGGTTAACGACGATCGACGCCTATGTTGGGGCATCCAGCGGCAACCTGCCGCGCCAGCGTTACTTCAGGGTTGACTTCGGCAAAGGTGCCTTCTTCGAAGAAGGTGGTTTCAGTACGATGCACGAGGTCAATTTCTTCGGCAACAGGGCCGCCACGCTGGTTGTGAGCCATAATTTCGATCGCATGCTCTTTCGCAAGAGCGGTATCCCGTTGATCAAGCGACTACCGTTCACGCTTGCGGTTCACGGTGGTGTGTTCTGGACGGACTTCGTGGATCATTCTGCAAATCCGGGCGATGACGTTCTCGCTACTGCACCGACGGCATATAGCGAGGTCGGCTTTGGTATCGGGAACCTGACGCCGTTCTTATCGCCACTCAATTTTGCGGTCTACTTCAGCTGGCAGTTGTCTTCCTATCAGACGGAAGGCTTCCAATTCCGGATCGGAGTGCCTACGCCATGAGTAGGACGTGGATCGCATGAACGTAATCGGTAGAGTGTCATTCCCTCTACGTGTTGGTACGTTCAATACGCAGCTTCTCCCGTACATGGTTTCTTGCAGGTCGAGGGCCCGTTCGATCGCTGCCAGAATCATCGAGGGAGGATACGACTTGATCGGACTGAGTGAGGTGTTCAGCAATCAGGGTCGGCGTGAGTTGCTGACGGGTCTTTTGCCACACTATCCCCATGGCGTATGGTACGTGGGCAGTAGGAGCCGCCTGAGGCTAGACAGCGGGTTGATGTTATTCAGTAAGTTGCCGCTCGATGACCTTGGTTACGAGCGACAGTTCGTGCCGGGGCGTGGCAGAACGAGTCTAACCGGGGCTGGGGAGGAAGTGTCGTACTTGCGGTTTGCCGAGTACACAGATCGGTGCTGTAGTGACGGCCTGGCGGCGAAGGGCTGCGCGTACGTGCGAATCTCCGTCGAAGGGCACCCGCTGCATGTCTTCCTGACGCACGTCCAGGCCTCCTACCTGAACCACTCCGTCACGAGATATCTCAAGACCGTAGCTGTGAGGGCCGCACAGATACGACAGATGGCGAGGTTCATGCAGTCAGTGTTGGGAGGCGACTCGCTCAGTGGTGAGAACGTGCTCATCATGGGGGATTTCAACGTACACTGGAGTGCGGGCGGGGTTGGTTATCCGCACCGTGGAGCCAGACTCCATGGTGATGAGTGGGAGTCGATGTTCGAGACATTGGACCCGCTATTTCCCGGAGAACTGGTCGACGTGTGGCGGAGATATGCTCCCACCGCGGATCTGGGACTCACGTATCCGGCGGCGGGACCCAATACTCGGCCCGACTATATCCTGCTGAGTGCGGCCGATCCGGAGTTGCCGTTGTGTGCGCAGCACGTGTCGGTAGCGCGTAACCTGGCGCGCGATGGACATGGTGCCGACGCAAGAGAGCTTCTGTTGAGCGATCACTTCGGAGTAAAGGCGGATTTAAACCTACCGGCGCCACACGGTAATGCCGCCGATGCGTGCGCTCTCGCTGTGGATGGCAACGAGATTCGAGTGCGCGGACGCATTGGTAATCCTGGAGGTGTGCAGTGGTATCGACTGGAAGCGCCGGGTAGGTACCTGATCCGGGTGGTGGGCGCACTCGCTGAGGCGAACATCAGAACTGAACTATATGCGGAGCAGGATATATCACGTCCGCTCGAGTCACGGACAGCAGGTGCGGGAGAACATGTGATAGCAAAGGAATACACGGTGGCCAGCCCGAGCTACTTGTGCGTCGGCGATGCGCGGGATACGGTGCGCGGAGAGTACACTCTTCAGGTCCACAAAGCACAGCGGGCCCAGCTCGAGACCGGACAATCAGTGGTCTAGTGACCTCGTCGGGCATGCTGGCGTCGCGATCACCCGCCATGTGGCACTGTCCGCCCAAACGTGCTAGAATCCCCACCAAGTCGGCTAACGATCACCAAGGCTACGCACTCACTCCGCGACGAGACAAATGACCGAATACCTCAGAAAGCTAGGGATCGAAGAGCGAAACCGTGGTGGTTTCGGGGGAGAGTGGATCGGCTCCGGACCTGAACTCCAGGTGATCACTCCCATAGATGGCTCCACGATCGCAACGGTACAACAAGTGACCGAGCACGAGTACGATCAGATCGTTGACAGCGCCCAGCACGCGTTCCTCGAGTGGCGCCGTGTACCGGCTCCCAAGCGTGGTGAAATCGTGCGCCAACTCGGTAACCGGCTGCGTGAGTTCAAGCAGGAGCTTGGCGCCCTAGTGACTCTGGAGATGGGCAAGATCATAGCTGAGGGCGAAGGTGAGGTACAAGAGATGATCGACATCTGCGACTTCGCTGTCGGTCTATCACGCCAGCTCTACGGACTCACGATGCAATCCGAGCGACCTGACCATAGGATGTTCGAACAGTGGCATCCACTTGGAGTGGTTGGTGTCATAAGTGCCTTCAACTTCCCAGTGGCAGTGTGGAGTTGGAATACGGCACTGGCGTGTGTTTGTGGTGACAGCGTGTTGTGGAAACCATCGAGTCAGACGCCACTAACGGCCATCGCATGTACCAAAATCGCGCACCGGGTGTGTGAGGAGAACGACGTTGATCCCGCCATCTTCTCGCTAACCATCGGGAAGGGATCCACGATCGGGGATAGATTGCTCCATGACCGGCGGGTGCCCCTCGTTTCGGCCACTGGAAGTTGCCAGATGGGGTACCGAGTGGGTGCAGTTGTTGGTGAGCGGCTGGGGCGCACCATCTTGGAGCTGGGCGGTAACAATGCCATTATCGTGACGCCAAACGCCAATATGGATTTGGTGCTGCCTGCGATCCTGTTTGGCGCCGTCGGCACGGCGGGACAACGGTGTACCAGTACTAGGCGAATCATCGTGCATGCATCGGTGCGCGAGGAGATTGTTCAACGCTTGTCTTCGGCCTATGCCACCATCCGCATCGGCGATCCGCGCAGAGCCGAGACTCTGATGGGTCCCCTCGTAACCAGAGGTGCCGTGACCGATCTGCAAAACGCGATCCGACGAGTCCAGGAGGAAGGTGGTGAGATTCTGTACGGTGGTGATCCGCTCGTTGGCCCGGACTACCCGGGCGGCCACTATGTCAAGCCCTGCATTGCGGCCGCGAAGAACGAGTACGATATCGTGCAAGAAGAGACCTTTGCGCCGATCCTCTACATCATTGACTACGGCACTGCTTCAGCTACGCCGCGGCAAGCGGTGGATGAGATCGAGGAGGCAGTCGCGCTACACAACGGCGTGCCCCAGGGTCTCTCGTCCGCCATATTCACCGAGCACCTGCGAGAAGCTGAATACTTCTTGTCGCACCGCGGCAGCGATTGCGGGATCGCGAACGTCAATATCGGAACCAGCGGTGCGGAGATAGGCGGCGCGTTCGGCGGCGAGAAGGAAACTGGCGGCGGCCGTGAATCGGGATCGGACGCGTGGAAGGCGTACATGCGGCGTCAGACGAACACCGTGAACTGGAGTACAGATCTACCGTTGGCACAGGGCATCCAATTCGGCTAGGACCCTGACAGCGGGAGCGGCCCGAAGGTCCTTCAGTTGCCGTGGGCCTTGCCAACGGCCACCGTGATATTGTCTCTGCCACCTCTGTCGAGAGCGGTGTTCACCAGCTCACGGCAAACTTCCTCTGCGCTGCCGCCCCGCTGCAATATTTCGCTGATTGCCACATCGGTAACGTGCTTGGTCAATCCGTCCGTGCAGAGTAGCAGGGTGTCTCCCCATTCTAGGTCGAGTAGACCGATAGAAGGCTTGGCGTCGACGCCAATGGCACTGGCCAACACATGGTCGAGCCCAGAGTCTCTCGCTTCAGACTCGCTCATGACGCCTTCATCCACCATGAGTTCGCTCATAGTCTGGTCCCGCGTGAATTGCCTGAGCCGTCCCCTGTGGAGGTGGTATCCACGGCTATCACCAACATGGACCATGTAGGCCCGTGGCCAGATCAAAATGACCATCGTGAGCGTGGTGGCCGGTCCACGTCCCTTGGAACCGTATTCTTGCTGTACCCGATCGTGTGTATGGAATACGGCTTTCTCCAATTGGTCGATGAAGTCATGTTCTCCATCGACATCTACGCGGTAGCAGCAATGCAGCGTGTTTGTGATATAGTCGATTAGTGCTTGCACTGCCGTCCCGCTCGCGTAGTACCCGCCGGGTACTCCACCAACACCGTCGGCAACGACGAATATGTGTGCCTCGGACTCACCGAATCCTTCAAAGGTTCGCACCGTCTCGATGCTGGTGTACGGAATTTCCATTGATCTTCGCAGACAGGCGACCAGGAACTGATCCTCATTGGTCCTACGTACCTTCCCCACATGCGTCATCCCAAAAGTGTCTATGAAGCGCTCGCGTGTCATTGCGGATGCTCGTGGCTTGTGTGGCAACTGGATCCCCTTACGTGGCTTTATTCTTTATCATCTCGGCGGCGAGCCAGTAGAACGCCTCGTTCACGCCGTTCCCGGTCTTTGCGCTCGTTCTTAGCACGTGCCAGTGAGCCTTGGTGAGAGCGTCATAGTCCTGCTGCTGCAGTGCCCAGAGGTCCGTGAGATCGGCCTTGTTGAGGGCCACGACATATGGGACGTCGCCAATTGTCTCGAAGGCAAGCCGCCTCAATTCGAACAATTGATCATACGAATTGCGGCGCGTACCGTCGGCCACGAAGAACAAGCCCGCCGAGCCCCTCAGGTAACTCGTCTGTAAATCCTCAAAGTCGTCTTTGCCGGCGAGATCCCAGAGTAACAAATTGACGGTCGCGTCACCCAAGTGGACCTGCTTACGGTCGATCTTGACGCCAACGCTCGAGTGGTATTTGTCCGAGAACTTGGAGTACACGAACTGCCGGATCAGGCTGGTCTTGCCGGTGCCAAACATTCCGACCATGCAGATCTTCTTCTGGATCACCGCAACCTCCATATGCTGCCGGTATCAGGTTCCAGCCTGACCACGAATGCTACACTACGGTTGATGCGCGCCATCGAGATCGGATCGTCGGTCGTGATGGGATCCGAGGTTCCTATGCCTACTCCGTTCATTGCATCCTCCGAAACCCCCAATTCCGCCAAGAGACCGAGTACACTCACAGCCCGCTGCTGGCTCAAGACTTGGTTTGTCTCGTTGGAACCGGTCGTGTCGGTGCGGCCAATGATATCGAGGGTCGTGCGGTAGCGTTCGTCCCTGGATATGCTCTGAAGGTGTTGAAGCGAGTCAGCAACCTCTGCAACGGTTTCTCGAGCGATTGCAGTGAGCGCGGCCGACCCGACGTCGAATAGGATACGGCTCTGCTCGATGTGTGATGCGAGGGTCCGGAGTTCACGAGGCACAGTGATATCTACGTTCGAAAAATCTACTCGCGCCACCCCGGGCATTTGTGGTGCGAGGCGAGCGGCGCCGGACAGCCAATCAGCCGGTGCGGTGCCGCTGGCCAGCAAGATCTCCCCCCGTAGCTGGATTTCCAGGGAGGGAGGTGGGTCCAGCACCGCCCGCGCGCGGGCCACTACGATGGCCGAATCAAATGAGAGATACGGCTCCCACAGGGCTTCGACACGGGAACTGTCCACACCCATCTGAGTCAGCAGCATCATGGGGTTGGCCGCCAGCGGGTCTCTCATACCTCGGAGGCTCGACCTCCGGAAACCGCGATCCGTATCCACCAAGATGATGCCCGGTTCGCGCTCGATCGTCGCGATGGCACGGTTCCAGCGTCGGGACGATCGGAAGGCCAGCATGACGAGGAGCAGCACTATCCCCAGGCCGATACCCCATGCGATTCTCAGTGTTGCTCGCCGGGTCCCTGGGCGATCGGTTGTGAGAAGAGTATCGAGACACGCTTCCAATAGAGGCTTCGTCGCCTCGAACGGCCCGGGGTCGCCGTCGAATCGGCTGAGGGAAGTCGCAAACTGGAGGTGAATGGTCTCGAGTGTTCCTTGCAGTCGTTCGAGGAACTCGGTGGGATGCTGTCCCCGCACGACTGCGGCGAGCAATGCTTTGGGTCCCGCTTCCACGAGGACCGTGACATCTCCGACGACGAAAGTGCGCAGCCCGGCCTCAGATCCGGCATCGAACGAGTCCGTTACGAAATCACGTATCGCGGTGAGCATCCCTGAAATGACATCGGCGTCCTGAGTATCGCGATCGCCTTGAGCCACGTGGGCCAAAGGCAATCCCGTTTCCCGGTGGATCAAGAACACCTGCTCTACGCGGTATACCAGTGCATGCTTGATCACCACCTGCGCATACGGTACGCCGCTGCGCCAGGCTTCGATTCTCCATTGCAGACCACGGAGTGAAAGGCTATGCTCGATTGCACGATTGAGCGTGTTGACGAACCCCGCCATCGTCTCGGCAATCGCTTTGCGAATGGCGGGACCCAGGATCGGAAATATCGCCAGCGCTATTTGCTGGGGACTACGCTTAACCGATTCGCTTATCGCTTCTTCGATTGTTGGAGAGAGCGCTCGTGCCAGCTTCTTGTCCTGCGCCGTGCGAAGGGCTATTGCATCCGGTAGGATATTCGCGAGTTCTTCAGGGGTCTCTAGCGCGGTGACTCGTTGCTGCAGCTCCTGCAACACGCGTTTCTCATCACCTATTAGCAGCTCGCGGAGCGCGGAGAAATCCCGTCCCGTCCGATCCGAGTTCTCGATCGCGTCTTGGACGTCCTGCTCCGGGTCTTCGAAACCCTGACCTCGGGTCACGGCTACGCGCTCGAGGGAGGGGTTTGCAGATCTTCGGTCAACCGCAGCGCCATGTCTGAAAACAGTTCGATAAGTGATGCGGTATCCAGCTTTTCGGAACGCAGCTCGTGAGTGAAGCGCCCGATTTCTCTCGCGGTTTCGTCAGATAGTCTCTTTAGATCGGTAGTAACGGTCTTGGAGTGTTCTAGGATCGCCGTTCGCAGTTCCGCGTCGGCTTTGCTCGTAGCATCGTCGAGCCTGGTTATGAGCTTCTCAAGGTCCCGGATGCCAGCTCTAAGCTCACTAGCCAGCTGCCCGAGGTCGTTTGCCCGTTTTGCCCGTTCAGTCTTAATCTCTTCGGCCTGCGCCTGCAAGCCTCTCGCTACCGAAGACTCGAGACCAGAGATCCGCTTCTCGGCATCACCGCGCACGGTTTCCAAGTCGCGTTGGAATCGCTCCTCCAGCGCGGCCAACCGAGCGTCGACTGCCCGCATCTGGCCGCCAAACAGGATATCACGGACTTTGTCTAGGCTTTCAGGCTGCTCCTCTGATCCGCCATGCGCCATAGCGGCTGAAGCCGTCTTCTTGCGTTGAGAGGTCGTCTTTTTCATGGTTCCCATCACGTTGCAGGCGTGCCGATCCGTTCACTGCCAGGGCGGTACGGCCTACGCTGTCGAGTGTCGCGGACGAGGAGGGTAAAGTACTTCTCCGACTATGCAGCTACCAGGGGGAGAGGGCAGAGGTGTCGCCGGCGCCTAATCCTGGGCCGTGTGGAACCTAGCCGCCCTCCAGGCGGCGCAGTGTGAAGATGTCGACCGGGAGTGTGATGTCGAGTTCGAACTCGAGGATCTGCAGAGTGGTGCGCGTGTCGGTTTGAAGCGCGTTATCCATTTCGATGCGGAACGGATACCAGCGATCGCCTATCTGTCGCACGTCACCGAGCGAGACCGTTTTCAATAGCTTCCCGCTGCGCGCAAACCGCTCCTCCTTCAGTGGCACCGCGCGACCAGAATCGACCCATATCCGCCGCTGGGGGTATGCCAGATCGTCGCGCTTCGCTGTAAGAAGCAGTACCACTGTGGGGCGTCCATCCAGCTCTTCTGTGCTTTCTATCGTGGCGTCGTAGTCATCTGCCAGGCGGGGATTCTCGCTCGCGTCGCCGTAGGAGAAGTCGCTTCCCATCATTCCCTGCCGCAACATGTGGCCTTGAATTCGGACACTCCTGCCGGCCCTAGGAATGAAGATCCACATCGACGTCTCGATGCGAAGGAAGCGGCTTCCGGCTTCGCGTGCGGGCTCAGTGAACTCTAGAAACGACCTATCGGTACCCTCCGCCCACGAAATGAACTCGAGATCACGGACGGTTCCTTCTCTGTACCGAATGCTCATCCGGGCGGTCATCCGTGCGGTTCGAACAGTCATATTGGCGTCGACGCGTTCGAGGACCTCTGCAGCCGAAACTTGAGTCCTTGCGCCTGAGGCGGTGACGCCGAGCAGCAAGGCTAGCGCGGCGATTACCGCCCCAATGCGCACGCTCGGGAGTCCGTTGTTCATACTCTCAATGCCTCCGCTGGTGTCATGCGCACAGCGCGCCAGGCCGGATATATCGCTGCCACGCCGGCCGTGAAAACGCCAATAACGGCGCTGGAAACAGTGTAGACCAGGCGCCAGTCCGGGTATATCGTACCTTGAAATGGCAGCTCCATCGAGCGCATGGCGGCAGCAACATCTATGCCCACCGACTCGAGCCACACCGCCACGGCCGTACCCAGTGCAGCACCGGCCAATCCACCCAGCAACCCTATCACCATTCCTTCGGACAAGATGAGGGCGAAGATGTCACTACGGCGCATTCCCAGCGCCGCCTGCATGCCAAACTCCTGCGTGCGTTCCATGACCGTCATGAGCATTGTGTTTACGATGATGAGTCCGGCCATGACCAGCAGCAGACCGAAAACGACACCCAATAATGGGCGAACCGTGTTCAGCATTCGTATTAGAGAGCTTTGGTCCAACCAGGATAGGATCTCGAGATTGCTCTGGGAGGGCGGATTGAGCTCGCGATCGAGTGCCTGGGCCAGCTGCTTGGCGATGGCTACGTCATTTGCAAATACCAGTATCTCGGTAGCGGCGTTGGGCAGGTCGGTGAGTTCCTGCGCCTGGTCGAGCGGAACAACTAGCAGTGAGTTGTCCAGATGCGCCAAGCCGGAAACTGCGAGTCCGACGACCTCGAGCGTGAGACCGCTGAGAGACCGATACGCTGTCTGGCCCAGAACGGTAATGCTGTCGGTCACTCCGACGCCGATCTGTTCGGCAAAACCGCGACCTATCAAGGCCTCGGCCCTACCGGCCTGCGGTAGGCGGCCTTCGTCTACCATTGCTGATGGGTTGAAGTATCCATCCTCACCTTCCAAATCGATTCCCAGCAGCAAACCTGGCCGGTTGGAACCCGCTCCGTCGACCAAGGCCGCAGCACGTATTCGTGGCAGAGCCGCTTCGACATTCGGATTGGCGCGGATGGTTGTCAGTAATGTCGCTAGATCCTGCACGTTGATGTGTACCGGCAGCAACCGCTCGCGTTCGGTGTAGCCGCTCCTCCTGATGCGCACGTGCCCTGACTCAGTGCGGGTGTACGTGTCGACTACGTTGCCCAGAATACCGGTAATGTAGGACAAGCCAAAGGTCAGCGCCGCCACGGCGACCGTCACAGCGGAGACGGTGAGCAGCGTGCGTCGAGTATTGCGATGCGTGTTGCGCCAAGCCAAACGCAGGAAAGGGATGCGGCGGGGCTTCCTAGACATGGCGCAGCGCCTCCACCGGGATTTGTCGGCTTGCACGTGCGGCGGGGTATAGTGACGCCAGCGCAGCGAGCACGCCAGTGAGCAGCCAGCTGGCAACTATCACCGTGATGTTCACGGCCGGGTAGATAGTGTCCTTCACCGGATAACCAATGTCGATATCACCGTACATCGCCGTGATGTCGAGTCCCGCTGTGGCGAAGTAGGCGGTAATCGCCACCGCGACGAGTGTCCCAAGCGCCCCGCCGAGCAGGCCCGTGAGAGCACCTTCCGTCAGGAACAGCCGGCGTATGCCGCTGCCGCGCAACCCCATTGCCATCATCATCCCGATCTCGCGGGTGCGTTCGAATGAGGCCATCAATATGGTGTTGGTGACGCCAACCACGGCCAACACGATGAATATGACCAAGAACACGCCCTGTCCGGTCCGTTTCATCTGAACCAGAGCCATGAAGTCTTCTTCCATCTCCCGCCATCCCTTGACTTCCAGATGCTGGTTGTCTACCGCCCGGGCTATGGCGCTGAGTGTCTCTTCGCTGCGTGCGGTCGGGGAGAATCGGATGGCCAGCTCTGTGGCATAGCCATCCAGGCCCAGCATATACTGGGCGGTCTCCAACGGTACGAGGAAGCTGTTGCGATCGATGAGAGGATTGCCGGTTCCGATCAGGCCGATGACGGGAAGGTCGAGCGCCTCGTAGGCGCCGGCCTTCGTCTTGGTCAAAACGGTCATCCAGTCGCCGGTGGCCACCCCAAATAGCTCAGCTAGACCGGTTCCCATGAGCATTCCTTCTTCACCGGACCTCAAGTACTCTCCGTCCACAACGGCCTGCGGGATGCGAAAGACATCGTCGTCACTGTCGGTCACCTGGATTCCGACACCGATGCAAGCATAAAGGTCGATGCCGTTGGAAAGCTGCGCCGAGAAGTTGAGTCTGGGTGTAGTTGCTGCCACTCCACTCACTACTTCTATAGTGGCTCGAAGCTCTTGCAAATCGGTGAGCGTGTAGTCCAGTGGCAGTTCCTCACGCTTGGTGAAGTATCCGTCGGCGTATAGTTTCGCGTGGGCCGTCTGGTAGTTGATCAGGTTGTCAAAAGACTGCTGTTCGATGCCTATCAGCAACGAAACCGCGACCTGTACGAGTAGTACGGCTAGCGCAACCGTGGTGGCGGTGATCCACGTTCGGCGATGGTTGCGTCGCAGATTACGCCAACCCAGCTGGAGAATGGTCAGCGGCAGCAACCTGCCAGGAATGCTCTCAGCTTGCACTGCGGCCTCCATCGCCTGCCTCGTCCAAGGCTATCTGGCCGTCGTGTAGCCGTACCAGCCGCGAGGCGCGTTCCATGACCAGGGGATCGTGGGTTGAGAAGACGAACGTAGTTCCGTGCTTCTCGTTCATCGTCTGCATCAGAGTCATTATCTCCCCAGCCGTCTCGCTATCCAGATTGGCCGTAGGTTCGTCAGCAAGCACCAATGTTGGGTTCTTGACCAGCGCTCTCGCGACCGCAACTCGCTGTTGCTGTCCCCCACTCAGCTCCGTTGGTCTGCGATCAGCCAGCTCACCCAACCCGACCTCCATCAGGATCTTGTGTACTCGCTCATTCCGCTCACCCTTGTTCCCGATTCCTTGCAGCTGGAGTGGGAAGTCTACGTTCTCGCGCACGCTCAGCACCGGTATCAGGTTGAAAGTCTGAAATACGAATCCGAGGTGGGTGTTGCGGAAGTCGGCCAAGGTCTTGAGCGAGAGGCCGGCGGTGGTGCCTTCGCCGATCTGCACGGTTCCCGAAGTGGGTGTGTCCAAAGCGCCCAGCAGATTGAGGATTGTGGTTTTGCCGGAACCCGATGGACCGGCTATCGACATGAACGCGCCCTGCTCGATATCGAGTGACACACCTCTCACAGCGGGAACTCGTATGCGGCCTATCTTGTACGTCTTGTGTACATCTATTAAGCGTGCGACGACAGTCATTGTCTTCACCTCTGTCGCTTGCGGGCCTTGGATCGTTTTCTGATCTCCTGCCAGCGTGGCATGATCTTGGCCATCTCGGTGCCGAGGAACTCGTAGAAATCCCGCATCTCTTCCAGCCGGGCTCTTGCGGCGCGGTTGTCCTTGTCCACGGCACCGATCCCTACATCGGCCAAGCTCACAATCTCCTCGATGACGGGGAGTCGAGCCATTACTGCCCGTTCGAATGAGCCGGCTGAGATCTCGTAGTAGTCGCGACGATCCCCAAGAATGCTGACCGGTTGTGCCAGACCGGACTGAACACATACGCGAGCGTTGGTGCTGATCGAAGCCTTGCTTACGCGGAGGGCGCTTGCCAGTTCACCCAAAGACATGGGCCTTTCCGCCACCAACAACAGGCCGAACATGCGTCCCAGAGTGCGCGTGGTACCCAGCTTCTCGAGCGTCAGACCGATCCGTTCCACGAAGTCCTGGGTCTCGGGCTTCAGTTTCATCACGCGTCCCATCGATTGGGCTGAAGTTCACTACGTTAAGTATATATTGAATGTTTCAAACCTCAGTAAGGCTGTCCTGTCCGTGGGGCGATTGGATCGGCAAACCGGGAGAAACTGATGAGCGAGTCACGGACCCTGCTTCAGAAGTAAACTGTCAACCGGCCGACGAGAGACAACAGACCTGATGGAAATGATCCCTGGTCATCGCCTAGAGTCAGGCCACCGTACAGCACCAAGTCGATGTTCTGGGTCAGCGAAGCATCGAACCGAGGATTGAGCAGTGTCGAGCCGTCGGGAGAAAGGAACACATACATGTTGGCGGACCAGAAATCGGAAATGTCGCGACGCACTCCTGCGAGAATCCATCCCGGGCCGACCGGCTCCCCGTAGAACAGATTGGCCAACCAGTCATCGGTTGGGTACGGAGGTCTCCTGGCCGATCTGCCGTTATAGAGGGCTTCGAGCATGACATAGGTGCCGTCGTTGAACGTGTAGTCTGTCCCCAGCACGAAGCGCAGGAAATCTTCTTCGAGTTCCATCCAGTTGTAGTTACCCTCGAGCCACACACCCAGACTGAACAACTCGCCCACGAAATCCAATCCGAGGGCACGACGGCGCTGGGTCAGGGGAGCGAGAGTCGCCGGGTCCAATGCTGTCGAGTCGTTGACGTCATGCGCTGTGACGGCCACGTCATAGCCGATCTGAGATACGTGCGTACCCGCTCGCAAGGCGTACCCGCTGCGGCTCAGGTCCGATCTGGGCGCACCGATCAGGGAGATCTGTCCCCCTATTCCCCACCGGTAGTCGGCCCTGAGAGCGGTGACACCTTCCTTCTCATAGGTCGGATCCACCAGGGTCTTGCGGTGGAACAGATCGGTTGGGTTGTAGCTGTATCCCGGACCCCAAGAGAGTTGTTGTTTGCCGGCACGTAGTCGAAAGTTGCCGGGAACCCAAGTCACGAAGAGGTTGTCGACGAACAGGCGTGCTCGGTCCAGTTCGAAGGTGTCTGGGAGTCCAGCACCTTGCAGCTCGCGGGCGACTGATGGAGGGAGGTAGGGTGTGATGCTGCGCTGTAGCCGACCCAGGAAAGCAATCAGGTTGACGTTCCCTCTCACCTCGAAGCCCCGGGCGATCAGCAAACTGCCGTCTAGCCGCAGCTTAGAAGCGTCCAGCACCTGCAACTTGGTGGTCGCGGTGTAGTCCAGCTGGAGAGTATTCTCGTAGTATCCCGAGAAATCCAACTGCTGGGCAACGCCAGGATGCGTTAGTGCGAGTGCGGCGGATAGCGTGGCGCCAAAGATTGTGATTCGCTGCCTGATCTCCGACGGCGTCCAGTTAGCTCTCACGCGCTCTCCCGGTGTGACCAATCTACGTTCACTACGTTAAGTATGTACTTAATGTTGCAAACATCGTAAGCCGGCTGTGATTGACGTGTAGTCAGATCACTCTCTTGGCAGCGGTCTGGTTAGGGCGGACTTGGTGAACAGAGCAGCATCGGGCTCGACGGCGAATGTTATTACCACCGTTTCCAGCAGGGTCCTGGATCCCTCCCGGTGATTGACCATCTCAAGCCTGAAGGGGACCTTGCGACCCTCGACCGTACGGATATCAGAGAGATACAGCGTTTTGAGGTGATGCTCTTCATCGTAGTACTCGATCCTACGGGTCAGGCTGTCCGCCAGTGCCGCCCACAGAATGAGATGGTCATACGAGGGTCCACTTTCCGTTGGTGTACAGCGGAGTTTGACGGACTCGACTCCGTCGATCTCCTCAAATCCCAATAGTTCGGCAGTGTAGTCCTCGGTGAGATCACTCATGGCGAGGTCTTCATACGAGAAGTCCGAGCCCATGGCGCTCTGCTTGCGGTTGTGCCCGGCAAACTGCCGGGTGACGTCGCGCCGCTTCATGTAGTACCAGAACAGATCTCCTCCGTCTAGCTGCAAGATCCTGTCACCTGCTACTCGTGACGGATCGGTGTACGCCATCAGCGACAGATCGCCGTTTGCCGCTGTCCACGATCTGATGGTAAAGGTTCTGGTTGAGCCCCCCGACGTTGTGATGGTCTGTTTCAGCACCGAGTAGGAGTAGGGTATCCGCTCGGCCGCTTCGATGTTGGCGAGCCACGCTGCGCCGTCGGACTGCCCACCGAGACCCGACGGGCCCAACAGCAGCACGACTGCAGTAATGAACGAGATTCCGGTTCGCGACATCGGAGTCGCGACAGTCCCGGCTTCGCGGCGGTCACGGCTGTCTGCCCGCGAGGTGGAAGTGCGACTCGAGGAGTCGGTGATTTCACGATGAGCCGCACGACCGCCCACCAGCCTGAGAATAGCGGGCAAGACAAAAACCGTGGCTAGGAAACACGCGCCTACGCCGAGAAACAACACTTGTCCGAAGCTAGCCATACCGCGCATCTCGTATAACCCGACGCTGCCGAAACCGATCATCGTGGTAATCGATGTGAGCAGGATCGCCTTGCCGACGAACCGGAAGCTATCTGTCACCCTTTGCACTTCCGTCCCCCGCTGTTCGCGGTAGCGGTGCAACGCATGAACCCCATCGTCTATGCCGATACCGAGGATGATGGGGGTGGCAATGAGGTTCATGTAGTTGTACTTCATTCCCAGTAGGTACATGGCGCCCAGCATTGCCAGCGTACCGACTGCCAGCGGGATCAGTGCGAGGAGACCGAGTGCGCCGCGGAAGTGTAGGACTAGCAACAGCGCGATCACTGCGAGCGCCAGAATGGCGGCCTCCCGGCCGTCGGCCAACGTCTCGTCCATCATCACCAAAATCAGCTTCTCAGTACCTACCACCTCAGGAGTGACCGCCTCCGTCTGGTCTGCAAAACGCTCGAGACCGGCGCGGTCCCACAGATACCGGCGCGGGACGAGGTGCACCAGGTAGCCATGGCCGACCTTGGGAACGAAGCTCCTGCGGAGGCTGGCGGGTATCTCGGCCACGCTGATGGGAGCCGGATTGGCCATACGCTGCAGATTGGATTTGAGGTGTAGTGCCCAGTTCTCAGCCAGAGATTGCATGCGGTCTCCAGGAACGCCGGCCTCCAATCGTCGTGAGAGTGTCGGGAGCAGTGCGGTTTCGTCGGTCTCACCGGTTTCAGAATCGAGTCCCGTCATTTGATCAATGACCTTCACGATCCGCTCCAGGCCCGCGGTGAAGGCCAGATTGGATATGAGATCGAGATTGTCCCACAGTCGATCGATCTCAAACGTGAGCATCCCTAGGTCACCCGCAGTCCATTCAGCTCCACTCCGTGTCAACACGCTGCTGCGGAACTGTTCTAGCTTGGGGCCGTATGCAGCCATGCGTTCGCTGGCAGGGATGAAGTCGCTGATCGCGTTGACGTCACCAACTTCGGGCAACCTGCGGAACTCCTCTTTCAGTTCTCTACTGCGTTCCACTGTCTCGGCTACCAACCAGGCCGAGTGATCCGAGATTCCGAAGCGTTGGGGGATCTCACGTTGCAGCTCCACTGACCGCAATCCCTTGGCCTCCAATTCCAGGAAGTCGTACTCGTAGGCAGTGTGTCGCATGGCCCACACCGAACCGATTACGATCACGCCGGCTGCCGCGAGGAAGATGGCGGGTCGACGCCAGCCGGCTGCCGCGACCGATCCAATCCAGCGGTAGCCTTCGTCCGGGACCAATGCGGCATCTGGCGTGATCTTGCGATAGCGTAGAACCAACAACCCCGGCAGAGTCAGCAGAACGGCCAGGAGTGTGAAAACGACACCCAACCCGGCGGCGGCCCCAAACTCGAACACACCTCTTGTCTCGCCCACCATCAAGGTCAGAAAAGCGAGTGCCGTTGTCATTGCGCCAATGATGACGGCCACACCGGTGCCGCTGAGCATCTCGGCCACCGCGACCGCCGGATCGCCTGTGCGACCGATTTCCTCCTTAAAGCGGCTGATTACATGAATCGAAAAATCGATGCCGATACCAAGGAGCACCAACATCATCATCGCGGTCATGAGGTTCAAACTGCCGAACAACAACTGCAGAGTCCCCATGGTCCATACGACTCCAATGACCAGTGGGGTGAGGGCGAGCAGTGGCATTATCCAGCCATTGAAAGACTTGTAGAGCAATAGGTAGATGAGCAATAGAGCGATGAGCGATAAGACCACCGTATAACCGCCGACACTGTTCATTTCATCCTGGCTGATCTTTCCCATCCCGGTTGTACTGGCGTAGACGCCAGGATGATTCTGTCCCACATCGTCGATGACAGATTCGACTTCCTCTACGGTGGCGATCATTGCATCGATCTGGTCGGTGGTGGCTTTGGGCCACAGCGATATAAGCAGCATTCTGCGGTCGAGCGAGAGCAGCCAGGGGTCTCCGATTGACAACGCGGTGGCAGCCTCGTCCATGGCTGTCGAATCGCGGTCGCCGGCCACTGCCGCAGATATCAACTCCAGCGCCCGCGTCATGCCCAGCAGACCACGGGCTATCTCGACCTCGTCCCGGCGCAGGTTGGACTCGCTGTCGGTGTATTCCCGCTCGTAGTCGTCGTTGATGCCGCTCCAGATGCCCGGCAAAGTCCAGTCCTGGAACGTGACCAACGCCCGGTCGAACTGTTCCGGTTTTAGCAGTGCGAAGCCGTGGTCCAGCAGGAAGTCCGACGGCATTTGTCCCAGCACGTTGTGGAGGCTCGGGAGCTCGGCAAGCCGCGGTTCCAGCTCTTGTGCCATTGCGACGATCGAATCACGCTCTCCCTCGAGGGCGACGACTATGGAGGCTTCGCCGAAGCGCTCTAGGATATCGCGATACAGACCCACGGTATGGTTGCTGGGCGGTAGCAGATCCGTCCAGTTCATCTTGAGCTGCAGCCGCTCGGCCAACACCAGGCTGAGCAATGTGACGACTCCGACTCCAAGTAGCGTCCACTTGGTGCGACACGTGGCTAGGTGTGTGAGCACCCTCACCCAAGTTCTATGGCCTGCTCGAGACATCGTCGTTCTCCTCAGCGTTCTGCGACGGCACCCAAGCCCCGCACGATAAACTGCTGCATCTCGGTTGCCAGGACCGGATCTTCCAGTGGACCGGGCGCGTTCATGACTCGAGGCATCAGTAGGTAGGCTGTGTCCAGGATCCCGAACACGACCCACATTGCGGCCCTGGGGTCGAGTTGGCGAAACTGCCCCGCCGCCATTCCGTCTCTGAGAATCCGGTCGAGCGGGCCTCCCATCTGGCTCAACCGGATCTCTTCGGTGTGCCGGCCGAAAGTGCGCATGAGATCGATGTCCTCGACCAGGACCTGCAGCGCTGGATGCTCTCTCGCGATGGCGGCGTACAGGTCCAAGAAAGAGTGCAGTCGCCCGAGCGGATCGAGATCGTCGGGTAGACGCTGCTCCCATGCCTCTGTCTGATCGTTGATGGTGGCCTCCAGCCACTGCAGCAACAGATCCCGTTTGTCGTCGAACAACTCGTAGAAAGTCCGCTTACTCATCGCGGCGGCGCGGCACACGTCCTCGACCGTAGTCTTGCGGAATCCAAAGCGCTCAAGCAGCGGCTCGGCAGCCTGGAAGAAGCGGCGTGCTCTGGGATCGGGTTGGGTCGGGGCGGTCATTACTAGTCTCCTGAGCTCAGCGTGCGGAGCACCCGATATCACTATATATACGATAATCGTATATACGTATATTGTCAAATCGTTTATCTAGTTCTATCGGTGAGGTGTCCCGCGGTCGATCGGGGGTACCGTACTAGGGACGTGGGAGCGGCAATCTGCACAGAACTCCGCCGATTTGAGATCGATGTCCTCGACGTAGGTGGATGCATGCATTACGCAATTGCCATCGGGGCAGTGCAGCAAACCGAAGGTATGACCCAGCTCGTGCGTCGATTCCTTGAGCAGCCGCCCTAACAGGAGCTCGTCATCGGCGGGCAGTCCGTAAGCCTCTGGCCGGAGCCGGTGGATCGAGACGACAGCTGCACGGCCATCCAACTGTGCTTCTCCGAATACGTAAGTGAGTACGGGCGCGAACAAGTCGACCCCGACTACCGCAAGTATTCTGGATGAGCTAGTCGAGCCCTCATCGAGCAGGCAGCGTAGCACTTTCGTGGAGCTGTATTGTCCCCGGGCTGGGTCGAATGAGACCTCCGGATCGAACCATGGTGTTCGAAGGTGGATCGTCGCGGGGAAGGCCCGCTCCAACGCCGCTGTCAGCTCGGTGAGTAGCCGGGGCCGATCCGACAAGTAGACCGGCACCAGATCGAGGTGCCACATGACCACTACTTACTCAAGTCGTATTTCTTGATCTTGTTGTACAGTGTCACGCGGTCGATCTTGAGGATCTCAGCAGCCCGAGTGATGTTCCAGCCGGTGCGTTTCAGGATGTTGGCGATGTGGATCCGTTCGACTTCTGATAGGGAATCGCCGCCCGACACCGCGCTCTCCTGTTCCAGCTGAACCGGGAGATCTTGGGCCGCTATGGTCGGGGGTTTGCCCACGACCAGCGAGCGCTCCACGGCGTTGGCCAGCTCGCGGATGTTCCCGGGCCAGGAATAGCGCACCAGCTTGTCCATTGCGCCAGGATCGAATTCCGTGAATGGCCGGTTCATCTGGAGTGAGAACTTTTCGAGGAAGTGCTTGGCGAGCAAAGGGATGTCTTCGCGGCGCTCCCGTAACGGCGGGATCGAGATGGTAAAGACATTCAACCGGAAGTAGAGATCCTCCCTGAACTGCCCTTCCTCGACCATTCTCTCCAGATTCTGGTTGGTTGCACAAATAACTCGGAACTCGACTCTTATGGGTTTGCTGCCGCCTAGTCTCGTGAACTCCTTGCTCTCGAGTACGCGCAAGAGATCTATCTGGGTTTTGGAGCTGATTGTGCCCACCTCGTCCAGAAACAGCGTGCCGCCATTCGCCATCTCGATTCGACCTTTGCGGCGGTATTGCGCTCCGGTGAATGCGCCTTTCTCGTGTCCGAACAACTCGCTCTCGAGCAGAGATTCAGGCAGAGCACCGCAGTTCACAGGTACTATCGGGAAGTAGCGACGATTGCTGTTGGCATGGATGGTTTGAGCGATCAGCTCCTTGCCGGTTCCGCTCTCACCACGAATCAGCACCGTCACATCGGTAGCAGCGACTGACCGGACCAACTCGAGCACCTCTTGCATCGACTGACTTTCTCCAACTATCAGAGTGGGAGTGGCAAGTTGCTCCACCTTCTCCCGCAGCTGGATGTTCTCGGTCTTGAGCCGCCGATGTTCGATGACACGTTTGATGAGGTGACTCAGCTCGTCCGGATCGATCGGCTTGGTTACGTAGTCAAAGGCTCCCTCCTTGAGCGATTCAACAGCCGTCTCAACAGATGCAAACGCCGTGATCATGATCACGGTCAGTTCAGGGTCGATTTGGCGAATGCGGCGCTGCAGCTCCAGCCCGTCCATTCCCGGCATCTTGATGTCGAGGAAGATGATATCCCATGAAGCATCTTGCAGCAGTTGTAGGGCCTCTTTGGCATCGGCTGCACCGCCAGTTCGGTACCCGTCCTTCTTGAACCACTGCTCCAGGGAGTCTCGCACTGAGAACTCGTCATCTACCACCAATATTCCAACTGTTCCGTCTCGCCTCGTGTCTTTCATAGCAATGATATCCCTGCCCTGCGGCGGGAGTGTCTCTTCGATGTTAGTCCGTTTGAGAATCCGGTTCCGATGGGCCATCTTCGTCGATCGACGGTCGCCAGCGCTGCCTGCGGGGCAGCACGATTCGGAAGTTTGTTCCCTGGTCCACCGCGGATTCGACTCCGATCTGGCCTCCGTGGTGATGGATGATGCCGTAGACCACCGCGAGGCCCATGCCGGACATCTCGGGCCGATCCTTCGACGAGTAGAATGGCTCAAAGATGTGGGGCAGTGCATCATCGGGGATCCCCACCCCCGTATCGCTGATCGTTATTTGTATCGAGTTTCCCAGAGGTTCCGCCGAGAGCCGCAGACTGCCCCCATTGGGCATGGCCTCGAGACCGTTCACCAAGAGCGCGACGATGGCCTGCTCGAGTTGATACGCATCACACACCAACTGGTCGTCGCCCTCCAAGTACTTGGCCTCCAGCTCAACATCGGAGATCTCGAGGTGATGGTTGACCAGCATGACGCAACGTTCGAGGATCGCGTTCATTGAATGAAGCGTGTGCTCCACAGTGGAGGGTCGTGCAAACGTGAGCAAGTTCCGCACAATGACGCCACTGCGGTCGGCTTCCTTCTGTATCAACCCGAGGTACCGTTCGAGCTGTTCGCGATCAGGGATCGGATCGGCCGATTCTTGGAGCGTCCGGTCCACGAGTTTGGCGTAGTTCAGAATCCCTGCAAGTGGGTTGTTCAACTCGTGTGCTACAGTGGCAGCGAGCTTTCCCAGTGATGCCATCTTGTCCATGTGCGCAACCTGTCGTTGGGTCAAGCTCAGCTCGTCAGTCTTCTCCTTCAATTTCAGTTCCAGCCGGTCAGACCACTGAGTGAGTTCGGTGCGTGCTTCGCGCAAATCCCTGGTCATGTCGTTGAACGCGGTAGCGAGTTGACCGATTTCGCTGCTGCTTGCCACGCTGATCTCGGTATCTAGATCCCCGGCTGCTACCTTTTCCGCCCCGGTTATCAGGCGCTTGACCGGCTCGCGGACCACTCGCATGATGAACGCAGCCGCAGATATTCCCGCCAGCAGTGCCATGACGATCGCCGCAATCACGACTTCACGTGTGGCAGCCTCGATCCGTCGATCTACATCCGCCAGCGACATTCTCACGTCGAGCACTCCCAGAACGCTCTGCTCCGGGGGGTGTGCGTGGCATGCGGCATTATAGCATTCGGGGGCGTTCTCGATCGGATCGATCAAACCGAGGATTCTTCCCGCTCCAGGGCGTTCGAACACCCGAGTCCGTCTGGTTGCCGGTACCGACTGCAGCGGTCTGGTGCCCGCATGACAGCTCACGCAGGCCTCGGCCTGCAAATCGACACTGGTCCCGATCTCGGTGGAATCAGCCGAGAAGATGATGGTCCCCTGTTTGTCGTAGACACGTACTCCCTGTACGCCCTCCGCCTGCGCAACCGTACGGATGATGTTGTCTACGTCGACTTTGCGGTTGAGCAGCATCCCGTAGTGTGTGGAACGCTTGATCAAGTCGATGAACCGCTGGGCACAGCGATAGGCAGTGTCCTGCCCCTGGCGGGACGTGGCGCGGACGTTGACGTAGGCGTGGACCGCAAACGCGGCTATGATCACGGCAAATAGGAGCAAGGAGAGACGCAGGCTCAGAGAACTCAAAAGCAGCTCGAGCCGGCTGGCAGGTGTTGGCTTTGGCTTCGCACGCTCCATGGCGCAAGCCTGTTGCTGAGGTCAGGTTACCACTAGTAAGCAAGATGAGGCAATCCCGGACAATTGGCCAGGACCGGCTTCACGCTACAGTGTGGGCAATTTCAGCTCAGGAATCGCCCTATTGTCTGGTGATAGCGCTCGACTCCCAGGATCTGTCGCAGGCAGCCCTGAAACGGCTCTCCGCCATCGGCGAGCGTGGGGCCCACAACGTCGTCCTGACTGAGCAGAAGGGCGGCCTCACGGTGCAGCTGTTCGAGCTCGAGCTCGGTGCGCTGCCGCATCGCATCGGCGGAGACGAAGTCGGTGTGATCGTCCAAATCTATGTCAGACGACATGTCCAGCAACCAGCCGGCGTCATAGGGAGATTGTGAGATGAGCGCCGGGCTCCGGCGGACCTGGTCGTTGACGGCGATGACCGTGCCGGAGACCGGGGACATCAGTGTGACCGGGTGACCGTCGTCGCTGAGCCAGCAGGCCGGGCGTCCGCGCTGCAGCCTGGTGTTCAGCGTCGGGAACACGACCGCGGTCACACGGTCCAGCAACCGGGCCGCAAAACCGTCGACCCCGCACCGCAAGCGGCCGGGCTCGGTCGGTTGTAGCCACATATGGGTGCGATAGTATCGCCGGTCGAGTCTGAATTCACGTGGCGGAACGGGCGTGGCTGCTACTCCCGGCTCACACGATCCTCGAAGGGCCATGTCCAAGGGACACTCTTCGCAAGCAAAATTGCGGGAACAGAGTTTGTAGGCCACCAACCCCGCAGTCATCCACACACAAGGCAACACGTCGCCCGACGATTGTGCGATATCGGTTTCGCTAGGACTTGCGCTCATCTTGCACCCCGTCCTGTCGCTTGACTCCGAGGTTAACAACGCGACACGGAAGTCGCTCGCGCCCGCTGGTACAGCTAGGAATCACCCTTGGGTGCCGCGGCCGCCGCGAATAGTTCGTCACGGAGTGTGTTCCAGTCAGGGTCGCTCAGATGGTCTCCAAACCCGGTGGTCAATTCGCCGCCGTCTTGGGCGACCAAACCCAATGCCGGGTCCACGCGACCGGTGATCTGGGCACGTGTTGAGTCCAGCCACGACTTGGCAGCCGTCGGTGTCAGCAGGTTACGGATGCTCTTGCCCAGCCTGGTGGGCCTGATGCGTAGCAGCCATCCTGCCCCCTCCGCTGCGCGTTGGGCTAGCGCTGGATCGCGCAACAGGCTGCGATTGACGGCGACGACCTTGCCCGCGATGGGCATTGCCTGGGAGAGCCTGCGGCCATTGCGCGACACGAGTGTCCAAGCAGGTTGACCCTGCTGCAGGCGAGCGCCCTGCGGCGGAAGTTCGATGCTCGCGAGCTGCCCCACGAAGTTTGCTGCCAGCTCGGTCGCGCCCGCCGTGGCGAGCGCCTTGCCATGAACCGACACCCAGGTATGCCGGGGATGGTAGTATAGATCGCCTGACGATCCCGCAGCGCGAGCGGCGGCCGCGATCCGGTCACTCTTGCGTGCCAAGTACCATTGAGCCAGCAACACAACGGTGAGCATCAGAAGTAGCAGGAGAATTGTCATTGGTGGCCTCTTCGAGGTATGTGTTTGGCCGACTGACTGCCTCGCCACCACCTTTCCATTGCAAGGTGCCTGCCGCAGTGAGTTGATTTTCTCAACATTCGGCTTGCGGCTATTAAGTGTCTTTTTATCAACGAGTTAGTGACCTGTGGCAGGGCCAGTTGGGGCCAGCTGAGCGACGCGGTTGCCGTCGGAGTGTATATTTTTTCATCGCCCCTGCGAGCACAAACCGAGCTGAGACGCGTAAGTATTTCATCGATAAGCAGATAGAATCGCTGTAGAGTAATGCCACATTACTGTTGAGATATTATACAACCTGGTGCGTGGTGGACCGGCCGGGGAATCTGGGTAGGATGGCCGCCAACCTACTCTCCGGCCCGCTCGTCTCGGTACTCGAGCAGGTCTCCGGGTTGACAACCGAGTTCCCGACAGAGCGCGTCGAGCGTAGAGAACCGAATTGCCCTGGCCTTGTTGGTCTTCAGGATGGATAGATTGGCCAATGTGATGCCGACCCGATGTGCTAACTCGGTGAGTTGGACCCTCCGCTTCACCAACATCAAGTCCAAGTTGACGTAGATGGACATGGAGTCAGGTCGTCTCCTGCACTGTCCTGAAGCGCGGTTGGCAAACGGCAGTCGGCACTATCCGTGTTCCTTAGATGGTGAGCGATTGGTCGCTCTCCAGCCGGGCGCCGTAGCTGAAGATTGACGCTAGCACCAGAATCAGGAGGCCGGCGATGACGGTTTCCTGTCGAACGTCGAACGGTGGGCTGACTTCCAATCCTGCTAGATCGAGTCGAGCAAGTACCTGCAAGGCAACGAAATACTCGATGACGGGGATTGCAAATCCCAACGCGATCAAACTCAGCCCGATGATGCGCACTCTCCCGATACAGTCGACTGCAAACGGTCTTCCAGCCAGGGCCGAGTGGAGGGTGTGTCGCACCAGGTACAGCAGGTAGAGGACGGCAGCGATGCCGAATAGACGCACTAGGTTCGTGAAGAACTGCACCGACCAACTGGTGGTTTCGAACCGCAGCTCGCCTCGACCATCGACGATCCGCGGATTGGCGACTTGGCTGGAGGCGGCTCCGGCCTGCTGGAGCACCACGACAGGCTTGATCGAGCGAGCGCCAATCGCGACGGGGATTGCAACGTCGGCGGTCGAATCAGGTCCCGCCATGACCAGCGGAGATAGCACAAGCCACAGCGCCACGAGCGAGAATCCTGCAAGACCGACGACTAACGAAATGTCGATCCAGAGCTTGGCGATGCGCGCCGAAATGGGCACCCGGCTAGGCATGGAACCCCCCTTGGTGGCCGGGCCAAACGCCGCGTTGGCAATTGCCCCACAGGAAAATCTAACAAAAACTTATCGTTTGTCAATAAATATTTATCGTATTACAATCACTCTGCCCTGCCACTGCCGAGTCGTGCTCCCCGTAGAACACCCTGGGTTGATACCACGGCAGTGGGGGCGTCCGGTTGGCTTGCGCTACCATCCGACCGCCCACATGCTATCGTCGACTGATCCGGCCTCCTGCCCGGCGGCGCCAGTCCGAGGTATCTTAAGGGCGGTCTTCAGGGTAATTCGCCGTTTCTTGTGAAGCGGAGACGAAGTGAGGAGAGAAGCGATGTCAGATTTCCAGCACGTGAAACTACCTGAAGGTGATCTGGTCGAGATAAAGGATGGGCAGCCCGTTGTCGGCCATCGTCCGATCATCGGTTCGCTGCGCGGTGACGGAATCGGTCTGGACATCACGCCAGCCATGAAGAAGGTGGTGAAGGCGGCCGTCGACAAGGCGTTTGGCGGCAAGCGTGAGATCCAGTGGTGTCCGGTCTACGTCGGTCTTGAGGGCCTCCAGAAGTACGGCGAAGTCTTGCCACAGGAGGCAGTTGCTGCCATCCAGCATCTCAAGATCGCCATAAAGGGTCCGTTTACCACTCCAATCGGTGAGGAAACGCACGTCTGTCTCTATTGTGCGCACCAGCAGTACCACGACGGGAAATGCGACAAGTGCGGCAAGGATGACGGTGTCGCTCCGCGGTTCCGTTCCATCAATGTGGGTCTCAGACAGGCCATGGATCTGTACGCCTGTGTGAGGCCGATCATGTACTTCGAGGGTGTGCCGTCACCCAACAAATACGCCAACCAGGTCGATTTCGTCATCTTCCGTGAGAACACGGAGGATGTCTACGCGGGCCACGATTTCGAACGTGGCAGTGACGTGGCCAAGGCCGTGATCGACCTCGTGAAGCAGATGACGGGCCGGCAGATCAGGGAGGACAGTGGGATCGGGATCAAGCCCATCTCCGTCACGGGAACGAAGCGGCTGGTCAAGAAGGCCTGCCAGTGGGCGATCGGCAACAACCTTCCTTCGGTTACCCTGGTGCACAAGGGCAACATCATGAAGTTCACCGAAGGGTCGTTTGCCAAGTGGGGCTACGAGGTCGCTGCGGAGGAGTTCGGTGACGAGTTCGTTACCGAGAAGGTCCTGTGGGATGAGCTGGACGGCAAGATGCCGAAAGGCAAGATCCTCATCAAGGATCGCATTGCAGATTCGATCTTCCAGCAGATCCAGACCCGCCCAGCCGAGTACAGCGTGTTGGCTTTGCCGAACCTGAACGGCGATTACCTGTCCGATGCGGCCATCGCCCTGGTCGGCGGGCTGGGACTCGGCCCCGGTGCCAACATCGGAACCGAAGTCGCCCTATTCGAAGCGACGCACGGCACGGCTCCCAAATACACTGGTATGGACAAAGTCAATCCGGGTTCTCTGATACTCTCAGCCGTCATGATGCTGAACCACATGGGTTGGCAGGAAGCCGCCGAGCTGATAGTCGGAGGCATGCGGAAAGCCATTAAGGACGGGCATGTCACCTACGACCTCGCCCGTCTAATGAAGGCGGAAGGCCGCAAAGACGTTACCGAGGTATCCTGCTCGGGCTTTGGAGAGGCGATAGTAGCGAGGATGTAGCTACTGGTACGCTGGTGTCCCTACATCTCGGCGTCCCGCCTCCGTGGAGGCGGGAAACTGGGATTCCGCGACACGTGGCGGCTAGAAAGTCACCCCCCCAGTCCCCCGTCAGCATGTCCGATAGGGGCACGCACATGTACATCACCTCGACGTGCAGCTCCTCCAGCTGATCGGCTTGGAGGGGCATTGATCTGCTGCTGCTCATCGGGTGCCGAAGGACGCTGACTGGTCCCACTGCGGCCGCTACCACGCCGAGGAATCCCGCTGCCAAAAATGCCGGCTTCACGAGGCCACTCCGTGTAATGTTCGTGTGAAGAGTCTGGGGCAATGAACAGCCACGACACTGGTCGACGACAGCCGGCCGACGGGAAATTGCAGAACGTCGCATGCACCGTACCTTTCGATCCATGAGCGACTTACCCGCAGCGTTCGTTGCCGCTCTCGCCGACCGTTATGAGATCGAGCGACCGATCGGACGGGGCGGCATGGCGACCGTGTATCTAGCCCGTGATCTCAAGCACGGCCGTCCCATCGCAATCAAGGTCATGAGGCCAGATCTCGCAGCTTCGCTGGGCAGCACGCGGTTTCTCAAGGAGATCGAGATCGCGGCGCGGCTAACTCACGCACACATTGTCCCGTTGTACGACTCGGGAGATGCGAACGGGTTCCTCTATTATGTGATGCCGTACGTGGAGGGAAGCTCCTTGCGGGCGTTGCTCAATCGTGAGCCACGACCGGATGTATCGCTTGCGATATCCATCGCAGAGCAGGTGGCCGACGCACTCGACTATGCCCACCGGATGGGTGTGCTACATCGTGATATCAAGCCGGAGAACATTCTGCTGTCACAGGGCCACGCATTCGTCGCGGACTTCGGTGTGGCAAAGGCGGTGAGCACTGCAGGTGGGGACACCATTACTCGTACCGGCTTCGGACTCGGGACGCCCGGATACATGAGCCCCGAGCAGGCGGCAGGAGTACGAGAGATCGACCAGCGGACCGACGTATACGGGCTTGCATGTGTGGTCTACGAAATGTTGGTGGGTGATACTCCGGGTCTGTGGCCGACGGAGGAGGCAACTCGCCTGGGCAGGTTTGTCGACGCTGAGCCGGAGCACCGCACACGGCTGGACGAGCTTCCAGGAAGGGTCGAACAGGTACTGTCCAGAGCACTCGCAATGCGACCCGCTGATCGATTCACCACGCCGGTCGAGTTCGTCGATGCGTTGGTCGCGGCGACCGACAGACACCGAGATCGGTTCAGTGACATTCGCGTGAAGGAGATCGTCGATCGCGCGGTCGAGTTGCAGGCGGCGCGCCAAGTCGAGCAGGAGAATGCGTTGAGCTCCGGCGTCCTCCAAGAGGTAGCGGTCGAGATCGGCATACCGCCCGAGCGAATCCGAGAAGCTCTGCTCGAGCTGGGACATGACACTGACACAGAGGGAGCCGGCAAGTACGGTGATCCGGAGATCAAGCGGGTCTTCGAGCGGGCAATCGACCTGGAGGAGAAATACTCGATTGAGCAGGGCCAACTCTCCATTGGGGGAGTGGAGCAGATCGCAGCCCAGGTCGGTGTGAGTCCCACCAGCGTTCGTGAAGCTGTCGGCGGATTGCAGCCACTCAAACCGGGAGAGGTGGCGCGATCCGTGCCAATGAGTAGCCTGTTTGGGTCACCGACGACGCTGACGGCCGAGCGGGTCGTTGATGGGGAGGGGGCAGTATCGCAGTATGCGGCAATGGTCGAGGAGATCCGGCAGGCGATAGGTACACCGGGAACTGCGGTCACATCAGGACGTTCGCTGAGTTGGACCACGGCCGGCTTGGGCAACGTTGTTCGCTACGTTCGGGTTACCGTTACGCCACAGAGAGGACGGACGACGGTACGCGTGGAAGAGGAAGTTGAAGTATACGGTCGCAGGCTGTTGGGAGGGTTGGCCGGTGGTGGCGGTGGCGCTTTGTTCGGATTCACTTTCTCGCTCGGTTTCGGTCTCGTTGATTCACCTATCTCCGTGCTGATTGCCTCGGTGTTCGCCATCGCCGGCGCCGCGCTCACCGCTCGGTCGCTGCTCGCCGCCGCCACGACCCTGCGCAAGCAACAACTGGAACGGCTTGCCGACCGACTGGCGGCCCTCGCCTCTCGGGACGATCGTCGTTGATCTGAGTGGCTTTATGGCCTTGGTTTCGAGCCCAGTCTCACAGTGGCAGCAAACGGTAGTGCCACCAAAGCCATTGTCGCCGCTGTCAGCGTGCCGAGAATGACGGCATAGCCAAACCGCTGTGTAGGCGGAAACGACGACAGGCTGAAGATCCCAAAGCCGGCACAGATAATGAGTGTCGCTCCCAGAATGGGCTTCCACAGTTGGGCCCGAGCTGCGA
>Ga0209536_100002617_pt1 | contig 29328 bp, 28 predicted proteins | sample DeeMarSeWOR28_12_FD_187461 | JGI IMG/M metagenome (GOLD analysis project Ga0209536, IMG submission 187461) | Marine sediment microbial communities from White Oak River estuary, North Carolina - WOR-2-8_12 (SPAdes) (version 2) | ecosystem: Environmental > Aquatic > Marine > Intertidal zone >...
TGGGCGACCGGTTCCAGTGGGCGACGCTCAGCGGCGGCTTCACGACCGACAGCTGGTGGATTCCGTCTATGCGCATTGGCTACCGGCAGAACCTCGCCGGGACCGAGCTCGGCTATGTCAGCATCGGCGCGACGCTGTTCAAGTACGTGAATATCGACATCGCGTCCGCTCTCGAGTCCGTCAAGATCGACGGCCAGAAGCTGCCGCAGGGTCTCATGGGCAGCATCGGCTTCGAGATCAGCTGGTAGCCGATCGGCGCCGCATTATTCGGGGGGCGTCTCCCCGTGTTCGAAGTGGTGCAGGTCCGGTTCCACGTGCGGAAGGTGATGTTCGAATTCTTCCGTCAGGTGTTCTGCATTGCGGATCCAGCTGCAGGTCTCGCAGGTGCAGGTCGTCTCGTCATGGCGCAATTCGCCATGCAGCGCTTCGACCAGCTTGATGCCTTCGCGCAATGAGTCGGCAAGTTCTTCATCAGACTTGTCACCGCGATGGACGAAGTCTTCCAGGCATTTGTCCCAGCCGCAGTCGCCGGAACCGTCACAGGTATGGCAGCGCTCACCGGTGGCCTCGAAGAAACTCGTGTGCGGATAGTTTCCCCCCTCGATGAGTTGCCTGACCAGAATGCCGGGATATGTAAGCGCTTCTATTAGTTGTCGTCGCATGACCCTCTCCTATCAGCTCGACTCCCATACTAGGCGGAACACCAGGTGCACTCAAGCGCATGCGCGAGCCTGATCGTAGGTAATTGCCGTAGTTGAATTTTTCCCGCTTTCGCTACTCTGTCAGTAGCGATAGGTAAACTCCAGCCCGACCTGCCGCGGCGCGCTCGGCCACGCGATATCGGCCGGCAGGCCGATAAAACGAGCAGCGAAGAACCACTCGATGTACTGCTCGTCGAGCAGGTTGTTGACGAACAGCCGCGCGGCCCACTTGTCCCGTTCCAGCGCGAAGCTCAGGTTCACGAGATCGTAAGCCTCCTGCGTATCCAGGTTGTCGAGCGTCCAGTAGGTCTTGTCGCGATGCTCGTAATCGAGCCGGCTGACCAGGTCGAGCGAGTCTGTCAGTGCTGCAGTGTGCTGCAGCCCGAGATTGAGCGTCCACACCGGTGCGCCCGGGACTTTGCTCCCCAGAATTTCGTCTGCAGGCACGAGCACGCCCTGGATGTCTTCATACTCCTTGATCTCGCTGTCCGTGTACCCGAATGCAAAATCGAGCTGTAACGAGTCGCTCGGGAATGCCGTTACCTCGAGTTCTCCGCCCCATAATTCGCTCTTCGGGATGTTGATATTGGCCTGGGTGCCGGTCTGGTCGAACAGGAAGAACTGCTGGTCGGTGTAGTCCGTGAAGAACAGCGCCATGCTGCTGCGGAGCCTGCCATCGTATGCCGACCACTTGAGGCCCGTTTCGTAACTGACCAGCGACTCCTGGTCGAAGCCCGGCGCAAAATTGCTGCCTTCGGACAGGTTATTGAAGCCGCCGGCGCGGAAGCCCTTGCCCACGGTTACGTAGCCCAGCAGTCCCTCGCGGAAGTTGTACGCGAGGCTTGCCTTCGGCTGCAGCTCCGTGAACGTCTCGCTGCGCCCTTGCGTCAGGTCCTCCGGCGTTTCCTCGTCGTAACGAAATGCGATGGTCAGCTCGAGGTCACCGGTCAGGTCATAGCTCATGTTGCCGAACAGGGCATAGTTCCGGAGCTTCAGGTCCTGCGCCGCCGGAGGTACAGGGAACCCCAGGAAAGTCGTGGCAAGCGAGCGGAATCGATCCTGGTCGAAGAAGTAGGCCCCCGCGACCCAACGCAAAGCCTGGTCGGCATTTGATGTCAGGCGGAACTCCTGCGCGAGCGTTTCGGAATTGTCGATCACGATGATGTTGATCGCATCGACGAGCGTCTGGTCGAGGTCCTGGTCGTTACCCGACTCGACGTCCGTGTAAGACGTGATCGACGTAAACGTGCCCCAGTTGAACTCGTAGTCGATCTTCGCCGAAAACTCCGAGAAATCCACGAAAGACTCGCCGATACGATTCGACTGGATCTCGTAGGTCGGGTTGCCGAAGAAGATGGGTTCTGCCGGCGGCGGCAAAGGCAGCACGCCTTCGCTGCCCGGCATGAAATACCCCGAGCCTCCCTCCTGGTCGGAGTACTGCCCGCGAAGGTCTATGGAAAGCGCATCGGTCGGACGATACAGCAGGCGGCCGCGAAACGAGGCAGATTCCTTGAAGTCCACCTTCTGATTATCGAGGTAGGCGTTCTCCAGCTGGCCGTCGCGATCCTGGAGACGTATCGCTGCACGATACAGCAGCTTGTCGCTCCCCAGCGGGCCGGAAGCGCTCGCGGAAACAATGTAATCATTGCCCTCCGCCGCCGATAAACGAACGCCGTACGCGGGATCGGAGGTGGGCTGCCTCGTCGAGATGAGTACTGCGCCGCCAATCGCATTACGGCCGTACAACGCACCCTGAGGCCCTCGCAGTACGTCGACGCTCTCGATATCGAACAGCTCCTGGGTGGTCAGCAGGTTGTTCGTCGCGCTGACGCCATCGATCCTGAAGGACACAGGCGGTTGCCCGGTGCCGCGATTCTGCCGCACGCCCCGTATAACCAGCGTGCTGATACCAACCTCCTGGTCGTCCGAGAACCGCAGGTTGGGCGTGAGCGCCGCGACGCCGTTGATCCGCTCGATGCGGTGGCGCTCGATGTCTGCCGCCGTGAACGCGGTAATCGAATCCGGTATCGCCGAGAGTTTCTCGGCGCGATATCGCGACGTGACGATGATCTCCTCGATCCGTGGTTCCGTATCGTCAGCTGCCTGCGCCAGTGCCACCTGCGATAACGGGCCGAGGATCACGGGCAACAGGCACAAAACAAGGCGTGGCACTCGATAATCAGTGTCTTGCAATGGTCTTTCCCTTGATTGCTGGTTACTGCGGGGGATGCCCGAGCGTTGGCCGGCACATTTGCCTACGGGAAAAGAATTGTCAATAGGTGAAGGTCGCTACGGGACGATCATCCGACAGCGCCGACTCACACGGCTTGCACCCATGAGAATCGTCAGCAGCATGATGAAGAACGGCGTCAGCAATCCGCCGCCTCCGCCGCCACGCCCCTCGTCGACACTGACGATGACGGTGCGGCTGGCGATGGCGCTGTTACCGGCCCGGTCTGCAACGCTGTAGGTGATAGTCTGCGTGCCCACCACGGTCGAGTCGACAACGCCCGACACCTCGATCTTGTCGGTAATGTCGCCGTCGATGTCATCGACCGCCGTCGCGCCGGGATCCACGAATTCCTGTCCGGCGGCAATATTCACGCTGGCCTCGCCCAGAAGCGTCAGTTCCGGGGTGACACGATCGCCCAGGCCGAGTCGGCCGATCCCGTTGTTGGCATGGATCTCGAGCACCCCGGCATCGGGGCCGGCAAGTATCAGGTCGAGCGATTCGTCGCTATTGAAGTCGACCAGAATGCCACTGCGCATGCCGGCACTGACGATCTGCTCGGGTGCCAGCGACAGAGCCCCGCTCTGGGAGCCGAGATACAGCTGGTGCACGCCGGCCTCGTTGATCGCAACTACGTCGACCCAGCCATCGGCATTGACATCGCCCGATACGAGAGCCGTTACGGGCGATGCGCCAAAGATCGGACCCGCTCCGAACTCGCCGCTGCCCTGCTGATAGAGAATCTTGTTCTGCGGCGCGCTCATGCCATCGCCATCGATCGCCAGCAGCAGATCGGTCACGCCATCGCCGTTCAGATCACCTGCGCTGACGTTGGCTACGCTACCGAAGTCGAGTGAAGAAACACTCGTGAAAGAGCCGCTGCCGTCATTGAAGTTCAGCTCGATCCTGCGATCAGCAGCGAGAACGACGACGAAATCCTGGTCGCCGTCCTGATCGAGGTCCGCGACCGCGAGATCACGCCCGGCACCTGTTGCCAGTGGCGTCACGACTATTCCACCATCCGCCCCGCGCCGAAGCAGCTCCGTGCCACCGGAACCCGTTACCAGTATCTCGGAAATACCGGCTCCATCGAAGTCCGCGACGTGCAGGTCGTACACATTCGCGACGCCGCCGCCCTGCAGACTGGCGGCACTGCCGAAGCCGCCGCTACCGTCGTTGACAAAGACCTCGACGGATCGGCCGTTCAGGCCGCCCACCACGATGTCAGGCGAGCCATCGCCGTTCCATTCGAGCACCGCCAGCGCGGCTCCGCCACTATCGGGACCGAGGCTGACGCCGGGCGTTGCAAACGCACGGTTGCCGTTATTGAAGAAGACCATGGTCTCGGCGCCGGCCGTGACAATGTCCATTGCACCGTCACCGTCGAAATCGGCGGCCCGCAACGCGGTACCGGAAAGGTTGATGATCTGCGTGGGGCCTTCGCTGAATTCGGCGACAACTGCCATGCTTGCGAGATTCTCATTGTCCGAAGGATTCGGGTCGTCGGCAACGACGGCGCCGATGAGGGAGTTGTCGCCGTCACCTTCCTGCACGCCCTGCACGCTGATCGTGAGCGACGTGCCGGTCTCGACGAGGCCGACCGTGCAATCCATGAGCGGCTGGCTGGTGCCGTTGTCCGTCACGATACAGCCCTGCGGCGCCGTGACGGTCAGCGGCGGACCACTCGTGACCCAGCCGGCGAAGAGCTGACCATCCAGCAGATCCGCGGGCCCCTTGTTCTGGATCTCGATATTCCATTGCGCGTCCTCCCCGACCGAAACCGGGTTGGCCGCAGGCGCAATGCCGAGCACGAGATCGCTGCGGTTGTCGCGCAGGATGAGCAGCTGGAAACTCAGGGAGGCGGTCTCGCCGGCGCGATCCGTTACCTGGACCTGGATCGTGTAGGGTTCGTCGCGAGCGTCCTCGCCAGTCGGAGTGCCTGAGAGCAGCCCGGTAGCGGCATCGAGCTGCAGCGAGCCGCTGGCCGGCAGGCCGTTGCTGCTGAACTGCAGCACATCGCCTTCGTCAGGATCGTCGAAATTCGGCGCGAGGTTCAGGCTGTATGCGATGTTTTCTACTGCCTCCTGGTTCGGCACCGGCGCTACCACGAAGGGCGGTTCGTTGCGGCGGACAATCAGCAGCTCGAAGGACAGACTTACCGAAGCGCCCTGCCGGTCGGTCGCCGTGACACTGATCGTGTAGGACCGATCCCTTACGTCTGCGGCGACCGGAGTACCCACGAGCACCCCAAGAGCCTCGTCGAGCTGCAGCGAACCACTGCCGGGCAGGCCGCTGGCGGTGAATTGCAGTACATCACCCTCATCCGGGTCGGCGAAATTGCCGGCGAGAGCGAGGCGATATTCAAAGCCTTCCATTGCTTCCTGGTCGGGAACGTCGCTTACGACGAACGGCGGCGAGTTCGGGACGTCTTCGACCGTGATCCTGACCGTCGCCTCTCTCGACAGCCCTGTGCCATCGAACGCCCAGTACTTGAACTCGTCCTCGTCTTTCTTGCCACCGTCGTGCTGATAAACGAATGTGCCATCGCCGCGCAGCTCCAAGGTGCCGTTCTTGACGTCCTTCACGAGAATCGCCGTCAGCCGGTCACGTTCGAGGTCGAAGTCGTTGTCGAGGACGCTCTTCGCACCCGTTGTCAGTTCCGTAACGGTCCCGCCCCGATAGACGACAGCGGCGTCGTCAGTCGCAAACGGCGCCCAGCCGCTGGCCCAGGCGATGGTGGAAGTAAAGAGCAGCACAACCAGTACGGCGATCCCGGTCTGCGCGGGACCCTTCTTTAGACGTACCCGTACTGTCTCCACAACGCGATCCCTTGTTTTGCTATTGTTCGAGTGGACTGCGTTCTTCGGATTGTAGCGAAACACCGTGAAAGGTGAAAGACATAACGCTTTGACTAATTATGGTAAATTACTGATTTAACAGAAGATATCTCCGGCACGTACGTATAAGTCTCTATGCCGGGATGCACACGCGAAGCTCGCAATGGCAAGTATCCGCAAGCACGTTGACAACCTGAGACAGCGGAAGAAGACGGTGATCGTAAGCGTAGTCCTGATTTTCGAGGTGCTCGGCATCCTGTCGGCAATGCACGCCGTGATGAACGTACGCACGCCGCAGGGATCGATCGCCTGGGCTGTATCGCTGGTCATCGTGCCGGTGGTCAGCGTGCCGGCCTACTGGGTGTTCGGTCGCGACCGATTCCAGGGCTACGTACTCGCCAGACGCGCCGACAACGAACGCCTGGACGAGTTGTGGCGGCGGGCGAGAGAGGGTGTCGAGCAACTGGAAGCAACGACCGACTGGCAGAATTCCGCCATCCGCGGTGCCGAGAATCTTGCGCGCCTGCCGTTCACGGGCGGTAACGAGGTAGAGCTGCTGATCGATGGCGAGGAAACGTTCAGGAGCATTTTCGCCGGCATCGATGCCGCACAGGACTATGTTCTCGTGCAGTTTTACATCGTGCGAGCCGACAACATCGGCAACGAACTGAAGTCGCGGCTTATCGCTGCCGCTGACCGTGGCGTGGAGGTCTATTTTCTATACGACGAGGTTGGCAGCCTGGGCCTGACCAGGCCCTACATGGATGAACTGCGGCGTAACGGTGTGGCGATCCTGCCATTCCACAGCCGCAAGGGCTCCGGCAATCGTTTCCAGCTCAACTTCCGCAACCATCGCAAGACCGTCGTCGTCGACGGCCGCGAGGCATGGATCGGGGGCCATAACGTAGGCGACGAGTATCTCGGCAAGGATGCGACAGTCGGCCGCTGGCGTGATACGCACATGCGCGTCGCCGGGCCTGCTGCACTTGGTGCCCAGATTGCCTTCGTCGAGGACTGGCGCTGGGCCGCCAATGAGACGCTCTCCCATCTCAACTGGGAAGGCGCCGCCACACCCGGTGGCCATGCACAATCGATCGTCATTGCCAGCGGACCTGCTGACGAGGTCGATACCGCATCACTGATGTACAACCAGGCAATCAACGCAGCGGCGCGTCGAATATGGATAGCAAGCCCTTACTTCGTCCCGGACGACGCGATCGTGCAGTCCTTGCAGCTTGCGGCCCTTCGTGGCGTCGACGTCCGTATCCTTATTCCCGAAAAGTCGGACAGCTTTCTCGTTACCCTGGCAGCGTATTCGTTCTTCGACGAAGTGAGCTCGACCGGCGTCGAGTTCTACCGTTACCAGGACGGATTCCTGCACGGCAAGGTGATGCTGATCGATGACGCTGTCGCGGCAGTCGGTACGGCCAACTTCGACAACCGTTCGTTCCGGCTCAACTTCGAAATCACTGCACTGGTGGCCGAACAGGATTTTGCGCAAGCCGTGAAGGCAATGTTCGAGGAAGACTTCGATAACTCCCGGCGCATGGAACAGGGCGAATACGAAAACAAGAATTACTTCTTCAGGGTCGCCACGCGGATCGCGCGCCTGGCTTCCCCGGTTCTCTGATCAGCGCCCTGCCGCTGGCGCATTCTTGACGGCAACGGACTTTACCTGCGCAAGCACGCGCTCGCCCGGCCTCAGGTCGAGTTGCGCGCGGGAGCGGCGCGTTATACGTGCGAGCAGATGTTCGGAGCCGACAGCGAGCTGCACGAGTTCCGATGACTCACCGTCAGCCCGGATGGATTCTATGGACGCCGGCAGCACGTTGAGTACGGTAGACGTGCCCGGGTCTCCGCGGCAAATGCTGACGTCGTTCGCCCGGATACGCAGTCTCAGCGGCACGCCGGTTTCGTAGCTGCCAGGCACCCACATCTCGGCACCGTCGAACGCGATCTTCGTCAGGCCGTCGTCCGGATCGTGCATGATGACCCTGGCGTGGATGATTGCCCCGGCCTCCTCGCCACCGAGCAAGGGCAGGTCAGCGCGCAGGAGCACGTCCTGTATTTCTCCCGAAGCAACGATTCGACCGCGCTCCATGATCAGCAGGTAGTCACAGAGACGAATGACTTCCTCGATACTGTGGCTGACGTAGATGACGGGGATGGACAGGGCAGCGTGCAGCCTGTCGAGGAACGGCAGAATTTCGTCACGCCGCGCCCGGTCGAGCGCCGCGATCGGCTCATCCATCAGCACGACCCGCGGGGAACGTAGCAGCGCTCTTGCGATCGCGACGCGCTGTGCCTCGCCGCCAGACAGGGTATCGACGCTGCGCCCGAGCAGGTCGCGCAAGCCCAGCAACTCCACGGCCTCGTCAAAACCCACATCCTCGCGACGGCCGCGGCGCTGGCCATACTCGATGTTCTGCCGCGCGTTCAGGTGTGCGAACAGGCGCGGCTCCTGGAACACGTAGCCGATTTCCCGCTCATGTACCGGACGGGAAATCGCCTCGTCCTGCCAGACCTCCCCCGCTATGACCAGGCGTCCGGAAGCCCCGCGCTCCAGGCCTGCTATGCATCGCAGGAGAGCCGTTTTGCCGGCACCGGACTCGCCAAACACACCGGTAATTCCCCGCATTGGTATGTCGACATCGACGTCAAGCGAGAAATCGCTGCGCTGCAGTTCGTACCGTACCGAGATATTCCCGCTCACCGTGATCGCCTCTCGAGCCGGCGGTTGGCCAGGAACATGGACAGGAGTACCGCGAATGCAAAAGCCACCAGGATTATCGACATCTGGTGCGCGCTCGCGTAGTCGAGCGATTCGACATGATCGTAGATGGCGATCGATACGACGCGAGTCTCGCCGGGGATATTGCCGCCAACCATGAGTACAACACCGAATTCACCCAGCGTATGCGCGAAACTGAGCACCGTTGCGGTAAGGAACCCCGGCACCGAGAGCGGTACGGCGATAGTGAAGAATGCGTCGAGTTCCGAGGCGCCGAGGGTTCGCGCGGCTTCGACTTCCTGCGTACCCAGTGCGTCGAATGCGCTCTGCAGCGGCTGCACGGCGAACGGCAGGCTGTAAAAGCACGAGGCGATGACCAGCCCGGTGAAGGAAAACGTGAGTGCTTCGCCGGTAACCTCGACCCACCAGCGCCCGACGGCGCCGTAGGGCCCGAGCACGATCAGCAGGTAGAAACCCATGACCGTCGGCGGCAGTACGATTGGCAAGGCAACGATGGCCTGGATCGCGGGCTTGAGGCGTGAGCGGGTACGGGACAACCACCACGCGAGCGGTGTTCCCAGCAGAATCAGGATCAGGGTGGTCAATGCAGCCAGCTGCAGCGACAGCAACAGGGGCCCCAGTGTCGACGCCATCACTCCATTACCTCGGGCAGCCCGTATCCATGGCGCAGGATGATGGCACGTCCGGCATCGCCGCGCAGGAACTCCAGGAACGCCTTCGCGCCTGCGGCGTCCGCACCCCGACGCAGCAGTATCGCTTGCTGGTCGATCCTTGCGTGCAGCGTCTCCGGTACCTGCCAGCTGCAGGATGCCGGTGGCAGTGATGGCGCCTGCAGCTGCGAGCGGGCGATGAAACCGAGCTCTGCATTTCCCGACGCGGCAAACTGCAGGGTCTGGGAGATATTCTCACCGACGACCAGGCGATCGCGGAGTGAATCCCAGAGCCCGGACCGCTGCAGGAACGACTTAGCGGCTGCGCCGTACGGGGCCGTCCCGGGATTGGCGATGGCGATACGCCCGCCATCGGCGCGCTCCAAAGCGGCGCGGCAATCATCGACCTGCCGTGACCACAGGACGAGCGCACCGAGCGCGTAGGTGAACCGTGTCCCGGGGAGACCTGCGCCGGTGGTCTCGAGGCGTTGCGGCCGCTCGACATCCGCAGCGAGCAGCACGTCGAACGGCGCCCCATTGACGATCTGGGCATAGAGCTTGCCCGTCGATGCGGTGGTGATCCGGACCCGGTAGCCGGACACATTCGAGAACTGCTCCGAGATTTCGCGCGCGGTGGAGGAAAAATTGCTCGCCACCGCGACGGTGACGAAATCCTCCCCGGTCGCGACGATCGGTAGCAGGATCAGCGCGACGAGAAGAAGTCGTTGTGCGATGGTGTTACCCCGAGCGGCTGGCCTTCAGCTTCTGACGGTAATCGTGAAGCAAAGGTTCAGTATAACCGTTCGGCTGTTCGCAACCCTTGAAGACCAGGTCGCAGGCAGCATGAAATGCAATGCTGCCCTCGTAGTCATCGCTCATCCGGATATAGACGGGATCAGCTGCATTCTGGTCGTCGACGATCGCCGCCATGCGTTCGAATGTTTCGCGCACCTGCTTGTCGTCGGTCACGCCGTGCAGCAGCCAGTTGGCCATGTGCTGGCTCGAGATGCGCAGCGTCGCACGATCCTCCATGAGGCCGACATCGTTGATGTCCGGCACCTTGGAACAGCCTACACCCTGGTCGATCCAGCGCACGACATATCCCAGGATGCCCTGTGCGTTGTTGTCCAGTTCGTTCTGGATCGTCCGCGCATCCAGCATTGACGGGTCGCATAGTGGCGGCGTAAGTATGTCGTCCAGGCTTGCAATCGGCCTTGATGCCAGTTCGCGCTGGCGTGCTGCAACGTCGACGAAGTGATAGTGCATGACATGCAGCGTTGCCGCCGTTGGCGATGGCACCCAGGCGCAATTCGCACCCGCTTCGGGATGCGCCTGCTTGGTATCCATCATCTGCTTCATTTCGTCCGGCTTCGGCCACATGCCCTTGCCGATCTGCGCCCGGCCGGGCAAGCCGCAGCGGATCCCGATGTCTACGTTCCAGTCCTCGTAGGCGTTGATCCAGGGCTCCTGCTTGATCTCCTCCTTGGGCTTCATCGGGCCGGCGCGCATGCTGGTATGAATTTCATCCCCGGTACGATCGAGAAAGCCTGTGTTGATGAAGACCAGCCGGTCCTTCACCGCACGGATACATTCCATGAGGTTGACCGTCGTCCGGCGCTCCTCGTCCATGACCCCGACCTTGAGTGTGTTGCGCTCGATGCCGAACAGGTCTTCGACGCGTGAAAACAAAGTGTCGGTAAACCTGGCCTCGTCCGGTCCGTGCATCTTCGGTTTCACGATAAAGATGCTGCCGTGGCGGCTGTTGGGGACGCTGTCCGTCACGTTCCGGTTGGCCAACGCGCATGCCGTCGTTACAACGGCATCCATGATGCCTTCGAACACCGGGTCGCCGTTACTGTCGAGAATCGTATCGTTGGTCATCAGGTGACCGACATTCCGCACGAGCATGAGGCTACGGCCCGACAGCACGAGGCGTTCGCCATCGACACCCGTGTATTCGCGGTCGGCGTTCAGGCGCCGCGTCAGCGCCTCGCCACCTTTCGAAAACGTCGCCTCGAGAGTCCCCTGCATGAGGCCCAGCCAGTTGCGGTAGACGTTGACCTTGTCCTCGGCGTCGACCGCGGCAACCGAGTCCTCGCAGTCCTGGATCGTCGTGATTGCCGATTCCAGGACAACGTCGGCCACATTGGCCGTGGCTTCCCGGCCGATCGGGTGATTCGGGTTTGTCTGTATCTCGATGTGCAGGCCGTTGTGCGAAAACAGGTAGTTCACGGCGTCGCCGTGGCGCGCGTGGCCCCTGAAAGCCGCCGGATCGGCCAGGCTTACGGTCTTGCCGTCGACGACGGCCGCGAACTCGTTGCCCGCCAGGCCATAGTCCGCCACATCCGCATGGCTCACCCCGTCCAGCGGAATCGCACGATCCAGGAAGCCCTGCGCGTAACGTATGACCGCGCAGCCGCGGGTCGGGTTATAGCCGCCCGCACGCTCCTGGCCGTTTTCTTCGCTGATGACGTCAGTGCCGTAAAGCGCGTCATACAGGCTGCCCCAGCGAGCATTCGCTGCATTCAGGGCGAAGCGCGCATTGCTTACCGGAACCACCAGCTGCGGGCCGGCGACATCGGCGATTTCCGCGTCCACGTTCGCGGTACCGATCGTGAATTCCTCGCCGGTCTCGCGGAGATAACCGATGGACTTCAGGAAGGCGACGTAATCGGCGTGGTCGTAGTCACTGCCCGGATGAGCGAGATGCCACTCGTCGATCTTTTCCTGCAGCGCGTCGCGAGTCTGCAATAACTCGCGATTGACCGGCGTCAGCTCGTCGATCAGTGCCTCGAAACCGGGCCAGAAAGCGGACGGTTCCACACCGATCGGCGGCAGGACCTCCTGTTCGACAAAATCCTGGAAGGCCGCGTCGACCCGGAGACGGCCGACGTCCCGACGTCCATTTTCAGCCTTGCTCATTGCACCCGCCCGGTTAAGCGACGAACTGTTCTTCCTCGGTGCTGCCTTCCAGGGCGGTCGTCGAGGACAGCCCGTGCATTATCGTATTCTGCACGGCGTCGAAGTAGCCGGCACCGACGAAGGACTGATGCTTGGCCGCGCGGAAACCGTGCTGTTCGTCGGCGAACTCGCGTTGCTGCAGCCGCGAATAGGCGTACATGCCGTCGGCCTTGTAGGCACGAGCGAGCCGGAACATGCTCGAGTTCAATACGTGCCAGCCGGCAAGCGTGATGAACTGGAACTTGTAACCCATCTTGCCCAGTTCCTCGCGGAAGACCTTCATGGTCTCGTCATCGAGGTTTGCCTGCCAGTTGAACGACGGCGAGCAGTTGTAGGCCAGCAGCTGGTCCGGGAACCTGGCATGAATCGCGTCGGCGAAACGCTGTGCCTGCTCGAGGTCCGGTCTCGACGTCTCGCACCAGATCATGTCCGCATAAGGCGCATAGGCAAGACCCCGGGCGATCGCCTGGTCCAGCCCGGCGTTGGTGCGGTAGAAGCCCTCGGGGGTCCGCTCGCCGGTGATGAATTCCTTGTCCCGCTCATCCGAGTCGGAGGTGATGAGATTCGCCGCGTCGGCGTCGGTCCGGGCGATCAGCACGGTCGGGACGTCATACACATCGGCGGCGAGCCTGGCTGCACACAGCTTGGCTTCCGCTTCCTGCGTCGGCACGAGTACCTTGCCGCCCATGTGGCCGCATTTCTTGGCCGATGACAACTGGTCCTCGAAATGAACACCGGCTGCGCCTGCGCGAATCATGTGTTTCATGAGTTCGAACGCATTCAGGTTGCCGCCGAAACCGGCTTCGGCGTCAGCGACGATCGGCGCGAACCAGTCGATGCTGTCGTCACCGTTGAGCGCGTGAATTTCGTCCGTGCGGATGAACGCATTGTTGATGCGCTCCACCATCTTCGGAACCGAGTCGACCGGGTACAGGCTCTGGTCCGGGTACATTTCACCGGCACTGTTGCCGTCGCCGGCCACCTGCCAGCCGGAGCAATAGATTGCCCTTAGCCCGGCCTGGACTTCCTGGATTGCCTGGTTGCCCGTGAGCGCACCCAGCGCGCACAGCGGCTTGTCCTCGTGAACAGAGTTCCACAGCTTCTCGGCGCCGCGGCGCGCCAGCGTGTATTCGATGTGTACCGACCCTCGAAGCTTGACTACGTCTGCGGCACTGTAATCTCGCTTGACGCCTTTCCACCTCGGGCTCTCAGCCCATTCGGTTTCCAGTTTCCTGATCTGCTCTTCTCGATTCATGACGAACACCCCGTGCCGTATCCAGTCTTCAATATGCGTGAAAGCACCGCTATGAGGCGCTATAGTACGCAGGCGAATATTGAAATTTCACAGCAAAAATTTCACAGTGTCAATTTCACAAATGTCTTATGTCGTCCCCGCATAGCCTCCGGCGCAAATCGCATTTCCTGGGCACCAAGATTCGCATGCTCAGGAAAAGAAACCATCTTACGCTCGAAGACCTCTCGGTGCGATGCGTGCAGATCGATCCCGAAGCCGGCCCCTCGGTTTCCTACCTGTCGATGATCGAAAACGGCAAACGCGTGCCGTCGGAGCGGCTGCTCACGATCATCGCCGAGATTTTCCAGAAAGACGTTCACTGGTTTCTCGACGAATCACTGGACGAAACCGCGATCGATACCGCGCCGAAGGCGCCTGTCGGCGGAATGCCGCTGGAACCGGGGTTCCTGTTTTCGGAGAGCCTGCTGCAACTTGCCATCCCGGAGCTCCTGAGCCAGACCGGCACGACCGGGCGGCAATTTGCACACCTGCTGATCCGCGCGCACCAGGAGACAAACCAGAACCGTTTCCCCGATATCGAGCGCGCCGCCGAGAGTATCGGCAACAAGCTGTTTCCGATGGACCTCGATGCCGTCTTCGGCATTGCGAAACACCTCGGTCTCGAAATTCGCTGGTTCGACAAGCCGCCGGCCAACGATCTCGGTGAAGATTTGCCCATCAAGTCACTGGTGCGATCGTTTTATGATTCGCCGAACCGGGTCTACCTGAATCGGGCGCTGGAGAAGGCACCTGCCAGGCTGAAATTCGACCTCGCGAACCAGGTCGCTCACAAAGTCCTGCACGACGGTGACGGCGCGCGTATCCCGCAGATTTCGGGCGGCAGGAGTTCGACACGCCCCGTAGACGACGGCACCCAGAATGTCGACGCGCGCGACATCCTGTATGCCTGGCGTGACTTCGAGTGCAGCTATTTCGCCGCGGCCTTGCTCGCACCCAAAACCCCGTTCCGGCAGTTCCTCGCGCGCAATGCCTACGCAATCAACGCGGGCGACAAGGTGGACCTGACGACGACGCTGGTCATGCGACGCATGCCGAGCGTATCCCCCTACCCTCACTGGCACTACTTCGATGCCTACCCGCCGGGCAGTTTTCGCGCCGTTTACCGGGGCAACGGCATCCCGTTGCCCTGGGGCAATATGTCGATGATCTCGGACCCATGCCAGCACTGGGCCGTGTTCCGGATGCTGCACAGCCGCTCGAACAAGCCCTCATCACAGATTTCGGTGCTGCCGGCCGGCGACGACAAGCGGCTGTACTGCTGCCAGTCGATTCGCAGCCGCGACGCCGCGGGTAACCGGCATGTGCTCTGTGCGGGCGTCGATCTGTCGCCGGCGCTGGAGTCGCAGGGATTCGATCCGTCGGCGACAATAGACATGATCGAATCGAGCTGCAACGCGAATGGCGGCTCCGGTGAGATCCCGGCCGAAGCCCGCCGCCAGCTCGACAGCATCGGCCGCATTCTCAACATCGGCTGGATCGCGGACGGCGCACAGCGGGACGCGACGATAATCTGCCCACGAAGCTCTGCCTGCCCCCGCGACAAGCACTGCCTGGGCAAGCGGCCCCGAACCATCAGGCCGCAGATCGACGAAATCCGCGAGTCGGTGCTTTCCGGCTGATCGCGGTCAGGCCGTTTTCTGGAACTCCCCCGGGCTCATGCCCGTCCAGCGCTTGAAGGCACGGGCGAAATTGCTCTGGTCGGAGAAGCCGACCATATAGGCGATCTCCGCCTGCGTGTAGTCGCCATCCCTGAGGTACTTTTCGGCAAGGCTGCGGCGCGTGGTCTCGAGGATGTCACGGTAGCTGGTGCCTTCGGCGCTTAGCTGGCGCTGCAGGGTGCTGGTACTCCGGTACAGGCGATTCGCAATCGAATCCTGGTCCGCCTTGCCGGAAGGCAACATCTGCACGAGCAGGCGCCTGACGTCCGTCGCCACCTTGCTCTGGTCGAGTGACTCCAGGTACTGCTCCGCGATCCTCGACGTGGAATCGAGTACGTCGGGAATGTAGCCGGGCAGGCGCTCCTCGAAGGCCTCTTTGGAAAAGTAAAACTTCTCACGCTCGTTGCCATAGGTGACGGGGCACTGCAGGAATTCGTCCAGGTAGTCCCGGGCTTTTTCGGGCGGGAAGATCAGTTCCGCCTTCAGCGGGCGCACCGGGGCGCGCCTGATGATCTCGCAAAGCTTGAAGAACGCGACCATGCCGGCCTCATCGGCGGTGCGGTTGATCACTATCGACGGATCGGGGAAGGACTCCACGTACACGACCATGCCGTCCTCCTCCACAACCTCGGCCCTGGAAATCGCGGTGGACAGCACATGGGCATAGCGGCACAGGCGTTCCAGTGCCCCCCTCAGCGTGGCGCTCGCCAGCCACGCGTGCCCGAGCACGTAGAAGTCGCTCGGCTCCGCCCGGGCACCTGCTTTCAGGCCGAACTTCTGGTCGTCGGTAATGAAAACCGCCGTGTCCCAGAGGCGGGTCATCTTCGACAAGGGCACGCGTGATCCGGGCCTCTCGAACTTGCCCGTGTCGATCTTCACCTGCTCGAAGATCGGCGCGGGATCGATGCCGTAGTCCTGTTGCAGCGTTTCGCCGATGATCCGGGCGACGTTTGCCAGTGTCGTGGGTTCGTAGAGCATGACTGCTGATAGTGAACCGCAAGACGGGCGCAGGCTCAAGCTGAATCGAAGCTTGATGTGATATGCACAATCCGTGACCGGTATGGACCAGAACCGGCAAGACTACCGCCCTAAAGTGGTTCGCAGATTCCGCAGGAGAAAGACATGCTCAGCCTGGTCCCGAACAACAGCAATCGCTACTCGCTCTTCGAGAGCATCCACGCGGCGGCTTCCCGTTTTCTCTACGACGCGTTTACCGGAGACGACGGGTTGTTGTCCAACGTAGACCGGTGGACGCAACGCAGAGTCACGATGGAAAACCGCACCAAAATCGAGCTGGCTCATGCGTCCGATGATCCGGTCGAGCATTGCTACCAGAACCTGATACGCGAAGTCGATGCAGAAGCACAGAGCGGTATCTTCCTGGTCGGCAAGAACGACCCGTACGCATCGCTCGGGGCCCTGGCCGAAGAGCCCGGTGTGTCCGGCGAACTGAAAGACCAGGTTGCCTACGTAGCGCCGACACTGTTTGCCGATGCGCTCGCGCACTCCAACGATCAGCTCGATCTTGTCTGGGTGATGATCCAGGCTCGCTTCGAACGCGCGCGCGTGGATGCCGAGGTCTCGAAAATTGCGATGGGCATCCTGATGAACGACGCAGATATCGCAGAGGACATGGCTGCCGCGCTTCGATCACTGATGTATTCGTTCCACGAACATGCAACGAGGCACCGGTGCAGGCTGCCAGTACTGCTCGACGAGCGCCAGGCGCGCGAACTCCTGATCATGATCTCGCAGCTCGAGAAACGAGCCGGCGATTACGACGAAAGAATTCGCGAAATTACTTCAAAGGCAGATACGCAATGAACAGCGGCATCGTCAGGACCGGACGACAACAAGATCTTATTCCCCCTCAGGCCGGTAGCTGTATCGGCCACTCGGCGGGCCTCATGGCCCGCCTTTTTTTAGTCAAGCTTGTACGAGGTCACGCGATCGGTGACGCGCTGGTCCGCCGTCATGCCGCCTACTGTGAGCCACTGGCCCTTGAACGGCACGAGCCCGCGATGATCCATCGTCGGCTCACCATCGAACTGGAGCACTTGCCAGCCCTGAGTATCGATGTCGAATAGCAAAGCACCCTGTGCGGGCTCGGATGGCTCACCGTCGTAGCCGATGCCAGTGTAGTTATAAGGATTCTCGCTACCGCCGACGAAGAGTACGCCGTTCAGTTCCGGAACTCCCGCTGCGGCCATGCGGTAGCGCGGCAACCCCGGATGATAGTCCACGCTGCGCCAGTCAATGCGGCGCCCGTCCTTTTCGTCGATGATCCCCAGGAAACAATCGGGCACGGCCACGAATTCGCGCGGACGGTCGTCATGCGCCTCGATGGCCACGCCGTCACAGTAAACAATCGTATTCCCGACGATTCCTCCGGCATGGCCGAAGACCGGTGGACCCGGTATCGGCGTCGCCTGTACCCAGGTGTCCTTGCGCGTGTCGTATCGCTGCACGAGATTGACATTACCCAGGTCGTGCCAGCCGCTGACCAGGTAGACGTAGCGATCATCAAAGCTAACGGCTACGGCGTCGTCGACCGGCACGGGCATCGGCGCACGTTCCTCGAATACTCGCTTCCGCGGATCGAACTGGTGGGTCCACGGCGTGGAGACTTCGGAACCGTCTTCATCGACCGTGTAGCCACCGAATACGTACAGCCGCCCATCGGCGGAAGCGGCTGCTGACGCCAGCCGGCCGACTTCGCCGGGGACAGGGTCCACCTCAGACCAGTCTTTCGATCGCGTATCGTAGATCCAGGTGGATGCCAGCGTGTCGGAGTGCGCTTTGCCTTCCGCCAGGCCGTTGAAACTGACGATGTATTCCCGGCCGCCCGACTTCACGGACGCCACGGCATTGTTGCTAACTGCTGCCGGCAAAGGCGCAATGGCAATCTCCTGCAGAAGCTTCGGCGGATCCGTGCCGGGCCCCGCAGCAACGCTCGAAGCGAGCAGCAGCCAGCCCGTGAGCGACAGTCGAAGCCCGGTCTCAGGACCCCGCATACGGATCGTGGTCCGAATCCAGCTCGTAGCTCTCGGTGTAATAATCGAACAGCTCATCGTCGCTTTCCGGCAACTCGACGGTCACCGGGTACCAGCCCTTGACGGTGATCTCCAGCGTTCCGCCGTCGCGCGATGCATTGAATATGGCGGCAGTGCTCGTGAATTCATGCGCCATGAACAGTCGGCTGTTGGACATGGACACCCAGTTCCCGGTGACCAGATCGCCATCATCGATACGATAGGTGAGCTCCCAGTCGCGAGGGCGGCGCCCGCCCGTCCGGAGACCTTGGTCGTCGTGTCGGCCATCGCAATCCCCAGGGATAGTCAAAGGAACCGAAACCTGACCGATGTCACCGGCTCAAGTCAAGCCGGCGGGGCTCAGCTGCCCTTGAGCCGCTTGGCGCCGACCATCTGCAGCACCAGCTTTTCGTAGTATGGCTCCGTCTTTGCGGCGCGAACCTTGTGCAGGAAATATTTCTCATACGCCACTTTGGCCAGGTGGACCCATTTGCCGCCCGACGACCAGTTGGTATTGCGTGGCGGAATCTGCGGCAAAGCGACGAACGCAACGCCGGTATCGCCGAAATCCGCCAGGCAGACAGCATTCCACGTCGGGTGCTTGTCAGGTGCCTTGCCGGACAATTCATTGCTGATGTTGTGGGTGGTGGCGGTCACCATGGATTCGATCATGTAACCGGTCTTCGGCGCACCCGTCGGGACGGGCGTGGGACCGACCGGAGGAATGGCGACACACACTCCCACTGCGTAGATGTTACTGAATGTCGGGTTACGCTGGTGCCCGTCGATGAGGATGAAGCCGCGCGGATTGGTCAGTCCGTCGATATCGTTCACGGCATCCACGCCCTTGAATGCCGGCAATATCATTGAATGCACGAACGGCAGTTCGTGCTGCTTCTTTTCATTACCGTCCTGGTCGAACTCGGTGAAATGCATCTTGCCGTCTTCCACCGCCGTGATCTTCGCGTTGCAGGTCCACTGGATATGCCGTTCACGCAGCTCGGATTCCATCAGCCCCTTGGTATCGCCTACGCCATCGAGCCCGAGGTGGCCGACATAGGGTTCCGGTGTCACGAAGTGCATCGGAACCCTGTCGCGTACTTTGCGCTTCTTGAGTTCGGTATCGAGGATGAAGGCATATTCGTAAGCCGGCCCGAAACACGAGGCTCCGGGGGCAGCACCGACGATGACCGGACCGGGGTTTTTGACCAGCTTCTCGAAGTCTGCCCGCGAGTCGGACGCGTGACCGGTCTTGCATACCGACTGCGTGTAGCCATCATGTGGCCCCAGGCCCGGAACCTCGTCGAAGGCAAGCTTCGGCCCGGTCGCGATGACGAGAAAGTCATAATCGACGAAGCTGCCGTCGTTCATCTCGAGCCTGCTTTCTTCGGGATGCAGGCGCTTGACGCCCTGGCTATCGAAATCGATGCCGTACTTCTTCATCAGTTCCGGCAACTCGATGACGATCTGCTTTGCCTCCCGCATGCCGACGGCCACCCAGGGATTCGACGGCGTGAACTCGAAGCGGTCGGAATCGTTGACCACCAGGATCTCATGACTCTTGCCGAGCTCTTTCCTCAGTTCATATGCCTGCGTGATGCCGCCGATTCCGGCACCCATAACCACTATCCTCGCCATGGTGATTCCTCGCTGCTGTCGTATCCGGGGTCGCTTTGAATATAGTATTCGCCTTTACATTAGTCTAGTCTAATTTATAGCTTTCTAATTTATTATTCGCTATAGTAGTTGCTAATACGCACCCAGTATGAGGAAGACGGGTGAAAAAGGACAAATCTCCGGCTGACAAGCAACGATCTGCAACAACGGAGGCTGAAGAGATGCAGGCACATGCGGCGGATGCGGCGAGCTTGATGAGGGCTTTCGGCAACGAGAGTCGACTGATGATTCTGTGCACACTCGCCGAAGGCGAGCGCTCGGTTGGCGAACTCAACCAGATCATACCGCTGAGCCAATCGGCCTTGTCGCAGCAGCTCGCGCGCCTGCGCCGTGAGGGCCTGGTCAAGACGCGACGCGAGTCACAGGTCATCCACTACTCGCTCTGCGATGGCCCGGCCGACCGGGTCATCAACGTACTTCACGACATTTTCTGCGGGACGGGCACTCCCCACACGACAAAGGAACAGCACTGATGGACACCAAATTCGGATTCGGCAAACCGGTCGACCTCGGCTTCGACGAGGCCATCGAAACGGTGACTGAAGAACTCGCAAAAGAAGGCTTCGGCGTACTGACGGAGATCGACGTCCAGGCCACGCTAAAGAAGAAGCTGGGCGAAGACATGCGACCATACAGGATTCTTGGCGCGTGCAATCCGCCGCTGGCCCACCAGGCCGTCACGGCCGTTCCCGAGATCGGCCTGCTGCTGCCCTGCAACGTGCTGGTTCGCGAAGATGACGAGGGCAAGGTGCGCGTGAGCTTCATGGACCCGGGTAGCGTGCTCGGCCTCGTGGACAACCCGGATGTCGAACCGCTCGCGGAGCAGGTGAAAGAAAAGCTGGAGCGCGTCCTCGCAGCCTTATGAGCCTGCCATCCGTTACGGCATTCTTCGACGAAGCCACTTTCACCGTAACCTATGTTGCCGCGGACCCGGATACGGGAAGAGCGGCGATTATCGATCCGGTCCTCGACTTCGATCCGGCGTCCGGGCGCACGTCGACGACGTCGGCTGACAAGGTCGTCGACTTCGTCAGGGACAGCGGCCTGGCCGTGGACTGGATCCTCGAGACTCACATACATGCCGATCACCTTACGGCCGCCCCCTACCTCAAGGAGCAGCTTGGCGGGCGTATCGCTATCGGCAGCAACGTGACCGCGGTACAGGAAACCTTCAAGAGCGTGTTCAACATTGAGGACCTGGAAACGGACGGCACCCAGTTCGACCACCTGTTCGTGGACGGGGACGAATTCAAGGTAGGCAGCATTGCAGGCTCAATCATTGGCTCCCCCGGCCATACCCCCGCCTGCATTACCTATGTCGTCGGCGATGCTGCCTTCGTCGGCGACACCCTCTTCATGCCCGATTTCGGCACGGCGCGAGCCGATTTCCCGGACGGCGATGCAGGAATGCTTTACGACTCGATACAGAAGATCCTCGCATTGCCCGATGGCACGCGCCTGTTCATGTGTCACGACTACAAGGCGCCCGGGCGCGACGAGTTTCGCTGGGAGACCTCGGTCGCCGAGCAGCGAGAGAACAACGTCCATGTCAACCGGAACGTATCCCGGGATGAGTTCGTGGCCATGCGCGAAGGCCGCGACGCCGAACTCGGCATGCCGAAACTGATCATCCCCTCCATCCAGGTCAATGTGCGTGCGGGCCACCTGCCGGACGCGGAGTCGAACGGCGTGCGCTACCTGAAAATACCCCTGGACGCCCTGTAATTCGGGGTCCTGTCGACTCGGGCCAGGCAACATGTTCGCATCAATCATGGCATGGCCCGGCGCCATCGCAATCGGCGTCAGCCTGGGCCTGCTCGGCTCCGGCGGCTCGATACTCACCGTGCCGGTGCTCGTCTACCTCGTCGGTCAGGACGAGAAAGTCGCAATTGCCGGATCGCTGTTCATCGTGGGCAGCATTGCTCTCGCCGGCAGCCTGCAGTTCGTTCGCGCAGGCTTCATCAACTGGCGCAGCGTTGCGACCTTCGGTGTGCCGGGTATGGCCGGAACCTATATCGGCGCGGCCCTGGCAGCCTACGTCAGCGGGCTGATGCAGCTCACGCTGTTTGCGCTGGTCATGCTGCTCGCGTCCTTCCTGATGTTGCGACCGATCAAACTGTCGACTGAAAGCCATGCCCCGCGGGCGCTATGGAAGATCGCGCTTGACGGGCTGGTCGTCGGCATCATCACCGGGCTGGTCGGAGTCGGTGGAGGCTTCCTTATCGTGCCGGCACTGGTGCTGCTCGGCGGCCTCTCCATGCACCAGGCAGTCGCCACGAGCCTGGTGGTCATCGCGTTGAAGTCATTCAGCGGTTTTTACAAATACCTCGACGTCCTGAGCGCGCAGGACCTGGACCTCGACTGGCCCGTGCTGTGGCTGATAACCGTGCTCGGCATTGTCGGTAGCATCGTTGGTGGCCGGCTTGCGCGGCGAATCCACCAGGACAGGCTGAAGCGCTGGTTCGGCTACTTCCTGATCGTCATGGGACTTTATATTCTTGCCCGGTCGCTGCCCGGCGCGCTGGGTTTCCAACCATGAGATAATGCTCGCAATGAGAATCGTGCAGCTCTCCGACAACTATTCCGTCACGATGCAGATCGACCCGGATGACGTCGAGTCTTTCGCTCAGGACGGGTTCAAAACCATTATCTGCAATCGCCCCGACGGCGAGGAATTCGGCCAGCCAACCAGCGCCTCCGTTCGCGAGGCCTGCGAAAAACACGGTATCGCTTTCCACATGATTCCCATGCGGGGCAGCGCGGTCAGCCCGGACATGTTGCAGCAGTTTCTCGACGTTATACGCAATGCCGACGGCCCCGTGCTCGGCTATTGCCGCAGCGGTACCCGCTCGGCCATTCTCTGGCAGGTCGCGTCGCAGACACAGTAGCGTCAGGCCTTCCATATCGATCGCATAAGGACAACAACAATGGACCTTGGTATCACAGACCGCCTCGCACCGGTCCTCGAGGCCGTCAAGACTTTTATTCGTGACAAAGTCGAACCGGTCGAAGAGGAGTTCCTGGCCGAAGTCGAAAATGGAGATCGATGGGCGCTCAATGAGCGTCAGCAGGAAATACTCGAGGGCCTGAAAAACGAAGCCCGCGCGCAGGGACTGTGGAACTTCTGGCTGACCGACAGTGAGCGCGGCCACGGCCTGACAACGGTCGAATACGCGTACCTTGCCGAGGAAACCGGCCGTTCACACCTCGCAGCAGAAGCCTTCAATTGCAGCGCTCCCGACACGGGCAACATGGAAGTACTCGAACGATTCGGCTCGGAAGAACAGAAACGCGAATGGCTCGAGCCCTTGCTCGACGGCAAGATCCGGTCCGCCTACGCGATGACGGAACCGGGCGTGGCGTCGTCGGACGCCACCAATATCTCGACGACGGCCGTGCTCGACAATGGCGAGTGGGTCATCAATGGCGAGAAGACCTACATCTCCGGCGCGGGCGACCATCGCTGCAGGATACTGATCTGCATGGCGCTAACGAATCCCGATGCCGCCCGCCACCAGCAGCACTCGCAGATCCTGGTGCCGATGGATGCGCAGGGCGTGGAAGTGGTGAGGCCGATGGGTGTGTTTGGCGACGACCACGCGCCCCATGGCCACATGCACCTGCGCTTCACCGACGTGCGTGTACCGGAAGACAACGTGATCCTCGGGCCCGGCCGCGGCTTCGAGATCGCACAGGGCCGCCTGGGGCCCGGCCGGATTCACCACTGCATGCGTGCGATCGGCATGGCCGAGAGAGCCCTCGAACTCATGTGCAGGCGATCGGTGTCGAGAACGGCGTTCGGCAAACCGCTCGCCAAGCTCGGCGGCAATTACGATCGTATCGCCGAAGCGCGCATGAATATCGACATGGCGCGGCTCCTGACCTTGCGCACCGCTTACGCGATCGATACGGCAGGCGTGCCGGAAGCACAGGTATGGATATCCAAAATCAAGGCGGCCGTGCCGAAGGTCGCTATCGATATCATCGATGATGCGATCCAGATGCACGGCGCGGCGGGAGTATCCCAGGATTTCCCGCTGGCATTCATGTACGCGAACGCACGGACGCTGCGGCTCGCCGACGGGCCCGACGAGGTGCACCGCATGGTCGTGGCGCGTAGTGAACTGCGCCGCTACCTGAAGCCCCGGCAGAGCTGAGTGACGACGTCGATCAAGGCACCGGACCTGCCCTCGCTGGTGGGCCGGGAACTCGAACCTTCGGACTGGTTCGAGATCACCCAGGAGCAGGTCAACCAGTTCGCCGACGCCACACACGACCACCAGTTCATTCACGTAGCGCCGCTGCGTGCCAGGTTCACGCCGTTCCGCGGAACCATCGCTCACGGCTTCCTGGTGCTGTCGATGATCAGTCACCTGGCGCAGCAAAACGCCGTTCGTCCGGATGGCCTGAAGATGGCGCTCAACTACGGCTCGGACAAGGTCCGGTTCCTGACGCCGGTACGTGTCGGCAAGCGTATCCGCGCGCGGCAAAAGATCATCGACGTCACGGAGAAGAAACCCGGTCACTGGCTCGTGAAAACCGAGATTACGATCGATATCGAAAACGAAGACAAGCCGGCGCTCGTTGCCGAGATGCTGGCGATGTACATCTTCTGAACATGCAACAGAGGAACCCGACATGCGCGAAGCTGTAATTGTCTCAACTGCACGCACACCCATCGGCAAGGCCTATCGCGGTGCATTCAATAACACCGAAGCGGCAACGCTCGGCGGTCACGTCGTGCAGCACGCGGTGCAGCGCGCCGGCCTTGATCCGGCGGAAGTCGAGGATGTGGTCATGGGCTGTGCCTTGCCCCAGGGTAGCCAGGGCCACAACATCGCGCGGCAGACTGCGCTCGCCGGCGGCCTGCCCGTGACCACGGCGGGGATGACTGTCGACCGCCAGTGTTCCTCGGGAATGATGGCTATCGCCGTGGCAGCGAAAACGATCATGGTCGACAACGTAGACATCATGGTCGGTGGCGGGCTGGAGTCGATCAGCCTCGTGCAAAACGAGCATATGAACCTGTTCCGCGCGAAGGATCCCCGGCTGCTGGAGCTGCACGAACACATCTATATGCCGATGATCGATACGGCGGAGGTGGTTGCCAGGCGTTACGAGGTGAGCCGCGAAGCACAGGATGAATACGCGCTGCAGAGCCAGCAGCGCACGGCCGCGGCACAGGAAGCCGGGCGTTTCGACGCCGAGATCGTGCCGCTTCCCTCGAACAAAGGCGTTATGAACAAAGAGACCGGCGAGATCACCTTCGAGGACGTCGTGCTGGAGCGAGACGAGGGCAACCGCCCGTCGACCACGCTCGAAGGACTACAGGGACTCCCCCCGGTTCGGGAAAACGGTTTCATAACTGCCGGCAATGCGAGCCAGCTCTCGGACGGCGCATCCGCGGCCGTGGTGATGGAAGCGAGCGTGGCCGAGAAGCGCGGCCTCGAAGCGCTCGGCTTCTACCGCGGCACCGCCGTCGCGGGATGCGAGCCCGATGAGATGGGCATTGGCCCGGTGTTCGCCGTACCGAAGCTCCTCGAACGTACCGGCCTCAAGATGGACGATATCGACCTCTGGGAACTCAACGAGGCATTCGCGGTACAGGTCGTCTATTGCCGCGACAAGCTCGGTATCCCGAACGAGACTCTCAATGTCGACGGCGGCGCGATATCGATCGGCCATCCCTACGGCATGTCCGGTGCCCGCATGGTCGGGCACGCGCTGATCGAAGGCAAACGCCGCGGCGCGAAATACGTCGTGTGCACCATGTGCATCGGCGGTGGCCAGGGCGCAGCATCGCTGTTCGAGGTCGCCTGATGCGCGCGCTCGTCTGTAAGAATTACGGATCCCCGGATGACCTGGTCCTGGAAGAAGTGGACGATCCGGTCGCCGGTGCCGGCGAGATCGTCGTCGACATCGAGGCCGCCGGGCTCAACTTCCCCGACGTTCTCGTAATCGGCGGCCAGTACCAGGTAAAGATGCCACCGCCGTTCATCCCGGGACACGAAGCTGCCGGGGTCGTTACCGCGGTCGGCGAAGGCGCCGGTCGCTTCGAGGTCGGTGACAAAGTCATCATCACGCCGTCGACCGGTGCGTTCGCCGAACGCTGCGCGGTCCCGGAGAAGCTCGCGATGCCGGTGCCCGACGGGCTCGACTTCGGACAGGCGGCAGGATTCACGATCACCTACAGCACGAGCTACCACGCTCTCGTCCAGCACGCGCAACTGAAAAAGGACGAAACGGTCCTCGTACTCGGCGCAGCGGGCGGCGTCGGCATTACGGCCGTCGAGATTGCAAAGGCGCTGGGCGCACGCGTCATAGCCGCCGCCAGTACCGACGAAAAGCTCGAATTCGCGAAGTCCGCCGGCGCCGACGAGACGATCAACTACGGCGAAGGTCCGCTCAAAGACGCGGTCCGCGAGATCACGGATGGCGCAGGCGCCGACGTAATCTACGACCCGGTCGGAGGCGAACACGGCGAGCAGGCCCTGCGCACGATAGCGCGCGGCGGCCGCTATCTCGTGATCGGTTTTGCGAGCGGTGCGATCCCGAGCTTTCCCGCGAACCTCATTTTGCTGAAGGAGGCCAACGTCATGGGTGTGTGGTGGGGACCCTGGGCCACCAGGAACCCGCAGCTCCAGGTGCAGAACCTGCAGGCGATGGGCGAGATGATCGGCAAAGGGCTGTTACACCCGCGGGTTACCGATTCCTATTCGCTGGACGAGTTCAAAGAGGCGTTCAGGGCCATTACCGACCGCCGCGTTCGCGGCAAGGTCGTGTTTCGAATGGGCCAGGGACCTGGCTAACCCAGCGTGGCGCCGCCGTCCATGACGAGCGTCGTGCCGGTCGTGTAGGCCGCTTCGTCGGATACCAGGTAAAGCACGCCCGCTACCATATCCTCCGGCTGCCCTGCCCTTGCGACCGGGAGTCGCTTGAGCCACTTCTGCACGCCCGGGTCGGCGGTAAGCGCTTCGGCGAACTTGGTCTCCACGACCCCGGGAAGGATCGCGTTCACCCGCACCCCGCCCTGGCCGTATTCGCGCGCGAATGCGCGGGTGATGCTGATCAGCCCGGCCTTGGTCATCGAGTAGACAGCCTGCCCCGGCATCGACATCAGTGCAGCGATCGACGCGACATTGACGATGGCGCCGCCGCCGGATTCCATCATCAGCGGTACCGCGTGGCTCATGAAGTAGTACGGCCCCTTGAGATTCACCGCGACGGTCTTGTCGAAGGCATCGGGCGGAAGGTCCGTCGCCGGCCCGTAGTAAGGGTTCGCCGCTGCGTTGTTGATGAGGATGTCCAGACGCCCGCACTCGTCTTTTACAGTGTGCATGAGCGCCTCGATCTGCCCGAGGTCGCCGGCATTGCAGGTGTGTGCAAGCGCCTCGCCGCCATTGGCCACGATCGCATCGGCGACCGCCTGCACGCCTTCGATCTTGCGGCTCGTGCAGACTACCTTTGCGCCACAGTCTGCCAGCCCGTGCGCGATGGCCTCGCCGATACCGCGCGACGCGCCGTTGACGAGCGCCACTTTTCCAGACAGGTCCGTTTTCATCCTTCTTCTCCCATGAGTTTTAGCCGGAAACGCTGCATGCCGCTGATCCAGCGATCGTGGTCTGCCGCCTTGCGCTGAAAGTAGGTTCGCACCTGCGGATGCGGCAGCACGAGGAAAGATCCTGATTGAATGCCCGCAACAATATCGTCCGCAACCTGGTCCGGCGACAGGATGCCATCGACGTCGTTTCCGCCGAAGCCGCCGTCGAACGAATCCGCGTCGTCCTCGATGCCGATCATGCGCGTTGCTACCGCCTGCGGACAGACGACCGAAACCCTGATGCCCTGCTCACCGTGCGTTATCGCGAGCGACTCCGCGAATGCTACCGCCGCGTGCTTGGTCGCGGAGTACGCAGCGTCGCCGATCTGGCTGAGGAGCCCCGCCGCGGACGCGACATTGACGAGGTGTCCGCCACCCCTTTCGATCATACGCGGCAGCAGGGCGCGAGCAGCATAAACGTGCGCCATCACATTCACGTCCCAGCAGGCCTGCCAGCGGTCATCGACGGGAATCATTCCGCCCTCCCGGGATGTCGCGTCGTCGTTCGCATCACCGTAGCCGACGCCCGCGTTGGACACGAACAGATCGATCGGCCCGACGTCGCGTTCCACGTCTTCGACCAGCGCCTGCATGGCGGCTTCGTCGCCAACGTCGACAGCCCGGGGAACGCCACCGACGTCGGCGGCCACGTTTTCGGCTGCATCCGGCTCGAGGTCGGCCACGACCACAGTGATGCCGTCGCGCGCCAGGCGCTTGCACAGCGCGCGGCCGATGCCGTGGCCGCCCCCGGTAACGACGGCAATGTTGATATCGACGGTCATTCGTTTCTCGCTGCGGCGGTAGGCAGGTTCCGCAATTGCGTCAGCCCGGTGGGCAGTAACATACTGTACGTACAGGAGGTGGTCCAATGCTGCGCATGCTGATGTTGTTTGCTGTCGCCGTTGCGTGCACTGCGTGTCAACGGGAAGATCGTGGTGAGCCCGCACCTGAAAGCGACGATCAGTCGGCGAGGCCTGCTCACGTGACGCCAAATATCGCCTACGAACACGCCTGCGCGGACTGCCATGAAACCGGCAAGAACGGTGCGCCACTGACGGGCGATCCGGAGGCATGGGCCGGCCGCTCGGCGCTCTGGGAAGCCGTACTGTTCGAGCATGCCCAAAAAGGCTATTTCAATATGCCGCCGCACGGCCACGACGGCCGGTTCACGGACGATGAGGTCGCGGCAGCTGCGCAATACATGCTCGAGATCACGCACCCGGATCGCCCGCGCGATTAGCGTGTCCGCGGTTCGAGAACCGCTCCTGCGACACCATCGCAGTCGGACGGGCGCGCCCGGACGCGCGCTCGTTTATTGCTTTGCTGCTTCGGCACCGAGCAATTCTTCGGTGGTCATTTCGATCTTTACGAAACCCGTGCGCGTTTGCGTCGCATCGAATTCCTCGATGAGCCCTTCTTCCCCCTGCAATAAGCCCATTGCAGCCAGAACTGCCAGGACGAAGTTCGCGTACATCGTTCAGATCAAAATCGGTCGACCATCGAATAGTACATCATCCCCAACACCATCCCCGGATACCGCAGCAGCGTTCCGCCCGGGAAGGTGTGGATCGGGATGCCGGCCATCACGTCGAACCGCTCCGCCGTGCCGGCGATCGCTTCGGCCATGACCTTGCCCGCGAAGCTTGCGGTCGATATACCGTGGCCGGAGAAACCGTGAGCAAAATACACGTTCGGCCGCAGGCGGCCGAAGTGCGGCATCCGGTTCACCGTAACCGACAGCGTGCCGCCCCAGTCATAATCGATCGCGGCGTCGGCTAGCTGCGGAAACACCTTCAGCATGTACGGCCGTACGAAATTCTCGATGTCGCCGGGAAAACCGGGACGGTAGTTTTCCCCGCCACCGAACAACAGCCGGTGATCGTCCGAAAGTCGAAAATAATTCACCACGAATCGG
>Ga0209536_100002618_pt1 | contig 29327 bp, 21 predicted proteins | sample DeeMarSeWOR28_12_FD_187461 | JGI IMG/M metagenome (GOLD analysis project Ga0209536, IMG submission 187461) | Marine sediment microbial communities from White Oak River estuary, North Carolina - WOR-2-8_12 (SPAdes) (version 2) | ecosystem: Environmental > Aquatic > Marine > Intertidal zone >...
CGGAAGTGGTGGAATTTGGTAGACACGCTATCTTGAGGGGGTAGTGCCTTAATTGGCGTGCGGGTTCAAGTCCCGCCTTCCGCACAAAACTCAAATTCATTAAAGAAAAGAGGTTCTTACTTATGAAGCAAAATTTGATCTATTCAGCCGTTCTGATTTTCCTTTTTGGTTCAGCACTTCTGTTTGGACAGGATATGAATGTTGAAGCCGGTAAACTATATAATGAAGGTAACAGCTTGCTAAAAGCCGGCAACTACCAGGGCGCAATTAGTAACTATGATAAAGCGCTTGCTATTGAAAAAGATTATAGAATTTATTACCAAAAAGGTGTAGCACAGAAAAAATCAAGAGATTTAGAGGGCGCCAAAACTTCCTTAGAAGAATGCCTTAAGTTGAATAAAAGTTTTGAAGGTGGATACAACGCTTTAGGCGGAGTTTATTTCTCAATGGGGAATTATTCAGAGGCAATTAAAAATTTTGAAAAGGTTCTTTCCACAACAAATAAATCCAGTGTAAAGAATAAGGTAAAGAAAAACATGTCATTGGCGTACGCCAAATTAGGCAATCAGGAGATATCTAACGGTAATTCTCAAAAAGCAATAGAATATTTAACCAAGGCTGTCGAAAATGATAATTATGATGCTGCTTATCTTTCGCTTGCTAAATTGTATTCAGAATTGGGTGAGTGGGATAAGTCTTTAAATGCCTCGGAGAATGCACTAAAGCACCGTTCTAAAATCAGCACCGGCGGACCACATTATTATATGGGAGTTTCCTATAAAGGAAAAGGTGATATGGTCAAGGCAAAAGAAATGTTCGAGAAAGCCAAGAGCGATGCTACTTACAAAAAAACCGCCGAATATGAATTGAGCTTAATTAACTAGAAGGCAAGATTGATAAAAAAACCCTCACAAGTTGAGGGTTTTTTTATGCATATGATTATAAAAAGTTAAACATTATAAATGCATCTAATGTTACTGCACTAATGGTGTCCTCTCCATCGTCTTTTCCAATTAGATTTAGAAGTTTATAACTTAAGTATAGATCGATATTTACCATCGGCACAATTGAAACTTCTGCACCTAAACCGACACCTCCTCCAAACCGGGTATTACTTGATCCAGGGATTTCATTATCATTCACTTTTAATTTGCCGAAACTATTCATAGCAATATCCAGAGCTAAATAAGGATCTATCCCCGCAGGAATCGGAACAAAATTATATTGTGCTCCGACACCAACTTCGAAAATCGACTGACTATTTTCAACATTGACAGCACTTATATTTGCACTTTTAGTTAAGGCTTCTTCTACCTCGCCACTTCCTGAAAGTGAGTGATAAAGTAAATATACCCTGGGAGTAATGGGAACGAGTGGCAAGTCAACTTTTGCTACCAATCCTAAATTCCAATTTGTAGAAAAGCCAAGTCCACCCTCTGAAACATCTTTAGCAACTATGTCAGGAGCTACAACTTGAGTTAATCCACCTCCAACTCCTAATTTAAATAACTGTGCCTGCCCAACTGATGGGATGATTAATAAAATTAAAATTGAAAAAATAATTGATCTGACAATTTTCATATTTGTTCCTTTATTGTTGTTAAATATTGAATTAAATCGTTAAAACAAATTTGTTTATAAATATTCATTATTACTAATTCCCTGTATTTTGAAGAGAAACTATAGATTTCTAATAATCATCTTTAAGTGAATTATTGTATTTTATTATTTATCTTGACTTTATACAAATCTAAATTTAATATTTGGCAGGTAATTATACTTATTTTTTACTTTTTATTCCAATTTAATGTTTGAAACCCATTTTAAGGCAAATTCGTCTGAACAAAGAATATGAGATTCACAGGATGAAATCAGCTTGCACAATTTTACTGATTCTTTTTCAATTTCTTCTTTCAAGCTCTTTTGCTCAAAGCGTTGCAGATAAGTTTAATTCTGCAATGGATGCCTATCATTTAAAACTATACGCTGAAGCGAACAGAATTTTTGACGAGATAATAGATAGCTATGGGATAGAGGATGAGCTATATGCATCTGCGAGATATTTTTCAGCAGAATCACTTTTAAAATTAGGTAAGAAAAAAGAAGCAGCTGCCGGTTTCGAGTTTATATCAAATAATATAATCTGGTCTTACTTCAGGGAGGAATCTCTTTTTAATTTAGGTTTAATTTATTTTGAAGATGGAAAATACTTCCTAAGCAGAAAAAATCTTGTAGCATTATTAAAAGACTATCCGCACAGTGAGTTTGCCGGTCCCGCTTATTACTGGATCGGAGAATCGTACGCACGTGAAAACAGGCTGGATGACGCAGTAGATTTTCTTTTAAGAGCAATTGATGACAAATCTGGCAATACACATCGTGATCATTCAATCTTTGCATTAGCCGGTGTTTATGAAAAACAAGGTGATTATAATAATGCTGTAAAATATTACGACCAACTTCTTTCCTACTATCCAAACAGTCCATTAGCCACACAATCGCAACTTAGAATCGGTGTATGTTATTTTAAACTAAAAGATTACCACACTTCAATATTGGAATTAAACGATCCATCTCTTAAAAGCCTTACAGATGATTCGCTTGTTGAAGGATTATATTTACTTGCAAATTCATATTACAGGGTTGAAGAATATACAGATGCAGTTAAGACATATTCCGAAATACTCGAAAAATTTCCTGGCTCCTCAATTGCGCGGGATGCAAGATACGGTTTAGCATGGTCTTATTTTCAGCAAAAAAGATATACCGATGCATATAATGTATTTAACTATTTATCGGAAGGCACGGATTCAATTGCTATAAAATCTTTTATTTGGAAAGCAGAGGCAAGAAGATATTCAGGTAATAATGCCGAGGCACTTAAAATTTTTGGAGAGTTTTTAAAACTTTACCCATCATATCACCTGGCTCCATTAGTTGAATATCAGATGGGTGTAATTCAATTCGATCAGGATAAATTCGATATAGCCAGCATATATTTAACGAATGCCACTTCTTCGGATGATCCCGTTACAAGGGCACGGGCATTTACACTAATTGGAGAGATCGAACTCAGAAAGAAAAATTATATAAAAGCAAAAGCGCATTTTGAGCCAGCCGTCCGGATTACAGAAGCTGAAACCGATGTACATCAGCGTGCACTGCTTGGGCTTGGAATTGCACTTTACCATACGGAAGATTTTGAGAATGCAATTGAAAAATTGCTTGAGGCAGAAAATAATAATACAGGTGTAGAATCAGATAAAGTTAGTTTTTACCTTGCAGAGTGTTACTTTTCTTTAGGAAAATATCAGGAGGCACTAACCCGCTATAATTCAATTCAAACCGGTGATGAAAATATTGCATCTCAAATTACATACTCAAAAGGCTACTGCCATTTTAATTTAGGCAGTTATGATAACGCTGCATATCAGTATTCTGAATTTCTTCAAAAATATCCGAACGATAAAAGAGTAACCGATGCTAAATTAAGGTTAGCCGACAGCTACTTCGGGAGTAAGAATTTTTCCGCTTCGAGCAGGATATTTAAACAGCTTTTTCAGTCAAAAGAATTCTCTACAAATGATCCTTATACATATTATCAGTATGCGCAGGCACTTTTTAAATCGGGTGAATCTTCCGAAGCAATAAGAGAATTCCAGAATCTTCAAAAGAATTTCCCGACATCTAAATATGCTGAAAATTCACTTTACACAGTTGGCTGGATAAAATTTCAGCAGGGCGATTTCTATGAGTCAATATATGATTACAAAAACGTTCTGCAGGTATACAAAAAAAGTACACTGGCCCCAATAATTTATTACTCAATCGGCGATGCATATTTTAATTTAGAGCAGTACGATTCGGCTATCGTAAACTATCAAAGGGTCATTTCTGATTATCCATCCTCCGAATATGTTTTTGATGCAGTAAACGGAATTCAATACAGCTATGTAGCAATGGGAAAACCGGGTCTAGCAGTAAATTTGATAGATAATTTTGTTGAGCAAAATCCAAAATTAAAATTTTCCGATCAACTCTATTTTAAAAGAGGTGAGATTTACTACAGCCTGCGCGATTATAAAAACGCAAAAACAAGCTATCAGGAATTTGTTGCAAAATTTCCAAAAAGCTCCTTTGTCCCGGAAGCCTATTACTGGCTGGGTAAAAGCACGCAAAATTTAAATGAATTTGATGAGGCTTCATTTTATTTTAATAAAGTTTTTGAAAGCTATCCAAATTCTGAATCTGCAGCAGTTTCCGTAATTGAGCTTGGAAAAATTTATGAAACAAATGAAAACTTTGAAGCTGCAATTAATCTCTTCAACGGTGCATCTGTACGATTGAAGGACTCTCCCCGTTTCCCCGAAATTTTATTTATGAAAGGATTAGTCTATTTAAAGATGGATGATCTGCAGAATGGATATGGTACATTTAGCGAACTTGCACAGTATCATCCGGAAACACTTTTTGCCGATAAAGCAAAATTTGAAATGGGTTTGATAGATCTGGCCCTTTCACGATTCGGGAGTTCCGATGATTTGTTCCTGGATATTGCAGAAAAAAGAACTGATGATTTAGGTGCAAAGGCACAGTATTATTACGGGGTATCTCTTTTCGAGCAAAAGAAATATACTGAATCAATTTCTGCCTTGGTAAGAATCCGAACTGTATATTCGAATTATGAAGAGTGGCTTTCACGTGCATATCTTTTAATGGGTGATAGTTATGCGAAGCTGAACGATAATAGAAAGGCCGAAGAAATGTATCGTGCCGTAATTGTGAAAAATAAAGGCGGCGAATTAGGAGAACTAGCCAGACAAAAAATAAATCAGCTCAAATGAAATCAGCATTATTATATTTTATCTTATTAATTTCTCTTAGTGCTTTGGCACAGGATGACAAAAATCCTAATGTTGAATTACCCGATTTTGTAATTACGGGCAGGGATGTAATTGTAGTACGCAGAGTAGATAAGATACCTGCAGATATAGTCTCCGCAGTTTCTGAAGAATACTTGAAACCATTAATTAAACCTGAACAACTCGAGGTTTTGGAGATTTCAAATCCAGTCGAAAGAGATTTATCGATTTTAGATTCAGCAGATTATCATCGTGGATTTATTTCCCTGGAATCCGGTCGCTATAAACTGCCCGCATCTCAAATACATTACACTTTCCCTTTCGAAAGAGGAATGCTTAATGGTAATATAATCCAGTTAAATCAGCTTGCTTACCTAAACAACAGTGAAAGGCAGTCAATTTTTGGTGCGTTAAATTTTAATTACCTGCTACCGATCGACGGTCAATTTATTCCGGGAACAAAATTCCTATTGGGTGGTAAGCATCAAAGAAATATTTTTAAATTTTTCGGTTCTGTAAATCCGGATTTGAAAAGAAAACTAAATATCGGTACTGTGAATGCCGGAATTCAAAATCTTTTTATGAAACAATTTATTTTTGATTTAAATTTTACCGGAGATTTTACTTATTTGGATGATGCAGTATTTACGGAGTCTCTTTTTTCTACAAATGCCTTTGCAAGATTTCAGACGGAAAATTTCGGATTGGGTATAAAAGGAAATTATCAGTATCAGACTTTAAAGACTGATTCTTTGACCGATGTTGCTTCAAATTTTGTTTTTGTTCGACCATCTGTATCACTCGAATTATTTGATAAAATTAAAACAGAATTTGGATTCTCATTTAATAATTCCGAAGGTAATAAATTCAGCGCATTGTTTGCCGCGGCAGGTGTTGAACTCGGGGAAAATATTATTCTTTTAGGTGAATATTCCCCTGAGGCTGAATTTATTACGGCAGGAAAACTGATGAGAGGAAATTACTACTTTACGCAACAGACTGTTCAAAATATTTTTCTGAAAAAGAAGAATAAAATAAAAACCCTTATTAAGTATGAGTACGATAAGTATTACCAGATTGATGGTGGAATTGAATACTTCAAAGCAGAAAATCTCCCGTATTATAATAGTCCTGATCAATCAGGATTTTTTGAAGTTGCTGTGACGAGTGCAACTAATTTAGATTTATTTTTGAATTTAATTTATCACATGGGCCCGTACGGCATTTTTTATGCAAGCTTCAATTACATTAAAATAGAAGATTCAAATGGCAAAGTGATTCCATTTTACCCTAATCTTAAGGCATCATTATCTTATGGGTACGATTTCAAAAATGGTTTGAGAGCTGACGCATCGGTAAAATATCTATCTGACAGGTATGTGGATTTGCAGAATACCGGGAAACTAAAAAGTTTTTTCAACCTTGGAATTAAATTAACATATATGCTAAAGGAACAATTTTTGCTTACTTTAGATATTGAAAATATACTAAATAAAAAAATGTATTTATGGCAGGGATATCAGGAAAAACCTTTCGATATATCGATAGGATTTAATTTTTTCTTTGATTAATTTTTTTTATATACTTTTGTACTCAATTTGCATTATGCATATGGTTATTTGAATATTAGTATTTCAATTCGTTAAATATGAAAATGATTAGTAAAGCAAAACTCATAAAAAAAATAACGGAAAAAGCACGCTTGCTTCCGTTCGATTCAGAGCAGTTTTTTGAGATATTCCTTTTTCAGATGAAGACACGAATGAAAGCTGGTGAAGTTCTTGAAATTAAAGACTTAGGATTTTTTAGTTTAAAAAAATGCAGGGTAAAATCAGATCGCTTGGTTACTTCCGGTTCGGAAGATCAGGTTAAACCCGTTACAATGATATTATTTTCTGAGGAGCCGGTTTTTCGGGAAGAAAATAAAAACATTCACTTTTTTTCAATTCCTCAAGTAATTCCAAACAAAGATGATGATATTGAATCACATTTAAGCCTGAGTATAGAAAAACCATTGATTACTGAAAGTGAGTTTGCAGAAGAAATATTTTCAGCTTTTAAAAGTAATTCGGAGGTCTTTAAAAATTTTGTATCAAAAGCCGATGTATTAATTAGCAGCATGCTGAAAACCAACGCTGATGAAATTGAAGATTTTATCCTGGAAGATTCACCGGAAGAATTCATTGAAGATGATACAATTGAAGTTAAAACTACTCCTAAGGAAAAAGTGGTCCAGCCGGACGAAGGGGCTAAAAGAGTAAATTGGGATGATTTAAGAGACTCTTCGTCAAGTTTACCATGGGATTTTGGCAGAAAGTTTTTTGAAAGAAAAATTGATTATCCTGAACAGGAAAGAATTGATGCACAAAATCAGCCTCGAAAAGAAGAAAAAAACCAGGATAAAGAAATAAAATCTCATGATGAAGAAAAAATTATTGAGGGAACTTTAAAAAGCGATTTTGATGAAAAACCTTTAACTACTTCTGAAGAAAAGTATGACTCTGAAGTCGATACCGAAAATCATTTATATTCTGATGAGGAAGAAAAAATAAATGGTGAAGAGATTAGCAGATATGAGCGTGTCAGGGCTTTCATTTCAAGTGAAATGAAGGGTAAAGAAAAACCTGTTGATGAAGAAAGTGAGAATGCTAAAACAGAAGAACCAAAATCGGAGAAAGCGGGAAGGAATGACAATGATTTTACACCTGTTAAATCCAAGTCAGAAACATATCGTTTGGAAACCAGGAAAAAGAAAAAATCATTCTTAACTAAAAAGGGTTCTATAAGTTTATCTGAAGCCAAAGAAAAGTATAACTATCATCGGAGAAAGAAAGGGATTCTTCCTTTTGCTATTCCTTTAGCAATTTTAGTAATAGCAATAGGTATCGTATACATTTACCTGGCTGAAGATTCTATCTTATCAAGTGAACCGGAAAATGTTGTAGTAAAAGTAACACCACCACCGCACGTAAATATTATTGAAAGAGATTTCGAATTTGCCGTTACATTTCCGTACTCAAAATCTGAAGCAAATAATGAAATTTCGGGGATTGACCCATCTGTTTTTAAAGAAGACGTTAAGCTCGTCGAAAAAAAGCCTGAAGTTAAAGTCACTGAACCAGAAAAGAAAGCCCAGTTGGAAGCTAAGATTGAAAATATTGTAAGAGAAGAAGTAGAACCCAAAATTGAAACAGAAAAAACAAGTACTAACAAAAATATTTCGAAGTATAAAGATTACTTTATAGTACAAGTAGCGGCATATAAAACTTATGAAGAAGCAGATGCAGAAGCGGAAAAATTCAGAAATCAGGGCTATAATGCGTTTATAGAAATTGCTGAACTACCCGGAAGAGGGACCTGGTACAGAATTAAAGTTGGTGATTTTACTTCTGTAAAACACGCAGAAGACTTTTTAATGAGAAATAGTAATTAATAATATTCTTACAGGATGCTATGAACTTATTTGAAATTTTTCTCAAGGGCGGTCCTCTTATGTGGGCAATTTTATTTTGCTCGGTAGTCGGACTAGCAGTGATTATTGATAGATTTTTGGTTTTACGTAAAGCCAAAATAAATCTTCCTGCTTTTATGGTTCGCTTAAGAGGATTTATTAAAAATAAAGATATGAGTGGTGCCGCATCTTTTTGCATGCAGGAAAAATCACCAATTGCGAACATGGTGCGCAAAGGATTAAAAAAATTCGGATTAGGACACGCACGTGTAAAAGAAGCAATTGAAAATGCCGGGAGACAGGAAATCGGCAAACTTGAAAAAGGCTTATCGATACTTGCAACTATTGCGGGCGTTGCACCATTAATTGGATTTTTAGGTACGGTTACCGGAATGATTCAGGCTTTTATGACTATTGAAGATCTTGCCGGTGCGGCAAATCCCAGCGACCTTGCAGGAGGGATTTGGGAAGCATTAACCACTACTGCATTCGGATTGATTGTTGGAATACCAGCATTCGCATTCTATAATTACTTTTTAAACTCTGTTAAAAGATTCGTTGCTGATATGGAAACAGTTGCTAATGATGTTGTTGATACAATGCAGGATCTGTCTGGTGAAAGGATTGATATTGATGATGAAGTTGAAATAGATATTTAAGGAATTAATATGAAATTCAACGTTTCAAATCAACCTTTAAGTATATTTTCATATTCATCACTTACTGATATTGTATTACTTCTGGTGATTTTCTTTTTACTTACATCACAGTTTGTTATACAGACCGGTGTTAAGGTTAAATTGCCGGGTTCGGAAACAGAAGAAAAATCGGAGCCAACAAAACTTTTAGTTACAATTACATCCGCAGGTGTAATTTATGCGGGAACCGAAGAAACAAATATTGATTTGCTGCAGGAAAAACTGACTGCTCTAAAAGGAATTTCTGATGAAAACAATCTTGTTATAAGAGCAGATAAAACAGTACAGATTGACTTAGTTATAAAAGTTATAGATGCTGCTAAATCTGTTGGCATCGGGAAATTTACAATCGAAACAGAGAAGGAAAAACCATAGGAGGTTTTTTATGACCTCGAAGAAAAATACCAGCCTGTCTTATGCTATCTCAGTAGTAATTCATTCAATTGCAATTTTATTGCTGCTTATTGTTAATCTTTCGTTCGATTATGCCCCATCGGAATTTGTTGAACTTTCTTTTGGGATTTCCGATAAATACGGCTCATCGGGTGCAGAAGGAAATAAGATTGATCGGATAGAAGAGATATCTGAGAACAGTCCTGAAAATAAAACGGAAAATAAAAATAAAGATGTCACGGAAGTTGAATTGCCAAAATCGGAAAATACTTCAGATGATAATATTATTAAACCGGCAGATGAAGATAGAGAAGTTTCTGAAACTAACAGTGAAAAAAGTACCGAAACCGTTACCTCAAATGTTTCCTCAAGTGGGCAGGGTAATGAAGCAGAAGGTGAAGGAAGCTTTGGCTTTGATATCGATTGGGGCGGAAAAGGAACACGAAAAATCTACAGTTTTATTTTACCTCAATATCCTGAAGGTGTTAAGAAAGAAGTTAATATTAAACTTCAGTTTACAATTCTTCCTGATGGAACAGTTGGAACGATTATACCAAAGATTAAAGCCGATACGCGTTTGGAGAATGCTGCAATCAACTCATTACGCCAATGGCGTTTTGAAGCTTTAAATCCGAATCAAAAGCAATCAGAACAAACCGCAATTATTGTTTTCCCTTATCGCTTACAGTAACTGGTTCCTTATAGTAAAGTGAGTAAAAAATTGTCTCGACTAATGTAAGCAGAGTTAAGGAGAAAGTGTCTCTGTCAAAATAGAGACCTAGACCTTCTGCGTCCATTACAAATTTTGCCAGTAAACTGGTGATCGTCCATCCTACTGCAAACAAGATTAAAATAAGTGCTACATTTAAGAATGCGGGTGAAAGCCCGTCTTCCTGCCACTTTTTTGTGAAAATTATTAAGGAAAATAAAAAGTGAATAAAAAATATAAATGCGGCAACCATATTTAATCCAGTTTATTTCTTTTGTTTAAAATCGCAGTCCCAATCACCCCACCAAGCATTCCGAAAATGGAGTAAGTTAATAAGTTACTGAACGTAATAATTACACTATAAAGAAATGAAAATCCTTTTGATTGAATTTCTGATATCATTTTTTTTAGTATCTCAAGAGATTCTTTTGCAGTATCACCGAGATTTAAATTGCGTATTACTTCTTCTGCCTGTGGATAACCTACGACTAAATCATTTGTCTTCGTGATGTATGTAAGAAGAATTTCAAAAATACTCGCAAAGCCCGCAGCAAATAACCCGGTTAATAAGCCTAGAATAACACCCGAACTGGTATTAAGTTTCGTCAATTCACGATTTGCTTTTTTGTATAATCGAACTGAAATCATTGAAGCTATAGGCACAAGTAAACAGCATGCAAAACTTTCGAGACCGGGTATGGTAGTCAGAACTGCTGCCCCAAAGCCACAAACAAGAGATGGTAAATATTTATTTTTCATTTATAGAATTTTTTGTGAAGTGAAGAATAAAGTTTCAATTTCTTTCATCAAATATGCATATACAGATCCTCCAAAGAGTAATCCGGTAGTAAATGAAACCATTTTTGAGTAGTTATAAATTCCAATTGTAACCAAAAGAACATCTGCACATAGAAATAGTAATGTCATAAGTAATAACTTTTCATTCAGTCGAACGCTCCTTAATGAAAAAATACTTAAACTTGTAATAAGCGCACCAAAATATATACCAGCACATCTTGCACACACGAGCATATATGCACTACCAATAGAAATACATTTTTCGCTTTGTTGATGACAAAGGGTGGAATACAAGTTCGCAAAGAAAAATTCTGCAAGTATGTTATTTGTTTGAGTAAACAGAAAATAATATAAAATCCCCAGGGTCCACAAAAGCAATAGAATAAAAATAGTAAGTCTGAAAAAAGTTAACCTACAATTTAAATTTGCTGTAGTATTTAATTGAAGTGAAAACAATCCTATAGTTTAGATTTATTGAAAACCAAGATTTGTTTTTTTGTTAGCAGATAAAGTTTATTATTAAAAATTAATGCTGAGACAATTTTTATTGCTTCTTCGTAGGCTGTTAATTTAACTTCGGTAATATTTAATCCGGGATTTCGAAGATTTGCATAAAAAATCATTTCATCAGTATTTATCACAAGTTCATTAAAAATAATTTTAATACCTGAAAAATCTTGTTCTCCTTCAACACGTCCAATTCCATTTCCAAACTGGTCAAAGATCAAAATGACATTTTCATCAATTACAAAAATGTTATTCTGCATTGATATTGCCAGCTGTTTTGGATTTGTTAATGCATAGTTCCCATAGTCGTAACCGGCAAAATTTTGAATGAAATTTCCAAAGATGTCAAATTTTAGAATGCGCAGGTTCTCAGAATCTAAAATAAAAATATCGCCCTGGTTAGACATAACTGCGCTGAGAGGATATCCAAATCTTTCATCTTCGATTGTACTTTCACGGGTAGAAATCTGGAAGTTATAATTTAAATTTTTATCGAACCTTTGAATACGATGGTTGTTTTTATCTGTTACAAAGACTTTTAATGCATCTGCAAATACATCAACTGGATTATCAAATGCACTTTCACGCCATCCATAACCACCGATGGAACGAACCGGAACACCGATTGTATCGATCATATAGATCTCATCTGTTACAGAATCTGTAACGTATATTATTCCGGCAGGGTTTATAAAAAAAGAAGATGCACCTTTAAAATTGCCAATTGTGCTTTCGAATTTAAATGATTGCCCGAAAGTGATAATCCCGAATAATATTATGAATGAAACTAGTCGCATACAGATTTTAGTATTATGGATATTTGTCTAATTAATATTAGTGATTAAAACTTATAAAATAAACAGGAAATAAATTTGCTCACAATAAAGCATTGTTGGACAATACCAAATTAGTATTCAGTTTAATCTTAATCTGCCTGATTTCGAATTCATTCCTGGTGGTTAAAGGTTCGTGTTAAATTTGTTATTCGAACGATGCTTTTCTATCCTTAATTTTTAAATATTATCCAGTGGCGAAACTGGCTAACACACCTGACTCTGGATAAAGCTAATCTCTTCATTTTCTTCTATAATCTTTATTTTTAACTATTTCTGTCAGTTGATTTTTCAGTTTAATAATGCCTCCCAGACTTTCCTATGAGATAAAAATGAATAATCTATTGAGGCGGATGCAGGGTAGGTACGCTCCGATAAGACCTCTCAGCTTTCACAAATGAATTTCATTTTGTTAATCTTACCATTCTGAATCCAGATTTCTAATAAATCTAATTAATTAATAAAATCAAGAGACCACTTGTCTTATATCCGTAAATGATTAATTTTAAATAAGTTACACTTTAAAGATGATTTACATACGCATCAGTTTAAACAAAAAGTAATAGACGTGATTTGCTTTATCGGTGGTACTTCAATTTTTGTTTTTACCTCTTTTGATTTCCACGTCGGCAAAAGCAGCATAGGAAAAAATTTAGGTACTACATATTACTACTACTATACACACTTACAATGTTTGTTTTTAGCTATTGGAGCTTCATTGGTTATATTGGGATTTCTAATCCGAAGTTGGAGAAAATGAAATCTGGTTAAAAATTTTGATCATTGTAACCCGTACACACACTAAAAAAGCGCGATTTCATTTCATGTGAGAAACTGACAGACGTTTCTCATCAAAAAATAAAAGCACTTGCCATTTACCAATCATTGCTACTATAATAATGTGATTAGCCTTATTTTTATTTAATAGATCTTTCTCTCCACACCTTAGGAGGAGATGGTGGAGCGGATTACAGCACATTCCAGAATATTCAAACCATAAAAATTCTTCCTTAGGTTCGGAAATACATATTCTATTCAATAGGAACTTAATAGGAGGTTGCTATGAAATCGCTTTTCTCTACAATTGTAATTCTTCTACTGTTATCTGTAAATCTTTATTCGCAAATAGATATAAAAGAGAAATCAATTTACTATCCAAGATTTCTTGATAGGGAAATCGTATTAGAAGGCTCAAAAAAGATCATTGAGTCGGAAGAACTTGATTCTCTTATCACGTCTATAATGGGAGCATATCATATAGCTGGTTTAGCAGCTCTAATAGTTAAACACGATTCTATAGTTTGGAGTCGTAACTATGGATATTCCAATATTGCACTAAATAAACCTGTGGAAGATTCAACTTTGTTTTTAATGGCATCTATTTCAAAAACAATTATGGTAACCGCACTTATGCAACTATGGGAAGATGGATTGTTTGATCTAGGGGATAATATTAATGATTACCTTCAACCAGATTTTCAGGTGATTAATCCATACTATCCGGGTGAAATAATTACATTTGAAATGTTAATGACTCATACATCAAGCATTGACGATAATTGGAATATTTTAACACCACTTGAAAAATGTGGGGATAGTCCAATTCCTCTTGATAGTATGCTTATGAACTACTATACACCTGGAGGAGCTTATTATAGCGGGGCTAATTTCTTTACTTACCCACCGAGTGCAAATAATTTTCATTATACAAATGCCGGTAGCTGCATTTTAGCCTTTATTGTTGAGAAGTTAAGTGGGATGCCTTTTCCACAATATTGCAGGCAAAATATATTTAATCAACTTGATATGGACTTATCGTCTTGGTTTTTAGCTGGTTTAGATACAACCAATATTGCCACACCTTATGAATGGATAGGGGGGACAGGGGGTGAATTTGTTGCAAACTGCCATGAAGGTTGGCCTCTTTATCCTATAGCTTTTTTGAGAACAAATAAATTTGAACTGGAACATTTTTTATCAGCGTATATGAATTGGGGGAGATACAACGGTAATACCATTCTAGATAGCGCAACAGTTGATAAAATGCTTACTGTTTACAAGTATGTTGATCCTTATAATTCTTGGGGGCTAATCTGGTATCAGATTCTGCTAAATGAACAATATCTTTGGGGACACACAGGGGGTTGGGATGGTACTTCCACTGCTATGTTTTGCTTCACCGAGGAAGATTGGGGAGCAATTATGTTTATGAATTCATATCCGGATAATCAGGGATTTTGGGGACCGTTTGAACTTATATGCCGTTATGCACACCTGTATGGAAATATTTATTCAACTAAAACCAGCATTAATAAGACTTATATGATTCCTTCATATGATACTTTAATCGTCAGAACAGAATTTTCAAATATAAATCAGCACAGCTTCACTGCAAATGCAATTATAGTTAGTTCAAATAGTCTATATGAAGATTCTACAGCACTATATGATGATGGTATGCACGGAGATTCGTTAGCTAATGATGGTATTTGGGGAGGATTTATTAATCCAATCAGCGCAGAAGAAATTTATCAGGTTGGTATAAGCACTTTTGTTATACAGAATGGAAATTATTTCTATAGTGAAGATTTAGTAAGATTTACTACAGCAGGACCTGTGAAAGTGGATTCGGCAACAATCACATATAATCCTGTAGCGAAAATATATCAGGTTAAACCTCACTTAAGAAATGGGGGAAACAGCTTTACTGTTGAAAATTTGAAGATAAGTATGATCTCTGATGATACTACAATAACTTACATCTCGGGACCGTTAAATGTAGCAAGTATCACTCCTGGTGAAACTGTTATTCCCTCAGGAAGCTATACTGTAAGAGTTGACTCGAATTTTTCCTTACCTTTTAATTTTAGTTTTGATATAAGTAGTGATGATTGGTTATACTGGAGGGATTCAATAAGCATTGTAACAAGTGTTGAAGATAAGAATACCTTACCGGTTTCTTATAAGATTTTTCAAAATTATCCTAATCCATTTAATCCAAATACAACAATAAAATATGGAATACCTGAACGGACATTTGTTAAGTTGGGGATTTACGATATTCTTGGAAGAGAGTTGGAAATGCTTGTAAACGGGGAACAGGATGCGGGATATTACGAAAGAAACTACAATGCTGCCGAACTATCAAGTGGTGTATACTTATACCAAATAAAAGCAGGTAACTTTATTGAAACTAAGAAGATGATTTTATTAAAATAATTTCCACTTTCTCTCAAGGTGGTCAGCCCTGCTCTTGCATCAAGTTTTCCATAGACAAAGAGCAGGGATTTTATTTTTATAAATAAGTAATAGTAGAAAGAGAAAATTAAATCTATGAAATAAAATATCTTGAAGTGATTTCATAAGTTGATAAAAATTTTACAATAAGCAGATTTATAGCGAAATAAGATCTTATAATAAACTTCTTAGGCCTCTTCAATTATCTTTTCTCTGCTTTATTCTTATCTATTGAATCCTGGACAAACAAAGCATGTAAACTGTTAAGTGAAATGATGTTATTAGGGATGAAAATTGATTTGTCTAAGAGACCAGAAAGCCCTAATTTTGCGTCAATTAAAAAGATTTTTAATATTGTCCCGTGGTGTAACTGGTTAACACGTCTGACTCTGGATCAGAAGAGTCTAGGTTCGAGTCCTAGCGGGACAGCACTTTAAAGAACAATGCACAATTAACAAATTACAAATAGTAACCTGGTTAGTTGTCTGTTCTTAGTTGTTAATTTAAACACCGGCGCGTTCGTCTAGTGGCTTAGGACGCCGCCCTCTCAAGGCGGAGATCACGGGTTCGAATCCCGTACGCGCTACGAATTTGAAATTAAAGGATATTTTTTGATTGTTTACATAATCTCGGAATCTCCCAAAGGGACTCCTTTGGAGGAATCCCGTAAGCGTTACTTTTTTTGGCGAACTCTCTGTTCGCCTTTTTAATATTCCTACAAAAATTATTTAATTATGAAAAGATTTGATAAGCATATTTTTGTCTGTGAAAACAGAAGACCGGCAGGTCATCCGCGCGGCTGCTGTGCGGATAAAAATAGTGAAAAAATTCGAGATTTATTTAAACAAAGACTTAAAGAATTAGGACTTAATTCGTCAATGAGAGCAAATGCTGCTGGTTGTTTAGATGCTTGTGCACACGGGGTTACTGTTGTTGTTTATCCTGAACAAATTTGGTACGGGGGTGTTACATTAAATGATGTCGAAGAAATTATTCAGGAACATCTTATTAAAAATCAGCCTGTTGCACGTTTGAAAATCAACAATGATTGATTTAAGATCAAAAAAATCCAAATGGGAAATTAAAAGAGCAAATGATATTCTCAGAAAACTTAAAAAGGAATATCCTGTTGCCAATATCGCATTAAATTTTAATTCGCCTTTCCAGCTTCTAATTTCTACGATTCTTTCTGCACAATGCACGGATGAAAGAGTAAACATGGTAACCAAAACTTTATTTAAAAAATATAATTCACCGCTGGATTTTGTCGAGACGCCTGTAAAAGAATTGGAAAAAGAGATATTTTCAACCGGTTTCTATAAACAAAAGGCAAAAAGCATTAAGAAATGCTGTGAAGTATTAGTAGAAAAATATAATGGTAAAGTTCCATCTGATTTTGAGGGATTAATTTCCCTTCCGGGGGTAGGAAGAAAAACTGCTTCAGTTATTGCCGGAAATGCGTTTGGAATCCCGGCAATTGCTGTTGATACACATGTCAAAAGGTTATCTAATCTAATGGGTTTTATTGATTCGGCTAATCCGGATAAAATTGAAATTAGACTGAAAGAACTGTTCCCTGAAAATGAATGGATTTTTCTCGGACATTATCTAATGAACCATGGAAGAAAGATTTGTATCGCCAGACGACCAAAATGTTTAAATTGTGCTGTAGGAAATCTATGTCCTTCGTTTAATCCTATTTCAAAATAATATTGGGAGATTGCAATGATCGATATCCATCATGAAAGGGAATTTTGTCTTACTATTCTTAAGGATTACACAAAAAGTGACAGTCTGATAAAACACGCATTTGCGGTAGAAACATGTGTCCGCGCATATGCCTTAAAATTTAATGAAGACATTGAATACTGGGGAAATGTTGCACTGTTACATGATTTTGACTATGAGATGTATCCAACTGAAGAGGATCACCCATTTAAAGGCTCTGAGATTTTAAAGGAGAAAGGATTTAGTGAAGAATTTAGAAATGCTATCCTCTCACATGCTGATTACACAGGCGTACCTCGTAATTCCTTACTTGAGAAAGTTTTATTTGCCTGTGATGAACTGGCGGGATTTATTACAGCCGTAACATATGTGCGTCCGTCAAAAACCATTGATGAAGTAAAAGTCACATCGGTCATAAAAAAAATGAAAGACAAAGCATTCGCGCGAGCAGTTAGCAGGGAAGACATTAAAAAAGGGGCGGAAGAACTTAGCATTCCTCTTGAAGAACATATTGAATATTGCATAAATGCAATGAAGAAAAATAAGGAAGAACTGGGTCTATGAGGGAAGGGGATATAGCTCCGAATTTCAGATTAAAAGACCAGGACGGGAATGATTTTGAGCTGTACAAAAATTTAACTGCAAAAATATTGCTTATATTTTATCCAAAGGATAATACACCGGTCTGTTCATCACAGCTTTCAGAATACAACAGCAACATAAATGAATTCAGCAGGCATGAAATAAAATTAGTAGGCATAAGCACTGATTCGGTTATATCCCACCTGGGATTTAGTTCAAATCTTAAATTAAAATTTTCTCTTCTTTCGGATATTGATAAGAGCGTATCCAAAAAATATAAAGCTTTAAACTTATTCGGTATTAACAAAAGAAAATTGGTGCTCATCAGTATAGATAAAAAGATCTTGTGGATAGGCAATATGTTACCTGTAAATTACTTGAAATCAGGGGAGATATTGAGTTCAATTAAAAGGTTTGCATTGTGAATTTTGACTTGACTGGTAAACATATACTTCCCTAAATTTCAGCAAATTAAAGGAGATTTTATACGGGATTTTGCTACTCACATTTAATCTAAACTGATTAAATAAAACATCTTAAATTTTACAGATAATAATCTGGATAAAGGAATCAGATTTAAAATTATGAAAAGCAAAATCCTGGTATTGCTCCTGGGTCTTTCCTGTATTGTATTCCCGCAAAAGGATATCCGCGTGATATCATCAACTCAATCTTCAATAATTATTGAGTATACTCCAATTTATTCAGATACATCAGTTAGGATGGTTGAAAATCAGAAATTCAGAAATGTTGATTTAATATTTGGGAACATTGATGATAATGCGGAATTCGGCACCCCGGCAGTTCCGGAAAGAAGAATTGTTCTAGGCGTTCCATCGGAGACAGGAAATACGATAAGGATTTTGGCCTCGTCTTACAAAGAAATTTCCGGTAAAGTTACACCGCTTCCTTTTTACCAGATGGATGGTAATTTAAGCGTTCCAGTTTACAAAACTTCGGCAGAATATTTTAATTATGAAGATTTTCCCGAGCTGGTTTCTTTTGGGGATTATGGAATTTCCAGGAATCTTGGATTACAAACTATTAAAGTCTTTCCGGTAAAATTTGATCCAAGCACAAATAATATTCGGCTTTATAAGAAAATTGTATTTCAAATTGATTATGGTTCCTCTCTGATTGCCGGTGAGGTAGTTGAAGACGAATTGCTCAAGTATTCAGTTCTAAATTACAGTGTAGCCAAAAATTGGATCAAGCAGGATAAGAGACAATTTAAAGTGACCGCAGTAAATAGTGTGCTGGCGACCGGAAGCTGGGTAAAATTTGAAACTCCTGAGGAAGGAATTTATAAAATCGATCGTGCATTGCTGGGAACTTTTGGTTTTGATCCGTCTACTATTGATCCGCGCACAATAAAAATTTATAACAACGGCGGCAAAGTTTTATCTGAAAATCCTGAAGAACCCCGCCCGGTCGATCTGATTGAAAATGCAATACAGGTCTTTGGAGAAAGCGATGGCAAATTTGATGAAGGTGACTATATTTTATTTTACGGAAGAAGCTTTGCTTTCAGAGAATATGATCCGGATTCAAAAACAATAATTAAGTACCGACACCCCTACAGTGATAAAAATTATTATTGGATCACTTTTGGTGGTGAAAACGGAAAGAGAATTCAAAATAAGAGTAGCTTTAATGGTCCCGCCGATTTTGAGCAGACTACCACACAAGCATTTATAGATTTTGAAGTTGATAAAATTAATCTTGCTAAATCCGGCAGGCAATTTTTGGGCGATGATTATTCTCAATCAATACCCACTCGTACTTACCTTAATAAATTAGATGGAAGAATTGTTACTGAGCCAATAAATTATAAATTCAGGTTTGTAAACGCTTCTGAGGATGGAGCAACTTTAGATTTATCAGAAAACTCCACAACAATTTTTAATAAATTTTTAGCCGGCTACACTACATCTTACACCTTCGGCAGGGCGTATACAGAAACCGCTTCATTCACCGGGGCACTGCCGGATAATAGAAGTGTCTTAAGATTTAATTTTAATCCGCCTTCAGTTTCAACAGTCGGGTATTTAGATTATTTTGAAATCGAATACGAGAAGGAATTAAAATCTTTTGATAATAATATCATCTTCTTCTCAGAAGATACAACTGCGGTTATTGAATATTACCTTTACGGTTTCCCATCAACTAACATTAGAGTTTTTGATGTAACAGAATTTGATAACATAAAAATTATTACTGAGCATGTTTTACTCAGCGGTGGTGATTGCAGATTCAGAGCAAGCGAGAAAAAAGATTCTACGACGAAATATATTGCAGTTGGTAACGATAATTTTTTAACTCCAATAAATCCTGTAGCTGTAGAAAATTCTAACTTAAGAGGAATAAGTGACGGCGTTAAGTTTATAATCATTACACATAAAGAATTTATGGAGCAAGCAGAACGATTAAAAACTTACCGTGAAAACGATGCACAGATTCCTCTTTCGACAATGGTCGTAGATGTTGAAACTATATATAATGAATTTTCAGGTGGTATATTAGATGTATCTTCAATGAGAGATTTTCTTAAGTATTCTTTTGATAACTGGCAGACTAAACCCGAATATTTTCTGCTCTTTGGAAAAGGAACTTACGATTATAGAGATGTTGAAGGTTACGGTGATAACTTTATTCCCACCTGGCAGACTGAAGAATCGTTACAATTAATTTTCGGGAAAGATTCTTACACTTCAGATGATTTTTTTGCCAGATTTGATACATCAGATCTGCAACCTGATATAGCTTTCGGGCGTATAACCGCACGAAATAAAACCGAAGCTAAAAATTATATTGATAAAGTAATCTATTATGAAAACAATAGTGAAAAAGGAAATTGGAGAAACCTTATAACTCTGGTTGCAGATGACGGATTTACATCAACAAGCTATGAGGGAAGCTTACATACTGCACCATCAGAAAGACTTGCAAACGATATTATTCCCCCATCCTTTGATATTAAAAAAATTTATGTAGCAGATTATCCGGTTGTAATAACCGGCAGCGGCAGAAGAAAGCCCTCTGCAAATGATGATATATTGAGTGTGATGAACAAAGGTACATTATTAGTAAATTACATTGGTCATGGCAATCCCGAATTATGGGCACATGAATATATTTTTGAGCGCAGTGTGGCAATTCCGCAGCTTGATAATGATAAGTATTTTTTCCTCTGTGCTGCAACCTGCGATTTTGGATATTACGATATTCCAAATTTTCAAAGTGGGGCAGAGGAACTGTTGTTTACTACTGATGCCGGAGCAATTGCTACGTTTAACTCAGCAAGATTAGTTTTTGCCGGGCAAAACAATTCACTCAACTATGTACTGATGGCAAACCTGCTGGAGCTTCCCAGGGAAAGTCTCAATTTACCAGTTACTATTGGTTATTCTGTCTTTAGAACAAAACAGGACAGATTCAGTGTGAATGATCAGAAATTTCATCTTCTTGGTGATCCGACATTACGGCTGCTCATTCCTCAATACTTTGGTAATATTGATTCTTTAAACGGGCAGGTTTTAGATAGTCTTGTTCAATTAAAAGCTCTTAGTGATACACGAATTGCAGGCACTGTTCTAAAACCCGATAGTACAAAATGGAATGACTACAACGGTGAAGGAATTTTAACAGTTTATGATTCAGAAAGAATAAAACTTTTAGAAGAAATCGATAATTATCCGATGGTTATTCCTGGTGGTGTAATTTTTAAAGGACGAGTCTCTGTAAATAATGGTGAGTTTAATGCACAGTTTGTTGTTCCTAAAGATATTATATATGAAAATAAAAACGGTAAAATTCTTTTCTACTTCCTGAATGGATTTTCTGATGGACTTGCGTTTTCAAATCAGATTGTGGTCGGTGGAACAGATAGTACGGCTGTAAATGACGGTGAAGGACCGGAAATTGAGATATTTTTTGATGATGCGTCTTATTACAATGCTTACCTTGTGGGACCCAATCCTGATTTAATTATAAAGCTGTCGGATGAAACGGGACTTAACGTAACCGGAACAGGGGTCGGACATAAGCTCGAAGGAATTTTAAATGAAGATGAAGGCAACCCGATTGACTTTACTGAATTCTTTACCGGTGAACTGGATGCAGGCGGAAAACGCGGTGAAGTAAATTATAAATTTACAAAACTTAATGAGGGTGATTATCTGCTGGATGTAAAAGCCTGGGATGTTTTTAATAATTTTTCAAATGAAGAAGCAAACTTTACTGTTGTTAGCACTGATAATCTTGTAATCAGAGATGTGTATAATTATCCTAATCCATTTAAATCAAATACTACTTTTACTTTTCAGCAAAATTTAAATCGCCCGATTGATGTGAAAATTAAAGTTTATACAATTGCAGGCAGGATGATAAAAGAGGTAGAGCAAAAAAATGTAAACGAAAAATTTGTAAAAATTAATTGGGATGGAAGAGATGAAGATGGCGATTGGCTTGCAAACGGTACGTATCTTTACAAGCTGATTGTAAAAACCACCGATGGTGAGTACAGTGAAAGTATAATTGGTAAAATGGCGGTAATTAAATAAGCTCATTTTTTTAGTCTTTTTAATCTAGATAATTTTCTTATATTTAATAATTTAATAGGATAGATAATGATAAAAAAGGAAGCATTTAAATCTTTCCGGAGGGAAAATAAGATGAAATCCATTTTAATGTTTTTTATGGTTGGCTTAATGTTTTTAGCTTTGCCCGGCAAAATTTATGCTCAAGGCGGGGGACAATCAGCCGTTCCGTTTTTGCTTCTTGCACCTGATTCCAGGTTTGGTGCAATTGGTGAATCCGGTACAGGATTAGCCGATAATTCAGCTGCAATATTTTGGAATCCTGCAGGAATTGCATTTTTAACGGGGACAGAAGTCAGCATAACTCATAGTAACTGGCTGCCACAGTTTAATCTTGATTTGTTTTACGATTACCTGACCTTTCGCAGTTACTTTGAAGAGTTAAGCGGAAGTGTTACTGCAAGTGTTACTTATATGAATTTCGGTGAATTTGTTAGAACATTGGAAGGTGGACCGGAACCGGTTGGCACATTCAGAGCATTTGATGCAGCTCTAACACTTGGCTATGCAACTAAACTTCATCCTGATTGGGGTGTTGGAATGAACTTCAGAATTATTCACAGTAATCTTGCAGATAAACCCACAGGTGAAGAAGAAGGTTCAGGTGTTGCTACTTCGGTCAGTTTTGATTTAGCCGGTATGTGGAGACCTGCATATCTGAACATATTCGGTTTAGAATTGAGAAATTTTCTCAGTATTGGTGCTAATCTTAGTAACCTCGGACCTAAAATCACGTATATTGATCAATCGCAATCAGATCCAATTCCTACAAACTTCAGGCTTGGTTTTGCTTTTCAAATATTCAACGACGAATTCAATTCCCTTACTTATACCCTTGATTTTAGTAAACTGCTTGTCAGCAGAACTGAAAGACAGGTGCCTGATGGTGATACAACAAAAACAGTATCCGAATCAGATGAATGGTACCAGGCTATTTTTACATCCTGGGGTGATAATTCCTTTAGTGAAGAATTACGGGATATTGTTACAACAATGGGATTGGAATACTGGTATGGAACTCCCGGAGACTTTTTATTTGCTTTAAGAGCAGGTTACTTCTATGAAGATCCTTCATACGGTAACAGAAAGTTTATGACTTTTGGTGCAGGATTAAGATATGATATTTACGGATTTGATTTCAGTTATATCAGCTCAATTGAAAGTAATCATCCGCTTGATGAAACATTAAGATTTACAATTCTAATCGGTTGGGGTGCTGTAGCTGAAACACAGAGGGGTTTTCCAAGGGGTATCTAAATTTTTAATATGAAATATCTCATTTCCGGATTTTTATTCTTATTTGGTTTGGGCAGCTTATCTGCCCAATCATTTATCGGGCAATTAAATCCATTTCCAGAAACTACTAATAATTCTACAACAGCAGAGGATACTGTAAAAATTCTGGCTGTAATGGTAAGCTTTAAGCAGGATCAGGATGGAACCACCTTTGGTAATGGTAAGTTTGGTTCTATCTACACACAAAACTATGGGGATGATATACTTGATCCGCTTCCACACGATAAAGCATATTTTGAATCCCATCTTGAATTCGTAAAAAATTATTTTGAAAAAGTCTCAAAAGGGAAACAAACCATCGAGTATACAGTTTTGCCGGATACTTTTTCTGTATCGCAGACAATGCGAAACTATTCACCCGACCCGGGCTCCGATGATTTTACCCGGCTTGGAGATTTTTCAATTGAAGTCTGGGAACTTGCAGATCAAATAAACCCCGGTTTTGATTTTAGTGATTACGATGTTTTTCTGATTTTTCATGCAGGAGTTGGAAGAGATGTTTCCTTGCCCGGAAGCATCGGTAATGAACGTGATCTCCCCTCGGTTTATTTAAGCTTAAATGCATTTAAAGAACTTTACGGTGAGAGCTTTGATGGAATTTCGGTATCCAATGGTGCCTTTAAGATCACAAACAGTATGATAATCCCCGAAACAGAAAGCAGGGAACTTGAAACCATTAGCGGAACATTTCTTTTTGAAATTACGATTAACGGTCTGCTTTGTGCAAGTGTTGCGAGTCATTTAGGGCTTCCCGATTTATTCGATACCGAAACAGGTTTAAGTGCCATCGGTAGGTTTGGTTTGATGGACGGGCAGGGGATATTTGCGTATCTTGGTACCTATCCTCCCGAACCTTCTCCTTGGAGCAAGCTGCGATTGGGCTGGGCTGAAGCTGTTACGATGGATCTGCAGAATGCAGATGTGAATGTTGTAACCAATCTTGCGGCTGCTCTGGGTGATACCGTGATTCTTAAAGTTCCTCTAAATTCTTCGGAGTACTATCTGATTGAAAACCGTATTCGCGATGCAAATAATGACGGCTCAAAGGTTACACTAAACATTGGCGGAAATGTAATTACAAGAACTTTTTTGAATGATACCACCGGCTACAGAAGTTTTGATGTTGATTCTCTCTCAGGTGTGATACTGGATGTTGATGAATTTGACTGGGCTGTTCCCGGTGAGGGAATTGTTATATGGCACGTGGATGAAAATGTGATTAATGAAAAGACAGCAGAAAACAAAATTAACACAGATAAAAAAAGGCGGGGAGTAGATATTGAAGAAGCGGACGGTGTGCAGGATATAGGTGAAAGATTCTTTACAATTTTTGGTGATGAAGTAATTGGTGAAGGAACCGAAGAAGATTTCTGGCATGCAAATAATCCCGCAGACCTTTATCAAAATCTTTTTAACAAAGAAACCCGCCCAAGCACTTTAACCAACACAGGTGCAAACAGCTTAATTACTATTAAAGATTTCTCTGAAATCGATAACCGAATGAGTTTTAGAATTGAGTTTGGGGACTCGGTTATTAAGCCTTTGTTTACTTATCAATTTCAATCAATTCCCAGACACTTATCATCTACTAAATTTAATGATAATATATATATCATGGTCAACAGCAATAGTTTGTTAAATGTTTTAATTGGAGATTCTCTCTATTATCAATCGTCAAATTTCTCTAACTCCAAACCTGCCATCGTTGTTGACAATAATACCCTGTTTACTTTTGGCAGCAATGGATTGTTTTTAAATTATTGGATGACTGATGGAATTAACGCTACTTCAGGGCAAGTTGCAGTACCATCCTTTATTATTACACCTATAGTTATTAATAATAATTTATCAACTGGGCATGAACTTTGGTTTGGGTCGAGTAACGGGAAAATTTACAAATTCACATTAGGTTCATTCCCAAATACAGCTCCAGAGTTAATAGACAGCATTGCTTTGGCAATTGATTACACTCCATTTAAGCTTGCTGTTTATGAAGATTTTTATGCCGTAGTATCGTATCCTTCCAATCGACCCTTGAGTGAGCATACACTTTTTAGCAGTTCTTCAGGAAGTCTCACAATCAATGATCAAAGTCCGTCCGGATTAGCTTTAACAAAAGATCAAAACGGGAATTTTATTTCAATAGTTTTCACACAACAGGGATTCTTTCACGTTATTGCTGATGGTGAAATAATAAGTTCATTTAATTCTACAACACTTCTAACACCCACTTCATTTTCGTTATCAGATTTGAAAAGAGATGGTAATAACTATATAGCAATAAATAGCAGTTCGGAAATTGTAGCTTACAATCTAAATGGTTCAATCACTGATAATTTTCCTGCTTCCTTTGAAAATCAATTTTTTAATGGGGGAATTTTCCCTCTCTCAATTGATTTTGAAGGAGATGGTAATTCTGAAATAATCAGTGCCACCTGGAATGGTGATATTTACGCAGTGGATGCAGGGACAGCACAATTAGTCTCTGGATTCCCTATTTCAATCGGAGATACAATAACAGCAACCCCCTCAATTTTTAATTACGATGGGAGGACAAGTTTAATTGCTGCAAATAAAAGTGGTTTACTACAAGCGTGGGAAATAGGTTCAGTAGAAGGTGATATCAGCTGGAAAGAAGAATTTGCTAATTCCGAGAATTCGTCCTTTGTTCCTGCAGCAGAAAACACAAACAGGATAAACGAATTTTTCCCGACAAACAGAGCTTATAATTATCCAAATCCTGTTTATGAAGGAATAACAAATATACGCTACTATGTTTCCGAGGATTCAAAAATAAATATTAAGATATTCGATCTTGCAGGAGATTTTGTAGCAGAGCTGAACGATGAAGCGCAAGGCGGCATGGATAATGAAACGATCTGGAATGTGGGTGATATCCAAAGCGGTGTTTACTTTGCACGTATAGAGGCAAACAGCACAAGCGGAAAAACTGAGCAGGCGGTAATAAAGATAGCAGTCGTTAAATAATCGAGTGGAAGTTTAAGTGTAAGTTCAAGTTTAAGAACTTTAACTTACACATACACTTTAACTTTAACTTATAATCAACTTTAAACCTAATATATAATTGTCACGCTTTTTATTCATCCTAGTTATTAGTTCATCAACTTTATTCGCCCAATTCACCGAGTTTCATCCTGAGCTGGATTGGTACACTATTAAAGGCGAGCACGTTGAAGTCCACTATCACAACGGAGCAGAAAGAACTGCAAAAGTCGTTGCCAAAATTGCAGATGAAATATGGGATCCGATCTGTTCTTTATACGGATATGAACCCGCAACAACACATTATGTAATTAAGGACATCGATGATTACTCAAACGGGGCTACGTATTTCTTTGATAATAAAATTGAAATATGGACCAGCGCGCTTGATTTTGATCTGCGCGGAACACACAACTGGCTGCGTAATGTAATCTCACACGAGTTTACACACCTTGTTCAGATTCAGGCTGGAATGAAACTTTCGCGTTCACTTCCGGCAGTTTTTCTCCAGGTATTAAATTACCAGGAAGAAAGAAGACCCGATATCCTTTACGGTTATCCTAACTATGTTATTTCCTATCCTATTGCAACAGTAAATATTCCTGCATGGTTTGCTGAAGGGACAGCACAGTATATGCGGCAGGAATTTGATTATGACAACTGGGATTCGCACCGCGATATGATTTTACGGAGTTACGTTCTCGATGGAAATATGCTCACCTGGGAGCAGATGGGAGTTTTTGGGAAAACAAGTCTTGGCAATGAGTCTGTTTATAATTCAGGATTTGCACTAACGCGGTATATCGCACAGCAATATGGGGAAGATAAGCTCAGGAAAGTAACTGAAAAGCTCGGCAGCTTTGGCAACTTTACAATTGATGGTGCCTTTGAAGATGTGCTTGGCAAGAACGGAACAGAAATTTATAATGAATGGAAAAGCTATCTTATTGATGATTACACAAAGCGGACAGAAAAAGTTATATCTAATTTAATCGAAGGGGATAAAATAGCAGATAAAGGATTTGGTAATTTCTATCCCACTTTCAGTAATGACGGAAAGAAGATCTTTTACATTTCCAATAAGTCTTCCGATTACTTTTCTCCCTCAGGGATTTATGAGTATGATATTGAATCCGGAAAGGAGAAGTTGTTAATTGGAAATGTTCGCTCGACTTACAGTTTTATACCGGGGCAGAATAAAATTCTTTATGCAAAAATTACAGAAGAGAATCCTTTCTGGTACAACGTACACGATTTATATGTTTACGATATTGATGAGGAAGATGAAACTCGTTTAACAGAAAACCTGCGTGCAAATCAGCCGAATATTTCCAATGACGGAAAGAAAATAGTTTTTCTCTTTCAGAAAGATGGAACTACAAATCTTGGCTTGGTTGATATTGATGGTACGAAATTCAGACAACTGACTTCATTTGAAAACGGGGAGCAGGTTTATAATCCCAAATTTTCTAATGATGATTCACATATAATATTTGATTATTCATACCATCAGACAAGAGATATAGCAAGAATAAGTGTAAACGGTGGAAACCACGAATTTGTTATTCAAACTGATAATGATGAAAGAAATCCTGTATTTGATGAAGATGGCAATATAATTTATGCTTCCGATGAAACGGGTATTTTTAACATTTATTCGTATAATCCTGTTGAAAAAGAAAAAAAGCAATTAACGAACGTTGTTGGCGGAGCATTTATGCCGGCTGTCAACAGTAATGGTAATATTACCTACGCTGGTTACACTTCGACCGGTTATAAAATATTTATAATTGAATATGATAAACAAAAAAATGTTGAAAAAGGAAATCACTACTTACGTAGTAATAATCCGCCTCTCGATATGAGTAAGCCCTTCGGAGACATGGATAAGTTTGATGTGAATACACTGAGACATTTTAACGATTATGAAACTCCCGATTACGAGAAGGAAACTTATAGTGGAGCATTTTCGAGTTTAAGCTTTTTCCCGTTCATCCGCCTGGATAATTACAATACAGGCAACAGCTTCCTTCAAAAATTAAAACCCGGTTTGTATGTCGCATCAAACGATATGTTAAACCGTTATGCATTTTTTGCCGGAGCTGCAATTAACACCAGACTTGAACGTGACCTCTTTTTTATTTTTGAATATAAAAACAAGTTGCCGCTAATAACTGCACTTGGCTTAAGACCGGAGCTTGCAGTTGAACTTTACAGCACAAGCCGCAAAGCAGATGTGGATATTCTTTTCGGACCTGATACTGTAAATGGAAATGTTAATTATGATCAGATAATTCCCACTGAAGTAACTTACAACCTTTTTGAATTTGACATTGCAGCAAGACACAGGATTTTTAATCGTTACAATAACTTGGAATTCAGATTTATATTTAGTCGTTACACCGCAACGTTGGGAAGTTTTATAATTGAAACCGGCGGTGATCCGATACTATATCCTACAAGTGACGATACTTACTTTATTGGAAGAAATTTCAGGTTAAGTTATAATTTCGAAGCATTTGCAAGATCACGCGATACAGATATAAATCCTGTTGGATTGGAAGTAGATTTTGTCTACGATTACGAATGGAACCGCTTTAACGCCGAAGGTGAATATGAAATTGAAGACGGA
>Ga0209536_100002619_pt1 | contig 29323 bp, 17 predicted proteins | sample DeeMarSeWOR28_12_FD_187461 | JGI IMG/M metagenome (GOLD analysis project Ga0209536, IMG submission 187461) | Marine sediment microbial communities from White Oak River estuary, North Carolina - WOR-2-8_12 (SPAdes) (version 2) | ecosystem: Environmental > Aquatic > Marine > Intertidal zone >...
GAAGCGAACGCTTCCTGACGTCCCAGGATCATGCAGTTCACCACGATGAGCGCGATGAAGGCGCCCAGCGCGCGGTGGATCTCCGGCACGACGGCATTCAATACCAGGTCGGCGATCGTCACGAACGTGGCGATCACCAGGATGTACGCGCTGATGCGGACTTCCCGGGGAATCCAGGACTTGAAGGTCGCCACGAGCGTGGACGACCCGAGCAGGACGAAGAAGGTGGCCAATCCCATGGCGAGGCTGTTGGCCACGGTGTTCGTGACCGCGAGCGCGGGGCAGAGGCCCAGGAGCTGGACCAGCACGGGATTCTCGCGCCACACACCGCGCAGGAAGACCTCGGGAGGGGTGGTCTGCCGGGGGCTCATCCGCCACCTCCGATCCGCGACGCCGGCGAATCCGCGCCGTCGGTGCCGGCGCCCTCGCCCACACCTCCCGACCCTCCGCCGTGGGCACGCGCCCCGGCCCAGTAGGCCTCCACCGGAACACCGACCTCCAGCAGCCGCGCGTTGATGATGTCGACGATCGCACGTGACGAGATCGTCGCGCCGGTGATCATCGTCACCTCCGTCTCGGCGCCCGTCTCCCTTCCCGCCTTGAGTCCCACGAGCGGTGCCTCGACCCTCGCGAACTCCCCGACGAACGCGGAGTCCTTCTCGATCTTGTCGCCGAGGCCGGGAGTCTCCTTGCTTTCCAGCACCTGCATCCCGATCACGGCTCCGTCGTCCGGGTCGTACCCGAAGATCAACCGGATCACGTCCTGAAATCCCGCGCCGGCTCCGACGAGTGCGACGCCGACGGGCTCGTCCGCCGGACCGTATCCGATGTAGACGCGATCCAGGCCGGTCGTGTCCGATACGGGGCTGCCCGTGAAGGCCCCCTCCTCCAGGAAGACGGTCTCGTAGCGCTCCGCTCCCCGCAGCACCTCCGTGACGGCCTCCGACAGGACCTCCGCCCTCCAGGCCTCGATGCGGGGATCGGCCCACTGGAAGACCATGACGATCGCGAGCCCGGCCAGGGCCCCCGCCACGGCTAGGGTTCCGACGAGCCTGACGGAGGAGCTCTCCACCCGCACCGGGAGCGTATCGGTCGAGTCCGACGCGTCGGCATCCGAGCCGTGTCCGACCATGGGGAGCCGCTCGCTCATGAGACCACCGCCTCGCGTCCCGTCCCGAACACCCGCGGCTGCGTCGCCCGGTTGATGAACGGGACCAGCGCGTTCATGAGGAGGATCGCGTACATCACCCCCTCCGGAAGGCCGCCCCAGAAGCGGATGACGACCACGAGGGTTCCGATGCCGAGTCCGTACAGCCAGCACCCGCCGTTGGTCGTAGGCGACGTGACCATGTCGGTCGCCATGTACCACGCACCCAGCATCAGCCCACCGCTGAAGAGCATGAAGAGCGCGCCCGGATAGCGGTCGGGCGCGATCACGTGGACGATCTGGGAGAGAACCGCGACCGTGAGCAGGATCGAAACCGGGATGCGCCAGTTGAGATGCTTGCGCAGCGCCAGGTACACGCCGCCCACCAGGATCACGAACGCCGCGGTCTCACCGGTCGACCCGCTCGTGGCCCCCAGGAAGAGGTCGATGGTCTCGGTCGGGATCTGCTCGAACTTCATCTGTCCGAGGGGTGTCGCTCCCGTCACCATGACCGCCTCGTCCGCGGACATGAAAGGCAGGGCGAAGTTGTCGCCACGGAGGTCGGCCCACCGCCCGGTCGCGGCCGGCCAGGCCGTCATGTCGTCGGGGAAGGCCGCCTGGAGCATGGCGCGCCCCAGGAGCGCCGGATTGAACACGTTCTGCCCGAGCCCGCCGAACACGAGCTTGCCGAGGCCGATCGCGATCACTCCGCCCACGAACGCCATCCAGAGGGGAATTCCCGGAGGAAGCGTCAGTCCGAGAAGAAGGCCGGTAATGGCGGCGGAGCCGTCCCGCAGCGTCCCTCCGGGGCCGAACATCCGTTCCGTCAGCACGCAGCCGAGCGTCGCGGACGTGATGACGAGCGCGGCGCTCGGCCCGAACCAGTAGATGGCGAACACCAGGACCGGCAGCAGGCTGATGACCACGGACCACATGATGGTCGGCGTGGTGTCCGGCCCCTTGATATGGGGAGACGCGGTCAGCTCGAAGCGCCGGGATTCCATCAGGCCACCTGCCGCTTGCGGAGGGCCGACCGGGAGAGCGCGAACATCTGCGAGAGCGGGATGTTGGACGGACAGACGTACGAGCAGCATCCGCACAGCATGCAGTCCCCGAGGTGCAGCGCCTCCATCTCCTCGTACCGGCCCGCCTGTGCCAGAATCCCGAGCTGCGAGGGATTCAGGAAGACGGGGCACGCATCGAGGCAGTGGCCGCACTTGATGCAGGGATAGGTGCGCTTCGGCTTGACCTCGGCGTGGGTCAGAACGACCACGCCCGTGGTCCCCTTGATGAGCGGGGTCCGGAGATCGGGCTGGGAGGTGCCCATCATCGGGCCCCCGAACACGATCTCGACCGCGTCCTCCGTGAGCCCGCCGCAGAAGTCGAGAACGTCGCTTAGCATCGCACCCACCGGCACGATCAGATTCGATGGCCGGACGACGCCCGGACCGGTGACCGTGACGACGCGCTCGATCAGCGGCAGCCCGGTCTCGAAGACCTCGGCGATCGTCGCGATCGAACCGACGTTCTGGACCACGGCCCCGACGTGCATGGGAAGCTTGCCGGACGGCACCTCCCGCCCGGTCACGACCTGGATGAGCATTTTTTCGGCGCCCTGCGGATACTTCACGGTGAGAGGAAGGACCGAGACGTCCAGATCCTCCGGCGTGGTCCGTTCGAGTGCCTCGATGGCGTCGGGCTTGTTCTTCTCAACGCCGATCACGGCCCGCTCCACCCCCAGGCACTGCATCATGATCCGGATGCCGAAGTGTACGCGCTCCGGATACTCCACCATCGTCCGATGGTCGGTGGTGAGGTAGGGCTCGCACTCCGCTCCGTTCACGAGCAGCCACTCGATCGGCGTATCCTCGGGCGGAGATAGCTTCACGTGCGTCGGAAAGGCGGCTCCGCCCAATCCGACCACGCCCGCTTCCTGCACCGCCGCTCGAACCTCTGACGGCGCGAGTCCGTCCCAGTGCGGCACCGACCGGGGGCGGGGTATCTGCGGGCTGTGTCGCTCCACGTCGATCAGCACCGTCTCCGTGAGGGAGCCGTCCGGGTGCGGCCACCAGTCGATCGCTGCCACGGTTCCGGCGGCCGACGCGTGGATCGGTACGGACACGAAGCCGTCCGACGCCGCGATCTTGTCGCCACGCTCCACCCGGTCGCCGGGCGACACGAGGCAACGCGCGGGCTTGCCCGCGTGCTGCCTCAGCGGAAGCGCGATCCGCTCCGGGAAGGGCAGTCGCCGCACCGGGAGGTGGTTCGTCAGCTCCTTCGAGTCGGGCGGATGGACCCCGTGCCGAAACGTCACCCCGAACGCCTTCATCACGACGTTACCGTCAGTTGAAGGGCTTGGCCCGTTCGATCCACTTCTCCAGATCCTTCTCCTTCGGGTTGAGCGGATCTCCCGGATGAATGATCCCCGCGGGGCATCGCTCGGCGGCCTGCACCAGCTGCGCGAAGGTGCCCGCGAGCGGATCCTTGATGTACGCCTGCTTGTTCTCGTCGTAGACGAACATCCGCCCGTTCAGGTTCGTGCATTCGTTGCACGACGTGCACCGAGCCGTCTCGATCCACGGCTCCATTGCGAAGGACTCGTCTTCCTCCTCTTCGCTCACCGTCTCCGGAGCGGGCTCGACGAGCGCGGCAGTCGTCTCGGGTGCAGCCGGTGGAGCCGCCGTGGCCACGGTCGCCGCGGCTTCGACGGCCGCCGCCGGAGCCCCGTTCCCCGAGGGCGCCGCCTCGGCCGCTCCCAGGTCGCCCTCGGCACCCTCCATGGGCCCGACCGGGGCGAGCCCCGCGGAAGCCGCATCCGCCAGGATGTCGGCGACGGTGGCGGCCCCGTCCTTGAAGCTCAGGAGGCCCTCGGCCATGCGACGGGCGACGACGCGAGGATAGGAGGCCTTGAGCTCCGAGATCTTCTGCTCGTACTCGGCCCGCAGAGCCTCGAGCCGGGCATCCAGCTCCGCCTCGAGCTCGGTTTCCACGTCGTCGTGCACGGTCGCCGGCACGTCGAGTCCCGCCATCTGCCGCAGCTGATGCCAGAAGTTGAGGCGGTCGTCCGCCAGCTCGACCATCTGCGTGGAGACCTGCAGTCGCTCGAGACGCTTGTCCCCGTCGATCGTCCAGATGAAGGGGCGGCGACCCGAGCGCTCCTCGCGGGGCAGCGCCATGAACTCGTGGAAGGGCATCATGTCGTCCCCCCAGTCGTCCTTCTCGACCTTCTGGAAGTTCTTGCGGAAACGGACCTCGGTCGCAGCCCAGTCCGCGGTGGTGATCGGGAGCTCCATCGTGGCCGATGCCCCGTCGTCGTCCACGTATTCGAGGGTGTACGATGGCCAGGTCTCCTCGAGGTCCGGATTGCCGTCGAGGGAGAGGCAGTCGGTGAAGTCCGCGCCCCCGTCGGGATCGTAGGTCAGGAAGGGGAAGGCGCGCCCTTCCAGGGCCAGCTTGGCCGCCCTCGGAGCCCACTCGTCCGCGAGCCCGTGCTCCACCGGGCAGGGCGTGTAGATGTTGAGAATGGCCGGGCGCCGGGAGTTGAGACCCTTGATGACCCCGGAAATGAGGTGGGAAGCGGAGGCCTGCGAGGACTGATGAACAAACACGCCTCGGTGGGCCATGGCGATGAAGGCCAGCTCCTTGCGGACCTCCGTCTTCCCGTGTTGTGCCTTACCCCAGGCCGACATGTCGGCGACCTGACCGGTGAAGCCGCTCGTGCACGCCTGTCCGCCGGTGTTCGAATACACCTGCGTGTCGAGCACCATGACGGTGAGAGGCTTCCCGCTCGCCATGAGCCGGCTGAGGTTCTGAAATCCGATGTCGAGCATCGCCCCGTCCCCGCCGATCGTCAGAACCGGCGGGCAGAGACGAAACTCCTCGTCGGTGAAGTGCTTCCAGTCGAACTCCTCAGCGAAGCCGGCGAACTGCTCCGCATCGTAGGAACCGTCCGTGATCGCTTCGGCTCGGCGTACGGCGACGAACGCGTCCGCCATCTTGCGCATGTGGCCTTCGAACACGCCGAGCGCGATCGAGGGTGCGTCCTGGAAAAGGTGGTTGACCCAGGGGAAGGGGTACGGGTTGTAGGGATAGGTGCTGCCCCAGACCGACGAGCATCCGGTGGAGTTCGAGATACCGAGCGATACGCGTCCCCGGCCCGTCGGTCCCTCCCGGTACGTCCAGACCAGGTGGTCGAGCTCCTTCCGAGCCCCGACCAGCCCCTGGAGCCGCTCCTTGGCATCCGGTGGGAGATCCACGTCCACGTGATCGTCCGGCTGCCAGGCGGCCGCGTCGATGTCGGCCGCACCCGCGAGCACTTCGCGAGCCATCGAATCCAGCTTCGCCCGCAACTCGTCGATCCTCTCGAGGAAGCGCTCGACCCTGGGATGCATGAGCGCCTCGACCGTGGACACGACCAGATGCACGGCGGTCTTCTCGCCGCATCCCATGCATGCGCCGTCACCACCGGCCATCGACCGGTAGTTGTCCTTCTTGAGGAGGAGCGACGGCAGCACCCCGATCCCTTCGTCCAGATCCCGGATGTTGACGAACCGATCTTCGGTGTCCGGGAGACGCTCCCAGAACCTCCAGTTCCGTCGCAGCCGGTCCACGATCTCCTCGTCCTGCTTCACCGTCACCAGCGCGTGCTCGGGGCAGACGTCGACGCAGATGTTGCAGCCCTTGCACGCCTCGGGGTTCACGGTGATGGAGAGCAGCCCACCCGAGTTCTTGTCCTTCGACTCAGGCAGATCGAAGAAGGGAGCCGTCTTCGCCAGAGGGAACTCCGCGAGCACCGGGAAGACCTTGCCCCATTCCTCCTCGAGCTTCGATCGGCGGTCCGGATCCCACCCGAGCTTCTCCGTCACGTTCTCGAACGCGGCCGCGGCAACGTCGCCGAACGTGTGGAAGGGCACGCCCTTGAGGAGCTTCCTCGACTCGCGAGACAGGTGCTTGGTCACCTGGCGCACGTGATCCAGCGGCCGCCCGTTCGTGGCATGCCGGACGGCGGTGTCGAACACGTCCTCCACGCTCGTCACGAGCCCGGGAATCGCCGCATCGGGACACTGGACCCAGCACTGGCTGCACCCGGTGCACCGATCGGCCACGAAGTCGGGCACCTCGAATCGGATGCCGGTCATGTCCCGGATCGAGCTCGAGGCCGCAGGCATCGCGCTCACGGCGGCGTACGGATCCGCGATCGTGTCCTGTCCGATCGCGCAGACGGCGCACACCTGCTCGTAGAACCGGCCCGGGTTTGCGAGCCCCGCCTCCGCGTCCGGCGCGTCCATCATGGCCGGGATGTGCCCGATGGCGGGCTGCTCGGCGGTCTCGGCTCCGACGTCCGCTTCGGTCGGCACTTCGACGACCTCGTCCCAGCCGCGGCGGATGACCCGGATGTTGTCTTCCACAACGCGCTCGCCCCGATGCCCGAACTTCTTCTGGGTCTGCGCCCGAATCCCCTCGAAGAGCTGCTCCTCGCTCATGCCCTCCTGCTCGAGAAGGGGTGCGCACCGGAAGAAGGCTCCCATGAAGGCCGCGCCCTGCATCCGGTATCGAAGCTCCGGATCGGAAGCCTCGTCCGACGCGATCCCGAAGGCGTCGAGCGAGAAGACGCGGATGCTCTTCTCCTGGATGGTCCGTCGGGCATCCGGAGGCAGCGAAGCCCAGACCGCCTCGGGCTCCTCGTGGCTCTGGATGATGAAGACGCCGCCCTCCTCCATCCCGGCCAGGGGGTCGGAGTGCAGGAAGACGTTGCCGTCGGGGGACAGCACGGCATTCACGTGCCGCAGCTCGGCGTTCAGCTTGATGGGGTCGTGGGAGAGAACCGAGTAGAAGGTCGTCGGCTGGCCCTTCTTTTCAGAACCATACTTCGGGTTCGCTTTCACGTTCATCCCGAAGAGCTCGAACGCCGTCATCGTGAGGTTCTTCCCCATCGTGATGGCGCCCCAACCACCCACGGAGTGGATCCGAATCGCCGTCGATCCGGGGGGCAGGAGATTGATGTCGCCCACCGGGTCGAGGGCCAGCTCCCCCACGTCGGGATAGGCATCGAGGAGCTGCTCCTGCCAGATCCGCAGCTTCGGGAGGCGGGTGCCTTTGCGGATGAACTCGATGCCGAGGTAGTACTGCCGGCGCCGGTCTCCCTCCGGAAGCATGTTCTGCGCGGCAGCGACGATGTCTCCGGGCTGCACGTCGCGGCTTCCGAAGCCGAACCCCGCGGAGTAGAAGTCGGGGACCTCGTCGGACGCGATGGAGGCGAGGCCCGGGAAAGGGATCCCCCCGTTGCCTCGTGACGCGCGGCCGTTCTCCATCGCCTTGGTCATGGAGGCCCGGATCTCGCGAAGCAGAGGCGGATCGACGGCCAGAGGCTGGTCACAGCGCTCGAAAACGGTCACGCCCTTCTTGCCCGCGAGCAGGTGGGTGATGAGGTCGGCCGGGAAGGGCCGGAACATGGTGAGGTTGAGGACCCCGATCCGGAGGCCGGATTCGCGGCGGAGATGGTCGGCGACGAGCTCGAGATTGGGCACGATGGACCCCTGCCCCGCGAGCACGTACTCGGCGTCTTCGATCGCGTATCCGGACGCACGCGCGTACTTCCGGCCGGTGAGCTCGGCCCACTCCGCCATCGCGCGGTCCGTGAGCTCCGCGACATGGTCGAAGTAGAAGGGCCGCTGCGCGGCTACGCCCTGCGCGTAGGCGTCCTGGTTCTGGACCGTCCCGAGCATCGCGGGATAATCCACGCTGAAGAGCTCGGGGACACGCCGTCGCCTCTCGCCGAACGTCAGGCGCTGCGCCGGCGTGGGTGACTCGATCTCGTCACCCGGATCGCCCAGGAACGTCCGGATCACTTCGGGCTCGGGCAGGCGGACCGACTCCAGCACGTGGCTCGTGAGGAAGCCGTCCTGCGCGTTGAGCCCCGGAGTCAGGGACAGCTCCGCGATCCGGTGCGCGATGAGTGAGAAGTCCCCCGCTTCCTGCACGTCCTTGGCGAAAAGCTGGAAGAATCCCGTGTCGTCGACGGCGTGGTAGTCGTCGTGACCGGCGTGCACGTTGAGCGCGTGCTTCGTCATCGCACGGGCAGCCACGTTCAGCACGTAGGTCAGACGCTTCCCGGTCGCCGCGTACAGCGACTCGTGCATGTAGGCGATGCCCTGGCCGCTGGAGAAGTTCGTGGCCCGCAGCCCGGACATGCTCATGCCCGCCGTGACGGCGGCCGCGGCATGCTCCCCCTCGGGCTCGAAGAAGCGCAGACGCCGACCGAACGCGTTCGTCTTCCCCTTCGCGACCGCATCGGCCCAGCCTTCCCCCATCTGGGTGGAAGGGGTGATGGGATATGCGCCCGCCGCCTCGCTCGCACTGGTCTCCGCGTGCACCACGGCTCCCGTGCCGTCGGTGGCCGTCGGGATGCCCGGGTACGCGACGCGCTCCACCGCGCCGCCTCCGTCTTCCTTCTCTCGAGCTTTCATCTCTTCACACTCCAACCCCGGCGACGAGCTCGGGGAATTGCTGTCCTTCCAGCCAGACGATGGCGCCGGTCGGGCACCGCTCGACCGCGCGCGGGTTTTCCAGTTCGATGCGGTCGTAGTTCACGACCGCCAGACCGTCGATCATGTCGATCAGTCCACCTTCGGCGTCCATGGCGCAGCGCCCGCATGCGTTGCAGGCCACGGAGCACACCGCTTCGGCTTCTTCGCCGCTCAGGAGATTCCGGCATTGGACCAGCAGGTGCTGGTCGCTCGGCATGAGCACGAAGAGGTCGAGCGGACAGGCCTCCACGCAGTCTCCACAGGCCGTGCAGCGCTCCAGATCGACCACAGGCAGCCCCACTGCGCTCATCTCGATGGCGTCGAAATCACATGCCACCGCGCAGTCGGCGTACCCCAGGCAGCCCCAGGGGCAGGCCTTCCCTCCTCCGGTGACCGCGGCCGCGGCCGCACAACTCTCCACGCCGTGATAGACGGCCTTGTACGGGGCCACCGGGCGGCCTCCGGCGCAAAGGAGGCGGGCGACGCGCCGATCCGCGCTGCCGGCCGTGATGCCCAGGTAGTCCGCGACGTCGTCGCGGTCCTCCGGGCCCATGACCGTGCACTCGGCCGGGGTCGCCCGTCCGTCGATCACGGCCTCGGCAAACGCCCTGCACCCGGCCTGTCCGCACGCACCGCAATCGGCACCGGGAAGCAGGTCGCGCACCGCATCGATGCGCGGATCCTCCCACACCCGGAAGCGGGCGTTGACGACGGAGATCGCCGCGCCGAACACCGTGGCCACGCCTCCCAGGATGGCCACCGATCCGAGGACCTCCCCCACGGCGGCCATCCTCTATCCGCCGTCTTCCGTATGTGCGAGGAGCCAGGCGGCGAGGCGGTCGACGGGATCGACTTCGGCACTCGCCGGAGCGGATCCGCCCCCGGAGGCCTGCGTGAGCCCTGCCAAGGCTGCCGCGCCGGCGGCGACGGACGGGTCGGACGCCTCCCGCTTCGCCTCGTCGGTCGCGGCTCCGGCAGAAGCAGGAGCCTCGGCCAGCGCCCGGAGATGGACGAGCTCCTCCAGCCACACCGGCGGGCGGCGGCCTCGACCGACAGCCGCTTCGTCGGGCATCCGATCGATCCGGATCCGGCTCCACGTCGTGTCTCCCGCATCGGGATCGTGCGTGAAGTGCGCCTGACCCGGGCGGTCCTCGTCGAAGAGCAGCGCGACCCCCGCGTGCCGGGCCTCCACCAGTCCGGCGAGCTGGGCGGGATCTGCCGTCTGGACCACGTACGTCCCCGGCGTGATGAGCCTCGCCAGAGGCGCCGGGGTGGTGGGTCCGCGCGCGGCGATCACGATCTTGACCTCCCCGTCGAGAAACTCGCCGAGCCCGGCCGGTAGACAGTCCTCGCCCGCCACCTCGACCACCACCGGAGGTGCCAGGTGCCGCTCGGCCCGGTTCCAGAGGCGGAACGGGAGGGGACCGAGCAGATAGGCGTGCTCGATCAGGTCGAACATGCCCGCGCGGGCCAGCTCCACGGCCCGACCGGCTCCGAACGCCTGGCCGAGATGCGCCAGGGCGTCCTTGACCACGTCCCGCAGATCGCCGCCCGGCTCGACCCGGGCCACGTGCGTCGAGCTCTCCGCGAAGCCGGTGAGGATCGCGTCGGCCTTGGACAACACGTCGATGGACTCCGGCGTCAGATCCTTCTCCGACACGCCGAGCAGCATGGAGAACCGCTCGGGATCGATCCGCCCCAGGGCGAACGGCCCCAGCTCCACCAGCGCCTGCTCCTCCTTGAAGCTCTGCGCGCCGGCACGGTGCATGACCTCCTCGCGCACCTCCGCTTCCGCCGCGGCCACGGCGGCTCGGAACGTGTCGATGCGCGGCTGGACCTGCTCGAGCGCGCGCTCGGTGAGGTTCGGCTGATCAGACGGCATAGCGCTCGAACTCCTCCTCGAGGATCGCCATCTTCTCGCGCGCCGTGTGCTTCACCGGAGCCCGCGTCTCCTCGTAGCGCGGACGTGATTCGTCGCGGAAGAAGAGACCGAGCCGGATCGCGTCGGAATCCTGCGCGAGCTCCCGGGCCCGGTGGATGTCGCCCGCGTCGTGCTCGATGCGCTCCTTGTAGATCGCGTCGAGCGACTCGACCCGAATGCCTCCAGGTCCGTCCAGGATCTCCACGAGCTCCGGCTTCTTCACCGCGTCGCCGAAGATGTCGGCGGTGAAGTGGGGACACCGCTGGAGGATCCGTACGAAGGCGAAGCCGTCGTGCTCGTACGCCGCCTTCAGCGTCGCGAAGAGGTGGGCCGGCACCCACTCCGCGGTCTGCGCCACGAACGAGGCATTCGTGAAGCCGAGCGTAGCCTCCAGCGGATTCATGGCCGGGAGGTAGCTCCCCCTCGGCTGCGTGTTGCTCCTGTATCCCTGCGGCGTCGTCGGCGACGTCTGCTTCTTGGTCAGACCGTAGATCTCGTTGTCGAGGAGGAGCGCGACCATGTTCACGTTGTAGCGAACGGCGTGGACCCAGTGTCCGGCTCCGATCGAGATGCAGTCGCCGTCCCCCATGACGACGAAGACGTCGAGCTCCGGGCGGGTCAGCTTGACGCCCGTGGCGATGGTCAGGGCCCGCCCGTGAATCCCGTGGAAGCCGTAGGTCTTCATGTAGTGGGGGAAGCGGCTCGAGCACCCGATGCCCGAGACGAAGACGGTGCTCTCGGGCGGCAGCTGCTTCTCGGTGAGGAGCCGCTGCGTCGCCGCGAGCACCGAATGGTCTCCGCAGCCGGAGCACCAGCGGGCCACCGGCCCCTGGTAATCCACCATGTCGAAGATGCGGTCGTCCTCGTGGGCCGCATGCAGCAGTCCGCAGCTCTCGGTGATCATGGCGTATCTCCGTCCGGCATGTGTTGGCGAATGGCCTCGAGGATCTTGCCCGGCCGAAGCGGCTCGCCGAGCACGCGCGTCCAGCAGTCGATGTCGACGAGCGTGCTGGCCCGCAGCAGCCAGGAAAGCTGTCCCCGACGGCGGTTCAGCTCGGTGATGAAGGGGTCACCGGGCCTGTCCGAGTAGTTGATCTCGACCGTCATCACCTTGCGGAATCCCGCGAAGATGTCCTTGAGCCCCGGAGGAAGCGGGGACAGGAAGGTGAGATGCAGCGAAGACACCCGGAGTCCCTCGTCCCGGGCCCGTTCCACGGCTTCCTCGATCGCCCCCTTGGTGCTTCCCCAGCCCACGACGAGTAGATCTCCACGGGTATCGCCGTTCACCGGCGGTGGGAGGAGCGTGCTCTGGAAGGCCGCGAGCTTTCGGCTCCGCATGGTGCTGGCGCGCTCGTTCACGGCCGAGTCGTACGCGACCTTCGAGCCCTCGTCGTGTGCAAGCCCGGTCACGGTATGCTCTCCGCCCGGCTGCCCCGGGATGAAACGCCTCGAGATCCCGGTCGCCTCATCCCAATCGTAGGGGCGGAGCCCCTCCGGAATCGGCCGCTGATCCGGTGCGTGTGACTGCCATTCCGCCGATAGCGCGGGCCTCGAATACGGGGCCACTCCTGTAGCCAAGTTGGCGTCGGACAACACGATAACGACTGTACGCAGCGCCTCTGCGATGCGACGCGCCGTCGTCATCACGTGGAAGCACTCCTCGATCGTCGCTGGCGCGACCACCACGTGCGGAGCGTCACCGGGCTGTCCGAAGATCGCGGCCAGAAGATCGGACTGCTCCACCTTCGTCGGGAGTCCGGTACTCGGTCCGCCGCGCTGCACGTCGATCACCACGAGTGGGATCTCGGTCATGATGGCGAGCCCGATGAACTCGGTCTTGAGCGCCATTCCGGGCCCTGACGTGATCGTGAAGGCGCACTTCCCGGCATAGGACGCCCCGATGGCCACGCCGGCCGCCGCGATCTCGTCTTCCGCCTGATGGACGATCCCTCCGAACCTCTCGAAGATGTCTCCGAGCATGTGCGACACGCTCGTCGCCGGCGTGATGGGATACATCGCGGCCAGCTCGAGGCCGGCAGCGACCGCACCCAGGGCGACGGCCTCGTTCCCGTTCATCACCACCATGTCCTCGGATTCGGTGGCAGTGGGGATGTCGTAACGGAAATCCAGGTTTTCGCTCGCCCAGCGGTATCCGAGCTCCAGGAGCGCATGGCTGCGCTCGGTCACCTCGGGAGACTTCGTGCGGAAAGCGTGCGCGATCTGGTCGCGGCACCGCTCGAGGTCCCGGTCGTAGATCCAGGCCAGCATTCCGAGCGCGAACATGTTCTTACCGCGCCGCGGGTTGTCGACCAGGGTGAGGCACTGCTCCTCCATGGGCACCTCGACGATCCGGTAGCTCCGGGTCGAAAGCTCCTCCATGGCTTCGGCCCACTGGGCCCGGATCCCTTCGTCCGGGTGGTCGGCCCACATGTTCTCGATGAGGATCGTCGCGTCGTCCGCGAGCGCGTTCAGCCGGTGCCGGCCGACGAGCGCCTGCTCGTTGAACGCGACGACGACGTTGGTCTCGTCCCCCCAGTTCGTGACCTCCTCGGCCCCGAGACGGATCCGAATTCCGGAAGCGCCGGCGGGACTACGTGGAGGAGGCTCGACCTCGGCGGGAATGATCTCCACGGTCCAGACCCCGTTTCCCATCTTCGCGGAAACGGCTCCGAAGATCTGGCCGCATTTCTGCGCGCCTTCCCCCGAATCCGATACGATCTCGACAGAGTTGTCGACGACGCGATGCGTCGTGACGTCACGACCGGCCGGCGGTGTCCCGCCGACGGTAGGTAGCTTCACCGCCATGCTCGTCCCCGTAGAGGGTACGCATACTGCTGCAGTCCGAAGACTGCTGGCCCACCACAACGTACCGGGCACGGGGCCCGGCGAAAGTCGGGAGGGGCGGAAGGTGCGAGGTCGGGAGTTCCGGCGCGGAGACGGTGGGGAAAGTCCCCACCCGGATCACGGCCCGGTCGTATCCTCGTCGGTGTCCTCGGCTGATCGGGGCGGCGGCGGACCGGCCTTCGACCCGGGCGCGTTCCGCAGCCGGCGCGGCGTGTCGCCGCCCCGAACGAGCTGCTCGATCTGCCCGATGAGGGAATCGTCCCCGGCTTCGCTCGCGCCGAAGAGCCCATCATCCGTTTCCATCGCGTCCATGCGCTCGATGACGCTGTGCAGGTTGATCCACTTGTCGAAGCGCTCGCTGGCCCGCACCACCGAGTAGAAGAGGCGAGGCCGCTTTCCTCTTCCAGCGATGAAGTCGAGGATGATCGCGCCGGTCGAAAGCCAAATGGCGGCGAAGTCCTTGAAGCCATCCAGGAAGAGCTTCGCCTGAAAGATCGCGAAGTCGCGCAGCGTGACACTGCGCGACGCCATGGTCATCGGCTCGTCGGTCATATGTTCAATCTAAGGTCGATGCCGTACTGTCGCTGTCGAGGCGCGGTCGTCAAGCCGAGGGTGGTGCGAGCTGCTTCGGGCCCGACCCTACGCGAACAGGCGCGTGAAGGTTCAGGACCGAGTCCAGGACCTCTGCTGCGGTGTCGAGGATTGAGTGAACGTGCAGTCGAAAGCATCCAGGTCCGAGGCCCGTCAGGAACCAAACGCGAACGACATCGTACGAACTTTCCCCCCTGCCAGCACACCGGACGCAAGGCCCATGAGGCGACTCTCCCACTCCGGCGCCCTTCCGGGCCTCGCAGCGGCCGCGCTCGTGCTCGCGGCCTGCGGCGACCCGAGGGTGGGTGACGTGCCCCGGGAGGGTCCCCGCGTGAGGGTCGACCCGGTCGGCTCGTCCTTCTTCGCGCAGGAGGCCCCTCCGGCCGTGGGGCGTCCGGCGGCGGGAGGCGGCCTCGGACCGCGGATGGATCCGAACGAGACACCCGGGCGCTGGCCGTTCTACTGGACGCGCGCGGTCTATTCCGGTTTCGGGCGCGGGTGGTACGGCGGCCGCGGCGGCGGGTCATGGGCCACGGACTTTCCGAAGGGCGATCGCCAGTTCCTGGTGGTCTTGAAGCGCCTGGTCCGCGTGAACGCGTACGACTGGGAAAACGCCGTCCATCTCGCCGACCCGAACATCCGCCGCTTCCCTCTGATCTACGCGGTCGAGGTCGGGAGGATGGATCTCACCGACGCCGAGGTGGAAGGGCTGCGGAGCTACCTCGAGGCGGGGGGCTTTCTGATCGTCGACGACTTCTGGGGCAGCAGGGAGTGGGCTCAGTTCGAATACAACATCCGGCGCGTCTTCCCGGATCGGCCCATCGAGGAGCTGACGCTCGACCATCCGCTCTTCTCGGCCTACTACGACATCGAGGAGATCCTCCAGGTCCCGAACATCAACAACGGCGCCGGTGGCTACCGAACCCACGAGCGTGACGGCTTCGTCCCGCACGTCCGGGGCATCACCGACGACGAGGGCCGCCTGATGGTCGTCATCAACTGGAACACCGACCTCGGGGATGCCTGGGAGTGGGCGGAGAGTCCGTACTATCCGCTCCGCTTCTCGACGTTCGCGTACGAGCTGGGCACGAACATGATCGTCTACGGCATGAGCCACTGAGGGAGGAGGCCCGGGTGGAAGCGCTGTTCGAGTTCCTCTTCAAGTTCCGGAGCCTCGTCTTCGAGCAGGGAGAGTTCGCGTTCGGGGCACCCGCCTCCGTCCGCCTCTGGCTCGGCGCCGCGGGACTGATCGCGGCGAGCGCGGTCGCGACCTACACGATCGCCCGGGGCAGAAGCACGGTCGCGGACCGTGGCATCATGGCCGGGCTTCGTGTCGCGTTGCTCGGCCTCCTGGTCTTCTGCCTCATGCAGCCCACGCTCGTCCTCTCGACCGTGGTGCCGCAGCAGAACTTCGTCGGCGTCCTGATCGACGACTCTCGAAGCATGGATCTCGAAGACGACGACGGGACGCGACGCAGTGACTTCGTCGCGGAGGCGTTCACGCCGGGCGAGAGCGACCTCTACCGCCGCCTCTCCGATCGTTTCGTGCTCCGGTTCTTCCGATTCTCCGACGTCGCGAGCCGTATCGACGGACTGGACGAGCTCACCTTCGACGGCACACGCACCGACCTCGCGACCGCGCTCGACGCCGCCCGCGAGGAGCTCGCGGGCGTGCCGCTCTCCGGCCTCGTGCTCGTCTCCGACGGCGCGGACAACGAGAATCGGCCGGTCACGGAGGCACTCGTGCCCCTGCAGGCTGCCGGCGTTCCCGTGTTCACGGTCGGCCTGGGGGACGAAACGCTCGAGCCCGATGTCGAGCTCGGGAGGGTCGAGCTCCCCCGCGCGGTCCTCGAGGGATCCACGCTCATGGTGGACGTGGTCGTCACCCAGAGCGGCTTCGGCCAGCGCACCGTTCCCATCGTCGTCGAGGGCCCGACGAGCATCCTGGCCGAGGAGACCGTGGAGCTCGGCCCGGACGGAGAGCCTGTGGTCGCGCGCGTCGCCTTCCAGCTCGAGAACGCCGGTCCGCAGCGCATCGAGTTCAGCATTCCGCCACAGGCTGGCGAGCGCGTGGATCGCAACAACCGCCGGACGGCGTGGGTGGACGTGCGTGGGGAGCGGGAGAAGATCCTCTATGTGGAGGGCGAGCCGCGCTTCGAGGTGAAGTTCATGCGCCGCGCGGTCCAGGACGACGAGAACCTCCAGTTGGTCGTGCTGCAGCGGACCGCGGAGGCGAAGTTCCTGAGACTCGACGTGAGCGACAGCACGGAGCTGCAGTTCGGCTTCCCCACCACGCGCGAGGAGCTCTACCGCTACCGAGCCCTGGTACTGGGGAGCATCGAGGCATCCTTCTTCACCTTCGACCAGCTCCAGATGATCGCCGACTTCGTGTCGGAACGCGGTGGGGGGCTCCTCTTCCTCGGGGGGCACGACGCCTTCGCCGAGGGGGGCTGGTCCGGCACCGCGGTCGAGGAGCTCATGCCGGTGGTCCTCGGCCCGCCGGTCGAAGACGAGCGAGGGTACTTCGCCGAAGTGAAGGTCGCGCCGACGCCCGCCGGGCTCGCCCACCCGACCGTCCAGCTCGACGCGGAGCCCACGGACGTCGGTCCGCGATGGGACTCGCTGCCCCCGCTCACCGTCGTCAACCCGATCCACGAGACCCGGCCCGGGGCCACCACGCTGCTGACCGGACGGTCGGGCGAAGGCGGTCGCGATCAGGTCGTGCTCGCGTTCCAGCGATACGGCCGCGGGACCTCCATCGCCCTGACCCCCCAGGATACCTGGCTCTGGCAGATGCATGCCGACGTCCCGCTCGAGGATCAGAGCCACGAGGGCTTCTGGCAGCAGATGCTCCGCTGGCTCGTCGACGGCGTGCCGGAGCCGATCACGGTCTCGACCGACCTGGAACGGGTCGAGCCGGGCGAATCCGTGCGCATGGTCGCGACGGTCGCCGACTCGACCTTCATCGACGTGAACGACGCCGTCGTCACGGCTCGCATCACGAGTCCCTCCGGCGCGGTGGAGGAAGTCCCCGCGGAGTGGACCGTGGAGGAGGACGGTGAGTATGCGGTCGGGTTCACACCCGCCGAGTTCGGTGACTACGACATCGAGGTGGTCGCGGAACGGAACGGGGCGACCATCGGCACGGCCAGCACGTATCTGCACGCCACGCGCAGCGACGACGAGTACTTCGAGGCCGCACGTCACACGTCGCTTCTGGAGCGTATCGCCACCGAGACCGGGGGCCGTTTCTACACGCCGGAGTCCGTGGGCACGCTGCCCGAGGACATCACGATCAGCGGCGCGGGCGTGACGCTCGTCGAGGAGCTCGACCTCTGGGACATGCCGGCGATCTTCCTGCTCATGCTCGCACTGATGGCGGCGGAGTGGGGCTACCGCCGCGTCCGGGGGCTCGTGTGAGCCGAGTCGCGCTGTCGCTCCTGGCCCTGCACGTCGTGTGCGCTGCGGCGTGGGCACCGGCGCCCGCGAGCGCGCAGGGTCGCACGCACGCAGTCATCATCACGGGGCTTGGCGGCACGGACGCCTTCCGCGAGAGCTTCCACGCGGAGGCCTCGACCCTGTACGACGCCCTCGTCAACCGGCACGGGCTCTCGCCCGAGGACGTGACGTACCTCGGCGAGAAGGTCGAGGTCGACCCCGACCGGATCGCCCTCCGATCGACCAGGGCGAACGTCCTCCAGACCTTCGCCGAGATCGCCGCAAGGGCCGCTCCGATGGATCGTCTCCTCGTCGTGATGATCGGACACGGAACGGCCGGCGGAGGCGAAGTCCAGTTCAACCTTCCGGGTCCGGACCTGACCCCGTCCGACCTTCTAGAGGGCCTGGGCGCCTTCCCCACGCAGACGCTCGCACTCGTCCACACCGGCTCGGCGAGCGGAGGCTTCGTACAGCCTCTCTCCGGACCGAACCGGATCCTCCTCGCCGCCACCCGAACCGAGCGTCAGCTCAACGCCACCGAGTTCGGAGAGTTCTTCGCCGAAGCGGTAGCCGGCGATGGCGCCGACCTGGACAAGGACGGGCGCGTTTCCCTCCTCGAGGCCTTTCTCTTCACGCGCCGCGAGGTCGAGCGACGCTACGAGGACGAGAACGAGCTGCTGACCGAGACCGCCGTCCTGGACGACAACGGCGACGGCGTGCTCAGTCACGATGCAGGGCTCGCCGGTCCGGACGGACCGCTCGCCGCGACGTTTCAGCTCGGCGGCATCTCCGGGACCTCGGGACAGCTGCCCGACGATCCCGAGCTCGCCCGCCTCTATCAGGAGCGCGCGGACATTCAGCGGCGGATCGACGAGGTGAGAGGCCTCCGCGACTCGATGGAGGAGGATGCATACCTCGACGCGCTCGAGCCGCTCCTCGTCGAGCTGGCCCTGAAGAACCGCGAGATCCGAGCCGCGGAGGGGGGCGGCGCGTGAGGCGGCGGGTGACGCCACGACGGATGGGGCGGCGGTCTCTGGCCGCGATCACCCCGGCCGCCGTCGTGCTGGCAGTCTCGGGAGCCCTCGTTCCGGGAGCCGCGTTCGCGCAGTCGGAGGAGGAGGCCCGGTCGGCCCTTCGATCGGGCGCGTACGAGGACGCGATCGGCCAGTACCGCAGGCTCGTCCGTGCCCGCCCCGGAGACGTGGAGCTCCGGGTGGAGCTCATGGAGGCCCTGGTCGCCACCGGGCGCTACGACGATGCGGTGGACGCGGGCCGAGACGCCCCGAACCCCGCGGCCGTCGCGAACGCGACCGGCGAGGCGCTCCTCCGTATGGGGAGGCTGGACGAGGCCGAGAGCGCCTTCCGCTCGGCGGTCGAGGCCGGCGGGCCGTGGACCCGCACTGCGGAGGTCAATCTCGCCGAGCTGCTCTTCCGCCGTGGGCGGCTCGACGAGGCCATGGAGCGCTTCGACGCCTTCATCGACGTCTACAATTCGGCGGCGGGACGCCTGGCCGCTCGAGACCTGGTCGCCGTCGGCCGCGCCGTCCGGTATCTCGGACGGATGCAGCCCGCCCTCTTCCAGGACGCCCTGCGCGCCTTCGACGAGGCCGCGCGGGCAGACCCGACGTGGTCACAGCCCCTCTCCCGGGCAGGCGAGCTCTTCCTCGAGAAGTACGACAGCCGCGCGGCGAAGGAGGAGTTCGAGAAGGTGCTCGTGCGCAACCCGCGCGACCCCGACGCTCGGCTCGGTATGGCGAAGGCCTTCGTCTTCGACGGGTCGGGAGCGGCCGGCCCCACGCTCGACTCCCTGCTCTCGCTGAACGAGAACCACGTGGAGGCGCGTGCCCTCGTCGCCATGAGCCATCTCGCCAGCGAGCGGCACGAGGAGGCGCGGGAAGAGGCCGAGCGAGCGCTGGAGGTGAACCCGAGCTCGCTCGAAGCGCTGACGGCCCTCGCGGGGGCGCACATGCTGGCGGACGACGCGGAGGCCTTCCGCGAAGCCCGAGCGCGCGCGCTCGCGATCAACCCCGCCTACGCGCAGCTCGACGTCGAGCTCGCCGAGCTGTCGGTCCGGACGCGGCGCTACGCGCAGGCCGTCGAGCGGGCTCGCGCCGCCGTCGCGCTCGATTCCGCGGCCTGGCAGGGGTGGGGGCTGCTCGGGATGAACGAGCTCCGCCTCGGCGAGATCGCCGAAGGTCGCGCCAATCTGGAGCGCGCGTTCGCCGGGGACCCCTACAACCCCTGGTTCAAGAACAACCTCGACCTCCTCGACACGTTCGAGCGGTACGAGGTGCACCGGACGGAGCACTTCGAGCTCTTTCTCCACGAGAGCGAGGCGGAGCTGCTGGCGCCCCTTATCGCTCCCATAGCCGAGGAGGCGTTCGACTCGCTCTCGCGTCGGTACGGAGTGGAGCCGGACCTGCCGGTTCGGGCGGAGCTCTTTCCGAGCCACGCCGACTTTTCGGTGCGCACGCTGGGAGAGGCCGGCCTCGGGGCCCTCGGTGTCAGCTTCGGGCGCGTGGTCGTGATGGATTCCCCTTCGGCCCGGGAGATCGGGGACTACAACTGGGCGTCCGTCTTCTGGCACGAGCTGGCGCACACCTTCCATCTCGCCCTCTCGGACAACCGGGTACCGCGCTGGTTCTCCGAAGGACTCGCGGTGCACGAACAGCGGAAGGCCCGCGAGGGGTGGGGCCATCAGCCCACCCTTCCGTTCCTTTCGGCGCTGCGCGACGGACGCCTCAAGAGCGTCTCCGAGCTCAACGACGGGTTCATGCGTCCGGACTACCCGCAGCAGGTCATCTTCTCGTACTACCAGGCCTCCCTCGTCTTCGAGATGATCGAGAACCAGCACGGGTTCGACGTCATCCGCGAAATGCTCGCCGGCTACCGAGACGGGCGTACCACGGCTGAGCTCTTCGAACAGGAGCTCGGCATGGCCATGACTGATTTCGACGAGACGTTCGACGAGTACATACGGGGCAGATTCCGGGAGCCGCTCGCCGGCATGGTCGATCTCGGTCAGCGTCCTCCCCCGGAGGCCGGCCTCGACGAGCTTCGCCGCTTCGCCCAGGCCCACCCCGGAGACCTTCCCGCACGCCTCCGCCTCGGTACCGCGCTCTTTCGCTCCGAGCAGTGGGACGACGCCGAGGAGGAGTTCCGCGCCGCCCTGAGGATCTTCCCGGGTTACGGGGGTCCCGATAGCCCCTACTACTTCCTCGCCCGCATCCACCGGGAGCGGGGCGAGCTGGAGCTGGCGCAGGCCGCGCTCGCGCGCCTCAACGCGCTGTGGGAATCCAATTACACGGCGCGCGTGCTGCAGTCGGAGATCCTCGCGGAGCTCGGTCAGACACCCGAGAGCGCGGACGCGCTCGAGGACGCGGCGCAGATCTGGCCGTACGAGCTGGAGCTGCACGAGACGCTCGCCGACCTGTTCGCCCAGCTCTCCGACGCCCCCGGAGAGGTACGGGCTCGAACCGCCATCGTCGCGCTGGACCCGGCGGACCGGGCCGAAGCCCTCTACCGGCTCGCCCGCGCGCAGCACGCGGCCGGGAACCTCGCCGACGCCCGTCGCTCGGTCATGGGCGCCCTCGAGATCGCCCCGAACTACGAGGAGGCGCTCGAGCTTCTCCTCCTCATCAGGGCAGGCGGATCATGACGCCCGCCGTGAGGCTGCTCGCTGCCCTGTCGGGCGCGGCCGCCGCCGGCGGCGTCGCGGCAGCCGTGCTGGCTCCGAGTCCTGTCTTCGATGACGCGAGGGGGGCCGCTCCGGCCGCAGCCCGCTCCGTCCCTTCCGGACAGGCTGCTCAGGAAGACTTCAACGCGCCCTACGATGGCCAGTACCACTTCGCACGGATCCGCTACTCGTCCGGACGCGGTGGCTTCGGCGGGGGTCGGGGCTGGGGCCGTCGCGGCCGCGGCGGCGCGATGTGGGCCCACGACTACCCGCGGGCGGACTACAACTTTCTCGCGATCCTCGAGGAGACGACGTACGCGCGCACGACGAGGCGGTCCTCGAACGTGATCACGCTCGACGATCCCGAGCTCTTCCGGTATCCGATGGCGTATATCGTCGAGCCGGGCTTCTGGAATCCGACCGACGAGGAAATCGCCAGGCTCGGCGAGTATCTGAAAAAGGGCGGCTTTCTGATCGTCGACGACTTCCGCGGCCCCCGCGAGCTGGCCGTGCTGGAATTCCACCTCCAGCGCGCCCTCCCCGACCTCCACATGATGCCGGTCCCGGAGACGGACGAGATCTTCGACTCCTTCTTCCGGATCAACCCGAGTGAGGTGGTGCCGCCCTACGGCGGATACCCGGGGGCCTGGTACGGGATCTACGAGGACAACGACCGAAGCAAGCGGATCATGGTCATGATCAACGCCAACAACGACATGGCCGAGTACTGGGAGTTCTCCGACTACGGGTATTACGCGATCGATCTCTCGAACGAAGCGTACAAGCTCGGGGTGAACTACGTGATCTACGGATTGACTCACTGATCGGGCCCGAAGGCCCACCATCGAACGGAGACGACTTTGTCCGACGCCATTGGAACCGTACAGCTGGACGACGCCGACGACGTCGCCCTGGCCGACAAGCTGAAGAACGGGCGCGAGCAGATGATCAGTGAGCTGCGCAAGCTGATCGTCGGTCAGGAAGACGTCATCGACCAGGTGCTCCTTTCGCTGTTCGTCGGCGGCAACAGCCTGCTCATCGGCGTGCCGGGCCTGGCGAAGACACTGCTCATCCACTCCATCGCTCAGGTGGTGGACCTGAGGTTCTCGCGGATCCAGTTCACGCCCGATCTGATGCCCTCGGACATCACCGGGACGGACATCATCCAGGAGGATGCGGAGACCGGAACCCGATCGATGGTCTTCGCGCCCGGACCGGTGTTCGCGAATATCGTGCTCGCCGACGAGATCAACCGTACGCCGCCCAAGACGCAGGCTGCGCTCCTGGAGGCGATGCAGGAGCACCGCGTGACGGTACAGGGACGGACTTACGTGCTGGAGGAGCCGTTCTACGTCTTCGCGACCCAGAATCCGATCGAGCTCGAAGGCACGTATCCGCTCCCGGAAGCGCAGCTCGACCGCTTCATGTTCGAGATCGCGATCGAGCACCTGGCAGAGGAGGAGGAGCTCGAAGTGATCCGCTCCACCACCGGGAATCTGAACCCCGAGTTCAGTCACGCCGTGACCGGTCCGGACCTCATCGCGTTCAAGGAGCTGGTGCGGCGGGTTCCGGTGTCCGACTCGGTCCTGCGCTACGCCGTGGGCCTCGTACGGATGACGCGACCGAGCGCCAACGGGACCAGCCCGGACTTCGTGAAGAAGTGGATCGCCTACGGAGCCTCGCCGCGGGCTGCCCAGTATCTGGTGCTCGGCGCCAAGGCCCGCGCACTGACCATGGGGCGCTACCACGTGACGTTCGACGACATCCGGGCCCTGGCGCAGCCGGTGCTCCGCCACCGGGTGCTCACCAACTTCCACGCCGAGTCGGAGGGCAAGACCTCTTCACAGCTCGTGGACATGCTCCTCGAGCACATGCCGCTTCCCTCGTCGGGCATGTAGGCAGGCCCTCCCTTGTCGACGCTGCGCCCCCGCCACGCCGCTGCAGGAACCCGGTTCCTGGACCCGGCCGTCCTCGGACGGATCGGGAACCTCGAGCTGCTGGCGCGCACGGTAGTGGACGGCTTCCTCACCGGGCTGCACCGGTCGCCGTACCTAGGCTTCAGCATGGACTTCGCGGAGCATCGTCCATACAACCCGGGCGACGACATCCGCCGCATCGACTGGAGGCTCTACGCCCGGACGGACCGACACTACATCAAGCTCTTCGAAGCGGACACGAACGCGAACTTCTCGGTCCTGCTCGACCTCTCCGCATCGATGAGCTACGGCAGCCACTCGCTGGCCAAGCTCGACTACGCGCGATACCTGGCGGCCTGCCTCGCGTACTTCTCGAACAAGCAGCGGGATCGCGTCGGCCTCGTGACCTTCGACCACGAGATCGTCGACTACGTCCCTCCGTCGATGAAGCATCTGGACACGATCCTCCACACCCTCGATCGGGCGAAGGCCGGCCGGCCGGGAAGCCTCGAGGCTCCCCTGCTCAAGATCACCGAGATGCTGGCCCGAAAGGGGATCCTCGTCCTGATCTCCGACTTCTACGAGGAGCCGGACAGGGTCCTGAACGCCGTCGCGCCCCTCCGGGCGCGGGGTCATGACGTGATCGTGTTCCACGTCATGGACCCCTACGAGCTCGAGTTCCCGTTCGAGGAGGCGTCCGGCTTCGAGGATCTCGAGACCGGAGAACAGATTCCGGTCATCCCGAGCAAGCTGCGGGGCGACTATCTGGCGATGGTCCGTGCGCACCTGGCCGACCTCGAGCGCCGATTCACCGACAACCGGATCGACTACACGCTGCTGGATACGTCGAAGCCTCTCGACGAGGCGCTCTTCCGCTACCTCCTCTCGCGCGAGAAACTCGGGAAGGTGCGATGAGCCTGACCTTCCTCGTCCCCCTCTTCCTGGCGGGTATCGCGGGCATCGTCGTCCCGATCATCGTGCACCTCACGCGTCGTCAACGCCGCAACGTCGTGCACTTTCCCTCGCTGATGTTCCTGGAGAAGATCCCGTACCAGGAGCAGCGACGGAGGCGAATCCAGCACTGGATGCTGCTCTCGATGCGCGCCCTGGCGCTGATCCTCGTGGCCGCTGCCTTCGCGAGGCCCTTCTTCGATCGCAGCGACGTCGCCGGAGCCGCAGGGGGCGGCCCCCGGGAAGTCGTCGTGCTCGTGGATCAGTCCTACAGCATGGAAATCGGCGATCAGCTCGACAGGGCCCGCGTCGAGGCTCAGCAGATCTTCGACGGGCTCGGCCCACTCGATCGAGCGTCCCTGGTCACGTTCGCACGCGGCGCTCACGTGCTCGCGCGCTCCACCTCGGACCGTGTGCGACTCCGGGGCGCGCTCGACACGCTCACACTGTCCTCAGGCGCCACTCGCTACGGTCCGGCTCTCAAGGTGGCCCAGACCATCCTCGAGGAGTCGACCCTGCCGTCGGGCGAAGTCTATCTGATGAGCGACTTCCAGCGGAACGCCTGGAGCGGAGACGAGGGCGTGCGTCTCCCGCCGGGATCCCGTGTCGTTCCCGTCGCCCTGTCGGAGGAGGAGCCGGAGCTGGACAACGTGATGGTGACCGACGTGTCCCTCCCTCGGCAGATCGTGTCCGGACGGGAGCGTGTCACACCGACCGCCCGCGTCGTGCGCCGCGGCGGCACCGAGTCACGCGACGTCACCGTGCGACTCGAGATCGACGGACAGGAGATCCAGAGCCTTACTGTGGAGCTCGAGCCGAGGTCGGCGGCGGCCGTGGAGTTCCAGCCCTTCACCCTTTCCCAGCCGCATACCACCGGCACGGTCCGACTTCCCCCCGACGCGCTCACGGCCGACAACACGCACCACTTCGTGCTGTCGCCCGGGACCTCGCTCGACGTGCTCGTCGCCGAGAGCGCCGGAGCGCCTTCGGACGTGAGCCTCTACCTGCGTGGAGCCCTGCAGATCACGGACGACGGGCGTTTCGACGTGCGCACGCGCCGGGCCAGCACGATTCGACCGGTCGACCTCGACGGGGTGGACGCGGTGTTCCTCAACGACGTCGCGATCGACGGAGGCTCGGCGGAGCGCATCCGCTCGTTCGTCGAGGGTGGTGGAGGCGTGCTCATCGCGCTCGGACAGTCCGGCGGATGGCCGGCCTCCGCGGCCGATATGCTGCCTGGGAGGATCGGGTCGATCGAGGACCGCACCGAAGGTCGCGGTGGACGTCTCGGCTATCTCGACTACGAGCACCCGGTATTCGAGGTGTTCGCCGGTCCGCGTAGTGGTGACTTCACCGGAGCGCGCTTCTACCGGGCCCGAGGGCTGGAGCTCTCCGACTCGGCGGGCGTGCTGGCCCGCTTCGACGACGGATCCGTCGCCCTCGCCGAAGTGAGGATAGGCCGAGGCCGCGTCCTGGTCTGGACCACGTCTCTCGACGCCTTCTGGAACGACCTTTCTCTCCAGCCGGTCTACCTGCCCTTCGTGCACCGCCTGGCAGAGTATCTCGGAGGCCGCGCGGAGCCGGTGCCCTGGTTCGTGACGGGGCAGGTCGTGGATCTGGCCGACCCGGACGCCCTCGAGACGGCAGGCCTCGTGTCCTCCGAGGCAGCCGGCCTCGCCGAGGGCCTCGATCAGGTGGCTCTCGACCCGCGCGGAGGGAGCACGTCTCTGCCCGCGGGAAGTGGGCCTCGCTACCTGCCACTCGACGAGCACGGCTTCTACACGATCCGCCAGCCCGGCTCCGATCCGGACCGACCTTTCGTCATGGCGGTCAACGTCGACCTGGAAGAATCCGACCTCTCCCGCATCGACCCCGACGAGCTGGCACTTCAGGTCGAGATGCCGAGCGTGGCGGGCGAAGGGCCGAGCCTCGGCGGCGAGGCCGTGGCGTTGAGGCGCGAGGACCAGGAGCGGCGGCAGGCGATCTGGCGGTGGCTGCTGGGCGTCGCCCTCGGGTTGTTCGTGCTGGAGACGGTGGTCTCCAACTGGGTTTCCCGGCGGCGCGCGGGAGCCCCGGGCGCTGCCCGGGGTTAGGAATGCGGGTGGGTCGGATTAGCGGCGTTCGCCGGGGCGGACGTACGTTGGGTGAAGCGGGTACAGGGAGAGAGCGATGAGGGCATCGGAGAAGAGACAGGCGCAGAGTCGAGTCCGGGACGTCGTCCGCGGAGTCCGGTGGCGCTGGCGCGCCCGGCTCCTCCTGCGAGGACTCGTGCAGGCGGCGCTGCTCACCGGTGCGGTGCTCTTCATCTCGGCAATCGGGCTCGAACGGGCCCGATTCACGCCGGAGGCCGTCGTCTGGTTCCGAGTTCTGACCTGGGGCACCGCGCTGATCTCCTTCTTCCTGCTCGTGGTTCGGCCCCTCCTGCGGCGTGTCACCGACGCGCAGGTCGCCCTGTACCTCGAGGAGCACGAGCCGTCGCTGGAGCATGCGGTGACCAGCGTGCTCGACGAAGGCTCGGGAACCGCCTCGCCCGCGCTGACCCACCGCGTGACCGAGGTCGCGCTGGAGCGCGCCCGCAAGGTCGACTACGGCCGCAGGGTGGAGCAGGGAGCGCTATACCGCTTCACGGGAGCGCTCACGGTCGTCGCCGTGCTCGCCGTGGCGGGTACGTTGCTCGGCCCGGAGCACCTCCGCTTCGGGCTCGGCGCCCTCCTCTTCCCGACGACCGATGCTGCCGAGGTCAACCCGTACTCGGTGTCCGTGGTGCCGGGAGACGTGACCATCGCACGCGGTTCCGACCAGATCGTGACGGCGACTCTCGGAGGGTTCGAAGCCGCGGAGGCCTCGATCTTCACCCGCGGCGAGTCCGGACAGTCCTTCCAGCGCCTGAGCATGCTACACGCCCTCGACGGCGGCTTCGAGGTCCTCCTGCTCGGTGTGAACGAGCCTACCGAGTACTTCGTGGAGTCCGCTGGCGTACGCTCGGGGACGTTCACCATCGAGGTCGCCGACCTTCCCTACGTCGATCAGCTGGACCTGACCTACTACTTCCCCGGCTACACCGGACTTCAGCCGCGAACGGTCGTGGGTGGCGGGGACGTGGCGGCACTCCGGGGAACGGTGGTCGAGCTGCGTATCGAGCCGACGCTTCCCGCGCCGGGTGGCCGCCTGCTTCTCGACGGTGAGCCGATCGAGGATCTCGTGATCGCCGACGACGGCAGCATGACGGCCCGCTTTACCGTGGGCCAGGCGGGCTTCTACTCGATCGAGCTCGCCCGTACGGACAACGGGGAGATGGTGCCCGCCTCGCCGGAGTACAACATCGACGTGCTGACCGACATGGATCCGTCGATCAGCTTCTCGCGGCCGGGGCGCGACATGCCGGCGTCGGCTATCGAGGAGGTCTACCTCGAGATGACGGCCGACGACGACTACGGCGTCGGTGACATCCGGCTGGTCTACTCCGTCAACGGAGGTCCGGAGGATACCGTCAGCGTCTTCCGTGCGAGCGGTTCCCCGCTGCCGGAAGTCTCGGCGGGGCACACTCTGTATCTGGAGGAGTGGGAGCTGGAGGTCGGGGACCTCATCTCCTACTACGCAATCGCCCGTGACAACCGCTCCGCCGGGGCGGGGCGCGTGGTGACCAGCGACATCTACTTCCTCAACGTGCGGCCCTTCGAGCGCGCATATCGCCAGGCGGAGCAGCAGGGCGGCGGGGGCGGAGCTGCCGGTGCCGGCGGTGCCGAGACCGCCCTGTCCGAGACGCAGCGGCAGATCATCGCCGCGACCTTCAATCTCATCCGCCAGAGGGATACGTACTCGGCCGACGAGTTCAGTGAGAACGCCGTGAGCGTCGGGCTCGCGCAGGGACGGCTCCAGGACCAGGTGACGACCCTCCTCCAGCGGATGCAGAACCGCGGGCTCACGCAGACGGACCCCGGCTTCCGGGACGTCTCGGAAATCCTGCCCAAGGCCTTCGAGGCGATGGGCCGGGCCCGGGAGGACCTCGCGAACGAGGAGCTCCGCGCCGCGCTGCCGGACGAGCAGGAGGCTCTCCGGTACCTCCAGCAGGCGGAGGAGACGTACGAGCGATACGTCCAGCAGCAGCAGGGTGGCGGGGGCGGAGGTGGCGGCGGTCAGCAGGCCGCCGAGGACCTCGCCGACCTCTTCGAGCTCGAGCTGGACAAGCTCAAGAACCAGTACGAGACCGTGCAGCGGGGCGAGCAGCAGCAGGCCGACAACGAGATCGACGAGCTTCTGGAGGACCTCCAGGAGCTCGCGCGCCGACAGGAGCAGGTGGCCGACCGTCAGCGCCAGCGTGCGGCCCGGAGCCAGGCCGGCTCTGCCGGCGGCGGTGAGGCTCAGCGGGACTTGGCCGAGCAGACCGAGGAGGCTGCGCGCCAGCTGCAGCGCCTGGCTCGCGAGATGGACGACCGACAGCTCGAACAGACCGCACGTGAGCTTCAGCAGGCGGCCGAGGCTATGCGGCAATCCGCGGCCTCCTCCGGCTCCCAGTCCACCGCAGACGCGAGCTCGGCGCTTCGGCGCCTCGAGGACGCGAGGCGGGCGCTCGAGCGGTCTCGGTCAGAGCGGGCGCGCCGAGACGCGGAGCAGGCCATCGAGCGCGTCGACGAGCTCCAGCGCCAGCAGCGAGACGTGCAGCGGGACGTGCGCAACCTCCCCCGCGAGCAGGGACCGGAGCGGCAGGAGGAGATCGCGCGGCTTCGCGATCGCAAGGAGCAGATGCACGACGTCGTCGAAGATATCGAACGGCAGCTGATCGACGCCGCGGAGGGCTCGCGCGCAGACAACCCCGAGGCCGGACGCAAGCTGATGGATGGGGCGACCCTGATTCAGGAGGCGAAGATCAAGGAGAAGCTCCTGTACACCCGTGGGACCATCGAGCAGTGGGATCCGGAGTCTGCGGTGACCATGGAGCTCCAGATCGAAGGGGACCTGCAGGCGCTTCGTGATCAGCTGGAGCAGGCCCGGGATGCAGCCAGCGAGACCGCCGAGGACCCGCTGGAGGAAGCCCTCGACGACACCCGCGACCTGGTTCGGGGGATGGAGTCGATGGAGCGCCGGCTGAACGAGCCGGCTCCGGGCGAGGGAGGAGTGCCGGGTGAGCCCGGTCAGGAGGGTGACCCCTCGCAGCAGGGTCAGCCGGGGCAGGAAGGGGATGCGGGCGGTGAAGCTCAGCAGGGCGACCCCTCGCAGCAGGGCCAGCAGGGCCAGCAGGGCCAGCAGGGCCAGCAGGGCCAGCAGGGCCAGCAGGGCCAGCAGGGCCAGCAGGGCCAGCAGGGCCAGCAGGGC
>Ga0209536_100002620_pt1 | contig 29318 bp, 27 predicted proteins | sample DeeMarSeWOR28_12_FD_187461 | JGI IMG/M metagenome (GOLD analysis project Ga0209536, IMG submission 187461) | Marine sediment microbial communities from White Oak River estuary, North Carolina - WOR-2-8_12 (SPAdes) (version 2) | ecosystem: Environmental > Aquatic > Marine > Intertidal zone >...
CAAAGGCTAAAGATATTTCTAATGCCGAAAGTAATTGGTCTAGTTTTGATATAACTATTCCACGAACAAGAACAACATCGTATCTATGGTTTCTGGAGCTTTTCCCATTGCTGGAAAGACTTCTGAACATAATTTTTTAAAAATTAATATTATATAAAATATGGGTTCGAGGCCGCCTCATGAATTCTGCAATTTTTTGACATTTTAACAGGAGAAAAAACCCTCCCGGACGCCGCCTACCGGACTCGAACCGGTGACCGCTCGGTTACTGCAGAAAATTTAAATTTCCTTTAACAGCCGAGTGCTCCACCAACTGAGCTAAGGCGGCAAATAGAAAACCTGAATAGAGTACCGTTTTAAAATATTACGTTTTATAAACCATATTTTTGCTGCATTCTTAGTTCCTTTATTTGACTTTCTACAAATCTATATACAGTCGCATGCTTACTACCAGTTATAAGCATATCAATAGATTTTTTTAAAATGTTCATTTTGAATATATCTGAAATAACAGATATTGTATGACCATAAATAGATATCCTTGAATCAGTAAGTTCCTCCAGTACTCTTTTTGTTTTGCCTTCTCTACCAATTATTCTACTCTTTAGTCTTCTTATATGAGCTGGTTTTTTCCCTACATAATCATGAAGGTCGAAAATAAAAAAATCACTGTCATCATCAAAAAGCCTATATGCATTTTGTGGTGAAAAACCTCTACCAATTGCTCTTACTATATTATCAACTTTTATTGCTATTAATGGATTTTCAATCTTATGGTCATCAATAATTACTTCACCAAGCTTTGAATCAATTTCAATTTTAACTCCTGTTCTTTCCTCTATTTCGTTTTTTGTTTCTCCATTATGGCCAATCAAAATAGCAACTCTTTCCATAGGTATTCTTAAATATTTCATTTACACCACTACATATTTGTAATTTTTTGAAATATTTTGTTCTCATCAGCTATTATATTTAACTTTTTAAAATAACTAACAATATTATGAATATCTCTTCTTAGAAATTCCTTTGAGTTTGGATGTTCAGTTAGAACTCCTTGTCCAAAATCAATAATATATGGTTTATTTTTATGCATTAATACATTATAAGCACTAATATCTCCATGAACCAGGTCTGCTTTTTTATACATCTTTGAAATAGATTCAATAATTATGTTAAATATCTTTTTTGGATCTTTTAATTTAACATCTTTCATAAGAGGAGCAGCCATATTTGCTGACCCAAGATATTCCATAACTAAAACATTATTTATTGTTTTTATTGGTTTTGGGACATTTATTTTTATCTCATTTGCCCTTTGTAGATTCTTGTATTCCTTTTTTGTCCAAGTATAAATAATATCTCTTCTGTTTTTTGACAATGACTTAAATCGTGGGTCACCAATAATATAACTTGATATATGTTTAAAGGTTAAAGTTGTAACACGATAAACTTTAATTGCAACTAGTTTTTTTTCAGGGGTAACTGCCCTAAAAACATTTCCTTCTTTACCTGTTGAAATTGGAAAGTCAAGAATATCTATTACTCTATCAGAAATTAATTTTTCAAAGGTATTAAGTGTAGATTTATCAAAAACCTCATCTTGGGTTTTTCTATCAATACCAATTCTACTGATTATTGATTCCAATTCTCTATCAAGTTTTTTAAGACTTTTATTATCTAAAAATTTATCAGAAGACATCAATTTCCTCTGGTAATAATTTTCTTCTACTAAGTACTATTGCCTGAGTTCGTCTATATCTAAAAATAATATCTGCTTTATCATTTTGAATATCCCAGGGTTTAATAATTATCAAGTCACCGGCCCTTACCCTTTGTTTTCTTTTCATTCTACCAGGTATACGAGCCATTCTGGATTTGCCATCGGCACAAACAACGTTTATTCTTGAACCGCCCATTAACCTCTCAGCTATTGCAAACATCTCGTTTTTATCTCTTTTTGGCAATGGAAGTCTAATATACTCTTCGTCAGGACCTTCTTGATACACCAAATCACAATCTCTTAACCTGTACACTGATATAAGGTTATAAACTTTTACCAAAAATAAAACCTATAAATCTAATTTATCAGATATTGGTCTTAAAGTAATAAGAGCTAGATTAAAGTAATTTTTCAAATTTAATCCCACATCCTCACATAGTTTTATCTTATTTCTATTAGATTTTGTAGCAAAATTTTGATCATTGAATTTAGCTAAAAGTGTATCTATATCCACCTCAGAAAGATGGTGCGATGGCATTGATTGAACAACTGTAACAATAAATCCTGCGAGCTCTGAAGTTGAAATAAGTGATTTATCCAATGACGAAATAGGAATATAATCAGTATGCATGTAATTATTTGCCTTTATTGCATTTATACTATTTTCAGGTAATAAATTTTCAAGTAAATTTGCTGATAGGCTCCCTCTTTTTTCTGGATTATCTTTTGTGTAATCATAATCAAGGTTATGAAGTAGACCAGTAAGGCCCCATAACTCTTCATCTTCGCGAAGTATTTTTGCTATATTTCTTAAAAGAAGTTCTGTAATAATAGATTTTTTTAATAGCCTCTCGTCTTTTACATATTTTTTTAAAAGTTTAATTGCCTCATCTCTACTCAACATTTAATTTTTGTAAGTATCTTTTTAATATTTATATTTTCGTAAGAAAAAAATTAATTAAACTTAAATATTATTTAATCAGCCCAAGCTCCTTGAAATGATTTTAAATCAAGATTGCTCCAATCGTCATGATCGTTTCTACCACGGGAGCCATCAGAATAATCAACCAACCTATATGTGTAACCATAATTCATACAACTTTTATAGGCAAGAAATTTCGTCCAATATATCCAGTCTAATATAAAACTATTAAATTGCTGATGACCTCCAGGAATATAGATATTTAATGTATGGCCAAGTTCATGCATATAAACACTTGCGTAAGCTGTATCTCTTCTTTTTTCACCTGGAAATTTATGTTTATCATCTACTCTTTTACTTGAAATTTGAAAAGCTCCCCAGTATGAATCCTCTGTATCAAAAACAAAACCTGCATATCCACCCCAATATATAACTATTCCATAATGGAAAACTCCTCTTCTCCAGTTATTTTTTCCTCCATGTAAGAAATAATCTTGGTATATTTGTGGAAGTTCATCTCTATCTAAATCTTCATCAAAAGGTATCCATTCTCCTCCACCCATACATCCATCATCTATATGTAGAAAAATATTTTGCTTGTCAAATGCATCTCTAAGCATATCCTTTGCGCCTTCTCCTAAATAACTAGCTGGTTCTCCATTTGGTCCTGCTTCCATTTGATCAAGTTCAACAAAAATATCCCTTCTAAATGGATCAGTTCCCCATTCAGACATAAGATACTCTTCTATATTATTTAATCCATCGTTGTCTGGATCTAAATGTTCATGGTCTTCTGCTTCAAATGGATGATAAAACCAATAAAATTCGTAAGTACCTTGATGCCAATTATACCAGATTAGATTACCCCATTTATGCTCCCACTCTATAGGAACTCCATCATTATCATCATCTCTTCCGGTATCATCTACCTCAGGATCTGTACCATAAACGTTTACTTCAGTCCAATAAGGTATTCCATCTCCATCATAATCATTTTGGGTTATATCAAAAAGCACTAAGCAATCTCTATCTCTTTGATACATACTATTATCGTCACATCCATTCAGTCTTCCATATCCACTAAAATCAGTCCAAGCAGAATCTGGATATATGAAATCATCACCTGTCCAATGTCCAGTTTTTAAATTATATTCTAATTCTACGTCTCTTTTTGCCCTAAAAATCTCATTATTTTCACTAAGATCGCATAGTTTATCTAATAGAGGGTACTTATCCCATAATTGAATTTTTATCGAAACATTTTCAATAGTATCATTAACATCAGCAGTAGCTGACCAACTTTCATTTACATATTTTTGATTGCGCCAAGTTTTACTTTTAAATACCTCATCATTGATGAAAACTTTTACATAAAAATCTGGTTTACCTAGTATATTTATTTTATCAAGGGCACGTATTTCTTTAATAGTAACAGTAACTTCTAAATCAACAAGTGGGTCAATATTTTTATCATCTTTATTAGATATTACTAGAAGACCATTATCTATTGAATTTATTAATCTCTTAGTTTCATTTTGTGTAGAATCTATTGATATTTTTAAAGCTGACACATTAACTGATATTAAAAGGAAACAAACAATAGTTAATAACAATATTTTTTGTTTTATTTTCATATTTTTTCACCTTAATTTTTTCTTTATTTATTCATATTATTATTTTATATTTAAAATTTGCTAAATTATATTAAATTTTAATTATTTTTTAATTCATTATTTAAGTTAACTATCGTTAATTAATTTTTATTATAAAAAATTTTTGTTCAATAAATATAATTTATCAGATATGATTTAATTACCAACTCAATAAAAACCATAACATATAATAGGTTGATTTCAGTTACTCAAATTTAGAGGAATTATGATGCTTGTTGAGGAGATAATGACAAGGGATGTTATAACTATTGATAGCAATGAAACAGTTTATAATGCATGTAAAATTTATAGTGATATAAAAGTAGGTTCTCTTGTTGTGATGAATAGAGATATGATTGTTGGAATTATAACTGAAAGAGATATAATAGAAAGAGTAATACTACAAAAGAAAAATCCTACAATTACAAAGATAAGCGAAATAATGACACAAAATATCAAGACAGTACATGCGTTAGCTCCTTTAGAAAAAGCGGTATCAATAATGAAGGAAAACAAAATAAAAAAATTACCTGTCATATTAAATAATGATATTGTTGGAATTATAACTGAATCAGATGTATCACAAACTATAGAATTCTATTCAGAAACACTTGAAGAATTGACAAAATTATACTCTGAAAGTAAAGAAGATATTCAAAAGATAATGGAAAAATGGGGGAATATCATATATAATATAAAAGGATTGAAAAAATCAGTTAAATCAAAAGAAATTGAAGTAATTAAAAAATAATGAGCGATAGTTTTTAATGTATCTTTTTATATCCTAAAAAAGAATTTAATATGGTACTTGATGATCTTGGTGATTCCCTAAGAGGGACACTTAAAAAAATTGCAAATGCTGTTCATGTAGATTCAAAACTAATCAAAGAAGTAGTAAGAGATATTCAGAGAGCTCTTTTACAAGCAGATGTCAATGTTAAACTTGTTTTAGACCTTACAAAAAAAATTGAAAAAAGAGCCCTTGAAGAAAAACCTCCAGCTGGAATGAGTAATAGAGAGCATGTTATTCGTATTGTCTATGATGAACTTGTAAATATTTTGGGAGATTCTAGGGAGCTCCCAATAAAAAAACAGATAATTATGATGGTTGGTCTATATGGTCAAGGAAAAACAACAACATGTGGTAAATTAGCAACTTTTTTTAAGAAAAAAGGTCTAAGACCTGTTTTAATTGCTGGAGATGTACACCGACCGGCAGCATACGAACAATTAAAACAGATATCAGAACAAGTTAAGGTACCATTTTATGGTGACAAATCTGAAAAAGACGCAGTAAAAGTTGTTAAAGAAGGTCTTAATAAATTCAAAAGAGTTAGTGATGTTATAATAGTTGATACTTCAGGTAGACATAAACTTGAAAATAACCTTATTTCAGAAATGAAAGATATATTTAAAGCAACAAAACCAGATGAAAAATTGCTTGTAATAGATGCTGCTACTGGTCAACAAGCTGGACCCCAAGCAAAAGCATTTAATGACGCTGTAAAAATAACAGGGATTGTTCTTACAAAACTTGATGGTACTGCAAAGGGTGGCGGAGCACTTAGTGCTGCAGCAGAAGTGGGTGCACCTATTGTGTTTATTGGTACTGGTGAACATTCTACTGATTTTGAAAAATTCGAACCAGCTGGATTTATTTCACGTTTACTTGGTATGGGTGATATCAAATCCTTACTCGAAAAAGCCGAAGAAAGTCTAAAGGGTAAAGATGCGGAAAAAACAGCAAGACGGATTATGTCAGGTAAATTTACTCTTCATGATATGTATGATCAAATGGATATGCTATCTGGGATGGGATCGCTAAGAAAAGTTGCAGAGATGTTACCTGGCGGTTTTCCAGGTAGAGCAAAAGTCAAAAAAGAAGATATGGACAATACTGAAAATAAGCTTCAAAAATTCCGTGTAATAATGGATTCAATGACTGATGAGGAGATGAATGATCCCACAATTGTTCGTGCTTCTCGTATAAAACGAATTGCTAGAGGATCAGGTGTTGAAAATAGAGATGTAAAGGAGTTGATCAAATATTATAACATGACTAAAAGGATGATGAAAGGATTTTCAGGAAATCGGAAAATGAGAAAAAACCTAATGAAGCAACTACAATTTGGTAAGTAAAATATTTTTTATATGTTATTTAAAAATCAAAAACACATCATAAAAAATGGTAAAAACCAATATCTAAAAGAGATTAGAAGAAATGTTCTTGAAATTTTTACATCTGCAATAGAGTCTGTTGATCCTTACAATGTTGTTAGATCAAAAATAAATAACAATAAGATAATTTTTAATTCGGAAAAATTTGATATTTCAAATTATAAAAATATCCATTTAATTGGGTTTGGAAAGGCAAGTATTGGAATGGCAAAGGCAGTATATGACTCAATTTCAATAAAAAAAGGAGCAATTATTACAAATGAAATAAATAACAGTTTTAAAAAAAATGGTTTGAATGTTTTATATGGTACTCATCCTATTCCTAGTGAAAAAAACATTAATGCAACAAACAAATTGATAAATATTTTGAAAAATTGTAATAAAAATGATCTTTTAATTGTTTTAATATCAGGTGGTGGCTCAGCATTATTCTGTAAACCAAGAGTTAGTCTCTTAGACTTGCAAAAAGTAACAAATCTTTTGTTAAAATCAGGAGCAGACATAAAAGAAATAAATACTATTAGAAAACATCTTTCTTACGTAAAAGGAGGACAGCTTGCTAAACTTGCTAATTGTACAGTCATATCTTTTATTATATCTGATATTATTGGTGACCCCATAGAATTTATTGCATCAGGACCTACCTATCCAGATTCGACAACTTTTATCCAAGCAAAAAAAATTTTGGAAAAATATGATTTATGGTTAAAGATTCCTTTATCAACTAAAAGAATAATAGATGAAGGTGTTGCAGGAAATATACCTGAAACACCAAAAGATAAGGATTCGGCTTTTGAAAATGTTTTTAATTTTATTGTTGCAAATAATAAAATGGCATGTTGTGCAGCTGATAAAAAAGCAAAAGAACTAGGTTACAAAACAATGATTCTTACTACTCTTCTAGATGGTTATGCCAAAGATAGAGGTAAATTTCTTGTTGAGAAAGCATTAAATTATCAAACAAATGCAAAAAAGATGATATTTATATCTGGAGGAGAGACAACTGTAAAAGTTAAAGGTAAGGGAATTGGCGGTAGAAATCAAGAAATGGTTCTAGCCGGAGTAAATAAAATTGGAAAAAATAATATTGTTTTTTCATCATTTTCAACAGATGGAATAGATGGTAATTCTACTGCAGCTGGTGCAATAGCAGATACTTATACCTTAGAACGCGCAAAGGAAAAAAAGCTTAATCCAAATATTTTTTTAAAGGAGAATAACTCTAATAAATTCTTTGAAAAACTTAATGATAACTTCATTACAGGGTCTACTGGAACAAATGTTATGGACATACAATTACTTATTAAATTTAAATAAATAAATTAACCGTAAACTATATAAATTTAGATAATGCATAATAATTTAAAAATTATTAAATATTACTTATTATTGGAGAATATGTATGAAATTAAATTATAACTGTAAAAAGCTATTTACAGTAATTGTTCTTTTCTTACTTGCTATCGGTTTAGTTTTTCCACCTAATATTTCTGCTAAATTCAATATTTCAAATGAAGATGGAGTTGCATTTGACGATTTTGAAAATGATGATAGTGTAACTCTTCAGAATTGTACCTTAGACACAAAAACAAATAGTATAACATTAAGTTATGAGCCACTAAATTTAACCTACAATTATGAAGAGAAACCAGAGAATATTGAGGCATGGAAAATTACAGATACCTTAATTACTCCAGGTGAGGGTGACTTTCTTCAACTTCTTTCAAAATTCATAAATCCAAATCTGATACCAGGTTCAGAATTTAATTCCCAAGAATATACTGCAATAAAATATATGGATGAAGGAAAGATCGTAGAAACAAGTTCTGTTTGGTGGCGATATCTAAATTATACTTCATCTCCAATGAATTTATTCAGATTTAAAATTGATGAGGATGTTGATCTTATAGATAAATTCTGGGTGGGCTGGCAATCAGGAAACTATGAACCAACTGCAAATGTTCAAAAGATTTCTATGTATATTTGGAGTTATGGAGATAACATACCTCGCTGGAATTTAATTCATAGTATAAAATATGATGAAAATGTAACTTATCCAAGAGGTTTTATTGGAGAAGAAGTAAGTAGTCAAAGATATGTTAGTGAGGAAGGTGGAGTCGACATTTTAATTGTTGGAACTCCAACTAATGGAACTGGAAATGTTCATCAATCCAAATTAATTTCAGATTATGTTGAGATAAAACTGGGTATAGAAGAAGGTTATAATCCAAATGGCATTGTTTTTTCTGATTCTGTCACACCTCAAACCAGTAGATTTAAAGGCTGGGAGAGTGTATTCTGGGAGGGTTCAGAACAAAATAACAAAATCGATATTAAAATACATATTTTAGATAAGGATAACAATCTTATTGATTCTCTCAATGGAAATTCAAATGGTTTTTCCACATCACCAATAGATTTATCTTCTTTGGGAGTTAATTATAAAGCAATAAAACTGAAAGCATTACTTCATTCTGAAAGCCCTCAATACACACCTGTTCTGAAAAGCTGGGGCGTTTTGTGGAGAACTATTGATGGTTTCTATGATAACTTTACATATAATTATAGAATCAGTGATACTCTGGGAGTTAATATTGAGAATAACCAAGTAAAGCTTAGTAAATTTTATAGTGAATGGCCTTTATTTGGTAAAAACCCTTCAAATACCAGATCATATGCAGGATCAGATCCTGATGAAAGCGATAACGTAACCTTTTGGACAACAGATATTGATAAAGATTATGGAGGTTGGTTTCGTAGTCCTGTAATGAGTGATGGATTGGTTTATATTGGATCAGATGATGAAAGAATTTATGCTTTTAATCTAATTAATGATTCTGATAATAAGATTCAGAGTCCATCTTTTTACAGTGGTGTTAATCACTATGTAGAATCATCTGTTGCTATAGGTGAAAATTCACAAAAAGAAAAACTAGTTATTGTTGCTACAAGTAAAAACGATACAAAATTTAATTATGTTGCTGCACTAAAAGCTGCAGATTTATCAACAGAATGGTCTACACATTTTTATAATGATCTTACTAGCCCAATTTGTTTTTCCTCCTCCCCAACAATTGCAAATGATAGAGTTTATGTTACCTCATGGAGTGGAAGGTTTGCAAATATACCTCAACTTTACTATTTTTATTCTAGATTAAATACCATCCTAAATAATGCCCTAGGGTTAAATAACTATCTTTATGCTTTCGATATTGAAGATGGAGAAATATCTGAGGGATACCCAATTTCTCTTCCCGCAGGTAGTCTATCAACTCCTGCTATAGACGATGGTATAATTTTTGTTGGCTGTGAAAATATTAAGGGACCAAGCTTACTTGCATTTGAGGAAAATAGTGGAAAATTAATATGGAATGTAAGTGTTGGAATGATAGGACGATCATCACCAGTCATTGCAGACAGTCAAAATGGTAAAATTGTTATTGTTCTCAGCAGAGAGCAAAGTGTACTATCATTTTCAGGTGAAGATAAAGTTTTTGCTCTAAGTGCAGAAACAGGCGAAATGCTTTGGAATAAAACATTAGGAAATGAATCGACTCTTATAAGAACTACATTACTCAAGGGTCTTGATTTCAAAAATCTTATAGCAACCTCTGAACCCGCTTCAACTCCAGCAGTTTCGGGAGATACTGTATTTATTATGGCACCAAACGGAACGTTATTTGCATTAGATGTTGAAACAGGTGAAGAAATATGGAGGTTTAATATCAAAAAAAGTTTTGGTGGTATTTTGTCTACATATTATTGTTCTTCCCCAGCTGTTGTTGGTAACACTGTTTATATCAGTTCTGAAAATGGACATGTTTATGCAATTAATGCAGATGATGGTAAACTTATAATTGAATATCCGATTGTATTTTCAGGGATAAAATTCCAACTTCTTTTATATTTTTACTCTTCACCCATTGTAACAGATGGAGTAGTTATTGCAAGTGCAACAGAACTTTTACCAATTGGCTCAGAAAACATAGGTCATTTAATTTGCCTTGGAAATTATTCGGTTAACAACGTTGGAGAGATATATTCTACTCCTATTCATGTTCAATCAGGAAAATGGTGGAATAAGTTCAATGCAAAAGTTACTACTAATCCAGATAATAAAAGTAAAATTACTTTTAGTATACTAGACGGAGAAGGAAATATCATTATGAGTAATCTTAATGGAAAAAATATTGATATATCTGATTCTAATATTTTTAATACAGGAATCATCCAACTTTATGCAAAATTAGAGACAACAAATGACACTCCAATTCTTGAGAGTTGGTCAGTAACTTTTGAAACTGAAGAAAATCCACCAGTATTTGCAGAGAATACATTTTCACCTGATCCCAATGGATGGATAAATAGCAATAAACCAGTGTGTACAATTGAAGCTCGTGATATCCATCCAGGGCTTGATGTATCTTCAGCAAAATATAGACTTGTTTATAAAGATAACAAAAAATCAGATTGGTATGACGCAGAATGTACTGGTGAAAACGGAACTAAGATTAATCAAATTATAACAGCTGACGTGACACAGGTTGAACCTACCAGTCAATTAAAAAGAATTGAGATTTCTATTGAGGATCTATCAGGAAATAAAGCAATATTTGAACTTGCTAAAGATTTTAAGCTAGATACAGAAACCCCAATATCTTATCTTGAATCTAGCCTACTGTCAAAATATAACGAACCCTTCAGAATAATAGCAAATGCAACAGATTATGGCGAAAATGTAAGCGGAGTTAAAACAATTACACTTTACTATAAACTCCAAGGACAAGAAAATTGGACTCAGTACGGGTTATCTGAATCACCATATGAATGGGATTTTGATACTGAAATTAGTGGGCTTTATGAGATTTCTACAATTGCAAAAGATAGAGCTGGAAATACTGAGGAATTTCCTGATGAAACAAAAAATTCCTTTATATTTGATAAAATCTTACCTGCAAAACCAGATTTAGAAGATTCCTATCAGTTTGCAACACTACCAAAACTATCGATTACCTTTTTAGATGACTATTTACTAAAAGACGTAGAATACAGATTGAATTTCAGAGGCGATTGGATTAAGATAAATGAGGAGGATATTAATAGTAACTCTTACAAGGGAGAATGGACGTTAGAAGAATTAGATTGGGAATATATAGAAGAAGATACTGATTATTTCATATACTTCAGAATAACTGATGCAGCAGGAAACATATATCAAACAATAAGAGATCAAGATGCACTTAAAATTAAAAAGGATACAATCCCCCCAGGAACTAGTGTTGAAATTGACTTATCCGATCTAAAGGGTGGTGGATGGAAGGAAAAATACAAAATTTCAGCTTATATTCCTGTAGATGAAGATATCGGTTATGTTACTTTAGAATATAGGTATTCACCAAATAACGACAATTGGGGCAATTGGAAACAATATGGTAAAAGTTTGAATAGTACTACTTATGGTTCTATCTATGAGTGGGAGTTTAATGCTGATGAAGGTAGTGGCTACTATGAGTTCAAAGTAAAGGTTTGGGATTATGCAGGAAACTATGTTGAGTCAATTCCTGAAAAAGTAAGTTTAACAATATTAAATTTAAGTCTATTGGCAATTTTAATTGTATTATTCATAGTTCTAATCATATTTACTCGTATTATAACAGTTAAAATGATTAAAAAAAGAGATTAATTTCTATTAAAATGCTAAAAAAATGAAAATATCTTTTCAATGAGCTTGTCTACACCCTCAAAAGTATCACAAGATATTTTAAGATATTTTGAATCATTATTTTTCAAATCAGCTTTGTTTTCAACAATAATAAATATTGAATCAGTAAACATATCTTTTATTTGTGAAAGCAGGTTCATTTGTTCTTCTAGTCTATAACCACAGGTTTCTGTTGGATCAATTAAAAAAATAATAATATCTGCAAGGTGTTTTAGTGCTGCAATTGCTTGTTTTTCAATATCATTTTTTTCTGATATTGGTCTATCTAAAAGACCAGGTGTATCAATTATTTGAATACGCTTTAAAATATGTCTTTCTTTTCTCTCAATATGACCTACTGAAATCTCCGTGGTAGTAAAAGGATATTGTGCAATTTTTGGTTTAGCTGAAGATAAACATTTTAAAAGAGAGGATTTCCCAACATTTGGATATCCTCCAATTACAACAGTTGGAATATCTAATATCTCTGGAAATTTTTTTAGAATTTTTTGAGCCTCAATAAGATTTATAAGTTCTTTATCAATCTGTCTAACTACACTAGATATTCTTCCAAATATCTCTTGCTGTTTAATTAATAAAAATTCAATTTTTCCAGATTTTTTTAATGATCTTGATTGTTTAGAATATATCATTTGACAGGTTTTTCTTGCCCAATCAACAGCACCTAATGCTTTTTTTAATTTGTCAATACTAATCTTAATATCAATTAATTCTTGATAAAAAGTTGGTAAATTATCAATTGATGGGAAATTTTTAACATATTGTTCAAGCGTCGAAACAACAGTGTTTGAAAATGACTCTGTTTTAGCAATTATTGTCTTCTTTTTCCTGTAAAGGGCATTTCTATCAATTATTTGAACTTTATCTGTTTTTTTGAAAGCTTTCTGTAAAATTTCTTCAGCAGTTAGAACAATAGGTATTTTCCTAAACATAATAATTGAAAAGCTCTATACGTTAGCTATAAATTAAGTCTTTTGGATTAAACACCTAAAAATTGGTTTGTTATTTCAAAGATTAATTCTATCTTGATATTTCTATTATACTTAAAAATACCTTCAATAATAAGAATCTATCAATAATTTTCTTGAAAAAATCATTTTGTAAAAAGTTATTATAGAAATTGTCTCTAGATGACCTATTTATACTAAAATACTCTCTTAAATTTATAGATGCCTCAGCTCGGTTTCCAGCATTATCATATCCAACAGCCTTGATGATAATAAATGGTACTGGTGGATATTTGAATTCCAGGATTACCTCATTTATAAGACTACCATTACTGTAAAAAATTTCTTTTAAGTTACCATTGAAATATATTTCCAATCTATCCATACCGCTAATTTCATCCATTGCAACTACCCAAACCGCAACCCAGTTATCACCAAGTATTTCAAAAATAAATTCTATAACAGGTGGTGCTTGGATAACATTTATTTCTTCTTCAAATTGAATAGCTATGCATGGTTGAGTACCAATACTTAGAAACAAGGTTATTATTCCAACTACCAGCGTTTTATACAAAAAGACAGGATTTTTATTCATATTCTTTTGTCCTCCCTCAATAATTTAATTATATAATTAGTATATAAAGTTTGGTAAAAACAAGAGAATATTATAAAAAAAAATATATTTTTAATTTATTAAACTAAAAAATGTAAGAGATAAAACACCCCTTATTATTGAATCAGTACTTATCTAAAAAAAATTTTTAACTACTTTTAACTTTTGAAAAATTTTATGTCTATTAGCCAGTATTGAAAGTAGCATATATGAAGAATCTTCCGATATAACCAGTATAGTTATTTGGAAGTATTAAATTTTTTAATAATAAAATTTTATTAATAGGTCCTGGAGGAAGATTTCCTAATATTTCATCCCAACCCATATTTCCTGCTTTATCAAAACCATAGGAATCTATTATTGAATAATTTCCAGTTGATTCCTCGGTTAAAATAAATATCGCTCTAAATTTGACGTAATTTTCAGCAATCTCTCGGTTACGAATAATGCCCTTAATATGAGTAATATTAGAATATTCACAATCCCAAACATATTCAGGTCCTGAACCATAAACAGTTTTCATTATTTGATTATCCCTATAAAATTCCACATAATCCATACCGCTCATTTCATCTACTGCTACTGTAGTGAAGGTAAAAAAATGTCCTAAATTTTTATCATAATGAATTTCATAGGATATAGCTACCTCTGGAACCGTTTGGTCAATATCGATTGTAAAGAATTTCTTCTCTGCTGGAAAATTTCCAGCATTATCAACAGCCCAATATTCAATAAGAATATCATCCCCATCATCATTAAGGATAAACGAACCATTATCACCAGGAATAACTTGTTCAGATCCATTATTTATTGTGTATCTTATCTCTTTTACACCAGACAAGTCATCTGTTGCACTAAGTGTGACATTAACATCGCTAATATACCACCCATTTTTGCCATCTGGTTCTGGAGGGTTAAGAGAATGGGTGGTTTTTGGAGGAATAATATCTTCATACTCATATGGTATTGCTAATCCAGTAACTGTAACATATTCAGGAAATTGACCTTGCGGTGATGATTCGATTTGTCCCGTATTTTTATCACAAATAAATAAAGAGTTATTGATAACTAGATACAAAATATCGTCTTCTTTGCAAAAATCTCCATCACAGGAATAATAAATATTAATACCTAAGTAACCCACCATAGTCGCTTCGCCAGATTCAGTATCAATTGTCCAAAGCGCATCATTTCCAAGATCCCAACCGTAAAGTGTTCCATTTGCATCAAATGCCATACCAACCATATACTGAACTCCCCCTCCGAAAGGTCCGATTTGTTCTTGCTCACCAGTTTCCAGATCAAACTTATAAAGATAATTATTATCAGAACTACCATACAACCAACCTGTTATTATATCATATGCAAGACCATTCATCCCAGGTCCTCCGCCACCAATGCTCCACATATCACAAGTTTCTAAGTCTATGCCATATAAAAGACCGTTTCCATATTGACAAGTATATAAATGACCCGCATCTGACCAGGTAGTACCAATATTAGACCATCCACCACTTCCTTCACAAACACAGCTCAAATTATTGGGATCATTTAATATGAAATCATAAATATGACAATCAGATCCCTCACCAATTATAAAGGCTAAGTGATCGTAAAGTATTAGGTCTTTTGGATTAGTTATAGATATTATTTGATTTTTATTTACTGGATAAAATTCGGATGGCTTTCCAATTGTAGAAACAATACTCATACCAACAAACAAAAGTACAATTCCCAAAATTAGCGTTTTATTCAACAAACCCCTCTGTTTGCTCAATTATCTTAACCTCCCTCAATAATTTAATCATCAAAGCAATATATATAGTTTAGTAGAATATTAGAAGAAAAAAAATAAAAAAAAATTATAATCTCTGTTTATTTTTTTAAGAAAGTTGAGAAATAAAACCCTCTCATTAATGAGTTGGTACTCATCTATAGGAAAATTTTTAACTGCTTTTCTATTGTTCATTTTGCTTAGTTCACAACATATAAAAAATAAGATGTTGGTATTGTATGGAAGAGGGCTATATTCTTTCAAATAAATTCAGAAGAGCAATTTTTGATGGTTTTGCATCTGGTGAAAATGATTTGAATATTATTGTAAAGAAACATCGAATAATTTTTACTGTTGGAAAAAGAATAGCTGAGGATCTAATTAAGGGAGGAGTTCTTGAAAAAAAAGGAAATAAATACATACTTACAAAAGAAGGTGAAAGATTAGCTAAAATAATTAGAGGTTAATTTGGGGGATAATTTTATTATGAAACCATACCTATTACAAACCTTAAAAGAGCTTGCATTGCTTGGTGCAATAAAAAATAAAATTGAGATATCTTCACTAGAACTTGCCAAGCAACTTGAAACAAGCCAACAAACTGCTTCTAGATATCTTGTAGAACTTGACAAAAGAGGGATGATAAAAAGAGAACTGGGAATCAAAAAACAATTAATCATGGTAACAGGAATTGGAGAAGAAAAACTACAAGAGGAACATTTACAATATAAACAAATATTTGAGCTTACCGATAGAATAATTTTCAAAGGAAAGGTTCTTTCTGGACTTGGTGAGGGTAGGTATTATACAGAACAAGAGGGTTATATTGAACAATTTAGAGAAAAACTGGGTTTTGTTCCTCATCCTGGAACATTAAATGTTGAGATTGAATATGTTGAAAGAAACAAGTTAAGACTTCTAAAAAATAGTAAAGCAATAACTATTGAAGAGTTTCAAACCAAAAATCGGACATTTGGTAGTGTTAGATGTTTTCGAGCAAAAATAAATGGATCAGAGGGAGCAATTGTTCTACCACTACGTACCCATTATTCAAATGTTCTTGAATTTATTTCTAATGATTACCTGAGAGAAAAACTGAATATAAAAGATGGCGATGAGGTAAAAATTATTATTTATTTTGAAAAATAAGAGAGCGGTTTATGAAAAATCAACTTGTAGCTGACATTTTGTATCAGATTGCAGATCTTCTTGATTTAAAAGGAGAGATTTTCTTTAAAACCAGAGCCTATCGTATGGCAGCACAAACAATAGAGGTTCTAGATGAGGATATTGAAGTAATCACAAAAGAAAACAGATTACAAGATATTCCTGGAGTTGGGGAAGCTTTAGCAAAAAAGATAAAAGAAATTGTTGAAACAGATAAAATAGAATATTTAGAAAAATTAAAAAAAGAGATTCCTGAAGAACTGCTAAAAATGTTAAATATCTCAGGTCTTGGTCCAAAAAGAGTGGCAGCATTATATAAAAACCTAGGTATCAAGACAATTGATGAATTACGTAAGGCATGTATCGAGGGTAAACTAAGAAATCTTGATGGTTTTGGTGAATTGTTGGAGCTAAATATTTTACGAGGTATCCAAGTAATGGAACAGACCAGTGGGCGTGCTTTACTTCATGTTGCAATTGAGGATGGTGAAAATTATCTTTCGTTTATTAAGAAATTTGATAAGGTTAAAAGAGCTAGTTTAGCAGGTAGTCTTCGTAGAAGAAAAGAAACAATCGGTGATATCGATATTCTTGCTTCCTCAGAGTCTCCTGATGATGTGATGGATTATTTTGTAAAATATAATGATATAAATCGTGTTTTATTAAAAGGAAGTACAAAAACTAGTGTTGTTCTAAATGATAATTTACAGGTGGACCTTAGAGTTGTAAAAGATGAAAGCTTTGGTGCTGCACTGCAATATTTTACAGGTTCAAAAGAGCATAACGTTAAAATGCGAAGTTTAGCAATTAAGAAAGGTTATAAACTAAATGAGTACGGCCTTTTCGATAAACAATCAGAAAGCTATGTTGTTGGTAAAAACGAAGAGGAGATATATAAGAAGCTTGGACTTGAATATATTGAGCCTGAGATGCGGGAAAACCGCGGAGAAATTGAAGTCGCGGCTAATGGTAAGCTTCCAAAACTTATTTCTTATAATGATATCAAAGGTGATTTACATGTTCATTCAAACTGGAGTGATGGTCTTGAATCAATAGAATCAATATCTAGATTTTGTAAAAAAATAGGTTATGAATATGTAGGAATCTCAGATCATTCCCAATCTTTAAAGGTCGCTCGTGGTTTATCTGAAGAAAGAATTATTAAAAAAATAGCTGAGATTGAAAAAATAAATAAAAAAATATCAAATTTCAAGGTTTTTTGTGGAACTGAATGCGATATTAAACCAGATGGATCTTTAGATTATAATAACAATATTCTTAAGAAATTTGATTTTGTTTGTGCAGGTATCCATTTAGGTTTCAAGATGAATAAGACTGATGCCACAAATAGAATTATGAAAGCAATGGAAAATAATTATGTAAATTGTATTGCTCATCCCACATGTCGACTTATGGGCCGTAGAGAGCCTTTTGAGCTTGATATGGAGAAAATATTTGAAAAAGCTAAAGAAACAAATACATTTCTTGAGATAAATTCATTTCCAGATAGACTTGATCTAAATGACCTATACATAAAACAAGCAAAGGAGAAAGATGTGAAATTCATAATTGATACAGATGCTCATAATCTTCATCATTTATCCTTTATAAAATATGGAATTGCAACTGCAAGACGTGGATGGCTCGAAAAAAAGGATATCTTAAATACAAAATCAATTAATGAAATTGAAAAAATACTTGTCAAGTGAATAGAGATGGACAAAAATAAAGCAAAAAAGGAAATTGAAAAACTTCGAAAGGATATTAATTATCATAACCACAAGTACTATGTAGAAAATTCCCCAATTATTTCTGATTTTGAGTTTGACAAGCTCTTATCAAGATTAGAAGAGCTAGAAAAAATTTTTCCTGACTTGATAACATCTGATTCCCCAACCCAACGTGTTGGTGGAGAACCACTTGAAGGTTTCACAACAGTTGAGCATAAGGTTGCTATGCTATCTCTTGATAATACATATAACTATAACGAGCTGAGAGATTTTGATAAAAGGATTAAAAAAACCGTAGAAAACATTGAATACGTTGTTGAACCAAAAATAGATGGCGTCGGAGTGGCTTTGCTATATGAAAATAGTATTTTTATAAGAGGAGCAACAAGAGGCGATGGAGTAAGAGGGGATGATATATCTTCCAATCTAAAAACAATTCATAGTATTCCACTGAGATTAATGGGTAATAAATTAAATAATGTGGAAGTACGCGGGGAAGTATATATGTCCTTAAAAGGATTTAAAAAACTTAACAATGAACAAAAGAAAAAAGGAAATCCTATTTTTGCAAATCCACGTAATGCTACTGCTGGTTCTATTAGACAACTTGACCCACGTATTGTAGAATCTAGACCTCTTGATATTTTCATATATTTTTTGTCATATTCTGATAAAGAATTCTCAACCCATTTTGAAGCAATAAAATTACTAAAAGATGCAGGTTTTCGGGTAAATCCTTTAATTGAGAAGGTAAATGATATAGAAGGAGTAATTGAGTATTGTAAAAAACTTGAAAAAAGACGTGAAACATTAGACTATGAGATTGATGGAGCAGTAATTAAGGTAAACTCTTATGCTCAACAAAAAAAACTTGGTGAAACATCAAAAAATCCTCGCTGGGCAATATCATATAAATTTGCAGCAAAACAGTCAACAACAAAGCTAAATGATATTGTAGTTCAAGTGGGAAGAACTGGGACTCTTACACCAGTTGCTATATTAGAACCTGTTGAAGTAGGAGGAGTTACTGTTTCAAGAGCAACCTTACATAATTTTGACGAAGTTAAGAGAAAAGATATTTTAATTGGAGATTTTGTACTTATTGAAAGAAGTGGAGATGTTATCCCACAAGTCGTAAAAAGTATAAGTGAAAAAAGGACTGGTGAAGAAAAGAAAAAAAATATTCCAAAAAAATGTCCTATTTGTAAAACAGATGTCATAAGAGAAAAAGGAGAAGTTGCGGTAAGATGTCCAAATAAGCTTTGTCCTGCTCGTTTAAAATGGAGAATTAGATATTATGCATCAAGAGATGCAATGGATATAGATCATTTAGGTGAATCAACAATAGATAAACTATTAGATTTAGGACTTATTGATAACATTGCTGATCTTTATTTTCTAAAAAAAGACGATGTTTTAAAATTGGAAGGTTTCAAAGAAAAATCTGCTCAAAATCTACTTGATTCAATTGAGAAAAGTAAAAGACAGGATCTTTCAAGACTTATTTATGGACTTGGAATTCGACATGTTGGTAAATATGCTGCACAGCTTATAGCATCAAAATATAACTCAATTGATGAGCTTTCAAAGGCAAATGAAGAAGAATTAAGAGAAATCGATGGTTTAGGTGAAAAATCAGCAGAAGCAATTGCAACTTTTTTTGCAACAGAAGAAAATATAAGTCTAATAGAACGATTAAAGGATATTGGAGTAAAAACAAAGGAAGCAAAAAAGGATGGTTTACCTTTACAAGGAAAAAAGTTTCTTTTTACAGGTGGTCTTTCATCACTTTCAAGACCAGAAGCATCTGATATTATTAAACAAAAAGGAGGAATTGTTGCATCATCAATTAGTAAGGATATTGACTATGTCATATTAGGCGATAAACCTGGTTCAAAATATGATAAAGCAAAAAAAATGAATTTAAAAATAATTGATGAGTATGAATTTAAAAATTTAATCTCATAAATAGGGGTATAAAAAATGGTAGAATGTAAACTGAATGAAAATAAGGTAATATGTAACTGTAGCTATCCTTGTGAAAAAAAGGGGATGTGCTGTCAATGTCTTAGATATCATCTTTCTAGAGGTGAGGTACCAGCTTGTTTTTTCCAAGATGATGTTGAAAAAACTTATGACAGAACAATTGAAAATTTCTATAAAAATTACAAAGAAAGAAATTTATAAAAAATGAGTTTTTTTAAAATATATTTCCATCCTATTAACAAAATTTCGCATTTAATACTAATTTAGTATAAGGTTATGAATTCCCTTAAATTAAATATTATTTTTTTGTCAAAACAAAATTTTCGCTTCCCTCAATTGACAATGAAACCGTATTATCTTCATTTGAAAATACAAAGTCAAAGCATATTTCATCTTCATATCCTTGAGGTAAAAAATCACCCCAAAGTTCATTTTCTTTCATATTTAAACATAGTTGAGTACCCCTAACACTCCAAGAAGCAATATCCATATCAAAACCGGATATAATCATTGTCAAAGTTCTATCGTCATTAAAAATCCAATAAAACTCGTCAACACCACCATCAGATATTTCCCATTCACCAATAAAACGATTATCTAATCCACCGATAGATAAATTTATAATAATTACTATAAGAATAATAGCAATTATTGCAATTAATAAGAATAATAAAGTTCTGTTTGATTTATTTGATTCTGATACCGGTTTAATACTATCGTTTGTATCAGACTGATTTTGAACAGATTTTTGTTCAATCTTTTGTTTTGGATCAATAGGGTCATTGGCATTACCAATGTTTAGTTTTGCACCACAATTTAGACAGAATTTAAAACCTTCATCTAACTTTGTTCCACAATTAGGACAAAAACTTGACATAAAAATCTCTTCTCACTTTATAATAGTAATAATTCTTATAATTTAAATTTATTCAAATTTGAAATAGGAGAATGAAAAATGGAGATTATTGCATGCCCTAATTGTGGTAGTACACGAATTTATCAGGGAAGAATGGGAGAAGGTGTATTAACTGGATATACAACAAGAAATGTATGTAGAGATTGTGGATACCAAGGAATGCCAATAATTTTTGACTCTGAAACAGATTACAAAAATTTTATTAAAGGTAAAATAAAAGATAAAAAATTAAAAGAAAATAAAGAAAATGATATAATTGTCAAAAAGAAAAAACAAAAAATAAAACGTCCATTTGGGATTAATATTCTTGTTTCAATACTTATTTTACAAGCATTAATTAGTGCATATATTTATTATTACATAGTTGGAATTGAAGGTACAATTTCTTTGTGGATTTATTATATTGCAATTTTTTCAATATCTGCAATTATTTTACCATATGGACTATTAAAAGGAAGGGGTTGGGCTTGGACGCTTGGTGGAATTATGTTTGCTATGTCCATACCTACAGGTATAATCTTTTTTTATTATATTACAAGACCTCATGTTAGAGTGTTTTTTGGTAAGGATTAACGGTTTTGTTCATCAAGTTTTTTTATCTTATTTCTAACAAGTGAGATTGTAACAAGAGAAAGTAACAATGCAGTAATTAAACCCAAAGCTGCTTCAAATATTTCAAATGAAAGAAGGGAATTGTATAACGCATGAACAAATATTGCAAGTAAGAAATATGGTATAACACGCAATATTGTTGTATTTCTCATAATGTATTTTCCATAACCATATCCAGTCCATGCTGTGGCTGATGCATGTAATAGGCAAGCACCAACACTTCTTATTGAAATTAAAATAAGAAAGTAAATTAAGCTTTCTTCTAAAAATGACCATCCATAAAATAAATTTTCTGTTGCTGAAAAACCAAGGCCTGCCACTGCACCATATATCAAACCATCTTCTAGTTCATCCAGTTCTCTTTTTACAATTTTTGTTCTTAAAGCAAGAGGTTTTGTAAATTCCTCAACAACCGGTGCAATTATAATTACAGTTATCAAGCCCATAATATTTGGATTATGAATTGAAGGAGTAAGAGATAGGTTTAATAAAAGTTCTAGAATAATTGCAGCAATAACTGCTATTGTTGCACCCCAAATAAAGCAAAAAAAAATTGATATCCATCGTTCTCTATGATATTTTTCAGTATTTCTTATCCAAACCATATAGATAATTGGTGGAAGAAAGGCAAGTATTATTAATAATACAAATTCAATAAGATTCACAAAAAAACCATAACTTTTATTATAATAATTAATTTGCTTTTTTTTAAAAAATTTTAATGATTTATTAATATTTGGAACAATATTTTTTAAGCAAAAACCTTTAATTAATCCTTTTTTATTTTCCTTAGATAAATTTATTGTCAAAAAAAAACGGTTATACTATATTCTTTGAGGTATTATTATGGACGTTCTTGAAGAAGCAAAAGAAATAATGAAGAAAGCAGGATGTGAAAAAGCATTTGCAGTATATGATTTAGAACTTTTCGATATAGCAGAAGTAAGAGATTGCAATAAAAATGGAGAATCCTTGGAAATAGAGAAAAAAATAAGTGATCTATCTGAAACAATAGAAAAAAAACTGACATTCAATAAAGATAGACCTATCGAATGTCCTCTGGATGATTCAATGAACCAATATCTAGAATTCTCCTTAAAAGAAAGAATTATTACTCGATGTAATCTTAATATAGAAGAAAGTAATAAAATAGAACAAGAAGTAAATCCACTTCTAAAGAAATACAATTGGAGAATCAAATAATATAAATAAATTTTAAAAAATGAATAAACATTTAACTACATAATTTTGTTTTCATTTATTTAATGGATTTTATTATAAGTATTGTTGTTGTACTTGGTGCAGCATTAATTGGAAGAATTTTATCAAAATTACTCAGACAACCAGCTATATTAGGAGAACTTATTCTTGGAGCAATACTTGGAAATATTATTCTAATTACAAATATTGGCTCAATAGATAGCGAATCTCCGATTAGAAAAATTGCAGATGTAGGAATTTTATTTCTTCTATTTTCAGCAGGTTTATCATTAAATTTAAAGGAATTTAAAAAAATTGAAAAAAGCTCTTCTGTAGTTGCAATTCTTGGAGTAATTTTACCATTTATTTTAGGTTATATTACAGCGATTTTCTTTAATTTTTCACATATTACTGCCCTTTTTGTTGGTACTGCTTTAATGGCTACATCAATTGGTGTAAAAGCAGAAGTTTTACTTGATTTAGGAATGATGGGGACAAGATTAGGTAGCTTAATTATGGGTGCTGCTGTAATAGATGATATTATTACTATGGGAATTTTAACTATTCTTTTTGGTGTAGTAAAATCAGGGCAGTTTATACTATGGGAGATTGGTATTTTCATATTTTTGGTTTTGTTATTCATTTTTATAAGTGTTTTATTAACAAAAGAAAAGGTAGGTAATTTTTTAGATAAATATCTTCTAAAAATTAGGATTAGTAGAGAAAGTCTATTGATAATGGGTATTATTTTTGCTTTGCTTTTTGCAATTATTGCTGAAAACATTGGACTATCTGTGATAATTGGTGCTTTTATCGCTGGTCTTATTCTTGGACAGCTTAGTTTTTTTAGGGAGTTAAAAGATTATATTACAATGATTGGAGGAGGATTTTTTATCCCAGTTTTTTTTGTAACCGTAGGAATGGACTTTAAGTTAAATGCATTTTTGAATATTGGAAGTTTTGCTGGTGTAATAATAATAGTTGCAATAATTGGAAAATTCCTAGGTTGTAGTATTGGGGCAAAGCTTACAGATTTCAGTAATAAAGAATCAATTGCAACAGGAGTTGCCATGATTCCTAGAGCAGGTATTGAATTAATCTTAGTAAAATTAGGTCTTGATTATGGTCTAATAAATGATGAAATTGCATCAGCAATTCTGATAATGGTTATTGTAACCACTGTTATTACACCACCTGCTTTATTTAAGGTGCTCAAAAGCTAGTTTTTAAATATAATATTTAGGTTTATGGAATTATTATGCCTAAGGGTAAGAGGTTAGTACCAGAATTCTATGAACTAAAAGTTAATCAATTAATGGACAAAAGAGTATGGGATTTACCAATTGTTGAAAAAAATGAAGATGTTCATCATATACTAAACATACTAGGGGCAAGGAACCATATATGGGTTGTAAACGATAAAGAAAAAAGAGAACTCTTAGGAATAATAACCGAACATGATGCTCTATCAATACTTGCTCCAAAAGAATTTTCAATATATTTATTTGGAATGCCTGATTTTAAATCAATACAGCACGGAACAGTAAAAACAGCTGAAGACCTAATGCATAATAAAGTTATAACATGTGAAGCAGATGAAAAAATTGAAGATGTATTAAATAGAATGACTACCCATGGATTAAGAAGACTACCTGTAATAGAAAATAAAAAAATAGTAGGAGAAATAACTTTACATCAATTAATTAGAAAATTTTATGATGCAACTCAATATAATCCTATTGTTGAAGATGATAAATAAAACAAATTAAGAGGAACTAATAATGGAAAAAAAAGCAATATTTATTGGAATTATTGGTGGTCTAGGACTTGGATTACTCATTGGTAGCGAATTTTATGGAAGAAATATTACAATATTAGGTGCTATATTAGTAATAGTATCAATTGTTTCAATAGCCTACTTTTCAATAAAAGACAATAAATAATTTTTTATATTAAAATTTAAGGATTAGGATTTTAAAAGATAATATTTAGAATCTTGTAATTAGTTTAATTCCATATTTTAACAAATTAAAATTTTTCCTTAAAAATGCCTGATAAACCTGATCAAACATATAGCCTGGTCTTAAATAAAATCGTCTAGTTGCACTATTTCTGAACTCAACAAGTTCTTCTGGAGTGAAATTTCCTAAACCTCTACGTGAATCAGCCATCACAGTATATTCATCCTTTGAGATTTTTTTGTTTTTCACCTCCTCAAGCCAAAAAGATGATCCTTGTTGATAGTACATCGGTAAAAAATTAACAAAATCAATAGGTAGTGAACACGCAAATTTAATTGTGTTTTGAATATGACTTTCTGTTTCTATTGATGAACCTCCTAAAATAAATGTGGATAATATTAAAAATCCCATTTTTCTGCTGAGACGTACTGCTTTTCTTGCTTGCTCTAATGTAAATTTTTTATCATAAAAGTCTATCACATCTTGATTTCCAGATTCAATCCCAAATGAAACAAGTTTAACATTTGCCTTTTTCATTTTTCTATACAATTCCTCATCTTCAGAGTCAACTCTAATTCCTTCAATCATTAATTCAATAGAAGTTCCCTTTTCAATTAATTTATCCATAATTTCATGAGATCTTTTTTTATCTGCTAAAAAGCAGTCATCATAGATTATAACTGAACCATATTTTTCATTTATTTCAATTAGTTCTTCTACAACATTTTCAGCAGATCTTTGTCTAAAACCCCAACCCTCAATAACATTTCCATATCGAGCGCAGAACTTGCATTTAAATGGGCAACCTCTGCTGGTTATCATCGCAGTAGCTTTAGGTTTAAGAAGTCTAAGATTGCTAATCTTTCCATAATCATATTTATCAACTAAATGACGGGCAGGGAAATGTAGTGTATCTAAATCTTTAATTATTTTCAAAGGTTTTCCTTTTTTAATTTGCTCTCCATTTTTATAAAAGATACCATGTATATCCGACAGATTCTTTTTTCCTTCAAAATAACGGACTAAATCAATAATTACTTCTTCCCCCTCACCAGTTACACAAACATCGGTAAATGGAATCTCAGTTAAAGATCGATTTTTCATAAACGTACAAAAAGGTCCACCAGTGATAATTGGAATATTTGGATTAAATTCCTTGATTTTCTTTGTGATCTTTCTAACAATAATATAATCTTCATAATAGACACTAAATCCAACAGCATCAAAATTAGATATTTTTATTAACAAATCCTCAATTGTTTCTTTTCCCGTACTCAAATCAATGATTTCGACCTTATTACCATCATACTCCAATGCTGAAGCAATATATAGTAAACCAAGTGGGGGGTAGGAAGATGGAATATTAATATCACTTAATTGAGAAGTAAAAAAAGGACTAATTGTTTCTTCCTGAATTTCAGACATACATCTGATTAGAAGAAAATTCATATGTTGTAATCCTCCCTTTTTTATTTAATATAAAAGAGCTTATAATAAAGTTTTGTACATTTTTAAGTTTATTTCTATTTAATAATTAGTTCATCTACTAAAATTGCTTCACAATCATAATTACCAATATGAGTATCTGTTGATCTAAATATTGTTACTCCATCTCGTTCACCATATAAATTAACTAAACCACCTTTTATCAAAACATGATCATTTACACTAATGTTTTGCATCATATTTAGAACGTCTTCATTGTGTGGGATTAGGTGGTTATTCCCAGTGTGAGATCTAAAATAATTATAATCTGCGATATTATCATATCTCATATACCAACAGACCTTCCGATTAGAAAAAGATGTTATAGAGTAATCATAGTTATCAGGATTTGCATTTACATCATCAATACCAATAAAAAGATCAATCGGGCAAAAAATGTTGCATGGGTCGTAAGGGGAATCATATTTATTGTAAGTGTTAAGAGCAAGTACCCTTCCTTCAAGAGTATACTCTTTTACCCTATCCAAAGTTATAGTCCAACCATCATAGGTAATAATCTTATCTTCCTCAAACCAAAAATCTTCATTAAATTGGCAACTAATCCAATTAAAATTCGATCCCATTGTTATACTGAAATAAACAAATATACAAATAAATACAATTATTATTAAAAATCCGATTAAAAATAGTTTTATTGCTTTGTTTTCATAATGATCAAAGGATTTGAATTCATTCTGTTGTTCAAGAAATTGTCTTGAATGATCTTCTAAAAAGTTTTCCTGTTTTACAACTGGTTCTTTAAGAAGTATATTATCGCAATTATTACACCAGAATGATTCTTCATGATTTTTTATTCCACATTTAGAACAAATCTTTACCATTCTTTATCACTTTGATTTTTTTCAAATACTGGTAAATCTTTTTTTTACATTGCATTATTAAATTCATCGTGTCAAAATGTCGAAATGAAAAAAATCTGTTAAATAATTGATAAAAATTAAATAATATTGGCTTAACTAATATTGAATATATCTCAATTAAACAAAGGCAATTCAACAATAGATATAAATATTTCTAGGATATAAATGAGAAATTAATTGAGGGAATTATGAAAATATTATTTGTTTATCCAGGTATTAAAGGATCAGATAATTATAATCTTAATAAAGTTTTTAATAAAATTTTTTCCTCTGAACCACCTAGTTTTGGGATATTAGCTGCTTTAACTCCACCATCATATCAAATTGATATGATAGATGACAGTATACAAAAAATAGATTACAATCAATCTTGTGATCTTGTTTGTATAACAGTATATACTATGAATGCGCCAAGAGCCTATCAAATAGCTGATGAATTTCGAAAAAAAGGTGTAAAAGTGGTATTAGGCGGATGGCATCCATCTGCATTACCCAATGAAGCAAAACAGCATGCAGATAGTGTTGTTATAGGAGAAGCAGAGGAAATATGGCCTCAACTTCTAAAAGATTTTGAAAATAGTTGCTTAAAATCATTTTACAATCAATTAAGAATTGTTAATCCACTGAAAATTCCTAATCCCCGAAGAATTTTTAATAAAAGACATTATTTATCAGCCTCAGTTCAAGCATCAAGAGGGTGTCCTAATAGATGTTTTTTTTGTGCAATGACAAATAGAAAATATGGTCGTATTTATCGTACTAGACCAGTAAAAGAGGTAATTGAAGAAATAAAAAATATATCGCCAAAATTTTTTCAATTTAATGATAACTCTCTAACAATAGATCCAATTTATTCAAAAGAATTATTTATATCATTAAAAAATTTGAACAAAAAATTTTTTTGTAATGGAAATATAAACATATTGAATAGAGATGAAAATCTTTTAAAATTGGCTAGTGATGCAGGATGCTGTGCATGGGCAATTGGTCTAGAATCTGTTTCTCAAGAATCGATTAATTATTTAGGAAAAAAGACTAACAAGATAAAAGAGTATGCTTCGACAATAAAAAAGATCCATGACCATGGAATGATGGTTTTAGCTGATTTTATATTTGGATTTGATACAGATAATATAGATATTTTTAATAAAACAAAAGACATGGTTTCTGATATGAATCTTGATTTAGTTACATTTAATGTTTTAACACCATTACCTGGGACACCACTTTTTGACAAATTAAAAAAGGAAAGAAGAATATTAACTGAAGATTGGTCAAAATATGACTTCAAAACAGTAGTATTCAAACCTAAAAACATGTCACCTGAGGAGCTTCAAAATAATACAATAGAAATTCAAAAGATATTCAGTTCATATTTTAATATAATGAAGAATATAGCTAGAAGTATAAAGTTTGGATTTTATCCATTTGTTTTTGCTACAACAATAAATTTTCAAGAAAAGTCTGCTCTTTAATAATCATTATTTATTCTAAAAATCTTTTAGTCCTTACTACGTCCTATAAAAATTTACAAGATTTTACTAGTCTTTTCATTTTTTTATTGATACAAGATTTAATAGTATTTTTTATCTAATTGTATTTCTATCTTTTTATGTGACTGGTCCATGTTTGTATTTTAGTTATTAAAATCGGTCAAAAAAAATTCTCTACAATTATTAATAAGTTACTGGGTGTAGGCATATGTGTTAATTCCTAATAGTCTATGCTTAAAATCTACCAAATAAGGACTAGATTTAAACTCCATTTTATGCTTCTGTCATTTCATATTTCCAAATTTCTTATTTTTTGCAACCATTTCTATAAAATGCTTTAAACTTTTTTGAAACATCTA
>Ga0209536_100002621_pt1 | contig 29302 bp, 22 predicted proteins | sample DeeMarSeWOR28_12_FD_187461 | JGI IMG/M metagenome (GOLD analysis project Ga0209536, IMG submission 187461) | Marine sediment microbial communities from White Oak River estuary, North Carolina - WOR-2-8_12 (SPAdes) (version 2) | ecosystem: Environmental > Aquatic > Marine > Intertidal zone >...
CCCTGAACTTTGAACCTTGAACCTTGAACCTTGAACCTTGAACCTTGAACCTTGAACCTTGAACCTTGAACCTTGAACCGATTTAATATTTTTTATCCGCAAAGTCCACCCATCCGCCTGCTGCCACCAGGGTTTCATCGAACTCCATCAAGGAGAATGGAACGGTCAGGCGTTTTCCCTTATTTGTCCGGAATGAAAGAGTCTTCCGTCCTAAATTTACCGAGCAGATCACTGTCGCATTCTTGCCCAGAGCGAATATCGAATCAATCGATTTTTTATCGAGTTCTATTGCAAGCATACCGCCATTGAACATATTCTGGCGAAAAATCCGTGCAAAGCTCTCTGCGATAACCGTGTGGATCCCGTTCACCTCCAAAGCCCATGGTGCGTGCTCCCTAGATGATCCACACCCGAAATTTTTGCGGGTCACAATAACACGGGCCTTTTCAAAGGTCTCTCCACTGTTGGTAAAACCCTTCAGCTTCAGATCTTCAAGCAGATGCGACATCAGGGATTCTTTATCAATTTCCGTGAGGTACTTCGCGGGAATAATTTCATCAGTATTGATATCCGACCTGTCCAGGAATAATACCGGCCCATTGAACGCTTTCATCTCTTCCCCTCTGAAATCTTGTTTGGCGGGTTAAAACCGCAGCCTATTAAAAGCACACAGCAGAGATGCAGAGAAAAATCATGTATTTAAAAATCTCTGCGTTCTTTGCGTCCCTGCGGTGAATTTCATAAAATCTTAGACAGCATCAATTTTTGCCCATGAATTTGCGAGGATCCGTCAGGCGACCCATAATTCCGCTTGCCGCTGCGGAAGCCGGACTCATCAGGTGCACCATACCTCCTTTTCCCATACGACCATTGAAGTTACGGTTGGTTGTCGAAGCGCATACTTCTCCTTCCGCCAGGATACCATTGGACATTCCCAGACAGGCCCCGCAAGTCGGATTTGTAATGCAGTATCCAGCTTTCATAAAAATCTTAATAAGGCCTTCCTCCAAGGCGCCTTTGTAAACTTCAGGCGTTGCCGGCGAAAGAATTCCGCGCACACCTTCTGAAAGAGGTTTCAGTTTTGCGATTTTAGCCGCCTCACGTAAGTCTGAAATCCTGCCGTTGGTGCAGCTCCCGATATACACCTGGTCGATTTTGACTTTCTTCATTTCTTCAATAGGTTTGACTTGGTCCGGTTTATACCCGAAGGTCGCTACCGGCTTCAGCTTGTCTGCATCTACTTCCAGAACTTTCTCGTAGGATGCGTCAGGATCTGGATGCCATTTCTTGAAATCATTCAACGCCTTTTTCTTATTGAAGTCATAATCCTTTTTAATAAACGGCCACAGATAATCTACTGTAACAGCATCGGGCAAGCAAATACCGGAAGTGGCGCCAGCCTCTATCGCCATGTTGGACAAGGTCATTCGCTCTTCCATATTCATCCTGCGGACGACGTCCCCATGAAATTCTATGACATGATCGGTGGCTCCGTTCACGCCTAAACGACGGATGATTTCCAGGATGACATCCTTGGCATACACTCCCTTCCGGAGTTTCCCTTGAACCGAAATCTTGATGCTGCGAGGTTGCCGAAAAGCGCATACGCCTTTCAGAATACCGACTTCAAGGTCCGTAGTTCCGACTCCGGCCGCAAAGGCGCCGAATGCCCCATGGGTACACGTATGACTGTCCCCCATAATGATCGTGTAACCGGGGCGAATGAAACCCTTCTCCGGAAAGATCGCATGGCAAACACCGTTTGCCCCGATATCAAAAAAATCCCGGATCTTATGACGATGTGCCCAATCCCGCAATATTTTCCCCTGTAGCGCGGTTTTGCTGTCTTTTGCGGGTGTAACATGGTCAATAACGGCTTTAATTTTATTTTTATCGAAAACCCGGTCCTTTTTTCGCCTCATGAGATCCCTAATGGCCACGGGAGTCGTAATTTCATGACAAAGAACAAGATCCAGCGAAAGTACCATCGTTCCTGGGAATGGTTCGTCCCGTATATGTGCCTTGAAGATCTTCTCCGTTATATTCATTCCAATTCCTCTCCTATGTCGGCCACTGTACCTGCAACGTTCTGCTAAATAGCCTTACAACACTTACATTACCATACTCCTGCATTGACACAAATTTGAGTCTTCTGCAGTTAGATTTTTAAATGAAATGGAATCAGGAGCGGTGAGTCTGAAGTAAAAACCGGCAGAACCGGTAACGCGAAGAGATTGATGAACTCGGCCTTCAGTCTGAAAAAAATCCCGGACATTGCTCAAACGAACTGAGCACCCGATCGGTCGTACCAATACAGGAACGTCAAGGTGGCTTTCTATCGAATCCTGACTTCTGGCTCCTGACTCCTGGCTGCTATTGAATCAATACCCCGACAAGAAGCAAAATTCACAGGAATTCCATAGGAAGAAGGGCAACCCGACTAAGATTATTTTGCTTTCGGCTTATCTTCGGCAGGGGGTGCCGGTTTTCGTATCAATCCCATCTGCCCCCGCAATTTCAGATTTAGTTCATCGGCAACTTCAGTGTGTTCCCTGAGAAACTGTTTTGCGTTCTCCCTGCCCTGACCCAGACGTTCCCCTTTATAGGAAAACCAGGCTCCGCTTTTATCTATCAGCTTCCTTTCAACTGCCAGATCAAGAAGATCCCCTTCATAGGAGATACCCTCGTTATAGAGAATATCGAATTCGGCGGTTTTGAAAGGAGGAGCAAGTTTATTCTTAACAATTTTAACCCGTGTCCTGTTTCCAACGACCTGATCCCCTTCTTTAAGGGAAGCGATCCTGCGGATATCGACACGAATGGAGGAATAAAACTTAAGAGCTCTACCCCCTGTTGTAGTCTCAGGGTTTCCGAACATGACGCCGATCTTTTCGCGAATCTGGTTGATAAATATCAAACACGTGTTCGATTTAAAAACAATTGCTGTTAATTTGCGCATGGCCTGGGACATCAGACGCGCCTGTAGACCTGGAAGTGAATCGCCCATTTCGCCATCCAGTTCCGCTCTTGGGACCAGGGCGGCTACCGAATCGACAACAAGGATATCCAGAGCGCCACTGCGGATAAGAACTTCTGTTATTTCCAGTGCTTGTTCTCCGCTATCCGGCTGTGAAACAAGCAGATCGTCCGTATTCACCCCAAGCTTTTTCGCATAGGTCGGGTCCATGGCGTGCTCGGCATCAATAAAGGCAGCGGCGCCTCCTGCCTTCTGTGCCTGGGCAACCGCATGCAGGGCTATTGTTGTTTTGCCGCCGGATTCCGGTCCGAAGATTTCCACGACTCGCCCCCTCGGGAGTCCGCCAATGCCCAACGCCGCATCAAAAGAGAGAGCGCCTGTAGAAATGGTTTGAATGCCCGTACTATCAACTTTGCCTCCCAGGCGCATGATGGATCCTTTGCCGAATTGTTTTTCAATCTGCATCAGAGCCATATCAATGGCCTTGTTTTTATTGATTTGCTCGTCTGCCATCATGCACTTCCCTCCATTGATGGGATTCATTACAACGGTTTCTTCATATACAATTGTGAGTTCCTGGATTGAGCCGGAATTTCTTGGAAAAATCCACTCGAGCGCCCAAGACCGAATTATCCTACCACGAAATACAGCGCCGTGAAAACGTACGAACGTATAAACGTGTGAACGCAAATTTGAAGTTTGAGGTTTGGAGTTTGAAGTTTGGAGTTTTAAATGGTGGCATATGAAACTCGGGTGAATGAATGGTTGAAATACAGAGGATAAAGCCATTGCTCGTTGGAACGTTACACGTTAAAACAAAAAGCTTCCACCTTTGGCTACGGCCGACACCTCGACTGGCAAGCCTAAATCCCGCCGACAGTAACAACCCTTCTACTAACGAGCCCTTATAGCCATTCATCCATCAATATTTCGTATGCCATCACCATAGGTTTTAAACTTCAAACTCAAAACTTCAAACTTATAACTAACAAACAGCATTTGTCGTTCCAGGGCCCAATCTATTCATGATATTCTCAGCAAAAGCAAAGGAAGGATTGTGATATGGCAGAACAGAAATGGGCTCTTGTTCTGGGTGCATCCAGTGGCTTCGGCGCCGCTTCCTCCCTGGCGCTGGCGCGCAACGGATTCCATATAGCTGGCGTGCATCTGGATCGCAGAAACACGCTTACAAACGCTGAGAAACTTGTTGAAGCAATTCGTGCAATTGGCCAGCAGGCATTGTTCTTCAATGTTAATGCCGCAGACGCCGAACGACGCGCCGAGGTTATCCGAACCTGCAGCGAAAGGATCAGTACCGAAGGGAATGCCGGCATTTATTTACTTCTGCATTCACTCGCCTTCGGCACGTTGAAACCCTACATCAACATCGATGCCAAAAAGAGGATTAAACAGGCCGATATGAATATGACACTCGATGTCATGGCCCACAGTCTTGTTTATTGGGTGCAGGAGCTCCTGGATGCAGGACTGCTCAAACGGGGAGCGAAAATATTCGCAATGACCAGTGCCGGAGCTCACAGTGTCTGGCCTACTTACGGAGCAGTTTCAGCTGCCAAGGCATCTCTGGAAGCTCATGTGAGACAGCTGGCGGTAGAGCTGTCTCACAACGGGATAAGCGTGAACGCGCTGCAGGCCGGAGTTACAGACACACCTGCCGCCCGGAAAATCCCCAGCAGTGAACACTTGCTTTCCCGTGCCCTGGAATCCAATCCGGGAAAACGACTGACCGTGCCGGATGATGTTGCCGCAATTGTATCGGCACTCAGTTTGTGTGAATCAACCTGGATGACGGGCAATGTAATAAAAATCGACGGGGGAGAAGATCTCGTCACATAAAAACGTTACACGTTAAAACGTTAGAACGTTTAACGTTAACCGAAAAAAACCGTTGAAACGTTAAAAGCAGGCTGATTTTCAAAGTAACATGGTAAGCGTGCAACGTGCTGTTTGTTTTAACGTGAAACGTTCTAACGTTCAACATGTAACGGTGTTTTGTTTTAACTTACAACGTCTAAATGTTTTAACGTGCAACGAAGTTTTAAGTTCACCATTGACTTCGAGGTGAATGGTTGGTAATATTCGCCGCTTTAACAGGAGTAAGCGTCATGCCAAGGCAGTGCTATGTTTGTGAAAAAAAACCGATATTCGGTAATACGATCTCACACGCGCATAATGTCCACTCCAGGAAATTTTACCCAAATCTACAGAGTGTAAAAATCCTGGAAAATGGTACAGTTAAAAGAGTTAAAGTCTGCACGCGCTGTCTGAGATCCGGCAAAGTCCAGAAGGCCCTGTAAAAATACGGGGACATAATACTTCATTTGATCCGATTCATAATCACCTGATCAGCAACATGGAATGAAGCATTATTTCCCCGTATTTTTATGTCCGCCTTAACCCACAGTTTGCAGATATCGCCTTCAACTTCGGCGAAGTTGGACTTTCACATGCTAACTTGCTTTGATCTAAAGGGATCGACTTTTTAGTGATTCTCAATATCGGAATTGAGGTTTAATCGGCTGAAGAGCTTCTCTGAACAGCAAATCCCATTAAGAGTGCAATCTCTCTCAATTTTGACTGGATAATCCGCATGTTATCGGGTCCCATTCGAAGCAGGTGTTTCTGTGCGGAGTTCAGATTTTCAAGGTCGGGATTCATCATAAGATAGGTCAACACATCTTTCTCAATGTATATCCTGTCCTCTACAACCGGAGTTTCAAGTAGATTAGAAATAGCCTTTTCCAGTGTCGAATCGAAATTCTCATCCGGATAGCCCATCTCCTTGTAAGCCTGCTGGATGGGCAACCGGAGCTGTTTGTACAGCTTTACGCATCCTTCGGCATCCAGGGATGAAATCACACCTGCTATGCGGTCGTAGCGCTGATAGCTGCTCGGATCGATAAATAGCTGCCCCTCTGCTTCGCGGGCCAGGAATGGCTCATCAATTTCAATAAAATCCACCGGACGCCGGGGGCTGTCTCCATGGGCGGTCAGATCTACCGCCGCCACGAATCGACGAATCAGGTGATCCGTGACCAACCAGCGACTGAACATGGGATGTTCTGAAAGTTCTTGTGCCAACTTACGCACCAGCGCATCACTCATATTAAGATCAACATCAAGCGGCTCGATAATCTCTTCTGCTTCCAGATCCGGTGCTGTTATGGAAGGCTCCAGCGCAGGCATGCTTTCACTTATTTCTCCGGGCTGCGACGGCATAAAAAAGAAATAATAAATTGCGACTGCTATAAGAACTACAACTCCGACTGCGAGCGTGATTTTATGTCTTCCCATAAGATGGCTCCCTAAACTGAAAATTAAAGCCTATACGATACAAGTACAACATTACTACTAATGGTAACACCCACGGAAAATGGTGTCAGGCTAGAATTTCACCAATTATAGACCTCAATTATTTTAAATACATCCTGGAATAATTGGTGAAATTCTAGCCCGGCACTATTTGTCGCCATTTTCCTTGCTTTTACACAAATGTATCCCTTCAAAACTGTTGTATAATAAATTAAATTTTTAGATCTATAGAAGAACAGGAGTACGTGTGACCCAGGTTTCAGGGAGGGATATCACCCTTCTTCTCAGGGCATGGGCTGAGGGGAATGATTCCATTTTGGATGAGCTTATTCCTGTCGTATATAACGAATTGCGCAGATTAGCTCATATACAAATGTCTAAGGAACGAGCAGGACATACACTCCAAAGCGATGCTCTGGTCAATGAAGCTTTCCTCCGCCTTATCCATGCCAGACATGTTGACTGGCAAAACCGAGCCCACTTTTTCCGCTATTTTGCGAAAATGATGCGACGCATCCTGGTAGACCACGCCCGTTCCCGGTGCCGTATGAAACGCGCGGGGGCCCATGAGCACGTGACTATTCATTCTTCCACAGCGGTAAAGCCTGATGTCGATGCCAGCATTTCCAGACTGGACGATGCCCTCAGCTCGCTTGCAGAAATGGACTCGAGAAAAGCTAAGGTCGTTGAGATGCTCTATTTTGGAGGATTCAGCGTAGAAGAAACGGCGGAAGCATTTGGAATTTCCCCACGCACTGTAATGAATGACATGAAATTTTCAAAAGTATGGCTTTTGCGGGAACTCGAATCAATAAAATAAAAACCATGAATCCACAGCGAATGCAACAGATTGAGAAGCTTTATCTGGAAGCATCAGAGCTTGATGAAAACGAGCGCAATGAATTTCTGGATAAAGCGTGTCTGACAGATGAAGAACTGCGCAAGGAGATAGATTCCTTGCTCATGCACGAAAAAAAAACGGAAAGCTTCCTGGAATTTCCTGCCCTGCAGGAACTGGCACCTTCGCTTGCAAACACCTATACGGAAGATGCAGAAAAAGAAATAGAAGGCACCGTCGGACGCTATAAAATCCTGGAAAAACTCGGTTCCGGAGGCATGGGCAGAGTATATCTCGCCCACGACCCTCATTTGGACCGTACAGTAGCGCTCAAGGTACTGCCTCCGGGCATGATAGCCAATAAGAAACTCCGGCCCCGTTTTGTACGCGAAGCCAAAGCGGCTTCCTCGCTCAATCATCCGAATATCATCACTATCTACGATATCGGCCAGGATGGAGATATCGATTTTATCGCACTGGAGTTCGTTCAGGGGAGTACACTCCGCACTATCCTGTCTAAACGTGCGCTGACTCTTAAAGAAACACTGGATTATGCCATACAAACAGCCCAGGCTCTCTATGCCGCGCATTGCGCCGGAATCATTCACCGGGATATAAAGCCGGAAAATATCATGATAACCGACGCCCCTTCCTTTCCCGGTCAGGTGAAAATACTGGATTTTGGATTAGCCAAATTCACCCAACTTCATCAACAGGCTGAAAACGACGATGTGAAAAGTATCCGGGGAGCGATTTTCGGAACCGTTGCTTATATGTCTCCGGAACAGGCCGAAGGAAAGCTCCTGGACGCTCGATCCGACATATTCTCTATCGGCGCTGTTCTGTATGAAATGCTATCCAAGCGGAAAGCATTTCAGGGAACGACCAACCTCTCCATACTCAATGCCGTCATGCACTACGAACCCAAACCGCTGGCGGGTATTCCAATGGAATTATGGAACATCATATCCTGCTGCCTGAATAAAGATCCCGACCTCCGTTTCCAGGATGCACACGAACTGGAGTCCGCCCTTGTATCCTGCCGGCCCTTCATCGGCACCTTTTCAAGACGCGCCGGCACATCCGTCTTCCCGTTGGGAAAGGACATCAAGAAATCGGCTAAAACGATGCTGGTGGTTCTCCCCTTCAATAATTTAAGCAACGACAAGGAACAAGACTACTTCAGCGATGGGTTAACCGAAGAAATGATCACAGAGTTGGGACGTCTGAATCCCGATCGTCTAGGCGTCATCGCCAGAACGACAGCCATTCAGGTTCGCAGTGACGGAAAAGGAATTGCCGATATCGGGAATGAACTTGGAGTGGACTACATCCTGGAAGGCAGTGTCCGAAAAGTCGTCGATCGTGTCCGTATTACAGTCCAACTCATCCAGGCGCAGGACCAGACATCGCTCTGGACGTCTACCTACGATCGACATCTGGAGGACATTCTGGACATCCAACAGGATGTTGCAAAGCGTACCGCGCGGTCTCTGGCTATGGAATTGCTGCCGTCGGACGGCACGATTCGATCGCATGCAGGTTCCAGGATGTCGGATGCACACGAGCTCTATCTCAAGGGACTCTATTATTGGAATCTGAGAACGGAGGAAAATTTTCGAGCTGCCATCCAGTTTCTCGAAAAAGCGATCGAAATCGATCCGGAATACACGCTGGCCTATTCAGTATTAGCCAGCGCATATATTACTGCGGGGATATACTGCACCATATCCCCGGATATGGCTCGCAATCGAGCAAAAAACCACGCACGGAAAGCGCTCAATATCGATCCGGATCTGGCGGAAGCCCACACCGCCCTCGGTTACGCGCTTCTGGTTTTCGACTGGGATTGGGAAAATTCAGAAATTGCCTTCCAGTCGGCTATCCGTAATAATCCCAACTATATCGGAGGCCATCACTGGTACTCTTTTATGTTTGCCCTTCTCGGAAAATTCCACAAGGCGGAAGAGCAAATGGATGTTGCCGTACAGCTTGATCCGATATCTTACGTGACGAATACGCATAAAGGATGGATTTATTATTTTGCCAGACGTTATCAGGATGCGGCGGAGCAATTACACTATGCCATTCGGCTTAATGCTGACTTCGCCCTTTCTCATTATTTCCTTGGACTCACGTATTTACAGATGGGGAAATTGGAAGACTCGATTCAGGAATTCAACGAGGCCCGTAAACTTTCAGGAAATCATCCTGCTACATGTGCAGGTCTGGGTTATTTACAAGGCATGCGAGGAAGGAAACCGGAGGCTCTCCGCTTTCTTGCAGAGCTCAGCAGGCTGTCCGTGCAAAGACACGTATCTCCCTATTTTTATTCGTGGATCTTTCTGGGACTGGGCCAGATCGATGAAGCGGTAAAACAACTGGAAAAGGCTTACAGCCAGCGTTGTCCCTGGATGGCGCATCTGAATGTAGATCCTATGATGGACCTCTTAAGATCCAATTCAAAGTTTCAGGGCTTATTAAAGCGTATCGGCTTTCCGTAGCAAACGGTTTGGAGTTTGGAGTTAAAAACAAACTTTAAACTCAGAACTTAGAACTCAGAACTATTTTTATGAGGGGATCTGTTGGACGCGCTCAATATCCTGGATGCCGCGAATGGATTTGAGGTTCTGAATTACACGTTGAAGATGCTTAAGATCGGAGATGTCGACAGTAATTTCGACAATCCCTTTTCCCGAATCATTGTCAGCCGAGGAACGCGATTCCCGGATATTTGTATCAAGATTTGAAATTGTAGAAGCTATGTCCGCCAAAATCCCCTGGCGGTCCTCGATTGAAATAGCCAAACGAACACTGAAGAGCTCATCACCCTTCATATCGACCCATTCCACATCCGTCATTCGGTCGGAACCCAGGAAATTGACAACATTGGGGCACGTAGTTGTATGAACTGAAATTCCCTTTCCCCGAGTGATATAGCCGACAATTTCATCTCCTCTTATAGGGTTACAGCACTTACTTCGATACACCAATAAGCCACCCTGTCCACGGACCGTAATAGTGGAATCCGCCTTGTCGACATCGGTTTGTGCACTGGCGGACACCGTGACTTTCTGTTGGGAAACCTCGTTTTGAGGAGAAAATTCCGGGAACAGGAGCGACAGTATCTGCCGGGGTGAAATTGTGCCAAAACCAACCGCAGGGTATAAATCCTCCGGATTTTGCAGTCCAAACCGCGCAATCACACCGGGAAAAGCCTTCAAGCGTGTTACTTTTTTCCAGGATGTTTTGAATTTGCGGGATTCTTTCTCCATCAGCTTTCTACCGAGCTCTCCAGCGTCTTCTTTTTCCCGCTTATTTATCCAATGTTTGATTTTACCGCGCGCGCGGGCAGTCTTGACAAAAGCAAGCCAGTCGCGGCTGGGAGATGCATCTTTGGAAGTAACAATTTCTACTATTTCACCATTTTTTACCTTATGCCTTAGTGGAACAATTCGATTGTTAACCTTGGCCGAGGAACAATGATGACCGATTTCAGTATGGATGGCATAGGCAAAATCGAGAACAGAGGCATCCCTGGGAAGTGTGATGACTTCCCCCTTCGGAGTAAAGCAATAAACTTCGTCAGGATACAGGTCCACCTTGAGGTTATTCAGGAATTCCCTCGGATCGCTGATTTCATTCTGCGATTCTATCAATTGCCGCAACCAGCGGAATTGCTCCTCCCCTTCAACCACTCCGAGCCTCCCTTCTTTGTATTTCCAATGGGCGGCAATACCCTCCTCTGCGATCCTGTGCATCTCCTGCGTGCGAATCTGTATTTCAAACGGTTGTCCGTTCCTGCCGACCACCGATGTATGCAGCGACTGGTAGAGGTTGGGCCTGGGGATAGCTATATAGTCTTTAATACGGCCCGGCACCGGTTTCCAGAGATTATGCAACGTACCCAGGATGGTATAGCAGTTTCTGACACTATCGGTAATAACGCGTATGGCGATGAAGTCAAACACTTCGTCGATACTGATTTTTTGACGCTTCATTTTAGAATAGACGCCGTAAATCCGCTTGGTGCGGCTCTCCAATTGTGCGGGAATATCATGGTCTGCAAGTTCCTTTTTAATGATACCCTCGGCTTCCTGAATGAAATCCTGGGCTACGGCCCTTCGAGTCTCTATTAGAGCCACCGTATTCTGGTAGGCCACAGGATCAAGGAAACTGAATGCGAGGTCTTCGAGTTCACCCCGGATCCTTGCCATTCCCAACCTGTGCGCCAGCGGGGCATACACTTCCAGTGTTTCCAAAGAGATACGTTCTCGGCTTTCGGGTGACAGATACTGCAGTGTTCTCATATTATGCAGACGGTCTGCAAGCTTGACAAAAAGCACCCGAATATCGCTTACCATGGCCAACAGCATCTTTCGGAAATTTTCCGCCTGTTTCTGTCGACGCGATGTGAATTGGACCTGGGAAATCTTTGTGACTCCGTCAACCAACTTATAAACTTCATCCCCGAACTGCTTCTGTAGTTTCTCCGGAGACATTAAGGTGTCTTCCAGAACATCATGCAGCAATCCGGCTGTCACGGTAACGACATCCAGCTTAAGCTCGGCAAGGATATTGGCAACTTCAATTGGATGAGTAAGGTAGGGTTCTCCGTTCATCCGGAGTTGCCCTTTATGATATTTTGCGGATACAACATACCCCCTTTGTATCATTTCTATGGGGGCATCCGGATGCCATTGCTTCACTTTTTCAGCAAGGTCTTCGTAACGAATCATTTGCATACGCACACCCAATGACTGTCCGAGTAAGCAACCTGCATCGCCCACACAGCTTCGCCTCGAAGCCAGGTAATAAGAGTATTATAGGTTATAAAGAGAACGCCTCGAAGCTGTAATTTTCGTCCCCGCGATCATCAAGTAATACGGTTCATTGCACTTCAGATGGTTCGCAAATCAATAAACCACAGCATAAAAAAAGGGCGGAATGTTTTCCGCCCTTTTTAATTCCGGTATTGTGGTCAGACGTAGCAGGGATACTCCTATGCCCGAAATATTCCTAGAAGAACTGATGTATCAATTGCCCAACTCGAGCTTCTTATGCTTAGCAGCTTCTTCAGCTTCGTACTTAAGTTGAAGTTGAATGGACTTATTGTAGACCCTATCCGCCTGATGTATCAGTTCATCTTTGAGGTCTTCATCCGTTTCCAATTTGGCCTTTTCCCGCCAGAGCAGGTTCTGATACATCATGGCATCGAAATAATTGGGACGGATTTCAATAGCCTTCTCCAGGTGAGTAAGCCCCTCGTCGATGTTTGCCTGTAATTCCTTTATTTCTTCCTCTTCCAGAAATTCGACGTTTTCTCCCGTAAGTCCGGTTTTTTCAATCACGGTATCATAATCGAGTACGGCAATGCGATAGTGGGCTTCCGATATATTTTTCTTATCATCATCGGTTATCGCCTCAGTTTCAAGTACACGGGTGCACCATTTCTTTGTTTGTTCGACCTGCTTCCTTTGATAGCTGAGACTGGCAATGGCCAGCATGGCATTGACGTTGGGTTTGCCCTTTTTCTCGGATCGTTCCACTACTTCGCTGAAGGTTTCAACGGCTTTTGATGCAGCCTGTTCGCTCTTAGGGTCCATTGATCCGGGTACATACTGCAACATGTATGTAGTCGCAAGATAGACACGCGGAACATCATCCGGGAATTCCGGATCCAACTCTATCGATTTCTGAAAGAATTGCGCAGCAGCGGCATAATTTTGATTGGTAAATTCCTTCACACCTTTGTTCAGGTTGTCTCGCGACTGCAGCTTATTAATAAAACTGCAACTGCACAGGGGAAATACTGCCATGATAAGTAAGGCGGCTAGCCACCTACTTTTAACCCTCATCGTGTGGCCTCCAAACTATATGTTTAAAAGAGCAGGAATCAAGATTCATTATCGGATCTCTTCGGTAATCAATCCGATATCTCCTACACCCGCCCCCTTGGCTATATCAATGATTTTTACCACATCGCCGTAAATAATTTTGGCGCTGGCACTCACGAACATATTTTTATTCGACCGTTCGCTGTATATCTTCTGAAGCTCTCTTCCCAGATTTACCAGGCTGATCGGTTCATTATTAATAGCCACTGATCCGGCCTCACCGATCGAGACAACTATCACATTAGGAGCTGCAGCAACATCCTCGCTATCCGGCTGTTGAGGCACCTTAACATCCAGATCCAGCTGGCTCACAGGAGTGATGACCATAAAGATGATAAGCAGAACCAGAAGAATATCAATATACGGCGTTATATTAATTTCCGACATGGAGCCCTTGCCGCCACCGACGTTCATTGACATGGTAGATCCTTTCTCTATTACATCAGTTGTGATGGGACAACCTTCCGGCTTGCCCATAATTGACCGGATCTCAAGGCTTCCTGGTACATGTCACCGGTATCGGGAATGAAAGTGCAATATTCACACAGTCCCTGACACAACGCTATCTTCAATACAAGTTCCATCAACCGTTGATTCAGTGGAATCATGGTTCATGATCTGAACCGATATTACGGCATGCGCATGAATCGGGCTTAGGATTAATCCTTTTCCAATTCAGCCATTAAACCGATACGATCCACTCCAGCTCGGCGGCAACCGTCGACCACTTCCACAACACGGCCGTAATTCAACGTTTCATCGGCCCTCAGGTAGATTGTCCTGTTGACCTCTCCCGCGGTATATCTCTTCACGAGGAATTCGTAGAGTTCATCATCTGTAACCGGTTCTTTCTTATGAAACAGTCTTCCGTCCCGGTTGAGAGCAATGACTACAGCATCCGAACTACCCGCCTCCTTATCCTCAAGAGGATTCCGCGCATTCGGAAGGTTAACCGTAATCCCCTCCTGCAGGAGCGGTGTTGTGATCATGAAGATGATCAACAACACGAGCATGATATCCGCCATCGGTGTGACGTTTATATCGGCATTAACAGTGCTACGCCCAAGCCCTCTTTTAGCCACGTTCTTCGCTCCGCTTTTTTATGAAATAATCGATCAGTTCCGAGGAGGAGTTGTCCATCTCGACCGTAAACGTTTCGACCCTGTTTGTAAAATAGTTGAACGCCCATACAGCCGGCACAGCAACAAACAGACCGAAGGCGGTTGCTACAAGCGCTTCTGCAATGCCGCCCGCCACCGCCGCGATACCTGCGGTTTCTTCGGTTTTCATACCCGTAAACGCATTGATGATACCTACAGTCGTTCCGAACAGTCCAACGAAGGGAGCTGTCGCGCCGATAGTCGCCAGACCGCCCAGTCCCCTTTTCAGGTTTTCGATTTCGATCGCCGTGGCCCTTTCCAGAGCCCGTTTGGATGCTTCAATGATCTCACCTGGAATATCCTTGCTCCTCGCATGTGCCTGCAGTTCATGCAAACCGGAGACCAGCACCTTCGCCAGGTGGCTCTTGTTGTACTGTTCACCCAGTGCTATCGCTTCATCAACCCTGCCGTCTTTCAGACATTCAGCCACAGCAGGAGTAAAAAGCCGCGACTGTTTGCGTGCTGAACGATAAGTCACCCATCTTTCAATCATTACAGCGATCGAATAGGCGGATAAAATTAAAAGGAGAAAGACAACGCCTTTGGCGATCCATCCCATTGATTGCCACATTTCCCAAAAACTCATAAAAGATTCCTCCGGATTTCTAAGATCCTGATTATTTAAGTTTACTAATTCCCCATTACGAAATTAACAGTCACCGTAGCAGTCACTGGAATCGGCTCTCCGTTCAGCAATGTCGGGGAATACTTCCATTGCCTGACGGCCTGCACAGCTGCATCCCTTAATAAAGGATGGCCTCTGGCAACTTTAATATCAGCGACATTCCCCTCTTCGTCGACAGTCACAAGCAGAATAACCACATCCTGAATGCGCGCCCGTTTTGCCAGTTCAGGGTATTCCGGCTTTATCTGCCGGATCAATCGGGACTTCAGGACATCGCCGCCTATTTGCTTGGGTGGAAGTTTTTTGGGCGGCGGCGGCGGCGGTGCTGTCATCTTGGGAAGCTCACCCAACAGGCCTCCTACAACTCCACCGGCGACTCCTCCGGGAATTCCGCCGGCAACGCCTCCTGCCATTCCACCCACAATGCCGCTCACGCCGTAAACCGGTGCATCGTCGTCAGGAGGAGGGAGTTCTGTAGGAATTTCAGTAGGCGCCACAAACTGATTCGGATCCACCAGGGCGGCCTTCGGCACCTCGCGCGGTGTGGACGGAGGAGGAGGCGGCGGCGGCGGCGGCGGCGGTGGTGGCGGCGGCGGCGGTGCTATCAGAAATGTCAACAGTTCCGCTTCCGGCAGAACATTAAAAAACAAAAGCGGTACGATAATTACAGCGAGCACTAAAAATACGTGCAGGACAAGCGAAACGACAAGTGTAAGGAATCGTTTCACTGGGTCCGTGTTCCCGTGTACATATACAGACTCAAACATTGTCTCCCCCCCTCGCAAACTGCCCGTGGGCTTCAGACGTTGGCTATATTGCGGCATGTTAATTCAGGCCCACGATCTTAATATCGTATTTAAAATCCTGTCAAGTTATTTCTCTTTCTGAGATTATGGTATTGCCCGGTATTGACGGGCAGCTTCCTCCATAATGCGATTCCAGCTTCTGACTATGCCGTTTTCCCTTTCGGTTTCTGCTCCAGAGGGCTGCACCATTCAACGATTGGGCTTGCAATACCGATCGACGAATACGTACCGATAAGAATGCCAATGGTCAAAGCGAAAGAAAAACCGTTGAGCACTTCCCCTCCAAATACAAGCAGGGCGAGTACAGACAGGAATGTCATCCCTGATGTCATGATGGTCCTGGAGAAAGTTTGATTGATACTGCGGTTGATTATCCCGAAGATAGATTCCTTGCGTACTAGCCTTAGATTTTCCCGGACCCGGTCGAAAACGACAATGGAATCGTTCATGGAATACCCGACCAGGGTTAAAAGTGCCGCAATGACCGTTAGTGAAATTTCCTTATTGGTAAGAGCAAATAATCCAATGGTAATAGCTAGATCGTGGATTAGGGCGATCACGGCGGCGACGCCGTATATTAGCTTAAACCGGAACCATATATAAACCAGCATCCCTCCAAACGAAAAAAGGACCGCCAATGAGGCCTTGTTTCTCAAATCTTTACCTACGATCGCTCCGACACTCTCATGCCCCTTCACAGCAAAAGGACCGGCATAAAAACTCTTCTCAAGACTGTCGATTGCCGCTTCGGATATTCCGGGTATCTGCTTAAGATCCCCCAGGCCTGAAACAAGTCCTTCACGGTCCTTGTCGCGAAAATCCTTTAACAATTGTGCTGCATCCTGATAGTATTGCTCGATCTCCAGGCTTCCTTTGCCTTCCGCGACCAAATCGTCGGGATCCTCTTCAAGTAGATATTTATAGACGATATCCAGCCCGACATTGTTAAAATCGTGAAGCTGGCTTTCGGCATGTTCAGGATCAAACACCTTCCGCAATACGACCAGTAACCTCTTACGACCCGCTTCGAGATCCTCATTTTCCTCTAATGCCGATTGAAGGCGGATCTGGACCGTGTTTTTGGATGGGGCGTCATAGCGCTGGATGAGAGGTGGAGTCTCAGCCTCCGGGCTCAGAGACTCACGAATGAGATCAAGATCCGGCTTTTCATTGAACTTCAGAAGCATGATAGTACCACCTGTGAAATCAATGCCATACTTCAAACCGCCTTGCATGATATACCCGCCCACTCCCAGTGCTAGCAACAACAGGGAGAAACATAAAAACCACCACCTTTTACCCAGCCAATCGACTGATAACTGTTTAAATAGTTCCACAGGCAACACCTCGGAAAAGCTTGCCGGTGTCTACCGAACACTGTGACACCGTCCGGAATATAAAAGTTCCACTCTACCCGTATTTCTCACAGGGTTTCAGTCTCTTCGCTTACTTCGGTCGCTTCGTTTACACTGAGGAGACCGAAACCCTGCGAGAAATGCGACTAAATCGACAATTCTTCAATCCTGCGGCTGCTCAGCATCATGTCGAACAGACGATGCGAGAAATAAATTGCCGTAAACATATTAGCAATCAGGCCGAATGTAAGAGTTACAGCGAATCCGCGAATAGGACCTGTGCCGAAATTAAAAAGAAAAGCCGCTGCAATTAATGTAGTGATATGCGTATCGAAAATCGTCCAGAAGACCTTGCCAAAACCGGCATCTATAGCCGCTCGAACGGTTTTCCCGTTACGAAGTTCTTCACGTATCCTCTCAAAGATAAGAATATTGGAATCGACCGCCATGCCGATCGTAAGAATAATCCCCGCGATACCCGGCAATGTCAGTGAGGCATTCAAAACCGTCATCCCCGCCAAAAGGAAAATCAGGTTCCCTATAAGGCACCAGACGGCGTTCAATCCCGCTCGTTTGTAGTAGACGATCATCCCGATGACAACCAGTCCGAATCCGATACATAAAGCCCAGAGACCGGAGCGTATGGAATCATTTCCCAAAGAAGCCCCGACACTGCGTTCGTCCAGAATCTTCAATGAAGCGGGAAGTGCACCCGTCGAAAGAAGAAGGGCAAGATCGTTGGCGGCTTGTTGTGTAAAATTTCCCGTGATGATCCCTTCATCGCTGATTCTGGCCTGGATAGTCGGATAGTTATACACTTTATCATCCAGTATAATGGCCAGATTCTCACCGATATGATCGGCGGTAGCACGGGAAAACAGGTTTGCACCCTCCGCTTTCAGGAAGAAGCTGACTGCCGGTCTGCCATCTTTATCCGTGGAAGGACGCGCTTTTTTAAGGTCTTTTCCTGTAATGACAGGGTCTTTGCGAACCACCATGTATTGAGGAAGGACGCCCCGGCCGGAATCCCCGATATAACTCATTATCTGATACTCGTCCAATGCCCCGCTGTTTGCTTCATATGCAGCCTCAATACTTGAAAAAGGACCGCCTCCATCTTTTTTAACCAGGCAGAGTTTCAACTGTGCAGTATTTTTTAATAATTTCTTTACCCTTTCCGGATCGTCTACACCGGGCAGTTCGACAATAATTTGATCCTGAATCTCCCCTCCACTTTCACCATAAAGCTGCAGGCTGGGTTCTGCGACGCCGAACTCGTCAACTCGCCTTCTGACGGTTTCCATCGCCTGACGGACCGTCGATTCCCGCGTGGTACGGATGTCCGAGTCCCGAAAAGACAGTATGTAATTCGTTTTTCCCTCGGCAACCCTGCTCCGAATCTCATAACTACGGCCGTAAGTATCGTTCAGGAAGTCACTTGCCTCTTCCTCCCCGGCTGCATCCACTCCATTGACCCCTATAAACAGTCCCTCGCCTCTTCTGGATGAATCAAAAACAATATCTTTGGACTTTAGTGATTGAGAAATACTGAGGGCATCCTGGTCCAGTTCCAGGTTCAGTGCTTCATCAGTAACCACCTGTAGGACCAGGTGGATTCCACCCTGAAGGTCCAACCCCAGGTTTATTCTGGAAAATAGTCCCGCACTATCTTCTTTGGGACTGACTATGTATGCAACGCAGCCCAGCATCGCCAGAATAATTATGCTTATTTTGTATTTTAAATTCTTCTGCATATGGCACCTAATTTAAGTGTGCAGCGTCTCTAGAATACTCGTCGTTTCTGAAGTAACAGCCAGGAATGCCGGGTTAAGAAAATAACGGCACATGGAAAGTCGCCAAACAGCCCGGCTGTCCGGATTGCTTCAGGCAATCCTCCTGCGCAGGGGACCGCTATGAAAACTCACTGGTTTTCTTCGGTCTGTTGGAGGCCTGCAATGGCGTTCTTGGTCACCTCAATCTTAACCTGATCGGAGATTTTCAGAATGAATGTCTTGTCTTTTACTCCGGAGATAATCCCATAAATCCCTGAACTCGTAATGACCTTATCCCCGTTCTTAAGAGCGGCAATCAGCGCTTCAAGCTTCTTCTGTCTTTTTTTCATCGGCATGAAGACAAGAAGGTAAAAAATAGCGCCTATCACCAGAAACATCAGCAATGGGGCGAAGGCACTCTGGTTCGCAGTTTGCAGTATCAGGATGGATGGTTCCATTTCAATATTTTACCTTTTTTATATCCCTCAATCTCTTTGGGGAGGAAATATGGCCCTTCAGTAGAATTTGTGGGTGAATTTCCCGGGAGTGCCAATCTTTGCCTAACAAGCCGTAGGCCCACCAACATCCGTTATGTGAAATTACTATTCAACTACCACGCTACCAATCACTTACATGCTTTTTCGTAATCGAATTCGCCCACAGATTCTGCTGAAGAACCGAAAACGTTATATGAGCCGGACCAGCTGCCCAAAAATCAATATCGGGGTTATAAACGATCCTCTTTCTTTATTCGCTCTAACCAGTTACCAAAATTATCAAACTTGATAGCCTCTCTTATTTTCCGCATCATGTCAAGATAAAAGGTCAGGTTGTGTAACGTGTTGTAAAAAGCCGAGACATATTCTCCCGCCAGGAATAAATGTCTCAAATACGCGCGCGAAAATCTGCCACATGTTCTGCAGGAACATTCGGGATCCAGAGGGCCCTGATCTTCAGCATACGCCGCATTTTTTATTAAAATTCTTCCCTGACTTGTAAAGAGACATCCATTACGTGCATTCCGCGTGGGCATTACACAATCAAACATATCCACACCCATGGCTACGCTCCGAATTAAATCTTCCGGAGTCCCCACGCCCATGAGATAGCGCGGCTGATCCCAGGGAAGCAAGGGAAGAGTGGATTCTACAATCTCCTCCATGACGTCCTTAGGTTCGCCGACACTCAATCCGCCTATCGCCATCCCGGGAAAATCCATTCCGGCAAGGGTTTCTGCAGAGCGTTTTCGAAGATCCGGATACACTCCGCCCTGAACGATACCAAAAAGAGCGCGGCTTCCGTCATTATTACTATTCCAGCGTTGAAAGCACCTGCCGGCCCATCGTAGTGACAACTCCATGGAGCTTTCCGCATCTGCGTAACCGGAAGGATACGGCGTACAGTCGTCAAAAACCATAGCAATATCGGATCCAAGGGAACACTGGATATCGATGGCCTTTTCAGGAGATATGAAATTCTTACTTCCGTCGATGTGGGACCGGAACTCGACGCCTTCTTCGCTGATCCGGCAGAGTTCGCGATGACTGAATACCTGATACCCCCCGCTGTCGGTCAGAATTGCGCCGTTCCACGACATAAAGCGGTGCAATCCCCCAAGTCTTTCAATGAGCGCATGGCCGGGACGCAAAAAGAGGTGATACGTATTCGCAAGGATAATCCGGGCATCCAGCGATTCTAAAACCTCACCCGGCATCGCCTTCACGGCTCCGGCAGAACCTACAGGCATAAAAACCGGTGTTGGCACATCCCCGTGAGGCGTATGCAGCACACCGCGCCTCGCGTTTGACTGGGAGTCTTTATGCAGAACCTCAAATCCGAACATCAAATTCTCTAGAGTGAAAATTGTCTGGTGATTGCTCTGTCTCGTGGGCTGGGAGTGCAGATTGAATAGAAACAAAGAAGCCAGGAGCCAGAATGAGTTCTGAGTTCTATGTTCTGAGTTTTGAGGGATAAAGTAACGGCTACAGGATCCTCCTCTGTGAATTCAAGCTGTTAACTGTCCACTATTAACTTCAAACTCAGAACTCGAAACTCAGAACTTAGAACTTCAAACTTTAATTGACGACATTTTGCCCCGATAGCTGAGCCCAGTAGATGGAGTTGCCGCTTGCAAAGTAGATATCCTGTCCCGAGACAGCCAGTCCAACTATTATTGGTGCGGCTGCAAAGTGTTGAAGGGTTCCATCCTTCTGCGAATATCGGAAAACTCCTTTCTTCCCCTGGTAGCCTGCCGCTATCAAAAGGTCACCATCGGGAAGGAATACCATCCCCTGAGGTCGTGCCAATCCGTCTACAAGATTTTCTATGGTCCCATCTCCTGAAATCCTGTACAGATTGTCTCTCATTGAAAAGGTAGGTCCTGTTACATAAAGTCGGTCCTCCGAATCGACAGCGAGGTGATAGGCAGCAATACTCGGCTCTAAATTGACGAATTCTTCCTTATTGCCGGAAGAATCTATCCTGTATATTTTGCCTGTTCGGTCTCCTACGTAGAGGATTCCTTCCGAATCAAATGTTAATCCGCAGGGGACACCGAGGTCATCAGCTATAACCTCCAGGGTCTCAAAATCCGTGTACCGAAGAACTGTTCCATCATTGCGGCTGGTTATATAGAGCTGCCCATCTTCTGAAAATGCCAGCCCTGTCGGATTCATTATTTCACAATCGAAGGGAATCTTGTCACCCTGCCGGGTAATTCGTACCAATGGCTGGGAAATCTGCTGGCCGCGCCCGCCGCTTATGGTAGAGATAAGGGATCCATCGGACGCCACAACCGGATTCGCTACCGGGTGAAGGTTGGTAACTAAACGCGTTGCAAGATTAAAGGGGAAGACGGGCGAAACAGTTTTGCCCACCTGCAGTGCCAAACCGAGACAATTTGGACTTTCAGGCAGACGAACAATGATCCGATCTTCCGAAGCCGAAGAAATGGAAGCCGCAGCATCCCCCAGAAGCACCCTTGATGTGAGTCCCGGACGAAATCCGCGGCATTGTATAACCAACTCACCCTCCGGCACCCCTATGGAAGGTGCAACACCTGTAATGATCATTTCCTTTTTTGCACTCATCCCGCGAAATAGTACCGTGCCAACACCGTCGCGACAAGGCTAAGTCGGAAAAATAAGGGAAATTACATTGAGGTTGGGGATTTTGTGTTTAAAGTTTGAAGTTCTGAGTTCTGAGTTCTGAGTTCTGAGTTCAAAACATAATGTATTGAAATAGGAAAAGTTGATGGATAAATGGTTAAGGCCCGAAGGGCAGGTAGCCTAAGGTTGAAAACAGCGTTCCGATATACGAATGGCTTGTCGATAAATGGGGAAGAATATGCTATTTGATGGAATTGGGAGAAAATGTGGAAGCACTGCAAGTGTAGTCATGTATATTTTGCCTGAATATATTTTAGAAGTGTTGCCAGTCTTTATTCATTTTGTATTGATTGGGTCCATAGTACTGGTTGTCCTGGTACGTTTTTTTACGCATTTTAAAGACTGTAGCGTTGGAAAAATCTCCAATGCCTTTAAAGCTCAGCGACAAAAATGAGCCTTCCTCAAATCAAATGCTCAATGACTATGATAAATAAAAAGGCAAAACAGCCTTTTCGATATTTCCCTCAAACACAGAATAACCGGGGCGTGGGTTTTAAACCATGAACCTTGAACGGTACTCTTCTCTATCGCCATTACAGTCCATTGCCATTCATCCGTCAACGTTACGAATTTCAACACAGTAGGTTTTTAAACTCAGAACTCAGAACTCAGAACTTAGAACTTAGAACTTTTAACTTGTACATTCGACGTCCGACTTTAAACGGGGTTTGTTCCTTCATTGACAGGACGCAGCCTCACCCCATAACATTTCTAGCTTTGGAGTCTTATCGTTGAGCAAAGTACAGCAAGAAGCGATCGTTGTTCGGGGTGCAAGGGTTCATAATCTGAAAAACATTACGGTCCAGATTCCCTTAAACTCACTCACAGTAGTTACGGGGGTTTCCGGCAGCGGAAAAAGCAGCCTTGCTTTCGATACTCTTTATGCCGAGGGACAACGCCGTTATATCGCATCTCTTTCCGCATATGCGCGTCAGTTCCTGGAAAGAATCGACAGGCCCGATATTGATGAAATCGAAGGCATATGCCCTGCCCTGGCGATCCGGCAAAAAAATTATTCACGGAACCCGCGTTCCACAGTCGGAACCGTAACAGAAATAAATGACTACCTTCGTCTTCTGTATGCCCGCATCGGAACGACCCACTGTTATTCATGCGGCAGAATCATCGAGAAGGATACTCCCCAGAAAATAGCGGATTTTATACTTTCCCTACCCCGTGGCCAACGCCTCTATCTGTGCATACGACTGCAGCTCGAATCTGCAACTCATGCACAGTCCGAATCCCATTCCCGCCGGTCCCGCAAGTCACCTCCTCCGCCCGGCCGGCCGGAGGACCGTCTCGCCATAATGTTGCCAGGTCTTGAGCGGCAGGGATTCGTTCGTCTTTTGATTGATGATGAGCTGGTGGATCTATCCCGGGCGGTTGATGTCCTGAAAAAAAGCCGCAGTGGGGAAACTCATATCGTCGTCGACCGGCTGGTTGTCCGTAAAGATATCAGGGAAAGACTGGTAGATTCCATTGAGGTATGCAGCAGAGAATCTGAAGGAAACATTGAAGTGCTCCTGTTGTCCGAGTCTCCCGGGACAACGGAGCAGATGCTCCAAAAGGAGCATCCCCAGGTTCGATGGCTTCGGCACCCGGCTGGAACACTCATAAAATTCAGTGATGCGTTCGAGTGTCAGCTATGCCATATCCGGTACCAGGAACCGGAGCCCAGGCTTTTCTCCTTTAACAATCCATATGGTGCCTGTGCCGAATGCCAGGGCTTCGGCAATACACAGACACTGGATTTCGACCTTATCATCCCCGATAAATCAAAAAGTCTGGCTGAAGGCGCCGTCGCTCCATGGTCAAAACCGCGCTATCGGAACCTTCAAAACCGCTTACTTCAATTTGCCATCCGCGAAAACATTCCCGTAGATGTTCCATGGGACGAATTGACTGAAACAACACGTGAAAAAATCATACAGGGACAAAAAAGCTTTCCCGGCATTCTAGGTTTTTTTGAATACCTGGAGCGAAAGAAATACAAAATGCATGTTCGGATCTTTATCAGCCGGTATCGCGGGTACGCTCCCTGCCTTGCATGCGGGGGAGACCGGCTGCGCCGGGAAGCCCGCGCTGTTCTTGTGGGAAACAGGCCTATCACTGAAATCATGCGTATGACCATCAGTGCCGCGTCGGACTTTTTTTCCGGCTTGGTACTTTCGTCTCAACAGGCAGCAATTGCGGAGAGAATTCTGCTGGAGATAAAACAACGGCTGGATCTACTGGTCCGTGTCGGACTGGGATATATTGCACTCGATCGCTTGTCCTCCTCGCTGTCCGGAGGCGAATCCCAGAGAATCCAGCTGGCAACCGCCCTTGGCTCCACTCTGGTTGGAGCTCTTTACATCCTGGACGAACCCAGTATCGGACTACATCCAAGAGACAGTCGGAGACTAATAGATATTTTAAAAAGTTTGAAATCTCTTGGAAACACCGTACTTGTTGTCGAACATGACGCGGAAGTGATGAAATCTGCCGACCACATTATTGATCTAGGCCCCCGCGCCGGAGAGCAGGGGGGCGAAGTGGTTTCCCAGGGAGACTACAACTCACTGACTCGGAATCCTCAATCCCTCACCGGACAGTATCTTAATCGAGATCTCAAAATTCCCGTACCGATCTTTCGACGGAAGAGAAAAAGAGGAAAATACATTGAACTCGCCAATGCGCACCGACACAATTTAAAGAATCTTGACGTACAGATTCCCCTGGGAGTGTTGGTCTGCGTCACCGGAGTAAGCGGTAGCGGTAAATCCACACTGGTGCACGATGTGCTCTACACTGCCATTAAAAAAGTGAAGGGAGAAATCGGGGAATCTCCCGGAGGATTCGATTCCATACGAGGCTCTGAGCGAATCTCCGGTGTAATTCTTGTGGACCAATCCCCCATAGGCAGGACACCACGATCCAATCCGGCTACCTATACAAAAGCGTTCGATGAAATCCGCAGGATCTTTGCCGGAACTCGTGATGCATACGGTCGAGGATTCGGACCCGGGCATTTCTCCTTTAACCTGAGCTCAGGCCGTTGTGAAACGTGCAGGGGAAACGGCACAGTTACAGTTGAGATGCAATTTCTGGCTGATGTGGAATTGACCTGTGAAGACTGTAAGGGTAGCCGTTATAAAAATTCCATTTTGGAGGTCCGGTACAAATCAAAAAACATAGCCGAGGTATTGGATTTGACGATCCGTGAGGCAATGGTCTTTTTCGCAGGCAACTCCAGGCTCATCCGCAAACTGCGTGTTCTTGATGAAATCGGGCTTGGTTATCTGAGACTGGGGCAATCAGCTACCTCCCTGTCAGGAGGTGAAGCACAAAGAATTAAGCTGGCAACCTACATTTCACAAGCGGGAGAAAAAAACACCCTCTTTATCTTCGATGAACCTACAACGGGGCTCCATTTCGACGACATCCGGAAGCTCCTTAATGCATTCGATAAATTAATCAGTGCAGGAAATTCTCTTGTGGTTATTGAACACAACATGGATGTCGTCAAAACAGCAGACTGGATCATTGACCTGGGCCCGGAAGGGGGAGAAGACGGGGGTCGGACCGTTTTCGAAGGCATCCCAGAGGACCTTCTCAACTGCGAGGAATCCCACACAGCCCAGGCGCTGAAGCCGTATCTGCAGGATGCCGTCTGAACGCCGAACGTCGAAGGTCCAACGTCGAATGTGAGAAAGTCGCACGTTTGGGGCATTCCAGCTTCGTTTGTCAGAAAACCATTTCCCGTCAGATCACGTTCGCACGTTTGGACGTTTAGACGTTCGGACGTTTTCAAGGGTAACGATGTTTATTGACCTGTGATACCGACTGTAGGTATCATTGGAGTAGGCCGAATTTCTCACAGGGTTTCTTTGCTGACATTTATGAAACATTGCGATAAATTCAGTCCTGCCCCTGCAATGTTGGTGATGGCAATAAGTTATTTGAGCCAACATTCTATTTGATGGGAGCCCGGGTCATGCTGCAGTGAGCGAACTTTTCCCAGGGCGACAGTTTTCGCCCGGAACTTGTTTGCCTAATGCAGTATGTAGAGCACCCCCTTGGTTACAAGGTTCAAATGGATGAGCCACACGGCGGCGCGGGGGTTTTTTTTGTCATACGCAGCCACAGGATCAGGAAAAATAGATGCGCGTTTTTTTTATCGGGGATATATTCGGGAAACCGGGTAGAAAGCTGATACAGGAGAAACTGCACGGTCTTATTAACGAATACCGTATAGACTTCACCATAGCGAATGTCGAGAACGCTGCAGCCGGTTTCGGCATAACGCCTAAAATTGCCGATGATTTCCTAAACTCGGAAATCGACCTACTTACATCCGGCAATCATATCTGGGACAAACGCGGCATCATTCCTTATCTCGCAGAACAGCCCAAGCTGCTCCGCCCACACAATTACCCCCCGAAAACCCCCGGGACCGGCATATTTATCGGGGACACCCGGTGTGGCGTAAGAATTGGAGTTCTGAACCTTCAGGGGCGCGTTTTTATGCTGGATATCGACTGCCCCTTCAATACGGGCCTGGAAGCGATCCATACTATACGCAAAGAGACTCCCATCATCATTGTGGATTTTCACGCTGAGGCGACTTCAGAAAAACAGGCGATCGGCTGGTATCTGGACGGGACCGTCAGCGCCGTCATCGGAACGCACACTCACGTACAAACTGCCGATGAAAGGATTCTCCCCCGCGGAACGGCTTATATAACGGACATCGGCATGACCGGACCGCACGATTCCGTAATCGGATCCATCCCGGACCTCTCCATCGACCGGTTCCTTCGACAGATACCGAACCGGCTGGAACCGGCAAAAGGCAACCTGAAAATCTGCGGTGCCGTCATTCAAATCGATGAGAAAACAGGCCGCGCTCAAAGTATCGAACGCATCAACATCCCCTATAATTAAAACTTCGTTGCACGTTGAATGTTAGAAAGTGCAACGTTAAAAGAAAAAGCGTCGTTGCACATTGTACGCCGGCCGGAAGGTCAGGTTGGCGATATTTGCGGCTGATCCGAGAGGAAGATGTCGCGCTTTACGGTGGATGATTCAATAACCAGGTCGTCGTTTTGAACGTGCAACGTTGTTTTTGGTTTGAACGTGCAACCTTCCAACGTTCCAACGTGTAACGGTTTTATTTAAAGATCCGATCGAGCATGGAGACACAGGCAAGCGAGCGTTTCCCGACCGATTCGTTAAACTGGTCCAACTCATCCCTGGAACGCTGAAGGTCATCGGCCAGGCTGATTGCGGCCAGAACGGCAACCTTGAATGTATCCACCGCGCCTGTCGATGCAGCGACTTCACGCATCCGCTTGTCAAGATCGGCGCATACGGCACGGAGCCGCTCCGGATCGCCCTGCGTTCGCAGGGTATAATCCCGATCGTAGATTTTAACTCGAACAGAAACGTATTCCGGTTCTTCGCTCATTAGCTTACCCCCGTTCCACAGCGGGAAAAGGTACCGGATATCTTAAAGAAACATTTTATCCAATTTTTTATTCAGTTTCGCCCGCTTCCAGTGAAGCAAGCAGGGATAAAGCTTTCTCAACACGCTCCTTCAGCTCTTCGCGCTCCTTCTGAAATTGAACCAGGTCATTTTGTGTCTTACTTTTGTTGCCCTCTATTTCACCGATTTCCTGCTTCAGTTTCTGATTTTCGGCACGCAGTGTCTCGTTTTCCCTGCGAACAGTCTTGAATTCCTCTACCAGGCGAAAAATCTTGTCCTCTAGGTGACTGAATCGTTCAAGCCCCGACGGTTCCGACTGTAGCGTTGTTTCATTCATATGGATCTGAGCTCCGCTCCGTAAGTCTTATGCAAGCATGATAAAACAGTATCAACAAAATCCTGTACGCGGTCAACGGTAAGGGTTTTTTCCATGTCCTGAAAGGAAAGCCTTATGGTAAGACTCACCTTCCCCGACGGAATGTTTTTTCCTTCATACACATCCACCAGCGCAATATTAACCAGCTCGCTAATTTTCAAATCCGTAACACTGGCCTTTATCTTACCGTATGCCAGATCCTGATCTACTACTATAGAGATATCGCGCTCTGAAGATGGGTATTTGGGGAGAGGTTCAAAGTTTATGGGCTCAAAGGCGTGTTCGGCCAGGGCTTCGAATTCAATTTCCGCAAGGTAGACCGGCTGCCGAATTTTATATTTTTCCTCAAGAGTTGCAGACAGTGAGCCCAGTACACCGACCTGGTCCTGATCGATTTTCAGAACTGCCACATCCGTTGGATTCAGCCAACTGGGTGCATTTGTGGGCTCAATTCTGTAAGAATGGATACGGATGCCCCGCAAAAGTGTTGAGAGCGTTCCTTTCAGATGAAAAAAATCGAAACTCGTATCCGGTTGTTTCCAGTTTTGATCTGCAACCCCCCCCGTGCCGATGATTCCCAGCATATTGCGTTCTTCGGGAATTCCATCAGGCCCGCGCCTGTATACTTTGCCGATTTCAAAGAGTCGAACGAGCCGCCGGTCAAAGTTGAAATTCCGTTTTACCGACCGCACCAATCCCGGAGCGAGGGAAGTTCGCATATACTTGGCATCTTCTGTGAGTGGATTCCGCAACGCAACCCGTTCATCCGATCCGGCCGGGAAATCTTCCGAATCCGATTCATCGGCGAAACTGAGATTCACAGCTTCATTGAATCCGAGACCGACCAGGATTTCACCCAAGGCATTTTCGAGCTTATAGACCGGAGAGTGGTGCCCGACATTTCGGGACGGAGGAAGAGTCGTTGGTATATTCTGGTACCCGTAGAATCGCGCCAGTTCCTCGATAACATCCGCCTCAAGCTCCATATCTGCCCGGTAGGTCGGGCATATAACATTCCAGGATTCGCTCCCGGTTTCTTCAAGCTTGAAATTCAATCCGCGCAGCGTCGATTCGATGAAGTCCTTCTCAAACTGCACTCCGATTAATGCGTTTGCACTTTCACGTTTGAGCGGAATACAGACCGGTTCCAATTTTTTCGGGTAAACATCCCGGATACTTCCTGCAATGCGTGCTCCGGCAAGCTCTTCCATCAGCCGGCACACGCGCCCTATGGCCGGCACGGTGCTGTTCCAGTCTGCTCCCCTCTCAAAGCGATAACTCGATTCCGTGGACAGTCCGAGCTTTTTTGATGTCCTCCGCACGGATGCAGGCCGGAAATAGGCTGATTCCAACAGCACGCGCGTGGTGGACAGAGAGATTTCCGACTCCAGCCCGCCCATGACGCCGGCGATGGCCACGGGCCCTTCCCCGTCGTTGATCAGGAGCATCTCACTGTCCAGTTCCCGCTCAACCTCGTCCAGTGTATGCATTTTTTCACCCTGTCGCGCCCTCGCTACAACGATCTTTCC
>Ga0209536_100002622_pt1 | contig 29298 bp, 26 predicted proteins | sample DeeMarSeWOR28_12_FD_187461 | JGI IMG/M metagenome (GOLD analysis project Ga0209536, IMG submission 187461) | Marine sediment microbial communities from White Oak River estuary, North Carolina - WOR-2-8_12 (SPAdes) (version 2) | ecosystem: Environmental > Aquatic > Marine > Intertidal zone >...
CAATTCTACCATGTTGGCCAGGGATTGAACCGGCCCACCGGCTTTGTAAGCAGGAACGTAATAGTCGTAGAGGATAAGTATTTTTGGGTTTTTATTCAATTCATTTGTGAATTATTGATTGAGATTCGAAGAATATCGATGCCATTGACAAGTACAAGGAAAGTTCACTTTTGCATGACGAGTAATAATGTAACCTCTCCGAGGTTAGTGGAAATATGGATCAGTTATTACAGTAATGCAACCCCTCCGGGGTAGCAAAGGAGAGGTGTTCAACCTTTGTCATTCTGTTTATAAAAAATAAAAATTTGGGAGATACCTCGGAATGATATCTTGAAAAATGATAGGAATAAGAATCTCAGTTTTTTTTCAACCCCGGAGGGGTTGGATTATTTTAACCTATGAAACGCTGAAAAACAAACCTCGGAGAGGTTCCATATTTAGATATTTGATAAGGAGATCTGTATCCGTGAATTTTTTTAAAGAATTATCTTGTCACATCACAACAGTTTGACGGATCAATTCCACGGGTAGCCGATCCCTAAATTTACGTTTTGATACAATCATATAATCCCCCCCGGGTAACAATGATGAAGCATTCGATTTTGGTCATTGACTTCAAAACCAGCTTATACGTTGGTGGATTTTGGCTGAAAACCAATAATAATATATGAATTACAAAATTGCTATCAGCTTTCAGTTTTCAGCTTCTTTTGTTTCTCTTCGCCAGCAACCTCCTTATATAAATCCATATACATATTCGCAATCCTCTCCGGATCGAACCGTTTCAGGTTTTCCAAACCTTTTTTCAAAAGATCTTCCCGGTATTCGTCCTCGTTAATCACCTTTTTCAATCCTTCCCGCATTGATTCCACGCTATGTGGATCAACCAGGCAGGCTCCTTCACCGGCTGTATCCGGCATCGCTGTTGAGTTAGACGTGATGACTGGTCTGCCAACACCCTGTGCTTCAAGAATTGGCAAGCCAAATCCTTCTTCAAAGGAAGCAAAAAATAACAAATCACAATCCTTGTATAATTCGATAACCTTATCATATGAAATGTTATAATAATTGGCATAGGTAATTTCATAAGAATAAAGCAGTTTGACTTGTTGTTCTTTTAATTTCCCTAATATTTTCACTGTACAGGAAATCTCTTTACAGGCTTCCAACATCCCCTCCAGGTTCTTATTGGGCTTTGTTCCCACCATCAGGATGCAAGGTTTCTCTTTATTTAAGTTTCGGAGAAATGGGCCTGACAGTATCATCAGCGGATTCGGAATGACCCTGATCTTTTCCCGCGCAAAAGGAATTATTTTTAAAAGCTCTTCCCTCGAATAATTTGAGATCACCGTAATGAACCTGACCTTCCAGGCGGGAAGATAATACCATATAATCCTGATGATCAGCCTGTTGAACCAATTACCTCGCCGTGCCGAATAAAAATCATGAATAGTTAATATTGTTTTATAACCTGTTAATCCCAAACTGACATAATGTACGTCCCCGGTGATGTGGTAAACTGCTGACCTGTATTTGCTTACCTTAATTATATTCTTCAACAAATTCCCTGCTGAATTGGAAGGATGTTTCATTTCACAGATATCGAAATGAATTTGTCCCTCAAAATGAGAAATGATTCGTTTGAATACCTCTTCAATGCTATTGTATTGTGAAAGGCGTTTTCGGAAAATTAAGGATACGGCAGACAATTTATCTTTTTAGGAATCCGTCTATTCTTGGGGCTACAAATTTTCTGAATAACAATGCCACAAGGAAAAACATTACTAATACCCCGATCATTTTTTTAGCCGAAACTCCGAGGTTATAGGTCATCTCATAGATTGGTATCACGAGAACATACGCCCATACAGGTGATCGTGTATTTTGCAGGATATTTTTAAAGATCCAACCGATCAATAAGCCCAATAAGAAGACCGGAAATACCAGAAAGGCACCTCCAAAATCAACATAACTGTCACCCATAAATCCCAGACTGATTGATGTCCCCATGCTTGCATCGGCAACAAATATACCTGTATAATTCATCAGGTGCTGTGAATCATCAATACTGGGTTTATTCGGGAAAAATAACCTGGGTTGAAGGATATGCATCACAGCATCATACCATACCTTGCCATTTTCATGTGGCTGTACAGCGGGTATGTAGTTCATGGAAGCTGAAAAATAATCGATATATGACACACGGTCCACCAACGCTTCTACTACTTCTGCATTTCGCGATTGATCGTAATCTCCAAGCAGTTCCACCATTTTGAAAAAGGCCTCTTCATTACTGACGACAATCCGTTGAGCCCTTTCCCCCCCTGAAAGAAACATCCGGAAATCGGATTTTACAGCAGTCCAGATAATACCTAACTGAAAGGCTATGAATGCAAAGATAACAGCATAAATAATTTGTTTTTGCGTGAAATGTTTTCTATAAGCAACATAGGTCATAAATAAAATAATGGCCACTTCCTTGAAATTGGCAAAAAAGGATACAAAACCTCTTACAAATTCAAAAGCAAACAGTATCAAAACCAGGAAGCGGAATTCCCTTTTTCTCAATGAAAGGTAAAACAGAAAAAATATCAATCCGAGCTTAATCTGATTGAGGGCTACAATACCCTGAAATAAACCGGGAATCACAAAACGAAAACGGAATAAAAAAATGATTATCAGGTTGTAAAGGAGATAAAAAATAATCACCCTGCCAGTTCTGAATTTTAATATTTCCTCCTCAAATTCTTTAAGTCGTGATGGTGTTTTTCTGAAGACAAAATATATGCCGAGTATAAATCCGACTAATCCATAGAGGTTCAGATAATATGCCTGGACAATATGATCACGGAATTCAAACAATTCCTCAAAGGGAACTCCGATAATTAGTGAATAAAAGACCTTGATGGTTATGCTGATCCAGAGAAATAAAACTGCGAACAGGAAGACGGAAGGTTCTCCCGGACGCCAGAAAAAACTGGTAATAACAGGTAAAAGTAATAATCCGGTGAAAACAAGCAAAGAATTATTACTTACCAAAGAAAAGATTGATATTAGGATAATTACAACCCAGACAAATCGGATAGCCCGCTTTTTATCTAATTGAAAGGAATAGGCTGAATATGATGAGATCCGGTCCATTACTCTTTTATCCTGTAAAATTGTCTATCGGGATCTTTTATATTAATTTCCCGATTCTTATCTACACTGTAAATATAAAACATTTCAGACCGGAAATGTACAGGCAGTACACTCTCCTGAAAATCATACAAGATTTGTATCCACTTATTAAACCTTTTGTAAGACCGCCATTTATATGATTCCATTTTTTCAAATCTGAAAATATCACCCAGTTCAACAAAATATGTTTTCATTTCTCCTGGAGAATACTCTTTCCAATGATGACCTGTAGTGATTTTGTTAAAAATTTCGTGCATACTGATCCCATAAGATCTTCTGAGAATTAGTTTTTTAAGCCGTGATAACCATTTGATTAAACTCAAGGCATTAGGAGTGGCGATGAATAAAACACCTCGGTTATTTGTGATCCGTAAAATTTCCTTCCAGAAACTCGCAGGATTGAAAGTAATGTGTTCGATCATTTCAAGGCAAATAATTACATCAAATTGATCATCATCATAGGGGATTTTTACAGGTTTCCCTATATTATTTAAAGTATATGCACTATTAGTAATTCCCAGTTTGTTTGCTCTTTTCTTTATTAATTCTTTTTCAACGATGGTAGGAAGATCCAATCCGTATAAAAAGTTATAACCGGCTGATTTAAATATGGACAACATATGCAAATGATAGGATCCTAATTCCAGAATTCGCAGTTTTTTACCATCTCCAAACTTATGATTGAGGTAGGATTGTATAAGTGAAAATACTGCTGAATACCTGCGCTTGTGGGTATCGAAGTATCCCTGGTCATAAGGATCATCACTTAAAAGAGTACGTGCTTTTTCTATTATATCCATGCTATTGTTTTTCCAGCACGTAGGTCATATGCCTTGCCAGTGGTTTAAATAGTTTTTTAAATAATTTATTTGAAAAACTATCTATAACAAATCGATGGGGATGCATTCCCGGCAATACAAGAAAAACATGATGTGAACCAAAATAATTGATTAGTTTAAAGCCTGACTTTCTGAATTTTTTTAACAGGGACCAGTAAACAAAAAAGTTTTCATAGGGCTGGTCCGTTCCCGAATTAAACTTTCTGCCAGTAATCCATGCTCGTATCCAAAGGATTATCAATCCGTTTGAATAATTTTCAGTAGTGATATATAACTTTCCTCCTTTCCTGAGTACCCGGTAACACTCCTTGATCATTTTTACGGGTTCAGGTACGTGCTCCAGACATTCAAAAGAAAACACCACATCAAAAGTCTGATTTTCAAAAGGAAGATCCATGGCATCTGCCACCTCAAAGAGAATTTCTTTATTCTGAACAGTTGCTTTTCCCCGGGCTATGCCTATAGCATTCTCAGAAAAATCAATGGCTGCAGTTGATTTGGCATAATCTGAGATAAACAGAGCAAAATCTCCTGGCCCGGTCCCTATATCCAGGATATTTTTGTTTTTAAATGTAGAAAAATCACCAATATACTTAATAACATTCCGATGCCAGGGATCCATATGGATCTCACTGGTATTATCCGTCCCATGCTGAATAGCATGCCATTTGTCATACAGCTGCCGCAGTTCATTATTTTTCATTTTCCTGCTCATATACCGCCACCCATTGATCTTCAAAGTGTTTTTGATTTACCCCTAAACTATCGAGCGATTGCCTGGCCGATATCTTAGCTTTAGCAAGGTTTTCCTTATTCATAAAAAAGTTAATTCCCTTCAGCAACGAATCTGCATTTTTGTTGTCGCAAAGATATCCATCTGACTGATGATCGATCAATTCGGGTATGCCTCCTGATCTGAATCCTACCGTAGGGATTCCAGCCGATTTGGCCTCGAAAATAACATTGGGCATGGGATCTTCGAAAACCGATGGACAAATATGAATGTCAGAATTTGAGAAGTACTGAAAAATATCATCGATAAATCCAACAAACTGAATCCTTTCCATTAAGCCCGAATTTTCAATTTGATTTTTCAGTTCCTGGTAAAGATCCGGATTGTATTGAATATCTCCTGCTATCCGGAAGATCACTTTGGTATTTATCTGACATAACAGTAAAGCTGCTTCTACCAGGACATCTACCCCTTTATGACGTGATATCTGACCGGCATAACTGATAATTGTATTTGATTCTTTTTCATCTTTCGCACGAGAGAAGGAGTTTCCCGTACTCCTGGAAAAGGGATAACTGTAGATGATCCTGATCTTGTCATCCGGACAACCCAGTGACTTGATTTTATCCGATATGTATTGTGAAACGCAAACAAAAAGTTTCACTTTCCCGAACAGGATTTTCTTCCAAATCCATCGGAATAACGCCCTGTGAATATTGGGTGCATCTCCCATCCGGTAGATTATTTCTTTTCCTGAAAAGGCAAAGTAAATAATAAATATACGAACATAATGTTCAGAGGATATATGGATGGAAGTAATACCATATTTACGTATTATTTTTAATAAATAATATGAATCCAGAAATGTAAGGAAAAAGGATTGAAAAACATATCTCCAGTCATATACTTTAGTTTTAATGCGGTAGGAAATAGTCTGAATATTTTTCGAACGAATATACTTCCCTATTTTATTTTCAGACCATGGAGTTACAAGATAATAAATATTCGCACCATAATTCTTCAACACCTCGGCCACATTAATATTTGCAATTTCCGAACCGGAAAGGGTATGACTACCGGTAATGAAAAGGACGCGCTTATTCAGTTTCATCAGTCCGCCTTCTGTAAGTTTCGAATACGGTGCAGAATGGCATCATAGGACCATCCGGCAATGATTTCCTCAGATCTTTTCCCCATACTTTTTAAATCCTCCCTCAACATCCGGTCCATGACTTGACGGAGGTTCTGCGGATCACCCGAGGTGAATCCGTATCCATTGTATCCATCCTTGATCAGATCGGGTCTGCAACCTACCTTTGTGCTGGCGATTACCGGAAGGGAACAAGCCATTGCCTCGTTCACTGCCAGTCCCCAGGTCTCTCCGGGTCCTCTCGAAGGAAGCACAAAAACATCACCTAACCGATAGGTAACCGGCATGCGGGACTGGTTCTGGAATGGAAGGAACCGTATGTTGGGATGACCGGAGGCCTCCTTCTTTAGCCGTGTTTCAAGGGGGCCATTGCCGACAAGAATCAGGTTTATCTGTTTATCCGCTGATCTGTTTAATTGTTTAAAAGCTCGTATCAATAACAATGGGTCTTTTTTGGGGATGAATTTACCTGCAAAAAGGAATACGGTCGCCTCTCCGGAGATCTCCAGGTCTTTTCGCCCTTGCCTGGCTTTTTGTCGATATCCTTTTTCGGCTGAATCATAAAAATGGTCATTATCAACCGCATGCGGAACAAAAACCAGTTGGTTTTCCCTGATCCCATGCACCTTAAAATAGGCCTTATTGGCTTCTCCAACATACAATACCTTATCCACATAGCGGTAAATCCAGTTAAGAAATTGACGGCGCATGACCTTCTTTATACCCGGTTTTTCATCCAGCAGATTGGAATCTCCCCGGAACCAGATTGGAATTTTTCCCGAAAAATGACGTAAAACCTTCAAGTGGCTGGCATAACTCCAACCATAAATCCAGATTATATCCGGCCCGAACTCTTTGATCCGATCCAGGATTTCTGGATTGCGAATTCCCTTAAATTTACCCAATCGGGGATTCCTGGATATATTTTTAAGGAATTCGTACGCATAACCTTCAAACAATGGGATGTCCCATTGAATATTTTTCCTGAAACCCGCATCTTCACCCGAATGCTGGACCCCCACCGTATAAAAAATTTTGACCGTAAAATCAGTTGTACTGGCCAGTCTGCTGAATAGGGGGGCATTGTACTGAATCGGATGGGAGGTTATGATGGCAATCCGTTTCATTTGATAGCTTCAAAAGCAATGGCGTTACGAAACCGTTTTTCAGATTCGACCATGTTAAACATAGGATCACTCGAATCATTAAATAGACAGGGTCTGATTTGGGAAAATCCTGTTCTTCTCAGATAATCCTGTAAAGAAAGCGCATCCCACATCCACAAATGTTCATGGCTTCCCAGAAACTTGAATAAATTCCAGATTCCATAGACTCTTTTTTCAGTTCCTAACCGGGTTTCACGCATAAACTGAATACTGGCCGTAGAATCCTTGTGTTTGATCCTTTCGAGGTAAATTTCGACATATCCCTTTAAATCAGGTATTACACACCGAAAGATACCGCCCGGTTTAAGATATTTGAAGGTATTTTTTAAAGCAGTTATAAAATCTTCAAATGAAAGATGTTCCAATACATGACTGCAATAAATGCCATCACAGGTTCCGGATTGTATTACAGGTAGTCCCTTCACGATATTACCATAGCGGACATTCTTTGGGAATCTTTGTTTATTTTTAGTGTATAGCATTCCCAGGATAGGAATCCGCTCAAAACGCAAGGTAGGTGACACATCAAAATTTAGCCACTCTTCAGGCGCATCAAATCCGCAGCCATATTGGACGTACAAACCCATGTCTATTTATATATTTTTCACTGAAAACAAGAAATAATCTAAGAATAATGAATCAGAATCATTCACATAGTAAAATTTCCGTATGCAATAGCCATATAATGTCGGGGGCATGCCTGATTACACAAACACTATACAATCGTAAATACTACTAGATCATGATCAAAATCCGGATACTATTATTCCCTTCCTGAAAGACGATTACCTACCAGGATATATTCCGGTATTTGTGAATCTTACTAAAATAATATTATAGACAGACCCTGGAATACTGAAATATTGAAATTAATTCAGCACATGTGAATTCAGCACAGGCAAGTCCAGGGAGAAATTTTCTACGAAGACAAATCTAGTCTAAATCTAACGCAGGATTCCTTTTTTGTCAGCCGAATTTCATCGTAACGTGAGAAGACTTGAAACCTGTGACTCATCCCGCTTGAAGTAACTTTTTAATTCTGGAACACGACTTAAATGATTATATCGATAAAGCTTGAGATTTACTACTTCCCGGTTAAGAAGTTTTTAAAAAATTCCTCATTTTTCGAAAAATGTAGATTCTATCAGAAACCAATTTTTTTAACATGAGGATAAGCAAATGGGTTCAAGTAATTTATTTTATATTGAGGATGTCTGAAAAGTGGTTCCCATACTATTGCAGCATTTGGTATTTATTTTAGGATTTCAGCATGCCATGTGGAACCCTCTCTCAATGTAGTAAATATGGATATGTTCGAATTAAAGTCAATATTGTTCCGATTTCGATTAGCTCTTGAGAAAGATAAATACTAATAACTTAACGCTTGCTGAAACCTTTCATTCTTAAAATTTGACCACATTTTTGTTAAAGTGAATCTTCTATTTTTGTTGCCAATATTTTGGTAAATTCTGTGCTACCTCTACTATTCAGATGATCACTATCTATAAAAATTTCAGGAAAATCAATATAAAGATCCTGAAAATCCCAAATAGCATAACTTAGTAATGAAAAATCCTCTATAACGGATATAAGAAAATTGTAATACTGTTTTTTATTGATATAATGAGAAGAATTAACCAGATATTGTTTGGAAACTGGATATTTTACAAAGACAATGTTTATGTTATTTTCAGAACATAAGTGAAGTATTTTTTTAAAATAGAAAAGAATATCTTGATCTATTGTATCACGGTTTTTTAAATGATAACTGATTCTAGACGAAACATTTTCATTTTGTTTCTTTCTAAGACTAGGGAATCCACGAACTTTCTGTAAATATTCCAATATCTCATCCCCCTTCCCCACGTAAGCACAAAAATTAGCAATCGTCCATTTGATGATATATTTTCTGTTTTTTTTTATTTCAGCTAATTCAAAATAATTTACATATTTGGACCAGTAGATATCATTGATAATCCTATCAGAACGAAAAGATGAAAATGAATGTAAATCAAATGGCAGGATGAGATTATCAATGGTAATATCCATATCCGCAATTAAATATTTCAATTTATAATAGGATTGAATATAACTTTCACCGAAAGAATCAAATTTTAAAGCAGTGGGGATCAAATGCTCTTGTACAGAATTTACGTGAGAATCTCCTAAAAACAATATATCAATATGATTCTCAGCTTCATTAAAAAATTCCGTTTCCTTCTTTTGCACTATCGAATTTTGATGCAGAATGGCTAAAAAAGCAAAATGAATGCAGAAATTTACTCCTCCTAAAAAGACTAAAAAAGCTATCGATTTTAACAAAAATGACCTCATTTAAAACTGGAAATAAATAAACTCCTGTTTTTCAAAAAATACTCCCAAGAAGAGAATCAGAATTATAAAGAATGAATATAAACTCCATCGTACCAATATTGGATATTTTTTAAGACGTAAATTCAGACTCTTTTTTTCATGGAGATATTCTGCAATTAAAAGTATGCCCAGTAAATACCAACTTACTAAAAAGTCGAACTCCTCAATTAGGACAAAATTGAAATTTGAAAAATTAAAAGCATTTCGAATTACTATTATTGATTCCTGTAAATTATTTGCCCGAAAAAATATCCAACTAAATAACACCAGGGAAAAGGTCGAAAAAACATTAATGAGTCGATTTGATGTAAAAGAATTATTTGCGATTTTAATCTTATAAATTAAACGATCACGTACATTTGCGAGGATCATATATAGTCCGTGAAGCCCTCCCCAAATCACAAAAGTCCAATTTGCCCCATGCCATAATCCACTTAATAAAAAAGTTACAAATAAATTGAAATACCATCGGTTTAATTTGACTCGATTCCCGCCTAATGGAATATATACATAATCTCGGAACCAGTAGGATAAGGAAATATGCCATCTACGCCAGAATTCAGCAATCGATTGAGAGAAATAAGGGGTTCTGAAGTTTTTCATTAGATCTATCCCCATGATACGTGCTGAGCCTATGGCAATATCTGAATAGCCTGAAAAATCACAATAGATCTGAAAAGAAAAAAATATCGTTGCGATCCAGATTGATAATCCATAATAATTATTTGGATCATTGTAAACGATATTCACATATTCAGCTAATCTGTCTGCTATACAAACTTTTTTAAAATAACCCCACAATATCAGTTTTAACCCACTGGCTACCTGATCTCCATTTAATTTTAGTTTTTTCCACAATTGAGGGAGCAAATGACCGGGTCTCTCGATCGGACCAGCCACTAATTGAGGGAAATAAGCGACATACAATGCAAATTTTCCAAGATTCCTTTCTGGTTTAATTTTACCCCTATATATTTCAATCGAGTAGCTTAAAGTTTGAAATGTATAAAAAGAAATTCCTACAGGTAAAAGGACATCAAGTGTAGGGATATCATAAAAAACTTTCTGAGATGATAGTAATGCTCCTATCGAATGGCTGAAAAAGTTAAAATACTTAAAACTAAAAAGTATACCTAGGTTTGAAAAGATACTCAATAGCAAGAATTTTTTTCTTTTCGATTTTTTTTCTATTGTCCCCATTTTTAATCCTGCCCAATAATCAACCATTGTGGATATGAGGATCAGAATGATATATTCCCACTTCCAACTCATATAAAAAATGTAGCTGGCAATAAGCAGAAAAATCCATTTCAGGCGCTCAGACAGATAAAAAAATAGGATTAATACTATAGGGAAAAATAAAAGAAATTCTAAAGAATTAAAGAGCACTTTTTATAATCATTATTTATCTGAGACTGATTGCATATTTAAAACCTTGAGAAAAGGTGGTCGATTTTAACCTCCTTAAACATAGCGGTTGGTTTGTAAGTTTAAGATAATCATAAGCGTGAAACAGGAGATAATATTTAATTAAGGAATCTGTCCGGGATTTTGGGGGACCTTCCCTCCTAGTGGAGGACATAGAACTTTAGTTAAAATATGTTTTCATCCTGAGCCTCCTTGAAAAATCTTAATGTATCTCTTCTCGGGCTCCCATCTCGAGTGGACAAATATATCGGCAGTTAAAAAATAACTGCCTCTCCAGCGGAAGTTACATCCGTTCGAAAAATATTAATTTTTTTCTGATCCTAATATCTCCTCGATTTTACCAACCAGTTTCCTGGCCGATTCATAGGCCGAATATTTCGTCAGGTCTTCCAGATTTGGATTCCAGCTATCTTTCGGAGAAAAAAATATTTTCAGTTTATCCATAATAGCCGGAACAATGGCTTCATCCGGCAAATCAAAAACGGTCGTATAGGTATCGGCTTCTATCTCCTTAAGAACTTCATACGCCTGGCTTCGCTGATGGAGCAAAGCCATGACGGGTCTTGTACTCAACAAGGCCTGATACAATTTCGATGCAGTATAATGTGGTTCGGTACTGCCGATCACCATTACACCATGTGCGTTTTTTAACAGGTGGAGTATTGTTAAATATGGAAGTCGTTCCCTTTTTTCTTCAACCATCTCCGCAATATCGGATTTTTTACTCAATTCACTGATTGATGGACCTGTATACGATCCGGTTCCGATAAAATAAAATTTTATCCCGTCAGGAATCTTGCCTTCCTTTTTCATTTTTTCAAGTGACTGAAAAAGCAGTTCCATGGTAATCCTGGCATTCGGCAGAAATGCACCTGCGTATACAATGGGAATGGTGGTATTTTTATCCCAGGGTAATTCTCTATTCGCAGGTATTACGTTGTAATCATTCGGATCAAAACCGTAAGGAAAGGAAAAGTGGGTGATCGGTAGACCGGTAGAATGGTTGACCGGGAGACGTGGAGATGTGGAGACGTGGAGATATGGAGATTTCAATGAATTTACATCCCCAAGAAGATAGGGAAAATTACGTTTTAAAACAGGTCTATAATATTCGTAAGCAACTCCTGTAATCAAAGATGCTTTTTTCACAGCTATGGGCTCCAGCCATCGGGCAAGCAAGAGGCTAATTACTGATCTCCAGTTGCGCCGGCTACTTATATCACGGATCCATGGATCGATGTAATCAATACCATATGGGATTCTAAACTTGTTGTACAGCCAGGGGCCCAATAAAGCAGTATAGAATGAAGGGACCGGGATCCAGATAAAGTCGATTTTCCTCAACTGTATTATCTTTTTCGCGGCATTATATAAAAAAAACAGACTCCGTAAACCAATGTCACCAATGATCCGGGGTTTAAAAACAGGGATTGCACGGGTATATATTACCTCGATATCCTCCCCGATGGTTTTTGTAAAATCCCAGTCGAATTCCTCTTCGTAAAATTGATGTGCAACAGTCAGAACGATCGGATGCCAGTTAAAATCAGAGATGTTGTTGGCAATCAAACGGGGACGGTGAACTCCGGCTAAATTTGAAGGCGGCCAGTGAGGATATATTATCAATAGATTATTCATCAATATTTAATAATCCCATGATGGTTGCCTGATTAACGGATCAAATGGGATTCAAATTGTTGAAACTATTCCTATATGATATTTATCAATTCTCGATACTCAGAAATCTTTGTGCCAGTTCCAGGGACGTAGATCATCGCCTGTTTTCTTAAAGGCAATCATAGAAAAATTTAATTGATTTGAGGCTGATCGATTGTAAACATTAAAATTGAAGAATTCTTCCCGAATCCTGTACCCTAAGGGTCGGGAAATTATATTTAAAAAAGATTTGCCATGTTCCAAAAGGATCCTTTTAAAATTATTGTTTATTTTATTGATTCCACCAATTAATTTGAAATTTGGAAGTCTGTAGAAGAATTGGACCGCTCTTTTTACCCCGGGAATTAATGCATCATCTATTACGATTATGCCTCCAATATTTATAAGCCGGTTTAGAAAATAAAAATCAAGAATTGTTTGGTCAAAGGTGTGCCAACCATCTATAAATCCGAAATCATATTTTTTATTTTCAAGGATAAGTTGTGGAAGTGCATACTCAGAAGGAAGTTCAATTAAATCAAAATTGCTATATCCAAATTTCTTAAGCGTTTCAATTCCAACATTATCCCACTGCTCTTCCTGGTAAGGATCAATGATTGTATGATGCCCTGAATGAGAATGAATTGCATCACAGATAAATAAAGAGGATATACCTTCTGCACAACCTATCTCAATGGTTGAATTGAACTTATTTTCAGTTAAAATATCCCATATAAACTCACCTTCATTTTTATCAATATTGGAAGTCAATGGTATGCTCTTTTCATCTGATATTCGAATGGAATTAGTTTTAAAAATCTCTAATATGTATGGATTTATTGAATTCATATTTCTATTTAAAAATTTACGTTAAATAATCTTTCTAAACGATCTATATTAAATCTTCATTTTATTTTCCAGGTATTTTGTAATTTTATTTGTTCCGTATCAAAACTTTCCTTAATAGCGATCTGTTGACGATGTTGTTTATTCGTGCGTATTTTGTCAATATGGGTTTGAATAAAAATAAAAGTTTCGTAATACTTATTTTCTGAGATAATCCGACCATGATCTTTTCGACGCTCCATAAATATACATTGCGCCCGGGTATTGGTAGCGATGATATATAATCCAGATAAATAATAGGCCCAGATCTTATTGGTCAGACAGATATCCCGGTTTATATCAGCGGATGGATTCTCCACTGCCAGACCCACATCAAATTCACCTAACCGGCGGTGCAGTTCATTCTGTGGCAAGGGATCTAGGCAGGAAATAAATTCCTGATTGGACTCGATATATTCCCTGTAAAAAACAGGATCCATCCACCCGATCAGTGTCATTGAAAATTTTTCCCGCCGACGGGATAATTCTCGGATAACGGATTCCAGTCCGCGATGGAACCCGATCTTTTGCGAAAACCATACTAGCTTTATCCTGCTACTTTCTCCAATATTGAATTTACTCTTAAATTCAGCCTTTGGAAAGGAATTGTTAACCAGAATTAATCGCTTGGTTTCAAGTCCGAACTCATTCAGGATTTTTTCACCGATCAGTGGGGCTGCATAGGTTATAAAAGAAGCCGCGGGCATCATCCTTCTCATAAGAATCTTGCGTACAGAAATCTCACGCGAATCCTTAGTATCGATCCTTTCACCCGGGTAATAATCTTCCACATCGAAATTAAATGGTATGCCCCTACTTCTGGAATACCACCAGGCAGGGTATAAAGCTCCCAGATTATGCGAAATGACCAGATCCACCGGATGTTTTATCTTTCTCAGTATCTGAATCAATTGAAAACTCCTTTTATGGTGAGCAAAAGCCAATACCTTATTGTGATTTCTAAAAAGAGGCCATAAAAACTTACATAGATAATGTACGAGAGTTGCACTAAACCATGGCAAAAATGGTCGCCTGGAAGCTGATAAATAGATAGCATGCACCCTTTTGTCTGACAATGTGTACTGATCGAACTGATCGCTCCAGTTATTCAACTTAAATGCCAGCAAAATAATTGAAAATTTACGGGAGATTGCATATTCGATCTCTTTTTTTAGTCTTGGATTCGTGCTTAAATTATTGGTTGTGATGAATAATAAATTCATATATACAAATAAAATCAATATTTTTGCCGAGGATAGACAAGAGAAAGATCAGGGAAAGGATCCCGATTATAAAATTGAATATCGAATTCCCCTACAATATTTAATATCCTTGCAATCTGTATTTGGGTTAGCCTGTTTTCCCAGATTGTGAGCTGTTCTCCACTGCGGATTAATTTTTCTGATTGTTCATCTCTGGTATTCACCGGATCTTTTATTACTTGCTCAATATTTTTGGGTATTTTTTGACAAATTCTATTAAAGATCCTTTGTATTTCTTTTTCAGGATTCAGCAACATACTCTCATAGGCTATGGTTAGCCATTTATCATTATTGTATGGATGATCTATTAGGTATTTATTGAGTATGGACCATTCTGCTGCCAATACTTCTTCAGGATATTTGATATGTTTGAAAATGGAGACATAGGGTTTCCAGACATCATGACCTCTACCCTGAGGTATATAATAATTTGTGAATCTATTTACCCATCCCCATCCGGGATGGTTAAGTTGTGACGCCACTACACTACATGGATGCCGAATTAAGAGGATAGGATTGATATTGAAACGATCAACCAGCCAGGGAAGTAACAGGTTACCCCTAACAATCTTATAAATGAATAATTCTGATCCGCCAAGATCACGGAATCTATTCCTTCTGTAAATTTTGGCGTTTACAATCTCTCTATTCAATAATTTTCTGAAAAATTCATATGCTTCCGGCCAGTCGTCCGATTGGGGAATGTGCTGATTCCAGTCAAAATTCAATTTTTGTAATTCCGGATATAGATTTCTGAAAAGCGGTTCATAAATTAATGCAGTTTTTGGTAGTGCCATGAGAATATTTGACAACCATGTGGATCCACCCCGGGGGGAAGCAAATATGGTAATTGTATCATTTTTGATAAGATTGTCAACACCCTGATTTTTTCTCTTATATGGTTTCAGGTATAATTGTTCCCCGATTATATTTCGAAAATATCGGATATAATTTTGTGGTTTCAGATATTTATTGGTATTATTCATAAAATTACCCATAAATCTTCCTTCTTATTAAATCCAATCTAGCCATAGTTTTCCATCCAAATAATTTTTGAAATAAATTGAAAAGTAACCCTCGCCGATATGGCTTTATCCCGGATCCCCCAAATAACCGGATCTTATGTTCCGCCCTTTTGGTTAAAACTGAATGCCTAGGAAAGGTTCTAAATATAAAATACTGGTATTTGTCAGCGATAGCTCGGTGGGTGCGTCCGGAATCTTCCAGCTCCAGCAAAACATGTTCATAGGATTCACATGTTTTAAATAGTGATTCGATCGATTTTACCTGGCTGAGGGTTGAACTGATACTCCCGGACACTTTCGAACGGTAGTACGCTTTTGCCTCCGGGGTATAAAGTACTTCTTCGGCTCCCGCCACGACCCGGCTGAAAAATTCCCCGTCCTGGTTGATAGACAACGTTTCGTCCCAGGCACCGGCTTTTTCTACAAGCGAGGAGGGTACCAACCAGCAGGCCGTCTGGCTCATGTGATTCCGTATCAGCCAATCGACCGGGGGAAGGTCGAGTTGCAGACTTGGATCGGGGCCCCATTGTATGGATTCAGACCAGGGATCTTCCGAATAAAAACGGCCCCATCGGCCATTGGCAACCGCATTTCTTTGCTTCAGTAACCGGTCCACCTGAACTTGGATCTTTTCAGGCGATAGCAGGTCATCCGCATCCAGAAACTGAATATACTCACCGGATGCTTTCCGGATCCCCAGATTCCGGGCAGCACAGGCCCCACGGTTGGATTGTTCAAGTAATTGTACTTCGAATCCCCGGACTATTTTTACCGATTCGTCCGAACTTCCGTCATCCACAACAAGGACCTCAACATTCGGGTAGGATTGAGCAAATACAGATTCAAGACATGGATGAATAAAACTTGCCGCGTTGTATACAGGAATGATTACCGAAACCAAGGGATAACTTTCCATTCGTTCTCAGACCTGCATATTAATCTTTTTCGGATTTTAGTTCCTCTTTAGATAGCTGAACCCTAATCGGGGTAATTCCAACTAATCCGCTCCCGGTAGAAAAGTAAATAATATAAATGTTAATTGACAATTTCTGGTCCTTATAAACTGTAACGATTATCTGATTTCATTTTCTGAGATTTCATCAGACAGAATGCTGTGTAATTTTTTATTTAACACGTTAATATCGTAATTCCTGAGGATACTCTGCCTTGCATTCTTCCCTAATTTCCGCCGTTTTTCAGGATCTAGGATCAATGTTTCGATGGCTGATGTTAATTCCTCCGTATTTCTTTCCTGTATTAACATCCCGTTATGTCCATTTTGTATCAGGTCCGGGATATTTGCATGGTTCGTGGTGACTATCCCAAGTTCCATTGCCATGGCCTCCAATAATGCAACCGGAATGCCTTCGGTATCACCATCCGGAGCGATTCGACTGTTTAAAACAAAAATATCTGCTCCATTAAATAACTTGTTGGCCTTTTTATGGTCTATCTCTCCTACCAATTCGACTCTTTTTCTTATAATTTTATCAATTTTTTTAATTTTTTTAATCAATATATCTGCATCCGGCCCACTCCCGGCTATTCTGAATACCACCTGGTGAAATTTAGCAAGAAGCGGAATAACCGCGTCGAGTAAGTCCGGAACCCCTTTTTTCGATACAAGTCTGCCCAGATGTAAAATGATAATCCTTTTGTTTTCCATCGTTTTACCAGATTTCTGGAAAACTTTCAAATCAACACCACAGGGAAGTACTGAAGCTTTTTTAACATTTATTTGGCCTTCTTTAAAATTTTTCAACAATTGGTCTGAAACAAATATTACATGATTAAAGAATCCGGCGGCAACCTGTACATCCTTCTTATAATAGCTGTTTTGTAGTAATGCAGATCCATCGTATCCATGAATGATCGCAACAATTGGAATCCCAAGATATTTTTTTAAGGGATACACCTTAATCGCATTCGGGCCATATTGAGCATATATGATATTTATATTATGTTCCCTGATATAGTGCCTGAAGCGTAAATAGGTAATATAAGAAAAACTGTATTTTCTGATTTTATTGATTCTCCTGAAAACAAAGGATAATATACGGTCTAAAAAATTTACGGGTTTGGTTGCGTACTTAAATTCATATGCATTTATTGGGTATAGGGCTTCATTTATTTTTTTTGAATAAGCTATATGAAGAGAATCTGCTTTAAGTGATTTTATCTGATGATAGATAAAGGTTTCACTTATTTGCAGATAATGACCAATGACAATTAATATCCTCATCCAATGGAATTTAGCAGATGCTGTTTTTGATAAAGTTTTTTAAGTGTCTAAACAGCCAGAATTTTTTATTTCGATTTATCGTTTCAGAATATATGTTACCCTGATACCTGCTGAACCTGCGATATTTATCAAATTGTCGATCCAGTTGAACTTTTACCCGGACAGGATCTTTAACGGATGTTTCCTGCTTTCCAATATTTTTGTTCAGGATTGCTTGGATGTAATCATCCGTATGGTAGATTGATTTATACTTATAAAATGAAATTTCTGCATCTATATATGATGAAAAGCGTTGCAGGTCATCCAGGAAGATGTTTTCATCGATGGGCTGTAATTCTTCCGGCTTATGTTTCCGCAAATAATTTTGATGAATTACAGAGGGGCACGTTATTAAAACTTTCCCATTTTCGGCTAATTTTTCATTTATTAAGTTATAAAAAACGGGCCTCCGGGATTTTTCTATATGCTCATAAACATCAATTAAGGTTACAATCTCAAACTTACCCGGAATATAATCAGACAGCAGACTGATATCTCCTTTAAGAAAATTTAAATTTTTATGGGAAAAAAACGATCGTGCAAACTCTATTGATTTTTCACTAATATCAAATCCTGTGACCTGTGAATTTGGAAAATGTTTTGCATATTCATAACTGGTCCATCCTATGCCACAGCCTAGATCCAAGATGTTTGTTGTATCTGCAGGAATATTTTGAATAGAAAACTTAAGCGCTTCAATTAATCTTTTATTATTTATGAAATAATCATTAATAGCTTCTTCAATTCTGTTGTCATAATAATGAGAAATATTACTTTTATTCTCCATAATTATAACGAATGATTGCATCTAAAAACTTAAGGAACCTCCCGCTAAAAAAAGCCTTGAAAGCATTCTTAAAATAAATTTTCTTTAAATTTTTCAATATCGTATTCTTTTCCGGTTGTAATAGCGGGCAATTTGGCGACAATAATGATTCTTTTGATATTAAATACCTTAATACCGGATAATCATAGTTGAAATTTCCATGCAATGATTCTTGTATATCATGCCCTCTCCACCATGCCAATCCAGGTAAAATTTTAACTACATTGAATATGGCAGCGACTTTTAACCAGAGTTCTAAATCCCCAATATATCTTTTCCCGGAAAATCCGCCAACCTGGAAAAATGCATTTTTTCTAACTATGGTCGATAATGGGGAACAATTAAAAAGGCCTGAAAAAATAAAATGATCTAAATAAGATTCCCGTGGTGATAACAATTTTGGGTATGGATATTTATTTGTTTGATTTTGAGATATCGCAATGCCTGCTAGTGGAAATTCATTTATACTATTTACAAATATTTCTAATCCATGTGGATAGATTAAATCGTCTGCATCAAGATATTTTAGATATTCCCCATTGGCGAATGAAGCAGCCCGGTTCCTATTGGGATAATCTCCAAGGTTTTTTTCATTTACATATACTTTTATTCTTCCATCCCTTTTCTCGTATTTACGCGCAATTTCAACAGTTGAATCCGATGAAACATCATCAACAATAATCAATTCCCATTGCTGATACGTTGAATTAAGTACACTTTTGATCGCATCTCCAATGAATTTTTCACGATTGTAAGCAGTCATCAATATACTAACAACCGGATGATATTGTTTAATCATGGTATAAATGCTGACTGTTAAAATATTTCACATTCCGCAGATCAATATACTTGGTAATCTCCATCATAAAATAATTCACGATTTGATTATATTATTTAAGCGAAAAATTTATTTCACATAATCTAACTGTTGTAATAGATTCATCGCAGGCTCATTTTGATAGAACTCTCTCATCCTGATCCGATGTTTTTCATTCTTCCACTTTCCCACCGATAAATTATTTAATGGTTTGATCCTATCAAACCATGCTGAGTGTTTTTCAATATTAGATTTTTCATGAAAATCAATCAGATCCTTCAAATAGGGCTCATCCAGAAACTGAAGTACTGTTGCAATTGAATCCTCAAAGTTTTGAACCAGATCTTCGTATTTGATGGTAAGGACATTGGCATGATCCTTAAACGCTAATCCATCCTTCACATCATTGACCCATCTATCTATCGATACATGATAGCCTTCAGTGGTAGGGTGGTAGGAAGTGCACACATCTCTTCCATCCCGAATAATATGAATAATTTTTACTCTTCCATTTAGTTCTTTCAGGATCAATGGTATAAAACGGACATTTTTAGGCGTCTTTTCACACCATCTCCTTGCTGTGGTCTTGATAGCAACTCTTATTAGCTGGTTGAATATTCTTAAACTGTGATAAATACCGTTGATCCGATGCGATTTAAAATATCGTTTCCAGACAAATATGTTGGTTTCATAGTCAATTCCTTTAATATGCGGATGCGCATCCAGGATAGCCAGCAATAAACTGGTCCCTGACCGACCGCAACCGCAAATGATGATCGGCTCGTTGTGAAACCGTAATACCCTGTATAACGATCTCAACTTTAATTCTTTAATAAATTTGAATATCCATTTCATGAAATCAAGTCTGAAGGATCTTAAGGATATCTTTATATCTGCCCTTTTGAACCGATCGATATAGAAGGGTGTATTTATAATTGGATAACTTTTTGAAAAGTGCCTTTTTCTTATTTTCGTTTAATGGGCATGCATCGTTTAAGAGATAACGATAGCTGATTTTTAAATATTGAAAGGTATACTCATCCTTGATTTTTACTTCCTGGTCACCGTGTTTTCGGTACCAGACCAATCCCTGGGGCATGAGCAAAACTGGATATTTCAGTGATAACCGATGCCACATTTCATAATCGCTGGTCATCCTTTGAATGGGGAATCCTCCCGAATCGATAAATATGGATTTCCGGATGATCGCAGACAGAGGAGATTTGATGAATATCGGATTCCGGAAATAATTGTATTCATAGGCCGCGGCGGGAGATAACAAAATCGGATAGGGACGTTCGTTATTTGCCGGTAACTGACCGAGTCCGTAGCCGGCTTCCGGATATTGCTCCATAAAATAGACCATGCTTGCGAGACCGAAAGGATAAATCAAATCATCCGAATCCACATATTTGAGATATTCCCCTTTCGCATATCCGGCGGCCTTGTTCCGGTTGGGGTAATCGCCCAGGTTTTTTTCATTTGCATACACGTGGATACGGCTGTCTTTCGCTGCAAATCCATGAGCAATTTTGAGGGTTTGGTCGGTGGACCCATCATCGACAATGATCAGTTCCCAATGCGGGTAGGTGGAATTCAGGACGGACTGGATGGCCTCGGCGATATAATTCTCCCGGTTAAAGGAAGTCATCAGTACGCTGACTAAAGGATTCCGGAGATTTGTATTCATACCGTTGAGGCTTGTTTTTCCGGCTGGGGAGCGATCCCACAGATCCTATTATGCATATCGTCAAGATATTCCTTACCTTTCAATTCCCACTTTCTGATATGCCGATGGGCTCTAACCGTTGCGGCCATTCGTATCAGGTTATATCCTATCCATCTCATTTCTGCTCTGTACCTGAAATTTCTGTATATTACCCGGAACGGATAGCTCGCATTAAATGGGTTGGGTTTGATGAAATCAAAATACTTATAAACATGATATAATACCGTTAGTGTCCTTTTATACTGAAATGCAAAATTCGTATCATGATAATGATATACCAAAGCAGATGTATCGTATACAATTTTAAACCCCCTGGATAAAGCTTCCTTTGCCCAAACCATATCTTCACCGTAAGTAACTTGGTGAAAAGGAATTAGATTTAAGATTTTCTTTCGGTAGACTGCGGTTACATCATCCCACCGGCAAATAGTATATTTTTCCCCGGGGGAGAGATTTTTAAATTCTGCCGGGCTATTAAACTGATATTTCCGGGCACCGGGAGGATGCTGCGGCCTGAACCACTGATGTGGATTTTTATCCTTTTCATGCGGTACTACCTGCTGACCGCAAACACCCGCTACCTCCGGATCTTTGAAATGCCGCACCATCTTCTCCAGCCATTGATCATCCGCCGGCCGTGCATCGCCGACCGTCAGTACGACAAGTTCTCCCTTTGTATGCTGAACACCCAGGTTACGGGTGAGGCCATGATTGAATTCAGATGGGTCGATCTTTACTGTTTTTACCTTGTCATATTCATTCAGGATCTCGAGTGTACCGTCGGTCGATCCGGAATCGACTACGACAATATCCATGACATCAACGGTCTGGCTTAAAATGCCGTCAAGACACCTGCGGATATTGGTCGATTCGTTTTTAACCGGGATGACAACGGAGATGGTGGGATGCTTCATCCGCTATTCTTCCAAGGTAAATTTTTGCCAGAAAGGGGGCATATTCCGGTTCACTTCAATATTATCAAAACGGGTGCCTTCCTTTGGCCCCTTTTCTTTAACCCATCTTACCATTCCTCTGATCCCCTCTTCCAGTTCTACATGCCGGAGTAAATTCCCGAAATACTGTTTGACTTTGTCATGGGATGACCAGGCATGCACCACTTCATTACGGGCTTCTAGGAATTCTATATGCTGTTCGACATTCATAGCCCTGCACACGGTTTCAGCTAGTTTTAATACTGTATATGGCGTATCGGCTCCAATATTGAACACCTGGTTGTAAGCGTTTTTATTAAAAACCGATTCGGAAATGGCCGGGGCAACATCATCAATATGTGTAAAGGCACGGGTTTGCTGGCCATCTCCAAAAATTGTCAGCTTTTTACCCTGCATGATCTGGTTCATAAATATCCCCACTACATTCCGGTAAGGATCTCCGATGTTTTGCCTCTCTCCGTACACGTTGTGGGGCCTGAAAATAATATAATCCAATCCAAACATTTCTTTAGCAGCGTGCAGATCCTGCTCCACAGCCAGTTTTGCTATCCCATATGGATCTTCAGGTAGAGGCGTCACTTCTTCCGTCATTGGCAACTGGTTACTCCCATAAACCGCAATGGAGGAGGTAAAGACAAAACACTTTACCGTACCTGTATTTACTGATGCATTGATAAGATTGATACTCCCTATCAGATTATTCTCGTAATTAAAACGCCGGATAAAATGGCTTAGTCCCTCAGCAGCATAGGCAGCCAGATGGAATATATAATTGAATTTATGTTTATTGAAGACCTCCTTTATCAGTTTTGTATCTCTTATATCACCTTTGATAAATTCAGCCCCGACCGGGATATTCTCGATAAAACCTCCGGACAGGTCGTCAATGGCAACTACCTCAAGGTCCTTTTTCAACAAGTGGTCACATACATGCGAACCCATGAATCCGGCGCCTCCGGTGATCAGTGCTTTTTCTTTCATATATTTTCTTTTATGAATCTTTTAATTGATATCGAATCAACTGATTGAATATTTATTTGATTCTAGGCCTAAAGCTTATCCGGAGTTCAATACTCCCCTCCTCGGAGGGGGTGCGTCAGGTTGTGTGTTGGCAGGGGTGGGTTCATCCTATTTTCACCCATCCGTTCCCCCTCCCGTGAGAGGAAAATCAGATTTTCGGTGTAAGTGCTTTTAATTCTGTTGCGGCATATCATTCATATATGGCATCAATCCTTTATTCATTCTTTCACACAAAGTTCTATATTCCCCTCCTTGCAGGGGAGAGCGAGGGGACCGTGCATTGGCATAGGGTGGGTTCACCTGTACCCATTTTTTTATTTCTTAATTATCTGAATCACCTCCTCAGCCCTTTTAGACCATTCACACCCCTTCAGAAATTCCTTGCGAATGTTTTCCTTTGCCGAAGTGGAAACTAAAGCTTCTCTGATACCTTGTTCAAGTTCTTCAACAGAATCAGCCAGGTAAAGTAATCCCATAAAATCTTCTTCCAGGAAATCATGAAACCTTGTGGAAACTACCGGGGTCCCAGCTGCGAGATATTCAAAAATCTTCATGCTGTCTACGTCCAATGCAGGATGTTTCTGATAAAGCGCTAATCCTACATCGAATTCCTGCATTAGTTTTACAACCTCAGATGGGGATTGCTGGCCAAAAAATACCACATTGGGTAAAACTTCAAGCTTTTCATACTGCTGGCTCTTGTAAGGCGCTCCGATAAAATGAAAAGACCATGTAGGATTCCGGCTAACCAGATTAAATAATAGATCCCAATCAATCCACAGTGAAAGTGTACCCATATATCCGATAACCGGCATTTTACCTGAAATCTTATTTTCCCTGTTGAAACCTGTAAATCTTTCACGGTCCACTCCGTTACGGATCCTGTGAATCTGATTGAACCCTCGATCGCGCAGCCAGTTCAGCATACTCCGTGCTCCACTTAAGATCACATCAGCCTTTTGTAAAATCTCATCAAATAAAGTTTCCCTTTCTTCTCCCTGTCCACTATCCAGGTGGGGATCTCCGATTATATTATGATCGGTATCAAAAATCAGTTTTCCGGCTATTCCGGTAGCTTTCCAGGCTAAAAAACCCCGGGGCCAGTAGGCAAACAGAACATCATCCGGCTTAGACCTGTAACCTGTCTGCCGGAGGAGTTGCTTTTGTATGAGCCATCGATTAATACTGTTAAAAACTTTTTTTTCAGAAAAAATGGTGGCAAAAAAGATATCCTGAACTTTATCCCCGGAATCCGGTTTGTTTTTCATCTGCTTCAACAGTTTGGGCCTGATCGTGCGATGAACCAGATATATTTTCTCAATCTGATCAGAATCTTTGAATGCTTTTAACAAACATGTATTTCGTCTATAAAATCCCCTTTTATTCAGGTTATTCCAGGTATCATCCGCCCCGAAATAAAACAGTATCACCTCAATGCACTTTTAATTTTCACACCCAGCTGAACAATTCTTTCACCCAGCCATGGAAATAACAAGGCTTTCCAGGTTTTAGAGAGTTTCCAGCCGTCTCTTAGTGAAATCCGGAAAATCCTGCATACCTGTGTCCAATCTCTGGCGTTAATGGCTATCTTGTACTGATAGTTCAACACATCTTCACGAAATTTCTTCCCAGATTTTAACGACTTATTTTTAACTTCCCTGATGTTAGGTTCTTCCACCGCCCCACCAGCCATCAACTTATCTATCCCGGTTTGTTGGCGTTCCTCATAGCAAGCAAATGCCAGGTTACGGTAAAAATCAACTGTTGCTGAATTCCTTTTTGTATTTGATATGGCATTCTGTCGTACAAAATAAGTACACTCATTCAGGACTGCCGCCTTGTGTTTTTCGATCAACCGTAACCACAGGTCGGTATCCTCCGATGTTTTAAAAGCTTCGCGGTACCCACCGAGTTCCTTTATAATATCTGTCCTGACCAGGACAGTCGCATGGGTGATCGGGGAGTAAGGATTAAAATCCTCACGGCATACAAACTTATACTGCTGGTTGTCAAACCAGTGGTTTTTCGGTTGCCGGCAATCCCTGGCAATTTTTCCCCGTTCGGTCATGAAGGCCACCTGCATCCCTACAAGGGCCACCTCCGGATGCAATTCCAGGAACCGGACCTGCCGTTCCAGTTGATGCGGTTCGCAGGTATCATCGGCATCGTGTCGCCAGAGGTATCGGCCTTGGGCCAGGGAGATCCCGCGGTTCAGCGTCCGCGCCACCCCCCGGTTGTGCTGGGTGTAGTACCGGATACGTGGATCCTTATCCAGGTAGGGTTCGATTTTTTCTCCCGTTCCATCGGTGCTTCCGTCATTGATCAGGATGTATTCGTTGTCCCGGAAGCTCTGGCCGAGCATGCTTTCAAGGGCCTGTCCGACATATTTTTCTGCATTATAAACAGGCACGATCACCGATATCAGCGGAGAGGACATGTATGGATTTTTAATTTTTTACCACAAGGACATCAGGGTACCGGAATATCATATAAAACTTTTTCAAAGATTCAACCATTTCCGGAGTTCGGCCTGTTCCCCTCCTCCGGAGGGGGCATACCGGATCGTCCGGCAGGTAGGGGTGGATTCATTTCCTACCATCAATCCCACTGAAAATGGTATCTAAAACATTTTCCATATCGTATTTAACCTCCTCCTCACTGAACCGCGAAAAGGAAACACCGAAACTTTCCAGTCTTTTCTGCCTTTTCTGATCATATTCAAATTTATGATCATGCGATTCGTCATCAACTTCAATAGCCAACAATAGATCCTTACAATAAAAATCCAAAATATACTCATCAATTGGACGCTGCCTGTCAAAATCGTAACCGGCAATTTTCTTCTGTTTCAATTCATCCCATAATAGTACTTCTGCCAATGACATATTTTTCCTCAAATTTTTGGAACGAATCTTTAATTTCGGATTGTAGGGTATAATTTTTCTTTTCATAGCTGGTGTTTTTTGTTAAAATAAAGTTAGTAAAATTTACCCACCCCTGCACCCCTCCTGGGAGGGGGTGCGCTGGGATAAGCGTTGGGAAGGGGTGGGTTCTTCCAAAACTATATCTTCGTATTAAAATTCATAAACATCTTCCGGTGCAAAGGCAACATTTTATACACGTGGAATTTAGATACCTTCGTCTCGGTATATTTCTCCGCCTTGATCGCCTGGACCAGCAGCCGCTGTCCTAACCGGCTGATATATCGTTCAAATCCTTTCCTTTCAAATACCTTTTTCTGCCTGTTCAACTCCCATAGGGTATTCAACATTTCATCCGCAATAGAAAATTCTTTTACAATCAATCGTTTCCCCCAGAGTAATTTGAGGTAGATGTCCCGTTGTTCCTCATTGAGTTCATCCTGACCCAATCGATCCAGGTTTATCAGCTGGATATTTTTCGATAAATCCCGTTGCTGGTCTCTTTTCCGGTTACTGATGTTATCCTGATGATATCGATAAGCATGCAGAATCTTCGGTATCACATGCATGCAAGATACCCTGGCCAGCCGGGACCATAAAAGGTAATCTTCGGAAGTATAATATTCCAGATCATATCGGAGATTTTGTTTAACCAATACCTCTTTCCGGAGCATAACCGAGGAATGACAGAAGGGATTTTTTTTCAAAAGAATTAATTCCAGGTCGACATGATGAACCGGCGGCTTTTTTACAAATTCCTTTTTACCATTAAATTCCCTAAACCAGCAACCGCAGAGACCATATACCGGATTCTTTTCCAGAAATTCTACCTGTTCAGCAAAACGATTAGGTGCAGAAATATCATCAGCATCCATCCTGGCAATGTATTTGCCCCTGCTTTTTTCGATGCCTTCATTCAAATGAACCAGGTATCCCCTGTTAGATTCAGAAGGAAATAAACGGATACGGTCATCCTGTATCCCCTGCAGGATCTCAAATGTGTTATCAGTTGAACAATCCTCAAAAATGAGGAGCTCAAAATAAGGATAGGACTGGGTAAGGATACTTTCAACTGCCTTTTCGATAAATTCTCCGGCATTATAAGCCGGCATAATGACTGATATCAGTTGTTTTTCCGCCACAGGATATTTTTCAGTTTTATTTTTGTTTTATGATTCCAGAGGGTATACCGGAATATTTGATTTCGGATAAAAAGGGATTGTACAAGGATCTGCAATTTTATACCCAGGTATATATCTTTCTTTGAGAAAATGGCCTCATATAATTTTAAACCCCAATACCTGAAAATCTGATCTTTATTTTCTTTAGTGATCTTTTCCCTTCTCAGTATACCATCTAATATTCGAAATCCTTCCCTGAAATAAAGCCCCTGTTTTTCCGCCTCTGTGGAAACATTCTGTTTATGGATCCTGAAATAGTTTAACTTATCGCTTACATAAGCGATTTTCCAGGCCCGGCTCGCCAGATCTGTCCAGAATTGCCAGTCACCGCAATACTGAAAATATGCAAATTCATAATATATCGGATTGATCAGTTTCCGTTTAAACACACAACTGCTGGCATTCCGGATGAGATTGTATTTTGAAAAATATTTCTGCAAGACATCCAGACCTAAAACAATGAAAGATTCACCCATATCAGGAGCCGGTTTCAGGATGGTATTCTTTTCATTTACATACCAGGACGCACAAAAGACCATGTCGACATCTTTTTCACGATCAAATAATTCCATCATGGTCTCCAGGAATCTTTTATCAGAATAGTCATCACTTTCAGCGATCCATATATATTCACCTAATGCCCGCCGTATGCCTTTATTCCATTGTTGAAAAGTACTACTTGAGTTTTCCTCATTGATCAGGAGGTAACTGACTTTTGGATGTTCTTCATAATCAGCAAGTATTTTCGAACTACCATCGGTACTTGCATCATCGAGCAGGATCACTTCAAAATCCTTGAATGTCTGGTTGAAGATGCTGTCAAGACGTTTCCGCAGAAAATTTTCATGGTTATAGTTGGGGACAATGATGGAAACAATCGGTTTAGATATGGACATCTGGATGTTTATTTAACCGCCGAGAGCGCTGAGTATTTCCTAAAGATGAATGTAAACTTTAAAGATACCTCTGCGAATAACTCCTGCGTTATCAACGGTTAAAATTCAAACGATACTCTAAATGAACTAAATTAAAATAACAACGATGTGTTTTACCTTTATTTCACCACATCATTTATCTACCACTTTTTGCAGGATATTGTATATTTTCTCCCCCGTCTGGTTGATATCGTGCTCCAATGCCAACTTATGAGCCCTTTCACCCAGTTCTTTCCTTTTCTCCGGATCTTTTTTCAATTCCAGTACGGCATTTGTCATACCCGAAACATCCAGGTAATCAACACTCATACCCCCTCCTTGATTCACAAACTCCAGGGTGCCCGTCCCCTGATTCCAGCAGATGATTGGAATTGAAAATAATGCTGCCTCCAGCGCCACTACGGGGTAAGGATCCTCGCGGGAAGTTACGACAAAAACATCTATCTGCCAGTAAAAACGATCCATTTCGGAAGTTGCTCCCAGAAATTTAACATGATCCCTTAAACCCAGTTTCTGGAGATCCTCTTCGACGATGGAACGGTGTTCTTCATCCATTCTGCCGACCCACCATAATTCCATATTCCTGATCCTGTCCCTTTTTTTCAACTCCATGGCCAGTAAAATAAAAAACTCGAAACCTTTGCGCCAGTGAACGCCACCCGCTGATCCGATGATGAATTTACCGGACTTTTTTGTATTATTCACTTGTTTCGTATCCCACTGACTGGTATCGATATATTCATAAACCCGGTCGATCTGATCCGCGGCGATCTGATGCTTATCGATCAGGTTCGTTTTTACAAGGTCCGAGGCAGCGATGTACCGGTCGATTAATGGTTTTGCTTTATCAAAACATAAATCTGTATTGATCTGTCTGATGATGGTTTCCAGTTCATGAACATGCAGAATGAACGGGGTACGCATAAATTTCTCATTGA
>Ga0209536_100002623_pt1 | contig 29298 bp, 25 predicted proteins | sample DeeMarSeWOR28_12_FD_187461 | JGI IMG/M metagenome (GOLD analysis project Ga0209536, IMG submission 187461) | Marine sediment microbial communities from White Oak River estuary, North Carolina - WOR-2-8_12 (SPAdes) (version 2) | ecosystem: Environmental > Aquatic > Marine > Intertidal zone >...
GCTCCGTCGGATCGCTACCATCCGTTGTGAAATGGATTGATGCTTCAGAATAAACACTTCGCAAAGTAACTTCCGTCGGTGCGGAAATTGGGCCACCGGCGGGATACGCTTCAGCAGCCGTTGCCTGACGCGGATGTTTCACGTGGCGATCGAGAAAATCGTAAACGGCTTCGTGCCACGTCGTCGGCCGGCCCGTTGCATCCACCCCCGGCGTCGTTCCCTTGGGTACATGGGTGCTCTTCGTTTCGAGGTGACAAAGCTCCAGCGACCCACCAGCATCCCGATACGCCTGCGATCCGGGCGGAACGGCATCTTTTTCGTTGTGGCAGGAAATGCAATAGCGTTTTACAATGGGTGCCACGTGGACCTCGTAGGAAGGCACTTCATCAGGTGCTGGCAAAGGGATTGCAGCAGCCTGAGCTGCCTCCTGGGGGAGTTCCGCAGGCCTGCCACGGTCTCCGGTGTCCCTAGGCTACGACTTCTGCTCTGACCGCCCCTTCTAGAAACCCAATCCTGTCTGCGGAACCGGCAGGTCCTGTTGTTGTTCACGCTGGGCCCGCTGTATTTCCTGACGCAGGTCCTCTACGGTTGCGCCTTGGCGGATCGCTCGGAGGACGAACTGGACCCGAGCCTGACGAGCACCCTGCAGCACCGCGTTGCGCAATGCGTCTAGATCATCGGCAAACGCAGCACTGTCGGCCAGGTGCTTTTCCGTCGGGCGAATGAAGAAGATCGCTCGTTCTGACTCTATTGGGTCACTGATCTGACCGATTGGAAGTCCGAAAGCTGCTCCCACGACTGCGGGCGCCCCGGATACCGCCGGATTCGGCACGAGACGGGTGAAAAACGGCAGCGAGACCGGGCGTAGACCGTGTGATGCTGCGGCGTCTGCGAGCGAAATACCGCTGCGGATATCCTGGCGCATCTGACGGGCCACGCCCTCCGCCATCATCCACTTCTTGCTGGTAGTTGCATCGAAACTGACGGTTTCCATCACGTCCTGCAGCGGTGGCACACCCTCAGGCTCCAGCTTGTCTAGTCTGAACACGTAATAGTGCTGTCCCGTCTCGATCACGTGCGAGGTCTCGCCCTCCAGCGCTTCAAACGCCCAGATGGCGACATCCGGGACTATCGAACCAGCAAGACGGAGTCGGTCGCCCTCTGCGAGCGGTCCGGCGTTGATCACGCTGATTCCGAGTCTGCCCGCCGTGGCGTCTAGGGCAGTTGGGTCTAGCTGTTCAGCGGCGTACAAGTCGAGGGAATCACCGCGGGATTCCACTTCCCGCAGGTGGTCACCCTGTAACTCTATCGGGACCAAGATGTGACTGGCGTGGTAGGTATCTCCACTCTTCGACTGTAAGCGGATGATGTGGTACCCGAACTGCGTCAGTACCGGCTCAGAAATCTGCCCCGGCCGTAGGGCAAGCGCTGCGTCGGCAAATGCCGCGACATGCTGCCCCCGACTTACCTCGCCGAGATCTCCGCCCTCCAGTCGACTCACCGAGTCAGCTGACTCACGCATCGCGACATCGGCGAAATCGGCGCCACTTCGCAGCTCAGCGAGGATGGATTCTGCTCGCTCCAGAGCGGCGGTGGAGTCAGTCGCATCCGGGCTACGAGACACCTCCACATAGCTCAGCCAGGCTCGTGCCGGTCGGATATAGTCATTCCGGTGATTGCGGAAGTACTCCTCCACATCATTCTCAGTGAGTTCCACTGCCTCATCCGGGATCACTGACTGTGGAAAGACCGTGACCAGGTCAGCGGCCACGGAGTCGTTCTGGTCGCGGAAAATTCTCCACAGTCTGGAATCCGCCACATATACGTCACTGGTAAGACGCTCGTACAGCTTGAGCCGTGGGATCTCCTCTCGGTAACGAGCCTCTATTGCGAGCAGGAAACCGAGGTCTTGTTGCGACTGCAAGTACCGCTGGTACTTGCTGATGTCAAACTGGCCATCCGTCTGAAATTCGGGTACCTGCAGCATCTCAGGTAGCGGCTGATTCCTTGCCGCCTCGCGGATCTCCTCGTCTGTGACGACTATGCCGCGCCGGTCCAATTCGTCTTGCAGCGCTACCTGCTGCACGATCATCTCGAGTACCTGGTCCTCGAGCTCCTGTTGATCGTCCATTGTGAAAACTGGCGCGCCAGCAGCGCGCTGCTGTTCCTGGGCATTGCGCACAGCACCGTAGAACGTCTGGGCGTCGATTTTCTCCCCGTTTACCCGGGCGATCGCGTCCGTGAACGTGGATCCACCGCGGCCTCCAACATCCATTCCGACGTCAAAAACCAGCCAGCCGACGAAACTGATCGCAACGGCACCCATGATCCACTTCGCGCTCGCCCGCATTGTCCGCATCATTGGCGCATTCCACCTGCTCTCTTGTGAGACTGTTCAGGAGCCGCTAAGTCTAAGTGAGACAACGGGCAAACTCAAGCTGAGGGGGCCAGATTCAGGTTGAAGTTTTGGTCGCTAGACACTAAGTTCGAGGCGGTTTCCGGTTCTTACCCTGTCCCCGTCGCGCCATGGCTTATCAGAGCGAAATAGAGAAGCTCGAACAGCGCTACGAAGAGAATCCCAAACAGTGGTTTGCGGCCCTTGCAGATGCTTACCGCAAGGAGGGCCATCTGGATCTCGCGCTGGATTATGTCCGGGGCGGTCTCGAGATGCGTCCGAGCTATGCCAGCGGCTACATAGTGTTGGGTCGCTGTCTGCTGGAAAAGACCGAGCATGATGAGGCAGCCCAGGCGTTCGAGCAGGTTCTCGCGATTGACGCAGAGAACATTATTGCCCTCAAATCGCTCAGCGAGATTGCTGAGCTGCGTGGGGACATCCTCGGGGCAAGGCACTGGCTTGATCGCCTGCTGGAAGTGGATCCGATGAACGACGAGGCGAGGGAGGCTCTGGAACGACTGAGCTCCATAGAGGTCACACCGGTGGCGGTGACTGAGACGGAGGCTGAGGAACAGATCGGGGAAGCGACCCCCGCTGAAGCAGCGGCGGACGCCGTGGAACCGGGGGCAGCATGGGCGACCGAGGCTTTGGCCGCGATGGCGTCGGAAGCCGAGGCCGTCGAAGGGGTCTCCGAAGAGCCGGTCCAGCCGATCTCGCTGGAGGGGGCTGGTTCAGATACCGAGCCTCTGGAGATCGAACAATCTGCTGGCGAGGAGCCATTTCACGCCAGCGTTGACGCCGCAAGTGATGACCTGGATGTGATCTTTTTCGAACATGTCGACCAAGGTGCTGATCTGTTTGCGCCGCCAGAGGAGTCCACTCTCGAGATCACTACTGCTGCCGAAGAGGTCGGTCTGGACGGTCGTTCTGCCGACCAGATGGGTCGGGCGGCATTTGAGGATGTGCCGCTGGGAGTGGCGGGTGAGGAAGAGCGCTTGGTGACGTTCGAACCAGAGCCTCCATCCGATATGGAACGGCAGGGCGAGGGCATCGATCAGGGCCCGGCGCTGTCCTGGCCGGGGGTGGAGGACGAGCCCATGGTGGCTCAGGAAGGGGAGCTGACAACGTTTGAGCCAGGGCCGCCCGGTAGTACAGAAGGTGTTGTAGTAGAACCGGAAGCTACGTTGGATGGAGCTCCGGGGGCGGGAGCTGAGCTGGAGACTGAACAGCTCGATGTGCAGCCGTTTGACGACGGGCTTGCTTGGGGCACCGGGGAACGTCAATCCCTGGCGATCTCTCCGGATGATATCCTGGATGCGGATGCCAAGCACGAGGACATCGCTCCACCGGTGGCGTTCCTCGGGGACGTAGGCGGCGTGGGTGCGGAGTCACAACCGGCCGGAGAAATCGTCGAGCAGCGCCCTCAGCCAGGATTGACAGAGGAGGCGCCAGCCGATGTGGTGTCCCAACAAGCGGAAGCAATGGCTGAGGCAGGGGGGGTGCGAGATCTCGTCCCGCATGAGATGCTGGAAGAGGAATCAGAATCCGATCTGGGTGGGCAGGTAGCCTCAGAGAGCGAAGCCATGGAAGTCGCGCCTCGGTCAACGCCCGTATTTGCAGATGCGGAGGGTCTGGGAGGGGCGATTTCTGCAGTAGTGTCTGAGGAGACGGTCGCTGACGCAGGGGGCTCCGACCCGGGCGGGTACACTGGTCTCGTAGCTGAGGTTGGGGAGACCGCAGCCGCTGGCGAATCGGGGGTGTCCACCGGAGCAGGTGGAGTTGATCTTCCCGTCGGCATGCCAGATGAAGTGGTGGCTGATGAGCCAGCAGCGGAGGAAGTCGGGGGCCCCGAGCCTCGGCCGGTGGTTACTGAGACGATGGCCGAGGTCTACGCACATCAAGGCCTGTATACTCAAGCCCGTGAAACATACCAGAAGCTGCTGGAGCAGCGGCCGGGGGATTCGGTGCTTGAGAAGCGGGTAGAGGAACTGACTGAGCGAGCCAGAGTCGCTGCTGCCCGGTCGCGGGCATCCCGGTACTCCACCCTCGCGACCGGCGGACCGTCTGCGGTGACGTTCCTGCGGCAAGTATTCGGGGGGGAGTCGACGGGCGACATTGATCTCAACGAGCCACCCACCCCCCCAAAAAAGGCGGAGTCATCGGCTCTGGAGTCAGCCTTCGGTAGTGAGCCGGTTGAGCCTCCTGGTGAACCCACGGTTCCAGCTTCCGATGAAGTCTCCCTCTCATCGGTATTCGGTGGACAGACGCCGGCGGTGCCGCCTCCGCCACTGCATCCGGCTGACGATTCGTCACAGCCTGAGTCAGTCCAAGGTGTCTCCTTCGATGAGTTCTATGGCGGGTCAAAGGAAGAGCCTCCTGCGGATTCCAGTGCCTCCGGTTGGGGTGAGGAAGGGGACGAACCCCCCGAAGACGATTTCAAGGACTGGCTCGAAGGTCTGAGAACCTAGGTGCGGATCTCCGTCCTCAACGGACCCAATCTCAACCTGCTTGGACTCCGAGAACCCCACATCTACGGACGTGTCCGGCTGGAAGATATCGAGCTGGCCGTGCGTGCTAGAGCAGGTGAAGCCCAAGTCGACCTCTCCTGGTATCAAACCAACTACGAGGGGGAGTTCGTGGATCTGATCCAGGGATTACCTGGATCAGCGGATGGAAGTCTCATCAATGCCGCTGCATTGACTCATGGCTCGTTGGCCGTACGTGACGCCCTACTCGCCGTGGGCATCCCTTTTGTCGAAGTTCATCTGTCGAACATCTTCGCGCGAGAAGAAGAGCGCCGCTACTCGGTCATGGCCGACCTCGCTGTTGGCGTGATCGCTGGCTTTGGTGCGGCGAGCTACCTACTGGGTCTCGACGCGCTCTTGGGCTACCTGAGAGAGCGTGACGCCTGAGCAACTGGCAAAACGGTGCAGCAGGTTGGTCGAGTCTCTCGAAATGGAGGAGCTCGACGGGCTGATCGTTACGCACCTCCCAAACGTGAGGTACTTGACTGGATTCAGCGGGTCTGCGGGAGTTGTAGCAGTTCTGAGGCGGGAGATTGTCTTTCTGACTGATTTCCGCTACCGGACTCAAGCCGAGCATGAAGTTGGCAGAACAGTCCGTGTTGAGACGGTCCCGACCAATGTGTGGTCCCGGCTCTGGGAGATCCTGGGTGGGTTACCTGGGAAGATGAAGTTGGGGTTCGAGGCTCACGCCATCACAGTGCAGCAGGCCAGGGATTTTTCTGGGAGTGGTTTGGGAATCACCCTTACACCTGTCAGAGGCTTGGTCGAGCGGCAGCGAGTGGCAAAGGACCCTGCTGAGGTAGCGGCTATTAGGGAAGCGGCTCAGTTGGCGGGAGAGGCGCTGGATGCCACTCTCACCCAGGTACGCGCCGGCCAGCGGGAATTGGACGTGGCGGCTGCTCTCGAGCGCGAACTCCGCATCCGGGGTAGTGAGTGGCACCCTTTCCCGACGATCGTAGCGTCGGGGCAGCGCAGCGCACTGCCGCACGCACGAACAGAGCGAAGAGAGATTGAAGCAGGAGACTTGTTGCTCCTTGACTTTGGGGCCCAAGTAGATGGATACTGCGCTGACATTACGCGGACCGTCGTGGTTGGCAGACGGGCGGATGAGCGTCAACGGACCTTGTACGAGCTGGTGCGCCTGGCTCAATTGTCAGCACGACGGAACGTAAGAGCGGGAATGACGGGTTGCGAGGCGGATTCAATAGCTCGCTCGCTAATCGAGGAACGTGGCTTTGCAGCTGAGTTCGGACATTCGCTGGGGCATGGTCTTGGACTCGAAGTGCACGAAGACCCACGCGTGAGCAAGACCAATGAGGCGCCGCTTCCGGCTGACTCCGTGGTCACCATTGAGCCAGGTATCTACATATCGGGCTGGGGTGGTGTGCGAATCGAAGACGACGTCTATTTGGGGGCTGAGGGAACCGAGATCCTTTCTGATGGCAGAACCGAGCTACGCGAGCTGACTTAGGAAAGCGATGGCAACGACAGCTGATTTTCGAAACGGCATGGTGCTCGAGATTGACGGGCAGCTGTTCCAGATTGTCTATTTTCAGCATGTGAAGCCTGGCAAAGGCGGTGCGTTTGTCCGAAGCAAACTCAAGAATGCGAAGACTGGTGCAGTCCTCGATCGGACTTGGAACGCTGGTGAGCGGGTGAAAGATGTGCGGCTGGAACGTCGACCCGTTCAGTACTCGTACAGCGATGGCCACTTGTTCCATTTTATGGATCTACAGACATACGATGACATTCCCATCACCGATGAGATCATTGGTGATGATCAGATGAAATACCTGAAAGAGGGTATGGAGTGTTCGGGGCTCGTTCACGATGGCGAGGTCATTTCCATCGAGTTACCATTTTTCATTGAACTGGCTGTTGTAGAAACTGAGCCTGGAGTTCGTGGCGACACCGCGTCCGGCGGGACCAAGCCTGCCAAGCTCGAGACGGGCGCAGTCGTGCAGGTACCACTGTTTGTCGAACAGGGACAGGTCATCAAAGTCGACCGGCGGGAAGACAAATACCTAGAGCGCGTATGATCAATCTATCTTTTGTAGAAAGACTACTTGATCTGCTTGGCCGATCCGACGCCGAGACCATCGAGATCAGGAAATGGACCACGACGATACGAATATCGAAGAGTCCTGGGTTGCATGCAGCAGGGCCGGTGACGTATCAGGTAGCGGCTCAGCCGGCTGCGATGGCGCCTGCGGTGGCTGCCCCTGCCCCTGCAGCCGGGCCTGACGCATCGCCGCCAGCTGCGGAAGCGGCAGGGACAGCAGTTGGAGGAGAGAGGTCCGCCAACCTGCTAGAAATCAAGTCACCAATGGTGGGTACCTTCTATGCTCAACCTGAGCCAGGCGCCGAGCCCTATGTGAGAGTTGGCAGCCGTGTGAGCCTCGGTCAGACTCTGTGCATCATCGAAGCGATGAAGATCATGAATCCACTGGATGCAGAGGTTTCGGGAGTCATCAGAGAAATCGCAGTGCAGGATGCGCAACCGGTGGAATTCGGACAGATACTGTTCAAGGTGGACCCCAATGGATAATACAGTCCAACCAATACCGTTCAGCTTCAAGCAAGCCATCACTGATATGGTCCAGCACGCCGGGTCCGATCTCCATCTGAAAGTCGGACGCCCGCCGACGATTCGTGTGGCCGGTGACCTTCAGCAGTTGGAGCAGCAGCCGTTGAAGCCGGAAGAGCTCAAGGCACTCGCCGAACAGATCATGACGTCCCGACAGGTGAAGGAGTTCGCCGAGCATAAGGAAGCCGATTTTGCGATCGGCGTTCCCGGGGTCGGTCGTTTCCGGACCAACGTGTTCCAGCAACGCGGTACCTTGGCCTTCGTCTTCCGTTCGATCCCATATGAGGTGAAATCGGTTGATGAACTTCATCTTCCCTCGGTACTCGAGAACATTGCTCTGAAGCCACGCGGTTTAGTGTTGGTCACTGGGGTGACTGGGTCAGGGAAGTCGACTGCGTTGGCTGCGATGATCCGTCACATCAACCGCAATCGCAAGTGCAACGTGATCACCATCGAGGACCCGATCGAGTTCTTGCATCGGGATGAAGTTGCCAATGTATCGCAGCGTGAAATCGGATCCGACACGCTGTCCTTTGACTCTGCACTCAGACATGTGCTCCGGCAGGATCCGGACGTGGTCCTCATCGGCGAGATCCGAGATCGTCTCACTCTCGACACAGCAATGAAGGCTGCCGACACGGGGCACCTTGTGTTCTCGACACTGCACACGACAGATGCGACGCAGACCATCAATCGTATCATTTCCTTCTTCCCACCCCACGAGCACGATGCGGTGAGAAACTTGCTGAGCACTGCACTGGAGGCTGTTGTCTCTCTGCGGCTGGTGCCGACCAAGGACGGGAAGAGCAGGGTGCCAGCGTGCGAGATCTTGATCAACACCGCCGCGGTCAGGGACAACATTCGAGATGCCGAAAAGTCACTGGACATCCCAGAGTTGATCAGGGAGGGTACTGTACAATACGGAATGCAGTCGTTCGACCAATCGCTGATGGACTGGTATCAGAAGGGAGTAATATCCTACGAGAGCGCTCTTTTCTATTCGTCCAATCCCAGCGAGTTTGCGCTGCGTGTGAGTGGTATCGAGGGAACGTCCGACCGGACGTTCTCCGAGCGGCTGGGCGCCGATGTTGAAGACGAGCTGCCCGGGCTGCAGGAAGATTTCACGCCTTAGCGCATGTTCAAGAAAATACTGATTGCAAACCGTGGGGAGATCGCCTTGCGGGTCATCCGTGCCTGCAAGGAGTTGGAGGTGGAAACGGTTGCGGTGTTCAGTGAGGCGGATCGAGAGAGCCTGCATGTGCGGTTTGCAGACGATGAGGTCTGCATCGGCCCGCCCCCCAGCCGTCTCTCCTACTTGCGGGTACCCAGCATAATCGCAGCAGCCGAGATCACTGGTGCCGATGCCATACATCCCGGTTACGGATTCCTGGCCGAAAGCGCGAGTTTCGCTGAAACCTGCGCAGCATCGAAGATCCACTTCATTGGGCCTACTGCTGAGCAGATCAGGCTCATGGGAGACAAAGCCGCGGCCAGAAGGCTCGCGCAGGAGCTGGGCATCCCAGTCATTCCTGGTTCCCCGGGTGAAGTGGATGATCTTGATGAAGCTCAACAGATCGCCGAGAGCATTGGCTTCCCAGTCATTATCAAGGCGGCTGCGGGTGGTGGTGGGAAAGGCATGCGCGTGGCTCATGACCAAGAGTCGTACTCTCAGGCTTTCCAATTGGCGCGCAACGAGGCCCTGGCAGCGTTTGGTAGCTCGGCAGTCTATGTTGAGAAGTTCTTGGCTCGTCCGCGACATGTCGAGCTTCAGATTATGGGAGACAAGTTGGGGAAGGCGATGCATCTCGGTGAACGCGACTGCTCTGTGCAGCGCCGCCATCAGAAACTGATCGAAGAGTCCCCCAGCCCAGGAATAGACCAGGAGTTGAGGGAGCAACTGGGAGCTGAAGCAGTAAGATTGGCCGGACATATTGCCTACGTAGGAGCCGGCACCGTGGAGTTCTTGGTCGAAGAGGACGGTGCTTACTACTTCATGGAGATGAATACGCGGATCCAGGTTGAACATCCGGTCACCGAGATGGTCACCAACTTTGATCTCGTGAAAGAGCAGATCAAGACCGCTGCAGGGGAACCGCTGAACCTTGCCATGCACGGCAACCAACTCCGCGGGCATGCAATCGAATGCCGTGTGAACGCGGAAGACCCTTATCGCAACTTCCAGCCGTGTCCTGGCACAGTTACGTCATATCATCCACCTGGTGGGCCCGGCGTACGAGTCGATACACACATCTATGCTGGGTATACCGTACCACCCTACTACGACTCTCTCCTCGCCAAGGTCATCGTTCACGGGAGGACTCGGGACGAGGCCTTGTCACGGATGGTTCACGCGCTCGATTCGTTTATCGTCGAAGGTGTGACGACAACCATCCCGTTTCTGCAGCGTGTCATTCGGCACCCGGATTTCGTGTCAGGGAACGTTGACACCAAACTTCTGGAACGAGCACCGGACCTTCTGAAGCCAGCCGCATGAGGTTGTTGGTCTACTTCACACCGCTCGGTGTCAAGAACCACGAGATTGCCGGGAAACCGGTGTTGGTGTTGGACGTTCTCAGGGCGACGTCGTCGATAGTCGCAGCTTTGGCAAACGGCGCACGCTCAGTTGTGCCGACGGAATCACCAGATGAGGCCCTGAAGGTGGCGGAGAGCCTCGAGCGCGGCAGTATCCTGCTTGCGGGAGAGCGCGGTGCGAGGAGGATCGAGGGTTTTGATCTGGGTAACTCACCGCTCGAGATGACTCCTGCAGTGGTTCAGGCCAAGACGATTGTCATGGCCACGACGAATGGGACGCCTGCGCTCCGCGCTGCCGAATTTGGCAGCCCTGTCCTGGTCGGGGCCATAACGAACTTCTCTGCGGCTGTGGAGCGTGCCCGCGAGGAGCTGCATCGCTGCGGCGAGTTCATCATACTGTGCGCTGGCCGTGAACGCATGTTTGCGTTGGAGGATGCCTACACAGCAGGACGGTTCACGTGCGAGCTTTTCCCCCCCCGTCAGCGGCGCGCCGCCGAACTCAGTGACGCGGCCATCGCGTGCATCGAGCTGGTGCGACGCTACGGCGATAGGTGGAAACGAGCGATCGGAGCCAGTGCGGCGGCAAGGAACCTGCGGCGGCTCGGTTTCCGGGACGACCTCGAAGCGGCAACGGAGGTCGATCGGTATGACATTGTCCCGGTATATTCAGAACGCCTGGTAACTGCACGGAACTCGATCTAGGAGGAGTATGACGCCACGCCGCAGGCAGGAGCTGCTTGCGATCGTTTCCCTTCTGGCGGGTGTCTTCGTTGGACTGACCCTTCTCCCCTGGGATGTGACGGGGCCAGGTGGCCGTTTCGTAGGGAGCGTACTCTGGAAGTACTTTGGTGCAGGGGCGGCGGTGATTCCTGCTTTGGGAATCCTCACTGGGATGGTGGGATTGGGCCGACTAGGCGAGCCGGGCCTGCGTCGCGCGACCGTGCTGTTGGCCGGCCTCGCAATTGTAATTCCCTATGCCGTTGCGCTGATCTCTGGCATACGGGCGACTGCCGACCTCCCCCCTGACTACCAGAATTGGACGCTTGCTCAGCGCGCCGTCGGTGTGATACCGGCACTCTTGGTTGTCATGATCAGATCGGTAGTTGGCTCAGCGGGAGCGGTGATTGTCGGCCTGGCGATGGTTTCGGGGCTCACTGTCTATTTCCTGGATTGGCATCCGTTCGAGCGGCTAGTCGGAGGGAAAAAGGACCGTGATAGACAGTGGGGGAAGATGGCTAGCAGTGAGGACTCCGCGGTTTCTGTTGCTCCTTCGACTGACCCTGCCTCCGCTGGATCTGCTGCCAATGCTCCGGCTGCGGGCCGCAGATCGCAGGGCAAGGGGCTGCTTGGCAGACTCAGAAGATCTCCCGCAGAACGCGAGGAGTACCTGCCACCCATAGCTCTCCTCCGCGATCGGTCGAGTGAGTCCATGTCAAGGGATGACAACGCCTTGGACCGGCTAGGCGATGTTCTGGTGCACACGCTGGGCACCTTTCGCGTCGAAGGAAGGATCGTAGGTAGGACTACCGGCCCGGTGGTGACTCAGTACGAGGTAGCTCCGGCTCCCGGCGTCAAGGTTGGTCGCATTGCGTCGCTGGCCGATGACCTCGCCCTCGCTATGCGCGCCAAGTCAATTCGAATCGTCGCTCCCATCCCTGGGAAGGCTGCGGTCGGCGTCGAGGTACCCAATCCAACCCCCCAGATGGTGCCGCTACGAGATCTGCTAGACTCGCCAGCATGGTGCAAGGCGTCAGCAGTGATTCCCATCCCTTTGGGCAAGAACCTGGAGGGAGAGCCGATCATAGCCGATCTCGAGAAGATGCCGCACCTGTTGATAGCGGGGGCGACCGGGTCAGGCAAATCGGTGTGCATCAATTCGATCATTACCGGTTTGGTCTATCGCTACACGCCGCAGGAGTTGCGGATGCTCATGATTGACCCGAAGATGGTCGAGCTTTCGATGTACGGCGCGCTACCGCACCTAAGGCACCCGGTAGTGACCGACAACAAACAGGCCGCACAAGTTCTCAAGTGGGCCATTCATGAGATGGAACGACGTTACGAGCTGTTCCACGCCAATGGTGCGCGGAACATGCACGATTTCAACAAGAAGGTCCGCGAAGGCAGGGAGCTGGTGGAGCCTGGAGAGCGGCGAGTAGCGGGGGAAGCAGGGTTGAGCATAGACGCAGCTGCTTCGGGGGTGGGGAGTGGGGCTACGGAGTCAGCTGTCCCCAGCCTGTCCCTGATCTACGACTCTGGCCCACTTCCCTATGTCGTCCTCTTCGTAGACGAGCTAGCCGATCTCATGATGACGGTGCAAGGAGAAGTGGAAAAGCCGCTGGCGATACTGGCACAGAAAGCGCGAGCCACTGGTATCCACCTCATTCTTGCCACGCAGCGCCCCAGTGTGAATGTGATCACTGGTCTTATCAAAGCCAACTTCCCCAGCAGGGTCGCGTTTCGTGTGGCCTCCAAGGTTGACAGCAGAACGATCCTGGATCAGAACGGTGCAGAAACGCTGCTTGGAAACGGCGACATGCTGTTCCTACCCCCAGGCAGGAGCGAGCCGATACGTGTCCAGGGAGCATTCATCGATACGGATGAGACAGAAGCTCTAATGGATTGGTTCCGCAGGCAGCGGGAGGCTCGGGATGCGGAGCTGGAGCAGGAAGGCCTGCCCGGTGCAGAAGCGGAGGAAGACATCCTCGCCGTAGTTGCTGCCCTCGAGGTCGAGGAAGCTGCTGCTGAGCGCAGGGGAGGTGAGACCGCAGGTGAACGTGATCCGTTGTTCCGTGAGGCAGCGGAAACCTGTATCACACACCAGCTTGGCTCGACATCGTTGCTGCAGCGTCGGCTGCGGATCGGATATGGCCGAGCCGCCCGCATAATAGACCAACTCTATGAAGCAGGGATCCTCGGGCCGCCCGATGGGTCGAAAGCCAGGGAAGTGCTGATCGGGATGGAAGATCTGGACAGCTTCGGTAGGTAGTGGTGGGGGAGGGGGAGGGCTCCCGACGGGGTTTGCAGATTTCTGATCCAGCGAGCGCTACGATGCCTAGCCACGCCGGACCACTTTTGTATATCGTCCTGCATGGCCCTCAGATCAGATCCGTCGACATGGTCAGACCCGCGGCATCGGCGTGGATTGGAGGGAGAAGAGGTGGCTAAGGCTTATCTCCGGTCCCAAGGCTGGATGGTGGTCGCCCATCGCTTTCGGCTTGGCCGTCTCGAGATCGATGTCATCGCTCGCAGGGGGTCGCTAGTGGTCTTCGTCGAGGTCAAGACCCGACGCGGCACTGCCTTCGGGAGCCCGCTGGAAGCCATAACTTGGACCAAGAAACGGGAGATAACGCGGGTGGCACAAGCATGGGTGGAGCGACATGGGCGACCAGATGACGCTTACCGGTTCGATGTGATCGGTGTGACGACACCGTGGAGTGGCGAGGCGGAAATCGAGCACGTAGAGAACGCCTTTACGCCTGGGTGGCGATAGGACCATATTCGGTTTATATTCGGTAATAGTTGGTAGCTGGAAAGATCACTATCGTGAGGAATCATGACTGCCAAACAACCTGAAGGCCAAATCGCCCCCGGACTCACCGAGGACCGCCGTAAGGCTCTGAACCTTGCCATCTCACAGATCGAGAAGACGGTCGGCAAAGGCTCGATCATGCGTATGGGGCAGGAGAGTGCACGGGTCAAGGTTGACGCGATTCCCACGGGTGCCATGAATCTCGACGCGGCTATCGGTGTGGGAGGGGTACCGCGCGGTCGGATAACCGAGATCTACGGACCCGAGTCGTCGGGCAAGACGACGCTCGCCCTGCATGTCGCGGCCAATGCCCAACGCTTGGGTGGCGTTGCGGCGTTCATCGATGCTGAGCACGCGCTCGATGTTGAGTATGCCAAGAGATTGGGTGTCGATCTTGACGACCTGCTGGTGTCTCAGCCCGACACCGGGGAAGAGGCCCTGGAGATTGCCGAGATATTGGTGCGTTCTGGAGCCGTCGATGTCATCGTTGTGGACTCGGTAGCGGCTCTCGTTCCCAAAGCGGAGATTGAAGGAGACATGGGCGACGCCCACGTTGGCCTCCAAGCGAGGCTGATGTCGCAGGCTCTGAGGAAGCTCGCCGGTAGCATCAATCGGTCACGCACATCGGTAGTCTTCATCAACCAGCTACGAGAGAAGATCGGTGTGATGTTTGGAAACCCCGAGACCACAACCGGAGGGCGCGCACTCAAGTTCTACTCGTCGGTGCGTTTGGATGTCCGCCGCATCGGTCCTGTGAAGGAGCGAGACGAGATCACTGGCAGCAAGGTGAGGGTCAAAGTGGTCAAGAACAAGGTGGCTCCACCTTTTCGGCAGGCCGAATTCGACATCATGTTCACAGAGGGCATCAGCCACAGCTCGCTGCTAGTCGACATCGGTGTCGAAGCAGGGATCATAGAGAAGAGCGGTGCGTGGTACTCGTACGGGAAGGAACGAATTGGGCAGGGTCGGGAGAACGCCAAGCTGTTTTTGAAGGACCACACAGCAATGGCGGACGAGATCGAGGGCAAGGTGAAGAATTTCCTGGGAATTACGGTTGACGGGGAAGTTCACAACGAAACAGGCGAGCGAGCGGAATCCGAAGTCGAGTCCTAGGAGTTACGGTGCAAGACGGTGTGGGTGGCTCCCAGGCTGGCACTTCGAGTCAGCTGTGTACTAGAAAGCCGGCGGCCCCACATCGCTCTACCTTGCGTACAGTACTTGTTTGCCTAACTGAGGGACCCCGCAAGCGCCTGGGTTGAGCCTCAACCTGCGTCGTGCTGATGCCCGCGTTCTACATTACCGATCTCCGTCCTGATAGGCGGATCCCTGGCAACCTGATCATCGAGCTCAATGGGGCGAGGTTTGCGACCTTACCTGCCGAGGTCGTGACTCCCTTGGGTATTGAGGTCGATCTGGAACTGGGCCCGGATCAATATGAGCGGCTCTCGCGGGTTGCCGAAGTGGAGTCTGCATACCGCGTAGCAATCCGTCTGCTAGCTGCCCGGCCGCGGGGCGTCAACGAGTTGCTGCGCAAACTCAGGGATCGCGGCCACAACCCGGCGGCCGCCGCCGAGGCTGTAGGGCGCCTCGAGTCCAAGGGGATCCTCGACGATTCGACTTTCGCCTGTCACTTCGCTCGGGTGAGGCTCTCGCGGGCACACGGCCCCTCGCGGATACTCACCGATCTCCTGGCCAAGGGCGTCGACCGACGACTTGCGGAACGCGCCATTGACACCGTGATCGATCAGGAGGCGATTGACATCCAAGTGGTAGCAAGGGTCCTGGCTGAGAAGAGAGTGGCGCAGCTGGGAGGTTTGCCCCCGCAAAAAGTGAAACAGAGGGTACTCGGATATCTGGCAAGACGAGGGTATCAGGGGTATGAGGTCAGGGAGATGGTGGATGAGGTAGTTCGAGGAGCGGGAAGGAGGGAGTAGAGGGCAGGGAGTAGCAGCAGAATAGGGGGCAGGTTCGTCGTTTGCTGAGATCTCAGCACTCCTGGTCGGTCGAGGGGGTTTCGATACTCTGGACTTTGAGCTCGACCGCTGCAGGCCGGCGTAAGTCTGAAGATCCCGGTGGGTCTCCCAATCAAGTAGATGTTGCGACGTGGGTGTTGGCAGTCCTCGTTCCCAGCCTTGGGTTCTCCAGGTAGCCAGGGTTACCTTACAAGGTTATGAACGCATCTGATATCCGCAATTCATTCGTCGACTTCTTCAAGTCGCACGGCCATACCCACGTCCAGTCAGCCTCGCTCGTGCCGGCGGACGATCCGACGTTGTTGTTCACTAACGCGGGAATGGTACAGTTCAAGAAGGCGTTCCAGGGGCTGGAAAAACGCGATTACCGTCGCGCCGTTACTTACCAGAAATGTGTGCGTGCAGGCGGTAAGCACAACGATCTCGAGGAGGTGGGACACACTGCGCGGCATCACACCTTCTTCGAGATGCTTGGGAATTTCTCTTTTGGCGACTACTTCAAGCGTGAAGCCATCGAGTTCGGTTGGGAGTGGGTCACGAGTGAAGAGTACCTCGGCATCGATCCAGACCGGTTGTATGTGTCCGTGCATCACACTGATAACGAAGCGCGCCAGCTGTGGCGTGAGGTGACCGGTATCAGTGACTCGCGGATTTACGGGCTGGGGGACAAGGACAACTTCTGGCAGATGGGGGATACCGGACCTTGTGGGCCATGCTCGGAGATCTATGTCGACATCCGACACAGGCGAGGTCGGGATCTTCCGGGCCCTGCTACTGCGACCTCACCGGTGACTGAAGCACGTCAGAGCAGCGCAGGCTCCGGAGATCTTTCTTTGGATCACTTCGTCGAGCTGGCCGAGTCTGGTCACCTCATGGAGATCTGGAACCTGGTCTTCATGCAGTTCGACCAGGCCCCTGACGGTTCTCGCTCCCCGCTCCCCGCTCCCTCGGTGGATACGGGGGCTGGCCTCGAGAGAATCGCAGCGGTGATGCAAGGTGTCCCGTCGAACTTCGATACCGATCTGTTCATGGAGATCATCAAACGTGGCGAGCACGTGGTTGGCATTCCGTATGATCGGGGGCCAAAGGGTGTGGGCTACCGGGTGCTCGCTGACCATGCTCGGGCGGTGGCGTTCCTGCTCGCGGACGGGGTCTATCCGGCCAACGACGGTCGTGGCTACGTGCTGCGCCGCATCCTGCGGCGCGCCGTAAGACATGCTTATGTGTTGGGAAGGACGGAGCCTACTCTCGTCCATATGGCAGGGGCCGTGGTTGAGAAGATGGGAGACGTGTTTCCCGAGCTTCGGGAGCACGCTTCGCTCATCAAAGAAGTGACGCAGGCCGAAGAGGAGCGTTTCCTGGCGACGATCGGCGATGGCCTTGGGCGGTTGGACGTATTGATGATCCGTCCCGCGGGGACGATCTCAGGTGAGGAGGCGTTCAAGCTGTACGATACCTATGGCTTTCCCATCGATCTAACGGAACTCATCGCTCGGGAGCGGGGTTGGTCGGTAGACCGGACGGGTTTCGATGAGGCGCTCGATCGTCAGAGAAGGCGGTCCCGTGAGTTCCGGGCCGTGGACTTCGGTCTCCAAGGTGAGAGCGCTGCTGTGCACGCTACGGGGAGGCGGGCTGGTAAGTTCGTGCGCGTAATGCCCCGAGTGCGGCAGAGGTTTGTGGGTTACCGAACAACACGTGCCGACACTGAGATCATCGCTTTTCGCAAGACGAAGGACCGTCTCGCTCTCGTATTGCGAGAGAATCCGTTCTACGTCGAGTCCGGTGGTCAGGTGAGCGATACAGGAGTTGTGAGAGGGCGCGGTTGGGAGTTGCCGGTGGAAGATGTCCGCAAGGAGGACGGCAAGAGTGTGGTCGCGGGTCCATACGTAGGACCATTCGAGCACACAGATGTCCTGGCGGTGGTCGATGAGCCGCGCCGGTGGGATATCGAGCGCAACCACTCGGCGACCCATCTGGTACACGCAGCACTGCGCAACATTCTCGGTACGCACGTACGTCAGGCTGGTTCCGTCGTGGCCCCTGATCGGTTGCGGTTTGACTTCTCGCACCACGCTCCGGTGACAGACGAGGAACTTGCAGCGGTGGAAGCCGAGGTGAACAGAGACATCTGGGTGAATGCACCTGTCGAGACCCGGAAAATGGCGTACGCTGAGGCTCTGGCGGCCGGTGCCATGGCTCTGTTCGGCGAGAAATACGGCGATGAAGTCAGGGTCGTGGATATGCCGGGTATCTCCCTGGAGTTGTGTGGTGGCACTCACGTGCGCACTACCGGACAGATCGGTCTATTCCATTTCACTCACGAGACTGGTGTGGCTGCCGGCGTCCGCCGCATCGAGGCGGTCACTGGCCCTGGTGCATATGCCTTCGTCAAGACGCTCAGTCAGCGGGTGGCATCGGCCGCGGAGACTCTGCGCACCAGCCCCGATCACGTTACGCGCAAGATCGAAGCTCTGATGGAAGAGAAGCGACGGCTGGAGAAGCAGTTGGAGGAGTTGCTGAGGGCCGGGAGCAGCGAACCGGGAGCAGGGGCCGAGCTGCACCAGATTGGTGAAGTCAGGCTGGTAATCGACGAGTCGCCAGTGTCGGATCGGGGTCAGATAGGGCTGATCGTGGACAATTTCCGGGACAACAACCGACACGCGGTCATGGTCCTGCTCGTCAGTGGCGATCGACCGGGGTTGCATGTGGCTGTAACAGATGATCTTGTCTCAAGGGGACTGAAAGCGGGAGACTACGCGCATCGACTTGCGGCAATCAGCGGAGGCAAAGGCGGAGGCCGACCGCATTTTGCATCTGGTGGTGTGGGTGATCGGACCAGACTATCTGAAACGCGCGAAAGAGCCCCGGCGATTCTCGCCGAGTGGCTTGGGGCGGAGCAAAGCTGACTGATCTCGAGACCTGGCTGAGCCCGAGGCTCGGACAAGTACCTGAGTCGCTGTGTGCCCGGATCCTCGAGGCAGTGGTGGGAGCTGGGAAGCACGCGACGGATGACGCCAATGGAGTGACGATTCCGGCTGCACTCAGATCCTTGGCGGACATGCTGCTGGAAGAAGCGAGGGTGGGACCACCCACGCACGATACTGCCATCACTCTGCTGGCAGCAGATGCACTGGTCACCTACGCGTGTGAGGCTGCCGCGGAACTAGGGCCAGAAACGCTGGCCGGATTATGAGGTGTTGCAGGCTGATGTGGCGAATAGATCTGAAGGGTGCTCGTCGAGTGAGGCCGCCGTGCTGATGGTGCGCCGCGGTGGTGTGGGATGTTGGCGAAGGGTCGCTGTTCTTGATTGACATCCATTCCCACCTTCTCCCCAACGTCGACGACGGCTCCCAATCCGTCGAGCAGTCGGTCGCTGTGCTGGCACAGTTTGCCGAGCAGGGGATCACGGACGTGATGCTGACGCCTCACGTTCGAGCGAGCGAGTTGGCTATTGACCCGGAAGACGAGTTGGAGCGGCGCGACGTAGCTTTCGAGCTACTTAGGCGTGAGGTTCCCGCAAGGCCACGTCTGCACCTCGGGTTCGAAATAATGTTGGACCAGCCTATCAGCCAAGAGACGCTATCCAATCGTAGGTTCGCCTTGGCGGGATCCCGCTATTTTCTCGTAGAATTCTACATGTCAGTGGCAGCTGCATCGGTCGAAGCTGCACTCAAGCAGATCGTCGAGGCGGGTGTCGTACCTCTAGTTGCCCATCCTGAGCGATACGGCATGTGCAGCGCCGCTGCGGTGACGAGGTGGCGCGAACTGGGAGCGAAGGTCCAAGTCGACGCCACCACTCTCACTCGTTCGTCTCTGCGGGCCGGAAAGGCCAAACAAATCGTCAGGTCCGGCGCTGCGGACGTGTTGGCAGCCGACAATCATGGCGATCAGCGCTGCCTGAGTGCGGCTTTCGAGTTTTTATCACAGGAAGGCTCGCCCGAGGCGGCTCAAATGCTAATGGTGGAGAACCCCCGGTCTGTCTTGGAGGACCGACCCATGGAGACCGTGCCTCCCATTGCGATCCGAGAGGGCGTCTGGAGCAGATTCAAGAACATCATCAGGATCTGACGGAGAACTGTTGTGTCACTGATTGATCTTTCTGGTAAGGTCGCGCTGGTCACCGGAGGGTCCCGTGGTATTGGGGCGGCCACAGCAGTCGTCCTCGCGAGGGCCGGGGCTGAAGTTGCAATCACCTATCGGACACGTGTGGGAGCTGCAGAGCAGGTGCTCGATCGTATTCGAGGGTGTACACACCACCCAGTGCCGGCGCCCGATGGCATTGCGCACGCCCGCTCTCCGATCGCGATCCGCGCGGATGTTTCGTTGCGCGAGGAGTGCGAGCAGATGGTGCGGCGTGTCGTTGAGGCCTTTGGGAAACTCGACATCTTCGTTGCCAATGCAGGCATTTGGCCACCTGAGCAGGTCGGCGTAGCAGAGATGTCAGACGAACAGTGGAAGACCACAGTAGCTGTCAATCTGGATTCGGTGTTTTTTGGCTGTCGGGCTGCGTTGCAGGCGATGCTGAGAGAGCGGGGAGCAGTCGGTAACCCTGCGATCATGCAACCAAGTGCTGGCGGCAGCATCGTGATCGTATCGAGCACAGCTTCCCAGCGGGGCGAGGCCTTCCACGCTGATTACGCCGCCAGCAAAGGCGCGGTAAATGCCTTTGTCAAGTCGCTTGGGGTCGAAGCAGCTCCCTACGGTATCAACGTCAACGCCGTGGCTCCGGGGTGGGTGGATACCGAGATGTGTGACATCCCGTTTGAGAGGGAGCAGGGAGTTGGGAAGCGGGAGATTGAGGCAGGCATACCCCTCGGCCGGGTGGCGAGTCCCGAGGACATTGCCGGACCAATCGTGTTTCTCTGTTCTCACTTGGCCAGGCACATCGCTGGTGAGGTCCTGAATGTGAATGGGGGGGCGGTGCTTTGCGGGTGAGCAACGAGGGCAACGGTAGGTGGCGGGTCTCTCCGCGAGAGAGGTGTCTTCGTCGGCAGACTTGGTGCGCTTCGTTGCTCGCTCTTCGTTGTGTGTGGTGACAGAGTGGCGTTTCCGTCGCATCTCCCAATTCCCGAAGAGGTACTCCGCATAGCTGGGAAGCTGGAAGGTGCCGGGTTCGAGACCTGGTGCGTCGGCGGTGCCGTGCGTGACAATCTCTTGGGCTACGAGAGCAACGACTTCGACTTGGCAACTGCGGCCACCCCGAACGAGATCCGCAAGTTGTTCCGACGCACAATCCCCGTCGGTATCGAGCACGGTACGGTGGCGGTGCTGGACAGGAACAGCTGCTCCCACGAAGTGACGACGTTTCGTCGTGACGTGCAAACGGATGGGCGCCACGCAGTGGTGGAGTTCGGTGTGTCCCTCGAGGATGACTTGGCCCGGCGCGATTTCACTATCAACGCGATCGCCCACCATCCGCTACGGTACGATTGGCGGGATCCGTTTGACGGAGCAGCCGACCTCTCAGCCCACACAATCCGTGCAGTCGGTGACCCGAGGCAGCGGTTCCGAGAAGACTATCTCCGAATAGTGCGAGCAATCCGCTTTGCCGCCCGCTTCGGCTTCACGATCGAGGATGACACGTGGAGTGCTGCTAAGGCCAATGCTGTGGGCCTGCAACATCTGTCGGCAGAGCGCGTTAGGGAGGAGTGGTTCCGGGGGATTCAGGGTGCCCAGAAAGTGAGTAAGTTCGTTGAGATGTGGAGTCGTGTGGGGGCCCTCAGGACATGGCTTGAGGAGTTGGTACGAGAAGAGACGACGGGATCTGACCAGCTGACGGTCGTGGATCGATTCAGAGAGCCTGATCCGGTGCTCGTCACCGCATACCTTTCGTCCGACGCCGCGACTACACTCACTCGGCTTAGGTGTTCGAATGCAGAGATCGCTAGAGGGGCGGTGATCTCTGAGTTCAAGGGGACCATGCCGGATCCAAGCTCTGCGGCGGCGGTGCGGCGCTGGATGTCAAAAGCCGGGTCGGCAGTGGATGACTTGTTGAGCATTGCGATCGCTGAGGGACGTGGCGAGGCTCTCTGCGCTGCAGTCGCTGACGTCCGGGTCTCCGGCGCGCCGCTGGGTATCAGTGATCTGGCCGTGAGAGGAGATGACCTGGTGGAGATAGGTATTCCCAAAGGACCGGAAATGGGCAACGTCCTTCGTGCGTTGCTGGAAGCAGTGATTGAGAGACCGACCCTCAACACCAAACCCGTACTGTTGGATCTTGCTCAGGGATTGCGGACGCCTGGGTTCACTCCGGGATCTCAGCGCCGTGGGGATGGACTGGGCGAAGGAGCATGACCGCCCTGACCTACGCGGTGATTGCCGCCCTAGGCAACGTCGCTGGCGGCATCGCAGTGGCAAGGGGGGCTAAGCTCGGTCTCAGACTCATCTCCGGGTGCGTGGCTTTTGGGGCCGGTTTCATGCTGTCAGTGGCTCTGGCTGAGGTGTTGCCAGAGGCGTTCGAAATGGGTGGGAGGTCGGCGGCGTTGTACGTGTTGCTGGGATACCTCCTGGTTCACCTATCTCAACATACGGCTACGGAGCATTTCCATTTTGGGGAGGAGACGCACAGCGTTACCCACCAGGCAGGTGTCACGGCTCTGATCGGGCTTCTGCTCCACACCTTTTTCGACGGGGTGGCTATAGCCAGCGGATTCGCAGTGAGCCAGCGGCTCGGCATCCTGGTGTTCCTGGCGATATTGCTTCACAAACTGCCCGAAGGCGTCACGATCTCGAGCATCCAGATTGCTGGCGGGACCGAGCCAAATCGGGCTGTGGGCAGTGCGGCGCTGCTTGGAGCGGCAACTGTGGCGGGAGTCTTGGTGACCGACAGTGTGGCTTTCTTGACTGCTCATGGCCTGGCCCTATCGGCGGGTGTCACTATCTACGTCGCGGCATCGAACCTCGTTCCCGAGTTCCAGGGAAAGAAAGGCTGGGGTTTACCAATGGCGTTCTTCTTGGGGGCCGGGGGTTTTTTTGCGACCAAGGAGCTACTCGGCAGCCTAGGAGTATGACGGAGGCCGGGTTGCCTGATCCCTCTCTGTTCGCTGACGCGCATCCCCCCAACGAACCCCTCGCCTCCCGAATGCGACCGAGGCGCTTGGAGGATTTCCTTGGGCAACGGCACATCCTGGGGGCAGGAAAACCCCTCCGGCAAGTAATCGAACGCGGCGACGTCACGTCCCTTGTCTTTTGGGGCCCTCCCGGCTCCGGCAAGACAACCCTCGCTCGCTTGATCGCCAACTACACGGACCGCCATTTCGAATCGTTCAGTGCCGTGACCTCGGGTGTTCCACAAGTGCGTGAGATAATCAAGCAAGCGCAAGTGCGGCAGGAGTATGAGGGTAGGGGAACGATCCTGTTTTGTGACGAGATTCATCGGTTCAACAAGGCGCAGCAGGATGCTTTCCTACCTTGGGTCGAACGGGGTGTGATCACACTTATCGGGGCGACGACTGAGAATCCGAGTTTTGAACTGAACAGCGCGCTGTTGTCCCGCCTGAGAGTCTTCGTCTTGGAACCGCTCGGCGCCGAGCACATCCGAGAGATCCTCGAGCGAGGATTGAGAGAGCAGGGAGCGCTAAGTGGCGGCCGGTTAAAGCAGGGGCAGACGCACGGATTGCTGGATGGCCAGTCGGAGGGTTGCAGTGTCCTACGTTTGTCAGATGACGCCATGGACATGTTGGTCAAGCATGCTGACGGCGATGCCAGAAAAGCACTGAATTCGCTGGAGGCGGTAACCGATGACTTCCGATCCCGCTCGTTGCCTGCTGAGTGCCAGATCACTGGAGAAGACGTAGAGTCTGTTCTCGCCCGCCGCATCCCCGTCTACGACAAATCCGGCGAGTACCACTACGATCTGATGTCAGCGCTCCACAAAGCTGTCAGAGGTTCAGATGTCGAGGGAGCCCTCTATTGGCTCGCCAGGATGATCACTGCAGGTGAGGACCCACTCTACATAGCCCGGCGGGCAGTACGGATGGCGAGCGAGGATATTGGGCTGGCCGATCCCCGTGCGCTGCTGGTGGCGCTGGCGGCAAAGGAGTCGTATCACTTTCTGGGTTCGCCAGAGGGTGAGTTGGCTCTGGCGGAGGCCGTGGTATACCTGGCGACAGCACCGAAGTCGAATCGTGTCTACGAGGCATGGGATAGGGCCATGGCTGCGGCCAGGGAGTACCCCAGCGAGCAGGTTCCTCTGCACGTTCGTAATGCTCCCACTAGGCTCATGAAGGAGCTGGGGTACGGCAAGGGGTATCGGTACGATCATGCTGAGGAGGGAGCCAAAGCGGTGGGACAGCAGTATTTGCCAGATGTGTTAGCGGGGGCGAGATGGTACGAGCCGACCGAGCGGGGGTTTGAGAAGAAAGTGCGTGAGCGGCTGCGTTGGTGGGAGGGAATGAAGGCCAATATGGGGGGTGGGGAGCCGGGCACAGATACGTCGCGAGATGGGTAGCCCGGCTTACTTCCAGGAGCGTGCATGTCAGCCGATTGGTACGGTGAAACGGTGCTTGGTGGGCCAGCGACTGACAGCAATTCATCCCGGTAAGCTCGAGCTTCGGACGACTGCGCAACTCGTACAGAGTGGATATCAGTAAGCGGGCACAAAATGCTGATCATCAATGCAGACGATTTTGGACTCGATGGGGCTCACAATCAAGCGATTGTCCAGTGTTTCCATGAAGGACTGTGCTCGAGCGCGACCCTGATGCCCAACATGCCTGGGTTTGAAGAGGCCTGTCAGTTGGTACACGAAGCTGAGTTGACGGATCACGTCGGGATGCACCTGGTTCTGACCTACGGTCAACCGCTCACTGACAGAATGGGAAGGCTCTCTAGGTTCTGCGATGACGAGCGGCGTTTTCGGTTGTCTGAGACTAGACCCGTCTTCTCACTCAGTCGGGTGGAGCAGGAGGCTCTCGCAACGGAGATACGAGCGCAGATCAGTCGTTGCCGGGGCTATGGAGTGCCCATCACTCACATAGATTCTCATGAGCATGTCCACACCGAATGGGCCGTTGCCAGTGTCTTGATCCCCGTCGCGCGGGCAGAAGGCATTCCGTACATCAGACTCATCCGCAATTGCGGGGCTGGCATAAGTCTCTTGCGGAGGGTCTATAAGTACCTGCTGAATGCCAAATTGAATCGTTCAGCTCTGGCTAGGACGGAGTACTTCGGCACTGTGGAAGACTACCTCTATCTACAGCAGCTCCTCGAACCAAACACAGCTGTATCGTTCGAAGTGATGATTCACCCTGTATTCGATGACAATCGGATGCTGATCGATGGGTCATTCGATGTGTCCAGAGGCATCGGACTGAGAGAAGAAATTGAGAAGATCGACGGCTTTGAAGACGCCGTGTCGTTCAACGGAACCAGATACGGTTCGCGATGAAGTCGTGAAGTCCAGGATGTGAAGTAGTAGTCTTCCCTAGCAGGCACTTAGTCTGGCACGAGCGGCTTCTTGACTCCCGGGGGCAGCAATGCAGATCGACCCGTGATCTGATTCACGTCTCATGTCGGTCGGTTCTCAACAGCACTTCCGCGATCGTGACAGATCTGACGAGATAGAACACAGCATACAAAACAATCAAGTGAGGCAAGTATCGGAAATTTCTGTTTTCACAAACGGTGTAGAGAGCGGTCACGAACGGCACGAGAACAACGGTGAGGATGAAGAACACTGGGCTCAAGTCACCAAATACGACAAAGGGCACTAGGGCTAACGCGAGCAGCATACAAGTAATGAACACAAACGTCATGATCATAGCTTTGTCTACTCTCTGTCGAGACATGGTGCTCAATATGCTCGTGGCGTGCCACTTCTCCTTTCTAACGAAGTCTCTGAAGGTTTTTGCATTACCTAAGTGTATCACTCGGACTGCTGGATCCTCCATGATACAATAGCCCAGTTCCCTTATTCTCGAACATATCTCAGTATCTTCATCAGTGATTAACTTCTCATCGAAACCGGAAACATCATTGAACGTCTCATGCCTCATGACCAAGTTGGCAGACGCAATGTAGTGCACTCTTCTCTTGTATCTCCTTAATGACCACCATGCTTTCTCGATCCAGGTACCGGATGCAGGAACATCGCAAATCGATCCTGTGACTGCTACCTGCTTGTCGCTCAGAACTGTATCTACTGCCTTTCTCCATCCTTCACAAACTAGACAATCCGAATCTATGAAAGCCAGAACATCACCGCTAGCGATGGCGGCACCACGATTCCTCAAGGCTGCAATGGTGACTTGCGGGAATATCAACAATTTCACTTTGGAATACTGCTCGACGATTCTCAAAGTGTCGTCAGTTGATCCATTGTCGACTACCAGTATTTCATCGCCGGGATCCATCTCCTCCAGTATGGAATCCAGGCATCTTGCGATATGCTGCTCGCCGTCGAGCACTGGGACAATGAAACTGATTGTGTGCCCGTTACGTTCATCGCTCATACGATAGGTCTTTCCTCAGCCCGCAGGGTTGGAGCCAGCCCGAACATGGGGACTTCCACCGGAGGGCGCGTGGTTTTGGACCCGCCTCGCCAAGGTTCCCAGCCACGCTCCAGTCCCATAGCCGGCAGCGGCTCCCAGCCATTCAGTCACCGGCGTAGCGAGCAGCCCGACTGCCTGGGGAACCCATGTCAGTCCGAGAACAGCGATCGCGAGCGTGCCAACCGATCCCAAACTCGGTCGTGTCCAAAACCCGAGCGGTAGCAGCAATACCGCTACCCAGGCAGCATTTAGCAATGTCGTCAGCCCAGCTGAGAATCCGCTACTTCCGATCAGTAGCGTCCAGGCCATTCCCGCTGTGAACCCGAGGCCGCAATGACGGTCCGCGTTCACAGTGACGCAATGCTGCTTGCCGTCTCGCCAGATGTCTATTGTCGTTGTGTCACCGAGATCCTGTGCCATGCCGTCCGGGATGGTGATTGCTGGTTGGTGTAACCGCCAGGAGATCGAGCGCGTGCGATAGCGGAATACCAGGTCACGCCGGTCCGGTCCGACAAGCAGAATCTCGCGCTCATGGTTATCGGAGATACTGAATAGCGGTGCTAGTGCAAACACAGGCGGACCAGTGACAGCACGGATTCGGATTGGGTCTCCGTCGAACCACATCGCCGTGAAGGAGTCCGTCTGTTCGACTGACTGGGGGGGGAGCGCAAGCAATCCTATCCTGGCGTCGAGTACCTTCCCGCGATACCGCGCCATATGGTCGAAGTCTGGCGTCCATTGTGCAAAATACCTGGATTGTGGGAAGGACGGCTGTACGAGCCCACCTGTAACGGTAACCGATCCCACAACCACGACCGCAGCAACAAGTGACAGGAGGGAGGCCTGCCTGTGGCTTGGCAAGAAACACCAGGTTGCTGACATGATCGCGCCATATCCGATACCGCAGCCGAACGTATTGGTGATCAAATCACCGATACTCGCGTCACGCCCAGGTATACCCGACTGAGCCAACTCGATCGCAATCGGAACGAGGATTGCCACGAAGAGTGAACGTTTGAGCGGCACTCTCATCAGAGCGAGACCCGCGCCAAAGGGCACGAACAACAGCACGTTCAGTATGGCGTCGGCGACAGAGAAGGTACCGCAGAAGATGCACGTCCACTCGGCCGTGCGGGATCGCGTAGGGTACAGTGTGAGGGCGAGGATAGTCGCCAGCGAGAGCCCCGTGACTAGGCGGCCCGCGTAGGTCCTAGCCAAGTGGCTTTGCTGCTGCGGTTGATTCATGCGGGTAGGGTAACGGAATTTGGTTGCTGATCAAGTCGGCATCAGCATGTCAGGGCGGGGTTTTGGGTCGATTTTGTGGGTTGGTTCCCATGTATGGTTACGCGACATGGGAAGTCACCCTGTTGTGGGAAACATGTTGAACGGCATGGTGCTATCCTCTTTGTGAGGTTTGTGGTGTGTTAGGGACTGTTCCGCTCGGCCGTTGCGGACCTTTGGTGGCGGACGCTGCCGGCCATTTTGGCATGATTTTGAAGCTTCGAATCGATGTCTTGATGCTTCAAAGGGACGTCTCAAAGCTCTGAATCGAGGATTCGAAGCTCGGAATCGACGATCTGAAGCTCCGAATCCATGACTCGAAGCTCCGAATCCATGACCTGAAGCTCCGGGTCGTGGAACCTGAATCTTCGAATCTGAGTCCTGTAGCTCCGAATCGACGATCTGAAGCTTCGAGCCGGTGTTTTGAAGCTTTGAATCGACGATCTGGGACGGCATTCTCTTGATATAAGTCCTTATAAAACAGCAACTTACACCAAAACGGCCGGAATCGGAGCCGGTCGCCAGCGGTTTCTGAGGCCGATTCGCGGCCCAGGGACCATGGTGGAGGTGCCGTTTAGGCAGACCGCCCCTTGGCGTATCCATCGGTTCACCAGCACGCCGACGACGGCACCGGCGGCACCGATCCGCCTTTATACCCTTGTGGTGCGCAATGGCTCAAGAAACCAACCGAATTGAACTACCCATCCCTTTCATGCCGTTACTGCGATGCCCTAGCACCCGCCCGCAGCAGTATCTCTATCCCCTGGAGATCAGTAGCTGAGAGCTTACTGTGCGTTGGAATCGTGTACAGCCGTTCGGCCAGAAGACGCGCACCGGGAAACGCGGCGCTGCAATTCACGCATCGGTTGGCGAAGTCGCTGAGGTCCACCAATGGTCTGGGATAGGCCGGCATGATACCGAGGTGTCGCGCCGTTGCCGAATCGAAGCTGGTGGGGATTCCGGCTGCAGCCACTACGGGGAATCTCAAATATCCCGCCTCAGCGTTCTGCTGTATCCTTATTGTCGCGATTTCCTCGCTCCCGCCAGCGCACTCCATTAGTCGTGCTGCGTTCGCCTTGCGGATCTCACTCTCTACTTCGGAGGCGTCCCAATTCTCTGTCAATACTGCTGCTGCGGCTTGTGCGATTTGGCGCGGCAAGCTCGGCGCACGGTATATGGTCTCGCCGAGCTTCAAGAACGGCAGTGACGCCGGAAGTGAGTAGACGGACGGCCGTGCCAATATCCACTGAGCTAGCGCTGCGATCCAGTCCGTGGTGCCGCGAGCGGGAGACCCCAACCGTAGGCGCGCATCTCGGAGCAGGTCGATTCCGCGATCGTCCAGTGCCAACAGCGCCCCGCCAGTGCCTCCCGTCACCCCCTTACCCCGCCCGAAGCTCAGAATGGAGACGGAGCCGAAGGAGCCCAGTGACTTTCCGGCGTATGCTGCCCCGTGCCCTTGTGCAGCGTCTTCGATAAGGGGAATCCCCTCACTCTGGCAGATCTCTCGGACACTGTCCAAGTCGACTGGGATCCCGTACAGGTGGGCAATGACCACGGCCGATGGCTTCTGCCTGGCCACCGCGACAAGAGTGGCCAGGTCGGGTCCCAGCGTGTGAGGGTCGATGTCGTACGCTGCTATCTGGATGTTAGCCCCGACGGCGGCGGTGGCGATGTCCTGCTCAACGAGGGCTCCTACTTGCGCGGCCAGACCATGATGCACGCAGATGTGGAACCGCCGATGATCGAGCCGCCGAGGAGCGCGCCCATCGCCGAGGTGTGGTTGAAGTTCATCGTGCTGATCGTGTAGTTGTAACCGTCACGGAAGAAGGACTTGCGTCCCCGCCAATCGCCCGTGCGTTGATACCGCTCGGGGTGCTTCTGATTTTGCGGATGGAAGAACTCTTCCGTGGGGATGTCCGGCATTAGCCACGCCTCCCAATATGCTTTGATATGGTCGTGCACCGGTTCGGGAAGCATGTCTCG
>Ga0209536_100002624_pt1 | contig 29294 bp, 22 predicted proteins | sample DeeMarSeWOR28_12_FD_187461 | JGI IMG/M metagenome (GOLD analysis project Ga0209536, IMG submission 187461) | Marine sediment microbial communities from White Oak River estuary, North Carolina - WOR-2-8_12 (SPAdes) (version 2) | ecosystem: Environmental > Aquatic > Marine > Intertidal zone >...
CCATCTTGATGGCTTTCGCCCCGAGAGTGCGCCGGAGTATGGGATAACGATCCGAGCGCAGCGAGGGCTTGTAAACGTAATGTTCGTCCGGGTTGACGGCCCCCTGCACCACAGTTTCCCCCAGGCCCCAGGCCGAAGTGATAAAGACCACGTCCCGGAACCCGGACTCGGTGTCCAGGGTAAACATGACCCCGCTCGCGCCGATGTCGCTGCGGACCATGTGCTGTATGCCGGCGGAAAGAGCCACCAGGCCGTGCTCGAATCCCTGATGGACCCGGTAGGCGATGGCTCGATCGTTGAAAAGAGACGCGAATACCTCGTGAACCGCCTTGATGACGTTATCCAGCCCGCTGACGTTCAGATAGGTTTCCTGCTGGCCGGCGAAAGATGCCTCGGGGAGATCCTCCGCGGTGGCCGACGAGCGGACCGCGACGGCGATTTTTCGATCTCCGGCCATGGATTCCCAGGCCCTGGTCAGCTCCTCGTGCAGGCGCGGTTGCAGCGGCGTCTGGCGGATCCAGGTGCGAATCTGATGGCCCGTTTCAGCCAGTTTGTCCACGTCGTCCACGTCCAGCCCATCCAGACTTTTCTGGATTCGGTCAGCCAGCTCGTCCTGGGCGAGAAAATCCCGATAGGCATCGGCTGTGGTCGCGAAGCCGCCCGGTACCGTGACGCCGAGGTTCTCCAGGTTGGAAATCATTTCGCCGAGAGAGGCGTTCTTGCCTCCCACGCGCTCGACGTCGCCCATACCCAGTTCATCAAGCCGCAGTATGTATGGCTTCACGGATCGCCCCCTTGGTTTTAGCGCGGCACAAATGCAAAATGCCCGCGGTCGAGCGATATGCCATGCCGCGGGTCGAGTGATGAGTCATCGAACAATTTTCTTCGTTTCAGACCAGACGGGAATCACTGCCGAGACCCTTGGGCACAGTCTCATGACGCAGTTCGACGGTCTGAGATTTCGCAGCGTCACTGTGCCATTTATCGACAGCATTGACAAGGCGAGGGCAACGGTTAACCGGATCAATCTGACCGCCGAAGTCGAGGGCAGCCGCCCGATCGTTTTCGCCACTCTCGTGGAGGACGATTTGCGGGCGGTTCTGAGCGAAAGCCGTGGCCTGCTTCTCGACTTTTTCGATGCCTTTATCGGACCGCTCGAGAAGGAACTGGAACTGCGTTCCACACATACCGTGGGCAAGGCCCATGGCATGCCCAACAGCAGTGCCTATACGCGTCGGATCGACGCCATGAACTTCGCCCTGGAAAACGATGACGGGGCCAACACCCGAAATTACCATCGGGCCGACGTTATTCTCACCGGCGTTTCCCGCTCGGGGAAGACGCCGACCTGTCTCTACCTGGCTCTGCATTACGGCGTTTTCCCGGCCAACTATCCGTTGGCCGACGAAGAGTTCGAGACGGGCAGGCTGCCTGAAACGCTGCAGGAATTCCGTGACAAGGTCTATGGTTTGACCATTTCCTCCGAAAGGCTGCAGCAGGTACGGGGGGAACGACGGCCAGGCAGCCGTTATGCCTCGGCCCAGCAGGTCAATTTCGAGCTGCGATCAGCCGAGGCGCTGTTCCGGAAGAACGGCATCCCCTATCTGGACACCTCCGAATGTTCCATCGAGGAGATTGCCAGCACTATTCTTCACAACAAGGGCCTGCTGGAGCGAAACGGCAGCGAGCAGGGCGATACCTAGACCACCGAAGTCGGCTTGTCCAAACCCGTTCGCCGGGTGATGTCCGCGATTTCCCGGGCCCCTTCCGACAGCGGTGCGTTGAGGATCGCTGCCTGTTCCACCAGGAGTCGGCCGTCCCGGATCCGTCGCTCCAGGTAGACCCGGAGCGTTGCGCCGCTGGTGCCCGTGCCCGACAGCCGGTAAACGATCCTCGAACCGTCGTCGAGGAATACGCGTACTCCCTGGTGACCCGAAACACTACCGTCGACAGGGTCGTGGTACTCAAAGACGTCGGCGCGATCGACAACGCGACCTGCAACGGCTCGGCCGGTCAGGCCTTTCACCGATCTTTCCAGGTTTCCCATCAGCCGGGTGCCGATTTCGGCCTCGGCGATGAAGTAGTCCTCCCGGTTGAAGGCATTGCGACCAAAACGGCGCCAGTGCTCGGTCACGATTTCCGGCACGGATTTGCCTGTGGCGGCGAGGATATTGAGCCAGAACAGCACTGCCCAGAGGCCGTCTTTCTCGCGGACATGGCTGGAACTGGTGCCGAAGCTTTCTTCCCCGCAAAGGTCCACGCGACCGGCATCGAGCAGATTACAGAAGAAGCGCCATCCGGTTGGAGTCTCGAAACAGGGGATCCCGAGTACGCGGGCCACCTCGTCCACGGCGCGGCTGGTGGGCATGGATCGGGCGACTCCGGCCAGTCCGGACCGGTAGCCAGGAATCTTGTCCGCCAGCGCCGCCATGATGGCCAGACTGTCGCCGGGCGAAACGACCATTCCCGGACCGACGATCATGTTCCGGTCCCCGTCTCCGTCAGATGCCGCAGCCAGGCCGGTGGCTGAAGGCCCGTTCATCAGGCGAACGAGATCCGCGGCATCAACGGGATTCGGGTCCGGGTGCCCGCCGCCAAAATCAGGCTCGGGATTCGCGTGGATAATCGATGATACGGGAGCGCCGAGACGCCTGTGCAGTATCTCCAGGGCGTAGGGTCCCGTCACGGCATTCATGGCGTCGAACCGGATCGTGAATCCGCCGGCAAGCAGGGCCCGGATCCGGTCGAAGTCGAAAATGTGCTCCATCAGGTTGGCGTAATCTGCCACCGGGTCGACGATTTCGACGGTCATGCTCCCGTATCGGGATTCACCGAGTCGGTCCAGGTCCACCTCGCCGATGTCCGCTTCCAGGTATCGATCGATAGTCGTTGCGTGACGGTACACCGAGTCCATCAGGCTCTCGGATGCCTGGCCGCCGGATGCATTGTTGAACTTGATGCCGAAGTCCCCGTCGGGACCGCCGGGGTTGTGACTGGCTGTGAGAAGAAAGCCGCCTGCCGCTTTTCGAATACGCACCAGGTGTGACGCCGCCGGCGTGGACAGCAGCCCGCCCCGTCCGATGATCAATCGGGTGACGCCGTTACCGGCAGCGATTCGCGCGAGACTCTGAATGGCCTGGTCGTTGTAGTACCGGCCGTCACCCCCGGCGACAAGCGTTTTGCCTTCGAAGCCGCCGGCGGCGTCGATAATGCTCTGGAGGAAATTTTCCAGGTAGCCGGACTGCTCGAAAACGGCCACCTTCTTGCGCAGCCCGGCAGTCCCGGGTTTCTGATCGGGGTACGGGCGGGTGCTGACGGAAACGGTTTTCACAGGTGCGACCGGGACGGCATAGGTGCACGATTTGCTGTGTTATATTCGCCGAATGATAGCAGACAGCCTGCTGTGTCTTCCGCGGGCCGCGCGCCCCGGCAGCTTCGGAGCCCTGATGTCGCTCTACGAGAGCAACTACATCAGGCTGGGCTGGCTGCTGCCCGAGCCCTGCGGTATCGACGGTGCCCGGATCTCGGCGCCCCCCGACGATCTGCCTCTTCATATGCTCCTGGTCGACCGCAGTCGGTACACGACTACCGTTCGTCTGACCTATTACTTCGACGAGTGCGGCGAGCGCGTGGCGGATCCGGACCTGCTGGTGCGCATCTATCATGACGCTCTCATGGCCGAGGCCATGGCCTGCACCCGCCACCACAGGCACGCCGCGTTGAAAGAATTCGATACCCGCCCCGGCGCCGAGCTGTCACGGCGCTGGACACGCAATGTCATGTTGAACAAATGGCTCGAGTATTGCGTAGACAAGGGCCATCGCTTCTTCCCTTCCTCGGAAGACATTGCGATTTCGTGACGCGGTTCAAGCTCCTGCCGCGTCAACTGTCCTAGAGTATTGCGACATAATCTGGCTTCGGCGGGCCCTGCCGCGCCTGCCCTGGAGTGGTAAAAATGCTCGGTGGACTGGCAATGGCAGCCAGGGAAAACAAGAGCGGTTTCGACGACCGGCTGGTGGAGCTGTTCCGGAACCGTGCCCAGCTGAAGAAGGCTCACCAGGCGCTCCAGCAGGAATTTCATTCCCTCGAGGAGAAGCTTAAGAACGCGGAGGCCTCCACCCGCCGGGCGGAGGAACGTCTGGAGGCCATCGAGCGCCTGATGGCTAAACCGGAAGCAGGCTATAACGGCCTGGTCTATTTTCAGCTGCGCTCACTATGGCGGGCGTGTTTCGACCAGCTGGGCGTATTCGCCGAGGAACTCCGCAAGCAGCAGGAGGACCGGGAGCGCAAGAAACAGCTGCAGAATTTCAACAAGGATCGCGCCCATCGAATGGACGAGATCAATGATCTCATTCGAAGGGTCAAAGACGAGGCCGACGAAATCGCCGGTGAGATAGGGGAACTGGAAAGCCGGGAGTCCCGCTTGCGAGGTTTCTGGAATTACTTCCGTCGGCGGGAGGTGGCTGCGCGCCTGGGCGAGAGAAAATCGGAGCACGCAAGCGCCAGGACGCGGATCGAGGAATTATTCGATCGCCGGATCAAGATCGAGAGCGAGCCCCGACCGGAATTTCCCGGGCTGAGTGTCGAGGGCCGTCGTATTGTGAATATTGCGGTGATCGCCTACGCGCAGCATCTGTACGCATATTTCTCCGAAGGCAACATAGCGCGCCTGGCCCGTGAAGCGGTGACCCGGCCTATCCAGGATCTGAAGTACGGCTCAGAGAAGGACTGCACTCACCTCATCGACAAGATCCAGCAGTTGACGCTCGGCCTCAAGGACAGCCATCTGAAAGCCGAGGGCCTGAAGGAAATGGCTCTGGAGATTCGGCGCCATGCGGAATTCCGCAACGGCGAGGATACGGTGCCTGCCGCCTCTTCTCTCGACGGCATGTTGACAGGCTCGGTGCTGGCCGGTCCCAGGACAAACGTTCTTATGGACGAGTACTGGGATATCTACGAAGTCTTTCTGCGCTAGCTCATTCGCCGCCGGTCGCTGCCCGCGTCGCGGCTGTGCCGCGAGATACCTGCATCACCTTCCGTCCCCATCGCCGCAGGTCGTCCAGCACCGCATACAGGTACGGCACCAGGATCAGGGACGTCAGGGTTGAAAAGCCCAGGCCGCCGATAATGGCCCTTGCCATGGGGAAGTAGGGCGGCGAACCCACGTCGTCACCGCCAACCTTCGTCGTACTGATCGCCAGCGGCAGCAGTCCGAGAATTGTCGTTGCAACCGTCATCAGGATTGGCCGCAGTCGGTCTCTGCCGGCCTGCAGAATAGCGGCGTCCCTGGGCATTCCCTCGTGGCGCAGGTTGTTGATGTGGTCCACGAGAACGATCCCGTTGTTCACTACCACGCCTATCAGGATCATGATGCCGATGGAGGCCATGAACGAGAACGTCGTGCCCGTAAGCAGGAAGAACCAGAAAACCCCGACGATCGAGAATGCAATCGAGGTGATGATCGACAGCGGATACAGGGTCGATTCGAAAAGAGCGGCCATGACGATGAATATAAGCGCGATCCCCAGGAGGATGTTTTGCGCCATGATCTGCTGGGTCTCGTCGCTCCGCTCGAATCCGCGCCCGAATTTCCAGGAATATCCCGGCGGGAAATTGAAATTTTCCATCAGCCGCTCGATCTCGGGTTTGATTTCGTCCAGCGATACCTCGTCCAGGGTGGCCGAAATCACGGCCGCCGTGCGGCGGTCGACGCGCTTGATCTCCTGCACCGCTCGCTCGATTCTGAAATCCGCAACGGAGCCCAGTCGCAGCCGCTGACCGGTCGGCGCGAAGAGGGGCAGATCAGCCAGCTGCTCGAGGCTTTGCCGATCCGTCTCTCTGAAAGCCAGGCGCACATCCACCTCGCCGTCATCGCTGCGGAAGTCGCGCAGCTTCTGGCCGCGAAGCGCCACGGACACTGCGCCGGCGACGTCCTCCGGGGTCAGGCCGACCTGGGAGGCCCGGTCCCGATCGACGACAATCTGGATCTCCCACTCTCCGGAACCCACATCTGAGGTGACATCCTCGAGGCTGTCCACCGTCTGGAGGATACGAACGACTTCCGGGCTGAGCCGCGCCAGTTCCTCTGTGGACTCCCCGGTGATCTGGAGGCTGAAACCTTCCTGACCTCCCTGCTGATCGAGATCGAAGCTTGGTTTGCCGATGACGATCTCGGGCATGTTCTCCTCGATGAAATCAATGACCTCGGAGGTTGCGATGGTGGCGACATTCTCCTCGGTCAGCAGAATCATCGTTTGAGCCCGGCCCTGATCGTAATAGCTGTACACCGAACGTATGTCGAGTTCCTCCTGATGCTCGAACAGGAATTCCTCGAAGGTGTCCACGGACTTCTTGACCCGATCGAGGGGAAAGGTGTTTTCGAGATTGAACTGCATGAACAGTTTGCGGCCGGCCTCCTGGGGGAAAGTGTCAAAGGTGACCAGCTTCATCGGCACAGCGATACTCGCCAGGATCAGAACGGTTAGGCCGGCGACCTTCCATCGCTTGTCCAGCGTCCACTGGACCACGCCAACATAGCGTTCGATCAGGCGGCCCATCCGGGTCGAGGGAGAAGACGGCGGGGGCGCAGGCACCCGGGCCGCCAGCATGGGGACCAGCGTCTGCGCGATGACCAGAGACGCGAGCATGGCAACCACAATGCTGACCGCGACGTGGGTGAGAAAGACCGTAATGTCGGTCTGGGTGCCCCAGAGTATCGGCACGAAAACGATGATCGAGGTTGCGGTGCCTGCAACCACGGCGATACCGACTTCACGGACGCCCATGAGGGTCGCCTTGACGGGTTCGTCAGGCATCATTTGCCGGTAACGGAAAATGCTCTCCGTCACCACGACCGCGTTGTCGACAAGCATACCGACCGCGAGCATCAGGCCCATCATCGACAGGATGTTGAGGCTGATGTCCAGGAAGTACATGAAACCCAGGGTGATGAGAATGGAGAAGGGCACGGACAGGACAACGATGATCGTGGTGGCGCCCTGGCGCAGGAACAGGAAAAGGACCAGGAAGGCGAGGGCGGCGCCGATGGTGCCGGACTTGAGCAGGTCCGAGAGCGAAGATTTGACGCCCTGAGCCTGGCTCTCCAGCTCGAAGATGTTGATGCCGCTCATCTGCGGCGTGTCGCGGGCGGCCTCCACGGTCTCCAGTACGCGATCGGCTACGTCAACGAGGTTGGCGCCAGGCTGCTTGAACACGTCCAGCCCGATGGCATAGGAGCGGTCCAGGTGGCGGCCGTAATTGCGCTCGGGGGTGTGCAGCGCCACGTCGGCGATTTCCCCGAGTCGCAGGTTCTCCCGAACCAGGATGTTTCGCACTTCCTCCAGCGAGGACAATTCGCCGATGGGCCGTACGCTGAATCTCTGGTGCCCTTCGGTCATGCGACCCGCGCTTACAGAGAAATTGGATTTTTCGAGGAGGGCGCGGAGCTCGTTGAGGTCCACGCCATGGGCAGCGACCCTGTCGGCATTGAGCAGGATCCGGATTTCTTTGGGGTCCACTCCGTAAAGCTCGACCCGGGAGACGCCCTCGACCCTTTCGATGGGTCGCTTGAGATTGCGATCCAGCATGTCGTAGGAATCGGAGAGGTCGCGGTCGCTGGAGATGCGCAGATTGAGAATCGGCTGATCGCCAAAGGAGCCGGTGAACATGATGACTCGTTCCACGTCCGAAGGCAGTTCTCCGCGTATCGCGTCCACCTTGGCGCGGGCCTCGATTCCCTTGGCGCTGACTTCCTCGTCCCATCCGAATTCGAGGAATATCTCTGCCTGATCCTGCCTCGACGTGGACCGCATGCGCTCGACACCGCTGAGCGTCGCCAGAGACTCCTCGATCGGGCGGGTGATGAGACGCTCGACTTCCTCCGGTGTTGAACCCTGATAGGGCACCTGAATGAAGATGCCGGGGAACTGTATGTCGGGAAATTTCTCGAGCGGCAGAAGTCTGACCGACACCAGCCCGATCAGGGCCAGGGCCACGAAGGTCATCACTGTCGTGACGGGGCGCCTGAGCGCGAGTTCCGTGTGTTTCACGTGCCCGCACCCTGGATGGTCGGCGCGCTGTTCGCTACCTGCACCCACTGTTTACGGTCGAGGATGGAGTACACCACCGGAATCACGAAGAGGGTCAGGAGCGTGGAAACGAGCAAGCCGCCGATCACCGTGATGGCCATTGGTGCCCTGACTTCGGAACCCTGCCCGAAGCCCAGCGCCATGGGAAGGAGACCGAGTGTTGTGGTCAGCGTGGTCATCATGATGGGCCGCAGGCGGGCGCGTCCCCCCTCGATGATGGCCTGGAGTTTTTCGGCGCCCTGCGCCCGGAGCTGATTGATGAGATCGACCAGGACAATGGCGTTGTTGACGACGATTCCGGCCAGCATGATCAGGCCGATGAAAACCACCACGTTGATTGTGGTGCCGGTGAGATACAGGGCAAGGATCGCACCCACCAGGGCCAGCGGGATAGTGAAGAGGATCACGAAAGGATGAAGCAGGGACTCGAACTGGGAGGCCATCACCAGGTAAACGAGAAACACCGCCATGGCCAGCGTGAACATCATGGAACGGAAAGATTCGTCCATTTCCGCGCTCTGCCCCGAGACGCTGGCGCCCACATCTGCAGGTACCGGCGTGTTTCGCAGAATGGTACCCACTTCGGCCACGGCGGCCGCCAGATCCCCGTAGCCGAGATTTGCGGAAATGACGGCTACTCGCGCCTGGTCCCGCCGCCGAATTTCGGCCGGTCCCATGGCAACCTGAATGTCTGCGACAGCCTTCAGCGGAATCGGTCGGTCACTTTCGGGATTTACGATCAGGTTCTCGATTTCCGAGACCGATGCCTGCCGAGTGTCGACGCTGCGAACCAGGACGTCGATTTTCTTGTCCCGCCAGGTATATCGGGTGGCGACGTCGCCACGGACTTTGCTGACGACGACGTCGGCCACGTCGCGGACCACCAGACCGAGCCTGGCCGCCCGCTCGTGATCGAACAGGATCTGGATCTCGGGATTGCCTTCCTGGACGGTTGATTTCACGTCGGCGAAGCGATCGGACTGGTTCAGCTGTCTTTCCACCGCCGCCGCGACGCCGTTCAGAGCCTCCAGGTCGTAACCGGTGATTTCGATCTCGAGGGGGGTCCGGAAGCTGAACAGGGCCGGGCGGCTGAATTCGTAGTCGATCCCCGCTATGCGCTGCAGGCCGGCCCGCATTGCGCCGATCACCTCATCCTCCTGTTCGCGGCTTGCACCGGGGACGAGCTTGACGTTGAGCTCGCCGGTATTCTCCCCGGCGTCCACCGGGCTGGCATCGAGCCGGTTACCGGTCCCGGCCACGGAGAATGTCAGCGCGACGCCGGGCAGATCCCTGGCGATTTCGTAGACCTGTCGCGCAGCTTCGTCAGTCTCCTCCAGCGGTGTGCCGGGAGGGAGTCTGAGCTTGACCGAAAATTCCCCCTGGGCGAGTTGGGGGATCAGTTCGGATCCAAGTCGGGGCACCAGCATTATCGATCCGGCCAGGCATGCCGCAGCGATCAGAAGTACAACCCAGCGGTGGTGAAGGGACCATCGGAGGGATCCGGGATAGACGCGGGCCAGCGCCTGGTAGAGCCCCTGGAAGGCCCAGACCAGTGGCAGAACCAGAACGGCGACGATCCTGCCGACCAGTCGGCAGACAATCGCCATCCAGCCGATGATTCTTGCCGTTATGCGGGTGAATCGACCGGGGGGAGTGCCGGCCTCCATATCCGTGAAACGGGGCTTGCCGCCCATGGCTGCGAGCATGGGAATCAGCGTCAGCGCCACCAGCAGCGAGAAAAGCAGGGCGAAGGTAACCGTGAGGGCCTGGTCGCGGAACAGCTGCCCCGCGATCCCTGATACGAATACCATGGGAAAAAAGACGGCGACCGTCGTCAGGGTTGCCGCGGTTACGGCCATCGCCACTTCGCTGGTGCCGGTTCGGGCGGCTTCGAGAACGCCGAGCCCCTGCTCTTTTTTCCTGACAATGTTCTCGAGCACCACGATACTGTTGTCGACCAGCAGTCCCACCGCCAGCGCGATGCCGCCGAGGGACATGATGTTCAGCGTGATCTCCGACGCGTACATGAGCAGGAAGGTGCCGATGACCGAAACGGGAATGGCGACGCCGATGATGAAGGTGGCCCGCGCATCACGCAGGAAGGCATAAAGCACCAGGATCGCAAGCAGTCCGCCGATGACGGCCGCCGACTTGACCTGGCCTATGGCCTGACTGATGAAGACGGACTGGTCGTAGACCAGCTTGAGCTCTGTGCCCGGGGGTAACTGCTCGTCCACCGAATCTACGCGGGCCGATATTCGTCTGGCGACCTGCACCGTATTGGCATCGCCTTCCTTGTAAACCGCCAGCTCAACGGATTCCCGGCCATTGATCCGCGTGACCGCTTCCCTTTCCTTGTATCCTCGGGTGACCGTCGCCACGTCCCGCAGGTAAACCGGTCGATCCCCGGGGGTCGCGATAATGGAATTGGCGATCTGATCCACGGACTCGAATTCGTTGATCGTCCTGACCAGATATCGTTGCGCTCCTTCTTCCAGGCGACCGCCGGAAAGGTTGACGTTCTCGGCCCTGATCCGCCCGGCGACCGTCGCGATGGATATCCCGAGCTGTGCGAGCTTGTCCTCGTCCACAAGGATCTGTATCTCGTCCTCGAAACCGCCGCTGACTTTTATTGCGGCCGTCCCCTCGATGGCCTCCAGATCATTCTTCAGCTGGTCTTCCGCAAACCGGCGCAGAGCGCGGAGTTGCAGCAGACTTTTCTCGCTGGCGGGCGGGGCAGCTGCCTCCGGGTCGTACACTAGCGCCAGTCTCTGGATAGGCTCGCTGGACGGGTCGAAACGCAGCAGCATGGGGCGGCTCGCTTCGCGCGGAAGTTCCAGGATGTCCAGTTTCTCCCGCACCTCGACGCCGGCGATATCCATATCCGTGCCCCAGAGGAACTCGAGGGTGACGTCGGACTGATCGGAACGCGATACCGAGCGGACCTGACGGACGTTCTTGATCACGCCCACCGCTTCCTCGATCGGCTTGGTCAGGAGATTCTCGATCTCCAGCGGGGCCGCGCCGGTCAGTTCGGTGCGGACGGTGATCGTGGGGTAGGAGAGATCCGGCAGCAGGTTGACCTTGAGGCGGGCCAGGGAGACAAAACCAAAAAGGATAACGGCGAACGTGAACATCACGATCGTGACCCGGCGTTCCGTTGCGACTTCGACGAGTTTCATGATTCTCCAGTCAGGACGAGGGCGCTTCTTGCTGCACGTCTGTCAGACTGCCGGGAATACCCCTGGTCAGCTCGCGGGAGTGCTGTCTGACACGACGGATACCTCTGCACCGTCCTTCAGGCCTGTCTGACCCAAGGTGATGACGGACTCCTCTCCCGACAGACCCTCCACCACCTCGATATTCTCTCCCCTGGAATAGCCGGTCTCGACGGTGCGGCGTCGCGCTACCCCGTCTTCCACGACGAACACGCTTTTCTCGGCGTCGTCTTCGAGCACGGCCATTCTGGGGATCAGCAACACGTTCTCGCGGCGCTCGTAAATGATCTGGAACCGCCCGAACATGCCGGGCTTCAGACGGTTCGCCGGGTCGGTCACGGCGACCGTGACTTTGAATGTGCCGGTCTCCGGATCCACAACGGGACTGACGCGTAAGATGCTGGCGTCGAAGGCCTCTCCGGGAATGGCGTCGAAGCTCACCTGAGCGGGCTGCCCCGGTCTCAGCCGGCGGAACTCCTTCTCGGGGACGAACAGGTAGCCCAGCAGCGGTTCCATGTCCGTGATCCGGAAAACCGGATCGTTGGCGGAGATGGTGTTGCCGATTTTGATGAATCGCTCGGAGATCACCCCGTCGATGGGTGCTTTGATCTCCGTGTAGCTGTATTCGAGCCGCGCGAGTTTGTAGGCCGCTCGCAGGGCATCGAGTTCGTACTTGATCCCCTCGAAGGCGCCCGAACTCACCAGGCCCTTCTCGTAAAGTTCGACGTTCCGTTCGTATTCCTGCTCGAGTTTCTTGAGATTGGCGTGCGAGCGCTCCATTTCGAGTCGCAGCCGGTCCCCGTCGAGACGAGCCAGGATCTGGCCCGCTTCGACCCGGTCGCTCTCCTCGACACGCAGTTCCTCTACCTCGCCGCCGACCTTTGCCACGACGAGGGCCTCCTCTTCGGTTTCCAGCGAGGCCGTTCCCGAGTACATGGCGAAAACGTCGCCCCGTAACGGGGAAAGCACTTCCACCGGCACGGGCGGGGTCTCCTCCTCTTCGCCGCCACCCAGCAGGGCGGTTCCGGCGGAGCCGTTGTCGCAGCCGGTGACAAGCATCAGCGACAAAATCGCCGGAATCAGGCCGGATAGATACCGATCCGGTCTTGCGAAAATCTGTTTCATCGAGAGACCTTACTCCTGCCCGTACGTCGTGGATCGTGTCAGATCTGCTGGCGGATGTCCCCGTCGGCCTCCTGATCAATCACGGGCGTGCCATCTCTGACCGCTTCCTGGCCGACCACGATAACCTGCTCCGTCCCCTGCAGTCCGGACGTCACCTCGATTTTCTCACCGCTCGCAAGCCCCGTCGTAACTTCACGGCGCCGGGCAATGCCGTTCTCGAGCACGAAAACTGCAGGCTGGGCGTCCTCGGCAAGAACGGCGCTGGCCGGAACGAGCAGTGCCTCGTCGTGAACGTCGTACACGATTCTGACCCGGGCGAACATGCCGGGCCGAAGCTGCCCGTCGGAGTTTCCAACACCGAGACTCAATTTTACTGTACCGGTTTCCGAGTCTACCCGCGGGCTGACCCGCAGGATTTCTGCCGCACGGGGTTGTCCCGGCAGTGCGTCCAGCGTGAGTTCTGCCTTCTGGCCGGCGGAGAACCGGAACAGATCCCTCTGGGGCACACGCAGGTAGGCGAGCAGGGCCGAGGAATCGCTGATTCTCAACACCACGTCGCCGGCCGCTACCGTATTACCGACTCTTCCCACTTTCTCCGAGACAACTCCGTCGATGGATGCGCGGATATCGGTGTACTCCAGATCGAGGCTGGCCAGCTTGTAGGCGGCATCCATGGCCTCGAGATCGAAGCGCAGGTTTTCGAATGCGCCCTGGCTCACAAGGCCGCGCTCGTGAAGCTGGACGTTTCGGCGGTATTCCTGGGAAAGACGGTTGAGATCGGCTTTCGCCTGGTCGGCCAGGAGGCGGTACCGATCCTTGTCGAGTCTGGCCACGACCTGGCCAGCCTTGACCGACTGCCCCTCTTCGACCAGGAATTGCACGATTTCCCCGCCGACCTTGGCGACAACGGCAGCCTCGGAATCGGTTTCAAGGTGCGTCGTGCCCGCATGAAACGCGTAAGCAGGACCCCTCACGGGCGTCGCGGTCACCACGGGGACGGCAGCCGCCGGCGATTCTTCGGTGTTGGCGCCGGCTTCACCGACGCCACATCCGGCCAGCGGGGCGAGCAGTATGACGAGGGGCAGCAGCAGAACAAATTCGCGTATCGAGAGCTTTGTGGCCACGTCCTTTCTCCAGGGCGGATGCTTTAATGCTTCAGTACAGTAGTGTTGTAGTGAAGTATAACACCAATCACCCACAAGGCAAGTCACCTCGTCGCACCGCGCCAAAACCGGCTTTTGGCCCTGCCGTTTACAGGTTGGAGCGGGAATTGAATCGCCCTCCTGCCGGACGGACCGGCGCGGAGGGCGTGACTGAGGAGGGAGAGAGCCGGTTTACTGGTTCCGGTTCTGCGCAAGAGATGCCGGCGTCAGCTCCGCCATGTCCGCCACCAGACCGGCGGCCGTGTCCAGGATGACGTCAGGCACTTCGTCGTCGGGTACCTCGTCGAGTTTCTCCGCAGGCTCGAGACCGAGGGCGGCTCTTCTCTCGTTCACCCGATCCAGCGACCGCTGGGTGGCCTGTTCGCGTTCCTGGCGGCGTTTCTCCAGGGAAAGCGAGACTGCGCGGTGGGCCTGCCCCGAACGCTGTTCCTCGATCTCGTCCAGCAGATATACGTAGTCCGGGTTGCTTCCGGAGCGCTCCACGTAATTTTCGGTAAGCAGGCCGACCGCTGTCTGCAGCGGCTCGCTGGCCCTGTAATCGGTTGCATCGATCTGATCCCACGGCAGGGCGGAGTCACGGGAGCTTTCCCCGATCAGCTCGGCGTCGATGGCGGAAGGCAGCTCGATGTCCGGGATTACCCCTCGGTGCTGAGTGCTTCCGCCGGTGACTCTGTAGTACTTGCCTATTGTCAGGGTGAGCTGCCCGAACTTCGGATCCCGTCCCGGTGCGTAACGGTCCAGCGGATACAGATTCTGCACCGTGCCTTTCCCGAAGGTTTGCTGACCGATGATGATGCCCCGGTTGTAGTCCTGAATAGCGGCCGCAAAGATTTCCGAGGCCGATGCGCTGAACCGGTTGACCAGGACCGCCAGCGGACCGTCATAAACCTTGTCCGGCATCGGGTCTTCCAGCACCTCGATGCGGCCGTTCGTGTTCCTCAACTGCACGATGGGGCCGCGGTCGACAAATAAACCGGTCAATGCCGTGGCCTCCGACAGATGCCCGCCACCGTTGTTGCGGAGGTCGATGATCAGGCCGTCGATGCCTTCCTCCTGCAGTTCGGTGATCAACCGACTCACATCCTTGGTCGTGCTCGTGTAGTCTTTCTCGCCGGCCGCGCGGGCGTTGAAATCCTGATAAAAGCTCGGCACCGTGATGACGCCTACCCGCGCCGTTTCGCCGTCCCTCTGGAGTTCGAGACGCTCTTTCTGCGCCGCCTGGGCTTCCAGCTTGATCTTGTCCCGCGTCAGGGGAAGGATTCGCTCGGCGCTTCCCGGCGCGGCTCCGGCGGGAAGGATCTGCAGGCGAACGACGGTCCCGCCCGGGCCCCGTATCAGCTCCACCACTTCGTCCAGCCGCCAGCCCACGACATCGACAAGCTCGCCTTCCGAACCCTGACCGACCCCAGTGATCCTGTCCTTCGGCTTGAGTGAGCCCTCGATCGCGGCCGGACCCCCTGGGATCACGTTGAGAATCGAAACATAGTCGTCTTCGGTCTGCAGAGACGCCCCTATACCGTCGTAGGACAGGCTCATCTGGATCCGGTATTCCTCCGAATTGCGCGGAGAGAAATAGCTGGAATGGGGGTCCAGCGTGTGCGAGTACGCGTTCATGAAGGCCTCGAACACGTCGTCGGAATTGATCTGCTCGGTGCGCTTCAGAACCCGGTCATACCGCTTGCGCAAGATGTCGGAGGTCTCTTCCCAGTTTTTCTCGGCGAGAAGCAGGCTCAGGGCATCATTTTTCACGCGCTTGCGCCAGAGGTCGTCCAGTTCCTCCGACGTAGTCGCCCAGGGAGCCTCCGACCGGTCGAATTCGTAGACCTCGTCCACGGAAAAGTCCGGCTCTTGCTCAAGCACCTGCAGCGCGAACTCGAGACGCTCCCGTGTTCGAACCAGATAGCGCTCGTACATGGAGAATACCGGGTCCAGTTCGCCGCGCCGGACAGCGTCGTCCAGGGCGAATCGGTAGTCCTCGAATTCCGCAATGTCGCCGGCCAGGAAGTAATGGCGATTCCCGTCCATCACCTCGATGTAGCGATCCAGCACTTCCGAAGAGACGGAGTCGTCCACCCTGATCTGGCGGTAATGGGAACGCTCGAAGAGGGTGGTCACCAGGCGACTGACTTTCGCGTGGCGATCGGATTGCTCGAAGGCCGGCGCATCGGCCGTGCCGAGGGCCAGCGAGGGCAATATCGCGAACAGTCCCGCGACTGCGAGGCCGTAGAGCCGGAAGACTCTGTTTCCTGAAGATTTACGAATCATCGATGTCTCATTCAATTAGGAAAGCCGTTCAGACCGTCTTTCAGTCCCGGACAAGGCTAGGATGCATTTCCCCCACGATCAAGGGCATTATTCGCACCCCGTGACCAGACTGATTCAGATTCAATGCAACCACTGACCGTCATAACGGGCATTTTGCTCGGTACCTCCGCGTCCATTGCCGCGGGTCTCGCTGTCGTCATGCTGCTGTTTTTCATTCTCGCGGACGAGCATCCCAGGCTGGCCACGGAGTTCGGGCCGCTGTTAGTGAGCACGTCGATATTTCTTATTATGACCATGCTCTGCGGCGCCAGTTTCCTGGGGTTGATCCGCGAGGCGCGGTGGCGCTGGGTGGCCCAGACGGGGATGTGGCTCGGTCTGGTGCTCACGGTCATGTACTATCTCCCCTAGTCAAGGCTGGAAGATACGGCGTTCGCCATGCATTACGCGGTTCTCAGGCTCCAGGCGATTCGCGATCGGTGTCGCCGGTTTCTCCCCGAGCGGTGGGTGGTCTCGCCCCGAAGCCACACAGAAGGCCTGTATCCGCGGCGGGTCTCCCGCGCTGACATGGAGGTGGCGTCGGACTCTCCAGCCTCTTCCTGGGTTGCCTGGGAGGTCAGCGCGAGGCAGCGAAGCGGCCGGCGTTTACCGTCGCGATCGTCAAAATCAGAACAGGGAAAAGGGTGACCGCTTGCCGCCGCTGCGCCGGCTGGCCGGCCGGGATCTATGGCGGCGTTCCCGCATCCAGCCGTGGAGCTGCTTGCGATATTCCCTGAGCCACTTTTCACGGGCGTCCTTGTCGGCCAGCTTTCCTTTCGCGCCGCGCTCCTCTTCCGCCTTTCTCATCCGGCAGAACCGGGAGTAGGCCTCGATCTCGAATCGGAACTCCCGGCATACCAGTTCCACCATGATCGCGTCATCGAGAAATCCGAGGCCCGGCACATGGTCGGGAATCAGGTCTTCCGGTTCCGCGAAGTAGGCGAGGGCGTTCATGACCCGGTCGGTTTCCTCCCTGGGGAGCTGCCACTCCTCATCCTCCAGCATGTCGATGAGAATCTTGATCCGCTCGAGCCGACCGCGCACGAAGTCCGGAAGCTCGACTTTCTCGACCGCCTCGAGGAGACCGTGGGCGGAGGCCAATACCTCCTCCGGGGAATGCTCGGCGGCCACTTCTCGAGCCTCTCGCATAATCTTGCGAAAGTGGCTCAGATCGGAATCGCGAAGCTCGAAGGTGACTCTGAGGCTCATGGAGTGGTTCCTGCGAGGGGAATGTTCGGCAAGCCTAATCGGGACCCGGGGTATCGTCAAATGGTCCGGAGAAGCTTTCGTGTATGCCTCGCGGCGGTGCGGTCGCCACGACGGAAGGAAGCCAGAACAAGACGGCGGGAACACCCGGCACCGCAAGATATCTATACAATGAAACGCGCAGTTATTTCACCATGGCAGACGTCGACCACAGCGACATATCGATGAACAGCAGCAAGGAATCTGTTCTTTCGCCGATGGTGAGAGATCTGAAGCGCAGGAAAGTGTTTCGGGTCATTGCTGCCTACGGGGTCATCGCCTGGCTTCTCATCGAGGTGTCTTCTGTTGTGCTGCCGGCGCTCCGGGCACCGGACTGGACGGTGACCGCTGTAGTGGTGGCCGCCATGGCGGGATTTCCGATTACGCTGCTGCTCGCCTGGGTTTTCGATCTGACGCCCAGGGGGGTTGTCAGAACGGCTCCCGCCCCGGAGCGGGCATCCGAGGTCCACAAGGTCGCGCGGGTCGGAATCGACCTGATCGTGATCGGAGTCCTGCTGGCAATCATCGCCTACCTGGTGGCGCAGCAGGGGATTTTCGGGCCCCAGGGCGCCGGTCAGCAATCCATTGCCGTACTGCCCTTTGTCGACGTGAGCGAAGCCGGGGATAACGAGTACTTCAGCGACGGCATCTCGGAGGAATTGCTTAATTCCCTGGTGGGTATCGACGGTCTCCGGGTAGCCGCTCGAACGTCCTCCTTCGCCTTCAAGGGCAGGCAGGAAGACGTGCGAGCCATCGGAGAGAAGCTGAATGTCCAGACAGTTCTGGAGGGCAGCGTGCGCCGTGCGGGGGACCAGGTCCGGATTACCGCGAACCTGATTGACGTGAACGACGGTTTCCCGATCTGGTCGGCCACCTACAACCGCAGGCTGGACGATATTTTCGCCATTCAGGACGAGATCGCGCGATCTATCGTGGAGGCTCTCAGGCTCGAGCTGGTCGGGGTATCGCCCGGGGTTCGCGGCGTGGCCGCCACGCAGGACATAAAGGCGTACGACCTTTATCTGCTGGGGCGTCATCACTGGCACGAGCGCACGCCGGCGTCCCTCAGAAGGGCGCTGGATCTGTTTCAGCAGGCCGTGAAGACCGATCCCGGGTTCGCGCTCGCCTACACCGGGCTGGCCGACACCTATCTGCTTCTCGACGGTTACGGGGACATGGAGAGCTCGGAAGCCGTGGCCAAGGCCGAACCGGCGGTGGCGCGGGCGCTGGCGCTGGACGAGGATCTGGCCGAAGCCTACGCGTCTCTCGGACTCCTGCGTTTCAACCAGGGTGACAGCACGGCGGCGGAACTGGCGCTGCGCAGCGCCATCAACCTGAATCCCAATTACTCCATGGCGCATATGTGGCTTGGATTGGTCCTGGACCAGACGACCGGGCCGCTCGCATCCATGGAAGAGTACCGGCGCGCCCGTCAGGTGGATCCCCTGCATCCCGTGGTCAATCGCAATCTTGCCCGCGCATATGCGTCGACCGGTCGTTACGACGACGCAGAGCGCGTGCTAATGGCAGTTCGCGACGTGGAGCGTGGGGATTCGGCGCTCATCTTCGAGCTTTCGCAGCTTCATCGCTCCTACGGCCGGCTGGACGAGGCTGCCCGCTGGGCATTCTGGGGAACCCAGGAGGCTTCAGACGGAGTCAGTGAACTGGCGTTGGCGCTCACTATGATCTCGCTGGGAGACTTCGAACGGGCGGAAGATTTTCTGAACCGGGCTGAGGGTATGATCGGCGATAAAATGAATGTGGCGGCTGCGCGGATGAATCTGTTTCTCGCCCAGGGGAGATTCGACGAGATTAAGGGGATCGCCGGTTCGCTCCGGGCTGATTCCGGGCAGGAAAAGGAAAAGGTCGGTGCCCTGATGTGGAGAGGGATCGCGGATATTGCCGCCGGGGAGCCGGCCACCGGAACCGCACTCCTGGAGGAAAGTCTGGCGGCACTGGGGGAATTCGGGATGTCGCCGGAAGATAGGCTCGGCGTTCTGGCCATGCTGGCATTGGGATACCGGGAACTGGGTGACGAAACCCGTTCTGCCGATGTCCTGATCAGGGCCGCCCAGGAGGCGCGCTCCGCGCGCGACGCGGGCTGGAACACGCCTGGATTGAGTGCCTGGGAAGCGGTCGTGCACTATATGGACAACCGCTTCGACGAGGCCCGGGCGCGAATCCAAACGGCGATGGAGCAGGGATGGCGAGACTACATTCCACTCGCGCAGTTTCCCCCTGCCGGAGAGTTTCTTTCGCAGCCAGAGATAAATGTCGCAATGGAGCCGTTGCGGGATGAGGTGGCGGCCATGGGGGATGCCGTCCGGGATCTGGAAAATTTGCCGGCTCCACCCGATAAAATAAAGATGGTCGGCAATTCCCGGTAGGCTCGGCCGGGACATCTGACAGGGAGACAAAATTCTGATGACTGACGATCAACTGAGCGAAACTCGGCTGAATCAGGGTAGCGCGCCTTGACGCGGCGCACATCCCCGGGGACGCCATGGCCTGCGGTGGCGCGAGCCCTGTTTCTCTATCTTTGTCTGGCCTGGCTTCTGGTGAGATTTATCGCCTGGCAGAACGCCGGCTCGAACGTGCCCGAGCTGGTCTACTACGCGATTCTCGGGGGGTTTCCCATTGCCGCTCTGCTGGCGGTGAAAATGGGCCGGGTTCATTTCGCCGGCGGACTCGGCGTCTGGGGCGCCGCAGCCGTCGCGGTGTTTGCCGCCGGAGCCCTGCCGCTGACCTGCATGCAGGTCGCCGGAGAGCCGGAAGGCGTTCCGGAGATCGTCCTGACGCCGGCTGCCGCCGGTTCGGCGGTGCTTGCCGGGGCGGAACTGCCGGATTCCGGCGAGGGCCTGAGGCTGCGGATTCGCGGACTATCGGTGGCTGCGAGCGGTTCCGAAGCGGACCCTTTCGACGATCGAAGCGCCGAAATCCTGCTGCTCACTTCGGTGGATCGGCGAGCGTTTGGTCAGGAACTGGTTGTCCAGATTCAGCTGTTGTCTTCCGATGACGGTTCGGAAATCTGGCGAGCCGAATACCGGGGAGACCCGAACGACCTGGCCGCCGTGCGTCGTCTTCTGATCCGTGCACTGACGGAGGCCATGAGCCTCACCAATGAAGGGCTCTCCGGAGGGCAGATCGTCTGAGACGGAGATGACCGGTTCCCGCGCGGCCGCGAGAATATTAGTTGAAACTGATGTTGCGTTGCACTAGGATGGTCATTAGGGCGAACAGACGTCCCAACTTATGAACCAATACAGAAACCTGAGCAATCGTCTGAGACTGAGCCACCGCATCATCCACTGTGTGGAGGCGGGCAGTCCGAAGCGCTCTCACACATCTTCGGGCCCGGCGGCTGACAGGAACTGTCCGGGCTATCGCAGGCATCACCGACGCTACTGAGCGCGATGCCCCACAGAACCTAGCGGTTCCGCTCTCGCTTATCGATCGCGACGTCGTCCCACGAGGTTTTTTTCTCGGAGGGAGTATCTCCCGCAGTGTTGTAGGGATTCCCCGCGCCCGAGTAGGGTGACCGCGCTCCTGACCCTTTCCTGGCGGGATTGACGAGAGACATCTTTCGCACGTGTCGTCCCGACTGGTCGTAGGGATCACGACCCTCTACCGTGGGACGTCGGGACACCATCTCGGAGGGCAGGCGACCGGTCGTTTCCGCCAGCCCGCGTCGAATTATCCCGTCCACTTCGCCGCCCGACGAATCGTCTCTGACGGACTTTTTCCAGCGACCAAATACCATCTCACTTCCCCCCGGAATGGCCTGGCAATCGTGTTGTGGATTTCCCCAAGCACAGTCTAGAACGGAGATTCCAGGAAAATCTGTGACTTACGTCACATCGGGATGTCTTTGCGGGGGAGCTGGGCTTCGTTTCCGCTTCACGGGAAGGGCCGCCAGTCGAAGCAGCTGGATACCGAGCCATGGGCTCAGGACGAGCACCCAGGCGGGGAGAAAGCCGGTCGCCAGGTCGCCGAAAATGTCTGCATAGAGTTGCCCGACGCCAGCGCCTTCCTGGGAATAGTCACCGAGCAGAGCCTGACCCGTAAAGTAGATGGCCACGGGAAGCACGAAAAAGCCGATGGGTAGCAGCACTCCGGCGAGAATCAGTTCCCTCCGGATCCACGGTCGGCTGACCTCAGGGTGGCTTGGCTTTAGCGAAGTCACGGTAAGTTCGATTCTCTTTTCCGGGCGGCAATGCCGGCCAGAATGGTATCGCAGACCAAGGCTGCCAGGGACCGGATTTCCTCTTTCGTCTGCGGCGAAAGTTTTCTCGTGCCGAGAATCAGCATTGTCAGACCGTGGACGGATGCCCAGCAGGAAAGCACCACGGCCTCGGTGCTGGGCCCCGCGAACACGCAGCTTTGCCGGCCTTCGTCGATGATCTGGTAGATCTCCGCGTAGGCGGCCTCGGCGGTCTCGTGCAGGGTCTCGTCGATATCGTCGGATTTCATCATTCCGCCGAACATCAGCCGTGTACGCTCCGGGTTATCGGTGGCCCACATGACGTAGGCGATGCCGGCGTCCCGTAGCTGTGAAACAGGGTCGCCGGGATGGCTTTCGCGGGCTTCCCGGATCATCTGAGCCAGTTGCTCGAAGCCTGCCTGGGCGACAGCTTCCATGAGGGCGGCCTTGTCCCGGAAGTGGCGGTAGGGGGCAGCGTGGCTGACGCCTGCGCACTGACAGACCTCCCGCAGGCTCACGCCCGAGGCGCCGCGCTCCTCCAGCAGGTTTTCGGCGGCTCGAACCAGCGTTCGATGCAGGTCGCCATGATGATAGGGACGCGGATGGCTGCAGCGGCGTTTCGTGTGATTCATCAACCTGCTGATCTCTGGTAACTGGCAGGCAGTCTACCATAGATGTTGACAACGTAAACATCTATGTTTACGCTGCCAACATACCCAGTTTCGGCGTTTACCTCCATGCATTTCCAGCTCAAGGGTTCTGTTCTGGCCGGCCTGGGGCTCGTCCTCCTCGCCGGCTGCGGGGAGCCCCCGGGTGCCCAGAATCGGGACGACACGACTCGCTCCGTCCGGGTAGCCCGGGTCAGCGTTCTGGACAGCGCCCGCGAGATTCGGGTGTCGGGTTTCACGAGGGCCGGACGACGGGCAACCCTGGCCTCGCTTGTGTCCGGGACCCTGGTCGAGCGTCCCGCCGAACTCGGGCAAGTCGTCCGGGCCGGCGAACTGGTCGCCCGGCTGTCCAGCCCGGAACTGAAGCCCGCGGTGTCCACCGCTGACGCGCGGGTCCGCGAGCTCGGGATCCGTCTAGACCAGCTGGAACGGGACGTCAGCAGGGCAGAGGAACTCCGCGGGCGCGGCCTCATCAGCGAGGAGGACCTGGAGCGGGTCCGAACGGAGCGGGACGCCACTCTCGCGCTGCGCGATCTGGCGCTCGCGAGTCTGGCGGAGGCCCGCAACCGGCTGGCAGAAGCCACGCTGACGGCACCTTTCGACGCCACGGTTGACGAGACCCTGTTCGAGCCTGGCGAGTTCGTGGCTGCGGGCCAGCCGATCATCCGCCTGAGTGGCGTCGGCGACCTGGAAGTCGAGCTTGAAATCCCGGAGACCTTGATAGACCGTTTCGCCCCCGGTCAGGACGTGACCCTGACCTTGTTCTTCCTCGGCAACAGGGAGGTCAGGGGCCGGGTCATCCACGTCGGTGATTCCGGAGGTGCTCCCGGCGGCCTTTTCCCGGTTGAAATAGGCCTGGCCGACGAGCCGGGGCTGAGGCCCGGGCTCACCGTCGAGCTGGTACTGCCGGTCGAGGCCGAGGCGGGACTGGCGGTTCCGCTGGCCGCCATACTCGACCCCGGCACCGCTCAGCCGAGGGTGTTCCGGATCGACGAGGGTCGAGTGGAGCCCGTTTTCGTAGAGGTGGGTCAGCTTTACGGAAACCGGGTCGCCGTCACAGGGCCGCTGTCTCCCGGTGACGAGGTTGTGGTGACCGGGCTGAGTTCGCTCACACCCGGACAGCGGGTCGAGGTCCTGCGATGAGACTGATCGACGTCGCTGTCCGGCAGCGGCGACTCGTTCTCGCCGTGGCGGCGGTCCTGTCCCTGGTGGGAGCCGCTGCATGGGAGGGAATGATCCGGCAGGAGGATCCGTCGTTTCCCTACCGGGCCGGCTTCATCCTGGTGGCGTACCCCGGCGCCGATCCTGAACGGGTGGAGCGACTCGTGCTGGAGCCGCTGGAGGAAGAACTGGCCGAGATCGAGGAAATCGATTACATCCAGTCCACGGTTCGTACCGGCCAGGTTGCCATTCGGCTTCGTCTCAGGGATTACGTCTACGACACCGATACTCAGTGGGACCGCGTGCGCGTGGCTGTGGAGCGTGCCCGCCAGCAGTTCCCGGACGGCGTCAGCGAGCCGATCGTTGACGACCGCCTGGTGGACAATGCCAGCGCCACTATCGTCGTCGCGGGCTCGGCCGATCTGATCGAGCTGGCCCGCAGCGCAGAAAGGATCGAGAAACGACTGTTCCGACTTGACGGGGTTTCCCGCGTCGAGGTGATTGGCGATCCCGGTGAGCAGGTCACCATCGCCTACAAGGATTCCGTAGCGCGACGCCTGGATCTGTCCCCGGAATCCCTGGCCACCCAGCTGAGTGCGCGCAACCAGGTTCGCGGCGGCGGCACCGTGCTCGTGGCCGGCAAAACGGCGTCCCTGCGTCCGGAGTCGGAGTTCCGTTCCATCGACGAAATCCGCTCCACGCCGGTGGCCCTGCCGTCCGGCCGCACCGTGCCTTTGTCCGAAATCGCCGAGGTGCGACATGGCCCCCGGGAACCCGGTGACGAGTTCATGTGGGTAAACGGTCGTCCTGCCGTAGGTCTGGCGGTCATCGTCGAGAGGGACAAGGTTCACGTGGTGGACTGGGGACGGCGGCTGAACGAGTTTGTCGAGGGGCTTCGGCCGGAGTTCGCTCCCCTGGACCTGGACATCATCCTCTTTCAGCCGGACCACACCGAGGGTCGTCTGCGGGAACTCGGCTTTTCCCTGCTGCTCGGCATCGTCATTGTTGCCGGAATTCTGTTCCTGTCCATGGGGGTCCGGCTGGGGGCCCTGGTGGCATCCGTGGTGCCGCTGGTCACGTTGTCCGCGCTGGCCCTCTACGCCATCGGCGGCGGCGTTCTCCACCAAATGGCGATCGCGGGGATGGTGATCGGTCTCGGAATGCTTGTCGATAACGCTATCGTCATGGCAGAGAACATCCAGTGGCATCTGGACAGGGGGCTGCCCGCCAGGGAGGCCTCCGTGGTCGCCGTCAGGGAGCTGGCAGGTCCGCTGGGTTCAGCTACGGGCACCACCGTGGCCGCCTTCGTTCCCATGTTCATTGCCAAGGGAAATACCGCGGACTTTACCCGCATGATTCCCGGCATGGTGATGCTTATGCTGGCGGTCAGTTACTTCTACGCCGTGCTGGTCACGCCCGCCTTGTCCGAGATCGTGCTCAAGCCTGCCTCCTCGTCCCGGGAAGGTCTGGCATCCCGCCTTGGCCGACGACTGGGTTCACTGGCGGTGAGCCACAGCAGGTGGGTTCTGGCTGTGGCGGCTTCGCTGGTCGCCCTGGCGATTTTCGGCGCCAAATTCGTGGACCGCGATTTCTTTCCCGATACGGCCCGGAACGAGATGATCGTCAATCTCAATTTCGCCGAAGGCACCCACATCAGCACCACCTCTGACGCCGCGGTACTCATGGCGGACGCCATGCTTCAGCTCGACGAAGTCACGGATGTCTACGCCTGGGCGGGGTTTTCCGGACCCACGTTCTACTACAACCTGACGGAAAACCCCCGGAGCCCCCACATCGCCCGGCTTGCCGTGATTGCCCGGGACGTGGACGATTTGCCGGCGATATTCGAATGGGTCCGTATTTACGCCCATTCGGAGCTCCCCGATGTAGAGGTGGTCCCCCAGCGGCTGGGGCAGGGGCCACCGGTGCAGGCACCCATCGAGATCCGCCTGTTCGGTGACAGCTTCGATATGCTACGCCGCGCCAGCGAACAGGTCATGGAACTGGTTCGGGAAACACCGGGCACTGCCGACGTCCGGGAGTCTCTGGGGACGGGTACCCCGACCCTGGTATTCGAGATCGGAGATGCTTCTGCGGCAAGGTACGGCCTGGACAGGGAGCGGGTGGCCAGCGCCTTGCTCGGCAGGACGCTCGGGATCAGGATTGGCGACTACCGGGCCGGGCTGGATCCCGTCCCTATCGTCCTCCGGTCACCGGAGGGCGAGCGATTCAACACCGACCATCTCGACACCGCCTATGTTTTTGCGCCTTCAGGCGAATCTGTGCCGCTGGCCCAGCTCGTCAATCAATCACTGGTCTGGCAGCCCTCGGCAATTCAGCACCGCGACCTTCAGCGAGTCGCCATCGTGCTGGCGGAGCTGGAGCAGGGATATCCTTTCGGCAACGTGACGGACGAACTCGATCGAAGACTGCGCCAGGCGGACCTGCCACCCGGGATCGGATATGAGTTCGGCGGCAAGAAAGAGAGTTCCGGTGATGCCAACGCGGCGCTGTTTTCCGCCATGCCGGTGGGCGTCGTGCTGTTGCTGATATTCCTGCTCCTGGAATTCAACTCCTTCCGAAGGCTGGCCATGGTGCTCGTGACGGTGCCGCTGGCGGCGACAGGCGTCGTGCCCGGACTCCTGCTTACGGACAATCCGTTCGGTTTTACAGCGCTGCTCGGTGTCATTGCCCTGGCGGGTATCGTTGTCAACAACGCCATCGTGCTGATCGACGTCCTTGATGCCAATCTTGCCGCCGGCCGCCCCCTGGCCGAGGCGATTTCCGACGCTGTGGCACGCAGGACACGGCCGATTATTCTGACCACGGTCACGACGGTGGCGGGACTGGCGCCGCTGACATTTACCGACAGCACCCTGTGGCCGCCCCTGGCGTGGTCGATTATCTCGGGGCTACTTGCATCGATGGTGCTGACCCTGCTCGTGGTGCCGGCCATGTGCCGCCACCTGCTGCGGAGTGACACCGCCGGGTGAGCAGCGCGCGGTTGGCCCTGTTATCCTTGGCCGTGACCGGCTCACCGGGCCCGAAATCATGGCACTGAATAACATCCGCAGCTGGCTCGAGCGACAGCTCGCCAACCCCCAGATCGTGACCCTGACCCTGATCGTCGTCACCCTGGCGGCGGTCGTATATTTCTTCGGCAACATGCTGGCACCGGTATTCGCGGCGGTCGTGATTGCCTATCTGCTGGAAGGCATTGTGGTTCGCCTCGAGAGGCGCCGTGTCCCGCATCTGGCCGCGGTGCTCGTGGTCTTTCTGAGCTTTTTCACTTTCCTGATCTTCGCCGTTTTCGGACTGCTGCCGCTTTTGATCCGCCAGCTCACCCAGCTGGCCCAGCAGGTGCCGGCGATGGCCGCACGGATGCAGGCGGCCCTCCTGGAACTGCCGCAACGGTATTCGGTGGTGTCGGAAGCGCAGATCCAGGACCTGCTTGCGGGGATCAACTCGGAGATTCTGAGCGTCGGGCAGACTCTGCTGTCCTATTCCGTCGCATCGCTGATCACGGTTCTCACCGTCGGTGTCTATCTGATCCTCGTGCCCATCCTGGTGTTTTTCCTTCTGAAGGACCGGGATCAGATCATCGCCTGGTTCACCGGTTTTCTGCCGACCGATCGGCCGCTGGCCCAGCAGGTCTGGCGGGAAGTGGACGGCCAGATAGGTAATTACGCCCGGGGCAAGATGTGGGAGATCTTCATCGTCGGCTCCGTGACCTATACGGTGTTCAAGTTCCTCGGTCTCCAGTACAGCTTGCTGCTTGCTGTCATCACCGGGTTTTCGGTGCTGATTCCCTACATCGGGGCTTTCGTGGTAACGCTGCCGGTGGCGGGCGTCGCGATCTTTCAGTGGGGTTTGCAGCCGGAGTTCTACTGGGTACTGATTGCCTACGGGGTCATCCAGTTTCTTGACGGCAATCTTCTCGTGCCCCTGTTGTTCAGTGAGGCGGTGAATCTTCATCCCGTGGCGATTATTGCCGCGATTCTTCTGTTCGGGGGCTTGTGGGGATTCTGGGGCGTTTTCTTCGCGATTCCGCTGGCTACAGTCATCCAGGCCATATTGCGAGCCTGGCCTGCGGAAATTCCGACTGTCGTCAGTCAGGACGAGAAGGCAATCGACGTGGGTTAGCCTTTCTGCCGATTCGCTCGCCAGGCCAGAATGCCGCCGGCCAGGGAGGCCACCCGCGAGAATCCCATTTGCTGGAGAGAATCCGCCGCCAGCGCCGAGCGGCCGCCGCTTCTGCAGTACAGGTAGATAGGCCGATCCCGGTCCTGCAATTCAGGTGCCGTCACGCCGCCCAGCTCGGGCCGCGGCTCCACTTCCGCCTCCAGAATTCCGCGGGGAATGTTGACGGAGCCGGGGATGCGCTCGGCCGCATGCTCTTCCGGCTCCCTTACGTCGATCAGAACCGCGTCCTCCTCGAGTCCACGCGCCAGATCTTCGGCTGTGACCTCGCGGATCCGCGAGCGGGCTCGGGCCACCATTTCATTCATGGTCAGCGGGGGCATTGTTCCTTCCCGGGTTTCAGAACTTCATCGGACAACAGCAGGTGCGCTCTGCCAGATGATAAATGCGGCCGTGAGGATGAGGAAGATGCCGAACCCCCGCTTGAGCAGATCGTGCGGCAGGCGAACGGCGAGCCGGTTGCCCACCAGGCTGCCGATCACGCCCAGAGCCGTCACGACGGACAGAACTGTCCAGTCCAGGCTCAGGCCCCGATCTGCGAGTACGTCGAGGTATTTCCAGAAACCGGCGAAGGACTTCAGGGCGATGATCGCCAGGCTGGTGGCCACGGCATGGTGCATGCCGAGGCCGCCGAGCAGCACCAGCGCGGGCACGATCAGGAAACCGCCTCCCACGCCCACGAACCCCGTGAGCATCCCCACAGCGAGACCGTCCACTATTACCTTCCAGGCGCTTCTTTTCCCCGGCGCGGCGGTGATTATTGGCGTCCGGCGAAGCATCAGCGCCGCCGCGACGAGCATCACCAGTCCGAACACGAGGAGCTGCACCTTGCCGCTGACGAAAGCGGCCAGCCAGGCTCCCAGCCAGGTGCCTGCCATGCCCGGCAGGCCGAAAAGCAGGAGACTTCGGAAATCCACCAGGCCCCGCGCCAGATAGGGAAGCGCTCCCACCAGGGCGATGGAGCCAACGACCGCCAGGGAACCCGCGATGGCGACTTTTTCTTCCTGGCCCACGAGGAAGACGAGCACGGGAACGGTCAGCACCGATCCGCCCGACCCGAGCAGGCCCAGGCTGAGTCCGATGGCGAGCGCTCCTATCCAGGCAGCAATCATATTTAAATCAGAAAGTTAGAGGTCTTATCTCGAAAGAGATAGAAAATCGCCCGGGCCATTCCGGACCCGGGCGACAAGAGGGCACGTCACGATGTGGGGGAGACATATATCAGTGACAACTAATATGATACCAGAAAGTTGAGGAAAGTCTAATATTTTCCGACACCGGAAATCCTGCCTCGCGTAACATTATTGCAGCCTTATAAACCCGAGGAATGAGCGAGTGAAATATCTGCACACCATGGTGAGAGTCACCGACCTGGACGAGTCTATCGACTTCTACTGCACCAAGCTCGGTCTCCGGGAGCTTCGCCGTTACGAAAACGAGGACGGACGATTTACCCTGGTATTCCTGTCGGCGCCAGACGACGAGAAGGCCCAGATCGAGCTGACCTACAACTGGGATCCGGAGGAATACACTGGCGGGCGCAATTTCGGGCATCTCGCCTACCAGGTGGACGACATTTACGCCCTTTGCGAAAAGCTCATGGATGCAGGTGTCGTGATCAATCGTCCTCCCCGGGACGGCCGCATGGCCTTTGTTCGATCTCCTGACAGCATCTCCATCGAGCTGCTCCAGAAGGGCGACGCGCTCCCGCCCAGGGAACCCTGGGCGTCGATGCCGAACACCGGAGAGTGGTGAGGCGGTAGCTGGAAGGTCGGGGTGATGCCTAGAACAGGGCGCCAGCGCCCAGTTCCTGCAGCTGCTGCTCTACCGCCGCGCGCTGTATCGCCAGGCGTTCCGCTATCAGCACTCTGGCGTTCGCCACATCGTCGTGGTCTTTAACGGGCGCCCAGTCGGGGTCTTCCTCG
>Ga0209536_100002625_pt1 | contig 29285 bp, 23 predicted proteins | sample DeeMarSeWOR28_12_FD_187461 | JGI IMG/M metagenome (GOLD analysis project Ga0209536, IMG submission 187461) | Marine sediment microbial communities from White Oak River estuary, North Carolina - WOR-2-8_12 (SPAdes) (version 2) | ecosystem: Environmental > Aquatic > Marine > Intertidal zone >...
ATAAAATCAAACTACTGAACGATATTCTAAAAAGCCATGGACATGTTCTCTTTTACGCGCTTTTGTTTGCGAGTTCTTGCAGATCTCAACGAAATTATTCCGCGGATGAAACGGAATGTTATTCTGACAATAGCTATAAAGTTAGTAAAACTGTTATGCTCCGACTCTTCAGTAAAATGATATCGAAGCAAATAAAAAAAGAAGTGCCTCGGTAACTTCGGTCATGGCCCCCAGCATGTCACCGGTAATGCATGCCATACGTTTTTTATAATAAAATATGATGGTTGTTGTAAATATTGCAAAAATAAGGTTGAGCCAGATTCCTTTCCATCCAAGAAATATGGAGAGCATAGCCGGTATCAGTACCCACTGAAAACCCGACAGTTTTAAAGGTTCGTCAAAAAGATCATACCCGCTGCCGCCTTCAGGCCTTCCGTATTCTAAGGCGTGTATACCGAATATCATACCGCTTCGGGCAAAGGCAGGGATGAGTACCAGCAACAGTGTCCGGTGATCATTAAGATGCATGATGCCGCCCCATTTGACGGCCAAGGTGCAAATAATGGCCGAAAGCCCCATAACCCCGATGCGGCTGTCCTTCATAATCGCCAGAGCTTTTTCCCTGCTTCTATGTCCAAAAACACCGTCGGCAGTATCTCCAAGTCCGTCCAGGTGAAGAGCAGCCGTGATAACCACAAGAAAAACAACATCAAGAACTGCGGTTACCGGTGCGGGCCAAAAATTTAGCGCGACATGGTCAAAAATGGATAGTAAGCCACCAATGAACAAACCAGCGATTGGGAAAAAAGGGATCATGCCTTTGGGATCATAAATAGCTGATTTTCCCAAAGGTATGATGGTTAAAAATTGTAATGCAGCGATGAGGCGTTTCATTTTATTTTTACGGGAATACCGGCTGCCATCCAGATGACGCGGTCCACGCAGGCTGCTACTTTCTGGTTGGTAAATCCAGTAATATCTCTAAACAATCTGGCCAGTTTGTTCTCAGGGACAATGCCTGTTCCTACCTCGTTTGATACCAAAATTAGCGGGCATTCGGCCTTTGTAATTGATTGGGTCAGTTTTTGAACAGGATTGTCAATGTTTTTTAGTTTATCATCTTCCAAGATAAGATTGTTGATCCACAGCGTCAGACAGTCCACAAGGATCACATTTCCTTTTAGACCATGCTTACGGATTGTTTCAGGTAAAAAAAATGGCACTTCAAGGGTTTTCCAGGCGTTGCTTCTTTGTTGTTGATGATGATACACCCGCTGTTCCATTTCTTTGTCCTGGGGAACACAGGTGGCGATAAAGATCTTTTCCCCGGGAATCTGCTCCGCCAGATAAAGCGCATGGCTGCTTTTGCCGCTCCTGCATCCACCGATAACAAGTATCGTTTCTTTCACAAGTTACTCCCTAATTGAATATTTTTGAGGAACCAAGGTCACCCGTGGACTTTTGCCAAGGGGGCTCTCGTCCACCAAAAGAGTGCATCCATAAGCTGCTTCCAAAGTCTGATAGGTAATCACTTCATCGGGAAGCCCCTGACACATAACCTGACCATTATGGAGCAGAAGCAGATGATCCGCATACATGGCTGCAAGATTGATATCATGGGATACCATCACAACCGTAATGTCTTTTTCTGTTTTAAGTTTTTCCATCAAGTCCATGATTCGAACCTGGTAGGCAAGGTCTAAAGATGCTGTAGGCTCATCCAGAAGCATAATATCAGGTTCTTGACAAATGGCCCTTGCAATAAAAACCCGTTGCTGCTCTCCACCGCTAAGCTGATCCAGTTTGCGGTGTGCCAAGTTTTCCAGACCGGTAAAGGTGATGGCCTGATTTGCAATTTCCAGATCATTTTCTTCCTCGAGTCCCAGCATCCCCAGATAAGGTGAACGCCCCATGAGCACAATTTCGATTACGGTAAATGGAAAATCTGAAAAAGTCATTTGAGGAACAAATGCAATGGTTTGTGCTAAAGCTTTGCGATGATATTGATCGATGGAACGATTCAGGATCTTTAACTCACCGTTTTGAGGCTTTAGAATTCCGGATATTATTTTCATTAATGTGGTTTTGCCCGAGCCGTTGGGGCCGATGATAATAAAAAAGTCCTTCTTTGGAATCGAAAAGGAAACGTTCCTTAAAACAAAGTCTTCTCCAAAGGAATGATTCAGATTTTTTGCAGCAATTGCCGAAATCATTTGCCGGTCCTTTTCAATAAGTAGATAAAAAGCGGTGCACCGATCATGGCAGTTATAACACCGGCAGGCATCTCTCCCTGTTTTGGTAATGTTCGTGCCAGTAAATCACAAAAAACCATGTAGGCGCCTCCTCCAAATACACATGCCGGAACCAGAACACGATGATCCGGACCCAAAACCAGGCGAAGTAGGTGCGGCATCACAAGACCGACAAACCCCACAAGGCCGCAGTATGAAACCGTTGCGCTGACCATAAATGACGTTGCCACTAGAAGCGTAAACGTGACCGTTTTAATGTTTACGCCCATCGTTTGAGCCATTTCCTTTCCCAAAAGAAGCAGATTCATTGGATTTGAAAGCCAGAAAACAAGAAAGAAACAGGGTAAGAGTGTTGCAGCGAGAATTCCGACATGTTTCATATCTACCAGGGAAAGATCCCCCATTAGCCAGAAAATGATATTGTGGAGTCTGGAGTCCTGGGTCATGGAAACCAAAAACATAATCACTGCCGCGCAAAATGCATTCACCATGACTCCTGAAAGTAAAAGTGCGTCTTTTTTCAGGATTGTTTGTCCGGAGGACATGGCCAGTATGAGAAGAAGTGTTAGGATACTTCCGGTAAAAGCCGTAAGGCTTACTCCAGGAAACCGGGAAAAGCCCATGAGGATGCCGATAATTGCCCCGATGGCCGAACCTCCTGAAATACCGAGAATATACGGCTCTGCCAGCGGGTTACGGAGCAAAGCCTGAAAAACAAGGCCTCCCAAAGAGAGTGCTGCGCCGACCAGAGCTGCCAAAAGAACCCTTGGAAATCGTATCTGCCATATAATCGTGTACAGCATGGACTCCGGTTCTTTTATACCCATCAAGTTTTTAAATACATCCTTGATTCCGCTGTCGGTGGATCCCATGGAGATTCCAAGAACCATGGCAAACCCCAGTAATAGTATCAGGAGAGATGAGGCTGTTATGACTCGTTTGATTAGAAATGGTGTTTTAGTGTTCATTGGATTTTTTTAAAAAGCTCCGGGTGGATCATCCGAATTATTAGTTCGAGACCGTCCACGAGCCGGGGGGAGGGACGGTCGAAAAAATTGGAATCTTCAAGATAAATGCGTTGGTTTCGAACCGCCGGCATAGTGGGCCATTTTTCCCATTCTGCCTTGACCTTTTCAAAGGCAGCACTTCGTGCCATGGAGGTAATGATAATGACTTCCGGTGAGAGAGACAGAACCTTTTCACGACTAAACCGGGGATATGGAATGGGACCCGCTGCAAGGTTGGTCCCGCCGGCAATAACGATGAGTTCATGGATAAAGGTGTGGGTTCCTACGGAAACGATGGGCGAAATACCGATTTGAAAAAAGACCCTGGGACGATGTGTGACATTTTCAACCAGAGACTTCACTTTTTGAATCCTTAAATCCATCATCTGCACCAGTCGATCGGCCTGATCTTTTGCATTTAGAAGTGTGCCGATTTCCAAAACTGTTTTCATGACCGTTTCTAAATTGTTGGGATCGACGGCATAAACAGGTATTTTTAAAGACTCGAGCCGCTGTGCGATCACTCGTGGATTACCGTCTTTGATGGCAATGCAAAGGTCCGGTTTCAACGCCACTATTTTTTCCAAATCGAGATGAACATAAGAACCGACCTTGGGCAGCTTTATGGCTTCAGATGGAAAATCACTGTATGTTGTCACTCCTTTAAGACGGTGGCCCTGGTCCAAAGCATAAACTATCTCCGTGATACTTGGGGCAAGAGATACTACCCGTAGAGGTTGATCCGGAACCGTGACGTGTCGTCCCAACTGATCTATGATGGTTTTGACAGCGGATACTTTTCCCGACAAAATTAAAAGCAATATCGTCATTGTGGAAATTATCGTTATGGATCTAAATGCTAACATTACCACAAACCTTCTATTTTCAATTTGATTCGATTTTTTGACAAAAATTGATTATACCAGAAGCGACATTGAGCTTCAAAAGACCACATGTTATTTTATCTCAAAAAAAAACCGGACCGAAAAACATCGATCCGGGAATGTCCCTTTTTATCCTCAAGATCATTTGATACCTCATATCCTCGAAGGCTAAAGCATCTGCCCAGGCAGGTCTTCTGACTTTCCGGCCCTTTTAGCGACCTTCCCGTTCATACGCGAACAGTGGTACGCCATGGCCAAAAGGGTTCCTTTAATTTTAGTCAACCGGTCAGCCAGTTAATCCGGTTTGAAGGGGTATTTTCTAGACCAACATGACTAGATAACTGGCTAACGGGCCGAATTCATTGAAGGTCGGGATTACAGCGGCGGGCCCGTCCCCGAATTTCACGGGGTTCCCTATTAAACTCATACGAGTACCTGAACAGTTCTATCAAGTAATTAAAAAATAGCATTAAAGTCAAGGAATTTGTTCAAGGTCATTTTTTGGGCGTCATCAAATGAAAATTATAGGCCATCTCAAAATTACATTCGTAAATTTCTTTCTATTTAATCATCCTTATAGTATGATCCCAACCGAGGGATATATTCAATGAACGGCCTTAATATCTTTACAAGTAACTGCATGGAAATCCTTGCCGAACAGTTGGCACACATCGTAAGAGCGCCGCTATCTTCTCCATTCTCTCCAGAAGTTATTGTTGTTCAGAGCAGAGGAATGGAACGTTGGATAGCCATGGAGCTTGCCAGACATAACGGCATCTGTGCCAACTGTTTTTTCCCCTTCCCCAACACGTTTTTACAGAAAATGTTTAAAAAAACAATCCCGGATCAACCCGAAGAATCTTTCTTTGATCCTTTGACGATGACACTATCGATCATGAAGGTTCTTCCTGAATGTATCCACTTGCCGGATTTTGAAAGTATAAAACATTATCTTGCTGATGAGAACACCGGGATGAAACTGTTTCAGATTTCGAATAGAATCGCTGATTTGTTTGACCAATATCTTGTTTTCAGGCCCGAGATGTTATTCAATTGGGAAAAAGGAAAGGACCATGACTGGCAGGCAGATCTATGGCGAAAGCTTTCCTCCGGAAAGGAACACTTGCATCGTGCCGGGCTCTGGAAAGCTTTTTTAAAAAAGGTCAGAAAATCATCACGTCAAATAGAACATTTCCCTGATCGTGTTTCCATATTCGGGATATCTTATTTACCACTTTTTCATCTTGAGGCCTTTGTTGGAATATCACATCATTCTCAGGTTAATTTCTTCCTGATGAACCCATGTAAAGAATACTGGGGAGACATTGTTTCCGGTCGCGAGACCCGAAAAATAAGAAAACAACATGTTCGATCAAAGGACATCTCAGAAGATCTTTATTTTGAAGAAGGGCATCGGCTGTTGGCTTCCATGGGTACTTTGGGTAGAAATTTTATGACACTGATTGGTGATCTCGACGGTCAGGTTTTCGAACTATTCAAAATGAATCAAGGGCATACAATGCTTGAAAAGATCCAGTCTGACATTTTAAGCTTAAAAAACAGGCGGTTCTCTTTCTCTTCATCTAACGACCACAACGCATCATCCATGATTGATGCCTCTATTCAGATTCATTCCTGCCATAGTCCAATGCGGGAAATGGAGGTTCTTTACGACAATCTTCTTGCCATGTTTGACCAAGATCCGGGTCTGTTGCCCAAAGATATCGTTGTCATGACCCCTGATATTCATTTATATGCGCCTTTTGTTCAGGCCGTTTTCGGAGCACAGACAGATGAAAAAAAACGGATTCCATTCAGTATTGCGGATCAAAACATTATGAAGGAAAATCGAATTATTGACGGATTTATGTCGATTCTCGATCTTAGACACAGCCGAATGAGTGTAAACCGTGTCATGGCCCTTGTAGAGCTACCAGAAATTCAAAAAAAAATCGGTATATCCGAATCGGAAATCGAAATTTTGGAACGCTGGATCAAGGAAACCAATATCCGGTGGGGAATTGATGCAGAACACCGCCGCAAACTTGGTCTTCCGGTTTATTCAGAAAACACATGGAAAGCCGGAATTGAAAGACTGCTATTAGGATACGCAATGCCGGGTTTCGGACGCAAAATGTTCACCGGAATTCTTCCTTATGATCATATCGAGGGCGCAGAGGTAGAAACTCTGGGAAAATTTATAGAGTTTTTAGAGCGGCTTATTAACAGTGTGGATTCTCTGGATCAGGCCAGAACTTTAAGTGATTGGAGCCAGGTTTTTTTGGATATTATCGAAATATTTTTTTCCCAAGAGGAAGATTTAGAACCAGAGATTCAGATTCTCAGACGTATTTTGGATGATATTTCTAAAAAAGAAGCATTATCCGGCTATGATAAACCCATTATGATCGATGTCGTAAAATCTTTACTGAAATCGTTTCTTGAAAATGAACATCATCGAAAGGGATTTATTTCCGGCGGTGTGACATTTTGCGCCATGCTTCCCATGAGAAGCATCCCGTTTAAAGTCATCTGTCTTTTGGGAATGAACAACGATACTTTTCCACGAGAGACAAGAACTCTTGAGTTCGATCTTATGGCAAAACAGCCAAGGATCGGGGACCGAAATAGAAGAAATGACGACAAATATCTTTTTTTGGAAGCGTTATTATCCGCAAGAAAAACATTCTATATCAGTTATGTCGGTCAAAGCATTCAGGATAATACCAAAATCCCACCTTCTGTTCTTGTAAGTGAACTCATGGATTGTATCGAAGAAGGATTTGGGTTTTCAGAAGAGCAGGTGGTCAATTTTCACCGGCTTCAAGCATTTTCACCGGAATATTTTAAAAATAACAGTAAACTGTTTAGTTATTCTTACGAGAATTTTATCGCAAGCTCAAAAATGTTTGACCGTAAAGAAGCACCTCCCTTGATTTCAACACGACTGTCCGAACCCGACAACGAATGGAGAAACCTTTCCATTGAAGCACTGAGCACCTTTTTTAATAATCCCGCAAAGTATTTACTTGAAAAACGCCTGGGGATATATTTGCATGAGAGGGCAAATGTCCTTGATGAAAGAGAAAATTTTCGCTTAGATCCTCTTGGAAAATATAAAATAGAGCAGGAGCTTGTGACAACAAAACTCTCAGGATCAAGCCTCGAAGATATTTTTCATCTCATACGGGCGTCCGGAGAACTCCCTCATGGGAAAGTGGGAGAATATATTTACAATGAAATGAATTTGGATGCCCAAGATTTTATTCGAAAAGTTAAAGACCACGCTAAAAGCCACCGCCCTGAAGATCTTGATGTCGAAATCGATATAGCAGGCTTTAGGATATTCGATCGAATTACAGAGATTTATGAAAACGGTTTGATTAAAATTATATATGCAAATACAAAACCAAAATATCTATTAAATACATGGATATACCATCTTTTTGTTTGTGTTTTACTTGAATCTAAACGCCCTATACATAGTTTATTGCTATGTAAAGATGCCACCTGGCAATTTACACCCGTTTCAAGTGCATTAGATATCCTAACGTTCCTATTAAATACTTACTGGAAGGGAATGTCCGAGACTTTGCACTTTTTTCCTGTATCTTCCTATGAATATGTTTTTGATATATTTATTAAAAATCGTTCAAATTCCGCGGCCTTAAAGGCTGCACAGAGAAAATGGGGTGGGAATGCTTTTTTCCGGGGAGAGTCAAAAGATCCGTATTTTGAACGTTGCTTTGGTCGAATTGATCCTTTGGATAAGGAATTTGAAAAAATATCAATGAAAATTTTTACCCCCTTGCTGAATCATTGCAATAAAGTAATATGATAAATCATAGCCAGTTCATATGATTATAAATACGATAGCGTATTAGTGAATAAGAACAGCCAATTAACGCGGTGACGATGCCTAATAAATTCGGTGAGAAGAGACTGCCGAAAATATTGATTTAAAGAGGTAATGAATTTATACATATAGACATTGTCAAAACAAAATTGTGCGTTATTATATTGGCTGGTTTCATAGCTTAGATTGTGGTCCAAACGAATATTTCTAAATCATACATAAAGAGAGACAGTTGGAAACGGAACCAATCTTTTTAGATTTGAGTTATAGGAGAAAGAATGGCTGAAACTGACAAAGATGATCTTATTAGCATTATTGATGAAGATGAAAAAGATGCACTGATTCCTGATACGCTTCCTTTGATATCCGTTCGTGATATTGTGATTTTTACCGACATGCTACTCCCCCTTTTTATCGGCCGCGAAAAATCGGTACGTGCTGTTGAGGAGGCCGTGGAAAAAGACGGATTTTTATTTTTAGCCGCGCAAAAAGATCCAAATATCGAAAACCCGAATCCTGATCAAATATTTAAGGTTGGAACTGTGAGCAAGGTTCTGCGGATGCTAAAACTCCCTGATGGACGTGTCAAAGCCCTTGTACAGGGTATTGAAAAGGCCAAGGTGGTTAAATATGTTTCAAAGAGATCCATATATCGAGTAAAAATTGACAGAATTCCAGATCGGCCGGTTGAAGAGATAAATATCGAAATGGAAGCATTGATGCGTAATGTTATCGAACACTCCGAAAAAATATTGGCACTGCGTGGCGAAATGAACAGCGAGATTGGCATTATTCTAGAGAGTGTGAATGATCCAGGAAAACTGGCAGATCTTGTGGCTTCAAATCTGAAGTTAAAAATTGACGAATCCCAAATTTTGCTTGAACTGATCGATCCTGTTGAGCGTCTCAAAAAAGTTAATGAGCTGCTTTCGCGAGAAGTGGAATTGTCCTCCATGCAAGCTAAAATTCAGTCTGATGTAAAAGATGAGATTTCGAAAAGTCAAAGGGACTATTTTTTAAGGGAACAGGTTCGGGTCATCCACAAAGAACTCGGTGAAGATGACGGAAAATTAAAGGAACTAGAGGATTATAGAAGGAAGATACGAAGGGCAAAGATGTCAAAAAGTGCTGACAAAGAAGCTTTAAAACAGTTAAAGCGTCTGGATCAAATGCATTCTGATTCTGCAGAAGCTTCTGTTGTTCGCACCTATCTGGATTGGCTGGTTGAGCTGCCATGGAGTAGAGCTACCAAAGACGTTATTGATATCAAGAACGCAAAAACGGTTCTGGATAAAGACCATTTTGGTCTAATAAATGTGAAAGACCGTATACTTGAATACCTGAGCGTGCGTAAACTTAACCCTAAAATGAAAGGTCCGATTTTATGTCTAGTGGGCCCTCCCGGTGTTGGCAAGACATCACTAGGGCAGGCCATAGCACACGCAATGAAGCGAAAGTTTGTACGCATTTCTCTCGGTGGCATACGGGATGAAGCCGAAATCAGAGGTCACCGTCGCACCTATATAGGTGCGATGCCGGGACGAATCCTTCAGGGACTTAAACAGGGCGGTACAAACAATCCTGTTTTTATGATGGATGAGATTGACAAGCTGGGGTCTGACTTTCGGGGTGATCCTTCCTCCGCGCTATTAGAGGCTTTGGATCCCGAGCAAAATCTGGCATTTAGCGACCACTACCTCAATTTGCCCTTTGATCTTTCCAAGGTTATGTTTGTCCTCACTGCCAATTTTACAGATACGATTCCATCAGCACTCCTTGACAGGATGGAAGTAATTACACTTGCCGGTTATGCCGAGGATGAAAAAACGACCATTGCACAAAGACACCTCATACCTCGCCAGTTGAAGGAAAATGGTTTAAAGTCGAAAACCTTGTCCATTAGCAAAGGCTCATTATCTAAAATCATATCCGAATACACTTCCGAGGCTGGGTTGAGGAACCTTGAACGCGAAATCGGCACCCTTTGTCGAAAGGTGGCACGTAAAATCGCCGAGGGTCACAAAGGTCCGTTTCGAATCACCAAGAACAATCTGCAAACGTACTTGGGGGTTCCAAAATATTTTCCTGAAATGGATCAGGAAAATAGCCAGGTTGGTTTATCAACCGGTCTAGCCTGGACACAGGCAGGAGGCGAGGTGCTTTACGTGGAGGCATCACTCATCGACGGAAAGGGAGACCTCATTGTTACCGGACAAATCGGTGAAGTGATGCAGGAGTCTGCTCGGGCGGCATTGAGTTATGCCCGCGCCAATATTGCTTCTTTCGGGATTAAAAAAAATGTTCTTGAAAATAAGGACATTCATATTCATGTTCCAGCCGGTGCAATCCCCAAAGACGGGCCGTCTGCCGGAATCGCAATGGCAACGGCGCTTATATCTATCTTGCTTAACAAACCGGTCAATAAAGATGTTGCTATGACCGGTGAAATTACATTGAGGGGCAGGGTGCTTCCTATAGGCGGTTTGAAAGAAAAAGCATTGGGTGCATTAAGGGCCGGGATTCGAACAATCATTATTCCTGAAAAAAACAAAAAGGATTTGGTGGAAATACCAATGAATATAAAACGAAAAATTAAATTTGTTCCTGTAAAAAATATGGAAAAAGTTCTTTCTCTTGCAATTGATGAATGTTGATGGCTGATAATTGATATGAAGATTCTAGCTGTTGATACAGCGACAACCAGCTGCAGTGTCGCAATAGTAGATAAAACATCCTTGCTTTCGGAGTTTACACTAAATAGGGATCAAACTCATTCTAAACATTTAATGGACATAATAAAGGCGGTCTTGGAAATGTCTGGCCTTAATTTATTTGACCTGGATGGATTTGCAGTTACCATAGGTCCCGGGTCCTTTACAGGTCTGAGAATTGGTATTAGTACCATAAAGGGACTGGCCGTGGCATCAGAAAAACCCGTTGTCGGTGTTTCAAGCCTGGAATCGCTGGCCCTTCAGGTGTCTTGTTCTTGTGATCTTATATGTCCTATTTTAGATGCGCGTAAAGGAGAGGTCTATTTTTCTCGATACAGATTCCTAAACGGTCAGTTAAAAAAGCAAACAAGAGAACGTGTGGCAACTCCGGATAAAGCAGTTGATGATCTTAATGAATCTTGTCTGTTTGTGGGTAATGGTGCTTTATTATATAAAGAAATGATAATGGAAAAAATGGGTAAATTTGCGTCTTTTGCACCGATGACTCAAAATACGATTAAAGCTTCAACTTTGGCCTATCTAAGTATGGCAAAATTTGAAAACAACGATACAGATGATGTTGAAAAAGTAATACCGTATTATATCCGGAAATCTGATGCGGAATTGAATTTAATGATATCGTAACATGTTTTTAATTTTTGATGTTTTGCCATTAATACTATTAGCAACTCTAGTTTCGGGTTCCCAATATTATTAAAAGCCTCTGAAACACCCGGTTTATACATTTTTTTCTTTTCCGCTGATGTCTACCATAAAAAGCTTTTTGGGATGGCTGAATTTTCGAGGTGTTACGTTAAATCACTTTAAATCATAGATGCGAAATTTAAATAAGCAAGACCATTAATTGGGGGTAAAAAAACAATCATTACGGTTATTATTGACAATATAGATTTATTTTTGATAGATAAAACAGTTTAATCTTTCTCTTTATAAGGTAAGATCGAACAGGGCATACGAGATGAACAATTTTTTTTGGTCTGATTTACCCAGCAACTCTGCCTTTCCGTTGGCAAGTGCTGGGTATCCTTTTATATTTGCTTCTGCGTTTACAACTGCGGTATTCGCGTTTATAGGACTCATCACGTTGTCTCTGATGGGTCTTGCTGCGACCTTTTTCATCTGTTATTTTTTCAGGGACCCGGACCGTGTCATTCCTAATTATACCGGATGCATTGTTTCGCCGGCTGATGGACGGGTTATATCGGCGAGCTTGATTGACAACAGTCGATATTTTGAAGGTTCGTGTATAAAAGTCAGCATCTTCATGTCTATTTTTAATGTTCATGTCAATCGTATTCCCCATGAAGGACGGGTAAAAAAAATTCAATATTATCCCGGAAAATTTTTTTCCGCAAATTTGGATAAAGCATCCAATCAGAATGAACACAATGCAATTGTTATAGAAACCGAAGGAAAGAAAAATATTTGTACGGTCCAAATTGCGGGACTGATTGCACGGCGAATCATCTGTAGATTGCAGAAGGATGATATTGTCACCCGGGGCCAGCGTTTTGGGTTAATATGTTTTGGATCACGTCTCGATGTTTATCTCCCTCCTGAAACAAATTTGAAAGTGATGGTGGGAGACAAGGTAAAAGCTGGTACATCTGTTTTGGGAGATTTGATATGATACGAAAAAATAGAAATAACAAAGAAAAATCGCATCGAGGCATTTACATCCTGCCCAACATATTTACATCTCTTAATCTTTTTTTTGGATTTTATGCCGTTATTGCCGCAATAAAAGGAAAGTTTGTCGCTGCGGCGGTCGCCATTATTATCGGTGTATTATTTGATATCATGGATGGCAAAATCGCCAGGGCGACGAATACCACCAGCAAATTCGGCATTGAATACGATTCCTTGGCCGATCTCATATCTTTTGGTCTTGCACCGGGGCTCATGATATATTTGTGGTCTTTGAAGCCATTGGGAAGAATCGGATGGCTGGCTGCATTTCTATTTATGGCTTGTGGAGCGCTTCGATTGGCCCGATTTAATTCGCAGGTTGATGTAATAAGCAATGATGACTTTGTGGGACTTCCAATTCCGGCCGGAGCCGGTATGGCAGCTACTGCCGTTTTGTTTTGTCATAAACTTGGTATCGATGGAAAAATTAATCCCATCTTCTTTCTTGTGATGCTGTATATCCTTTCTTTTTTAATGGTAAGCACCATAAAATATAACAGCTTCAAGAAACCCGAGCTGTTTAAAAAAATGAATTTCAATGTTCTGGTCGCGACCATCCTGATATTGATCTTCATCGCCGCTCAGCCATCGGTAGCGCTATTTTTTTTGGCACTGACGTATGTTGTTTCAGGCCCTTTGATTGGTATTAAATATCACAGAAAAGCCAGCAAAACCGTATCGGAAACCGGTGATGTAAATGAGCGCGGATCCAGTCCAATTTAACAAAAAGCACCATAAACATTTTTACGATGATGACCAAAAACATTAAAACTAATTTACAGGACGTATTCATATGACAAAAGAATATCACATTTCTGTAATTCCAGGGGATGGTACCGGACCCGAAGTTGTTGCAGAAGGCATCAAGGTCCTTCAATCTTTGGAAGAAAAATTTGGATTCAAACTTAACTTTTCCTATTATGATATCGGAGGAGAACATTATAAGGCAACGGGAGAGATTTTACCTGAAAATATTCTGGAATCAATCACCGAATCAAATGCAATATATTTAGGGGCCATCGGGCATCCGGATGTCAAACCGGGCATTCTTGAAAAAGGTATCCTTTTAAAACTTCGATTTTATTTAGACCAGTATATAAATTTAAGACCCGTTAAACTCTATGAAGGCGTTGAAACACCCTTAAAAGCCAAAGGGCCTTCGGATATTGATTTTGTCGTGGTTCGGGAGAATACCGAAGGACTTTACGCCGGCGCCGGTGGGTGTTTAAAGCACGGTACTGCTGATGAAGTGGCCATACAGGAATCGATAAACACTCGAAAAGGGGTGGAACGGTGTATCAGATTTGCTTTTGAGTATTGTAGGAAAAGAAACAAAAGAAAAAAACTGACACTTTGTGGAAAAACCAATGTACTGACCTTTGCATTTGATTTATGGGAACGCGCTTTCAATGAGGTTGCAATACAATATCCTGATATTGAAACTGATTATGCTCATGTTGACGCCATCTGCATGTGGATGGTTAAAAATCCGGAGTGGTTCGATGTGATTGTTACCGATAACATGTTTGGTGATATAATCACCGATCTTGGCGCAATGATTCAGGGGGGTATGGGCATTGCCGCTGGCGCAAACATTAATCCTGAAGGAATTTCAATGTTCGAACCCATTGGCGGATCCGCCCCCAAGTATACCGGTAAAAATATCATTAACCCCATTGCCGCTATTTCAGCGGCCCAGCTCATGCTTGAAACCTTAGGGGAACCTTTGGCCGCCTCTTTAATAGAGGAGAGTGTTATCCGAGTTTTGCGTGATGATCTAAAAGATGTCGCTGCAGGCAAAATGGGATACTCAACTCAAGAGGTTGGAGATCTTGTTATTAACTATATTAAGGGAAACAGCAAAAAATGATGGATACAAAATTTGACATTGCCATAGCGGGGGCCACAGGAGCCGTTGGAAATCAGATGATTTCCTGCCTTGAAGAGAGAAAGTTTCCAATCAAATCAATAAAATTCTTGGCATCCAGTCGTTCTGTCGGGCGCAAGCTCAAATACAAAGGTCGTGATATTGCCGTTGAAGAGTTGACCGAGACTTCTTTTAAAGGAATCGATATTGCCCTTTTCTCAGCTGGCGGTGGAACAAGCGAAAAATTTGCACCTTTTGCTGCAAATGATGGCTGTGTGGTTGTTGATAATTCAAGTGCATGGCGTATGGATCCCGAAGTTCCACTGGTGGTTCCGGAAGTCAATCCACATGCAGTGGCACAGTTTAAAAACAAAGGAATTATTGCGAATCCGAACTGTTCGACGATTCAAATGGTCATTCCATTACACCCGTTGCACCAAAAATATGGTATCAAGCGGATTGTTGTGTCAACGTATCAGTCGGTGTCAGGAACCGGCAAAAAGGCGATTGACGAGCTTGATTCCCAGACCCGGGCGATTTTAAATTTTAAAGAACATGAGAAGAAGGTATATCCTCACACCATAGCATTTAACTGCCTTCCTCATATCGATGCGTTTTTGGAAAACGGATATACAAAAGAAGAGATGAAGATGGTCCATGAAACCCGAAAAATTCTGGAGGACGATACCATAGGAATTACGGCAACCACTGTTCGCGTGCCGGTCTTTTTCGGACATTCAGAGTCGATTAACATTGAAACAAAAAAGTATGTGTCTGCCAAAGAGGTAAGGGCGCTGTTAGAAAAAACCCCCGGTGTTATGATTGTTGATGATCCGGCAAACAATCGTTATCCCCTCGCCATTGATGCCGCCGGACAAGATTTGACACTTGTAGGTCGTATTCGTGAGGATGAATCCATACAAAATGGAATCAATATGTGGGTTGTGGCCGACAACATCAGAAAAGGTGCCGCAACCAATGCTGTGCAGATCGCCGAAATTCTGGCAACAGAATATTTATCGGGAGAGTAGCGTTGGAACGAGTACCAATTACACGAGAAGGGTATCAGGCCCTTAAAAAAGAACTGGAATATATTCAAAAGGTTGAAAGACCCAGAAACATAAAGGCCATTGAGGAAGCACGTGCTCATGGGGATATTACTGAAAATGCCGAGTTTGAAGCTGCCAAGGACCGGCAGGCATTTATAGAGGGAAGATTAAATGAATTGGGGTATAAACTATCCATGGCGGAAATCATTGACCCTGAAAAACTAACCAAAGATCGGGCTGTATTTGCCAGTTCTGTGTTATTGGAAAATACTGATACCGCTGAACGGATTGAATATCAACTTGTTGGACCCGATGAAGCGAATATCGAAGAAGGTCGAATTTCTGTGTCTTCGCCACTCGGGAAAGCTATTTTAGGCAAAAAACCTGGAGACGAGATTGTTTTGGTAGCTCCGGGTGGAAAAAGATTTTATGAATTAATAGAAATATTATAAATGGAGGTTTTTTGTGGCACGCATAACCATAGAAGATTGTTTAAAGCGAGTAAAAAACCGGTTTTTACTGGTAAATATGGCGGCCAAACGTGTTAGACAGATCCGCGAGGGATCTGAATATCTCGTCAGTTCGCCAAAAAATGAAGACATTGTGGTTTCTTTACGAGAAATCGCTGCAGGAAAGATTACCATTAGAGAAGATAAAGAAGAAGAAATGAAAAAGGAAACAGAAGAGATAGAGGATAAAGAGGAAATTTAATAGGAGGCCGATCCTTTTTTTGCCAAAGTATAGCTATGCCTACAAGGTAATAAAAAGAAATGTTGGGAAAGCGTTGCATCAGTATGATATGATCTCCCATGGAGATCGAATTTTAGTCGGGCTTTCAGGAGGTAAAGACAGCTTTATCCTGATGTGGACACTGAGTGAGCGACTAAAACGCATTCCTATCAATTATGAGTTGTATTCGGTGCATGTTGATTTGGGATTTGACGATGGTTTCAGTAAATCTTTGGCAGAATACTGCCGTCAGATAGGTTTTGAACTTAGAGTAGAACATACGGATTACGGAGTTTTGGCGCACAGTTCAAAAAATCGGGAAAATCCTTGTTTTTTATGTTCCAGGTTGCGAAGGAAAAGACTTTTTGAAATTGCCGATGAACTCGGATGTAACAGGCTCGCCCTTGGACACAATAAAGACGATATCATTGAAACTTTATTTATGAATATTTTCTATGCGGGTGAGATCAGTAGCATGTTACCTTTCCAGTCTTTTTTTCAGGGAAAGTTTTCAGTGATTCGGCCCCTTGCCTTTGTTGACGAAGACGTTATAGAACGCTTTGCCAAGGAGAAGGGTTACCCGGTTTTTAAAAATCCATGCCCCAGTATAAAAAGCTCCAAGCGGCATGAAATTAAAAAGATTTTAACCCAGCTTTATAGAAACAACACAAAAGTCAAAGGGAATATTTTCAGGGCCATGCATCATGTAAAAATGGATTATTTACCATGATGAAAGATATCCAAAATCAATTCGATCATCGCAATATTCCAATAGATAAGGTAGGGATAAAGGATCTCAAATACCCTATAACCGTGCTTGATAGAAGGAACAACATCCAACATACGGTTGCTTCCATAAACATGTATGTAGATTTACCCCACAATTACAAAGGGACCCATATGAGCCGTTTTGTGGAGATGTTGCATCTATTCCGACCGGAAGTCTCGTTAAAAAAAATTTCCGTTATTCTTGAGGAGATGAAAGAGTATCTAAATGCAGCTTCAGCCAATATTGAAGTGACCTTTCCCTATTTCATTGAAAAAAAATCTCCGGTCAGCCAATCTCCTGGTCTGATGGATTATCTCTGCAGTTTTTTAGGCTCTAGCGATCCAAATGGTAAAATTGACCTCGTATCCGTGGTGGTTGTTCCCATCTCTTCCGTTTGCCCCTGTTCAAAAGAAATCAGTGAATCAGGTGCGCACAATCAGCGCGGTCAAGTTCGACTCAGCACACGTTTTAAAAAATTTATCTGGATTGAAGATATGATTGAGCTGGTGGAAGATGCCGCATCATGTGAAGTGTATTCGGTACTGAAACGGGTCGATGAAAAACATGTTACAGAAAAAGGTTTTTCGAATCCCAAGTTCGTTGAAGATATTGTGAGAGATGTTGCTGATAAGCTGAAAAAAGACAGCAATATCACTTGGTTTTCAGTAAGTGCTGAAAATTTCGAATCCATCCATAACCACAGTGCCTATGCCTCCATAACAAGCGGGCATGAACCTTATCTTTTGTAGTTTAATTCACGCTCAATTATATCCATCACGGGTTCTGGAGACTTACCTGGTGTATTGATCATCAAAACAAAAGGATACAACTCTCCATTTTTCTTTTTGATATAGCCGGCTCTGGTATGGACTCCCTTAAGAGTTCCGGTTTTGTAGTACAATTTATCCGTTTGTCGCATCAGAGAATGATACGGAGTAAATGCATAGAGTATTTTATGAAAGTCCCTTGCTGAAATCCTATTTTTCCTCGATATGCCGGAACCTTCGTCAATTTGAATGTTATCAATTTCAAGGATATTTTTTGCGTATATTAAAGATGCCCGAATCCCTTTTTCTAAGTTACCAGGAGGACCATATGCTGCTACCCCTGCGGTAATGAGCAGTTGATTGGCTATAAAATTATTAGAATATTCGAGAAGTTTTGATAAGGTCTCAATTAACGAAAAACTGGACACATATTTATAGATGAGATTATCCGCCTCTTTTTGAACTTTTCCCAGCTTTATATCTCCTTTTAACCGAATCCCTTCTTTCTTTAAAAAATATAACAAAAGATGTCCGGCGTAACGCGTAATCTCATTCTTTTGATTAGAAAGCACAATTCGCCCGTGATCCAATTGAGAAGCCTTGATTCTGGGCAGGATAAAAGGCAATAGCGGTGTTTGCGATTCAGCACTGACATAAACACCGTTTTTATTTCTTTTGAAATTAACGGTGTTAAAATTTACACATAAAGCACCGCATGGCGCATCATAGGGTTTGTATGATACATTTAGGCCGGGAATCACGGCAGGCACTTCAAAATATGTATCATCAAGAATAAGGTCATTAATAATGTTGTATTTGGAAGATAGTTGCATGGAAAGACGGTGGATCATTTCCATAACAATTTCTGAGATGATAAGGGGATCGCCATAGCCCTTTATTTTGAGATTTGAATGACGATCCATGTAAAATTCTGTGTAATATTTATGATCGGAACCAAGATAATGAATGGAAACGAGGGCGGTGAATATTTTAAGCGTCGATGCAGGAATGAGCTGAATATCCAGATTTTTTGAAAATACAATATGCCCCTTTGAATCGGCGACAAGGACGGCGTCTTGGTTTCCGATAAGATGCTCTAAATCATCCAATTTACCACAACAAAGATTTGTTGTTTTTAAAAAAAGCAGAAGAAAAAGAAGAAGGCAGGTGTTGAATTTAATGGTTAATTTTAGCATTCATAAAATATGTTTGATTCAGAATTGTCGGGATCTGAGCTGTTGACTATTTGCTTTCCACTATAAGTGTCACAGGTCCATTGTTGGTAAGAGATACTTCCATCATGGCCTGAAATCGACCGGTTTTTACAATAACACCTTTCTGTCGAACCCGTTCAACAAATTGCTGGTACAGTTCATTGGCCAGTTCAGGGGGTGCAGCTTTCACAAATGAGGGGCGTCGTCCTTTTTTACAATCTCCCAGCAAGGTGAACTGTGAGACAACCATCATTTCACCACCCGTGTCAATTAAAGAGAGGTTTAACTTATGGTTTTCATCTTCAAAAATTCTCAAATTAACAATCTTATCTGCGAGGTATTTGGCATCATCGGTTTTATCCGATGTTGCAACCCCTAAAAGCACTAAAAGTCCTTTACCGATCCTACCAACCAAATCATCCTCTACGGTAACAGAACTTGACGTTACCCGTTGTATCACTGCGCGCATAATTATAACGTTTCAGAAATCCAATAAAATTATGATATCAATAGTTTTTAACGTCAATCTATTTTTGGCATTCGCTATGTGATAATGGAATGCTGAAATGTTGGAATATTGGACGTAAGAATTTTGAATAAATCATTAAAATCGACAAAATTCTTCAAATCCATCATTCCATTAACAAATGAATGTTATGCTCTGATTTGTTGTTATCCTATTATCCAAAAATATATTATTCAAGCCTTTTCGTAAAAAGGATATGACAACCCAGCCTTTAGAATTTATAGAGCTTTGATCAAATAATTATAAAATTGTTTTCACTTATATCAGAAAATTCGTCTCGTTATTTGAATCGTTATTTAATATACAACATATTTGTATATTTGGCATGGATGTTGCTTAATACAAGTTTGTCTAATTGCTTGTTAATATAAGAAGATAAATGCGTTTTGAGGGCATGCGTAAAATGATAGAGAAAGTGAAGGAAATCTCGACTGACAAAAAACTGACTAATTTTATACTGGAAAAGATTTCGGAAGGAATTTTACTCGTCGATTTTCAAGGAAGAATTATTTATGCCAATTTGGCAGCCCTGTCCTTTTGCGATGTTTCTAAGGAAAGCTTGATAGGTACGGATTTCACCCGGATTTTTAAGACAACTGACCGTTCAAGGGTCATTGAACTTATGAAAACAGCAAATGACAAGCTGGAAATCATCGCCGAAGAACCCCCTCTGAGATTAAATCAACATGTTGTCAGCGCAAGATTTTTATCTTCGGGAAAAAAAGATGACAATAGCATCATAATCATAAAAGATGTAACAGCTCAGCGCAGTGCCGACGAAGCATTAAGATTGCGGGATAGTGAGTTGAGTCTCCACTACAAGGCGACGGAGATGTTTAATTCCAGCCTAAAGCTGGATCAGGTTTTTGTCACGGTTTTAGAAGAAGTTCGGCGATTGATGGGCGTGATTGGATGCTCTATATGGCTTATAGAAAAGGAAACCGAAGAACTGGTCTGCAAACAAGCTGCCGGGACTTTTGGAGAAGCACTAGTCGGTTGGCGATTGGCGTCTGGAGAAGGTCTCGCAGGATGGGTGGCAAAACACGGTGAAAGTTTAATCGCCCCGGAAACCTCACGTGATGAGAGACACTATAAAGAGTTTGACCTATTGATAGGACGGAATATGCGGTCGATCCTTTCTGTTCCATTGCGCGTCAAGGGAGATGTCATCGGCGTTCTCCAGGTTGTGGACAGTCAATCCGAACGATTCAGCAGAAAACACTTGGCCCTATTGGAATCACTGGCCGGATCCGCGGCCGGCGCAATCGAAAATGCTCGGTTGTACGAAAAAGCGCAGCAAGAGATTTTAATCCGCAAAAAGGCCGAAGAAGCCCTTCGAGAGAGCGAGAATAAATATCGTACAGTTCTGGAAGCAAACCCTGATTCGGTTATCGTTTATGATAAGAATGGAAAAGTGAGCTATTTGAACCCCACATTTACCAGTGTTTTTGGGTGGACTCTAGATGAGTGTTTGGGAAAAAGTATGGACATGTTCATCCCAAAAAAAGATCGACCCAAAACTCATGAAATGATAAAAAGACTTTTTTCTGGAGAGAATCTGTTGGCCGTACAGACACGCCAAAACACGAAGTCAGGTGATGTTATTCCCGTTAGTATTAGTAGTGCCATATTCTATGATGGAGAAAACCAACCCGCAGGTTGTGTCGTTAATTTACGAGACATTCGTGAGCAGAAAAAACTGGAGGCACAAATCCATCAGGCCCAGAAAATGGAAGCCATCGGCACACTATCAGGCGGTATTGCTCATGATTACAATAACTTGCTCATGGGAATCTTAGGGAATACATCGCTTATGGCTTTTGATTTGAGATCCGACCATCCACATTATGAAAGATTGAAAAACATTGAAAAGTATGTTCAGAGCGGAGCAAATCTCACAAAACAACTTTTGGGGATGGCAAAAGGTGGCAAATATGAGGTCAAACCCATCGATATTAATGATTTGATGAAAAAAAGTTCGGAAATGTTTAATAGAACGAAAAAAGAAATCAGAATTCATAGTAACTATCAAAAAGATCTTTGGAGAGTAGAGGCCGATACAAGCCAAATTGAGCAGGTGCTGTTAAATCTCTATGTGAACGCCAGTCAGGCAATGCCCGGTGGAGGGGAGTTATATCTTCAAACAGAAAACGTAATGCTTGATGATAGTTATACCCGACATTTTTCTCTAAAAGGTGGCAATTTTGTAAAAATATCTGTTACAGACACCGGAGAAGGTATGGATGATCATGTTAAGAAAAGGATATTCGACCCATTTTTTACGACCAAGGAAATCGGTAGAGGTACGGGATTGGGTTTAGCATCTGCATATGGCATCGTGAAAAATCATGGCGGAATTATTAACGTCTACAGTATGATCAATAAAGGAAGCACCTTTAATATTTTTCTGCCTGCATCTACCAAAGAAGTTAAACAAGATATGCTTGTGAATCAACAAACATTCAAGGGTACTGGCACCATCCTGTTGGTTGATGATGAAGACATGATTATCGATGTTGGTAGTCAGATCTTGGCAAGTTTGGGTTACATGCCGCTTACGGCAAGGAGCGGCAAAGAGGCGATTGAGGTCTATCAGAAAAACAGAGACCGTATTGTTATGGTTGTTTTGGACATGATAATGCCTGGTATGGGAGGTGGCGAAACCTATGACAGGCTCAAAAAGATAGATCCTGAAATCAGAGTTCTTCTTTCCAGTGGCTACAGCATAGATGGACAAGCATCAGAAATAATGGAACGCGGATGCGATGGTTTTATTCAGAAACCGTTTAATGTGATGCAGCTGTCTCTTAAAATCAAAGAGGTATTGGGGCAGGAACCCTGATCGATCAGGCTAAAATATTTTTTTAGTGCATAATTAAGAGACGAGTACAATCCTCAAATCCATAACATTGGTATTGGTTGGACCGGTTATGAATAGGTCTCCAAGTTTTTGAAAAAAATGATATGAGTCATTGTTTGCTAAAAAACGATACGGATTCAATCCTATTTCTTCGGCACGTTTTAGTGTCAAGGTGTCCGAAAAAGCTCCGGCTGCATCTGTAGGACCATCGGTACCATCAGTCCCTCCGCTAAGTATAACGATATTTTTTTGGCCGGAAATACCTATAGATGCAGATAGCGCAAACTCCTGATTCCGTCCGCCGAGACCTTTGCCTGTGAGAGTTACCGTGGTTTCACCGCCGGAAAGGATACAGGCCGGCAAACTAAGGGGATTGCCGGTTTTAATAATCTCTCTGGCGATGGCGCCATGAACTTGAGCGATAATCCGGGTTTCTCCCTCGATCATTGAAGACAGTAAAAGAACATTATACCCTAAGCTCTTGGCTTTTCCTTTGGCGGCCATTAAGGATTCAATGTTACTTCCGATGATCAAATTATAAGTTCTATCAAAAATAGGATTCAGCGGTTTAGGCGTTTCATCAATTTCACCTGAAATCCCGGATTCAATATGATTTAATATGTTTTTCGGTATTTTATTGATTATGTTATACTTGAGCAAAATGGTCTTACAATCGTAAAAAGAGCTGGAATCCGGTACTGTCGGACCCGAGGCGATAACGTCGATATCATCTCCAACAACATCCGAAAGTATAAGGGTAACAAGTGTGGCCGGATATACTGCCTGAGCAAGCTTACCGCCCTTTATTTTAGAGATGTGTTTTCTTATGGTGTTTATTTCATGAATGGTCGCACCACAGGAAAGGAGTATTTTTATGGTATTTTGTTTGTCATCAAGGGTGAGACCATCATCGGGGAAAGGCATCAAGGCGGATCCTCCTCCCGAAATGAGGCATATTACAAGATCATCTTTTTCTGCATCTTTTACAAAATTTAAAATGGCAGATGCCCCGCGTATCCCGTTTTCGTCAGGTACAGGATGGCCTGCTTCTATGAGATCGATATACTTTAAATCGGCCACATGATCGAATTTCACAGTAATCACACCGCCTGTAATTTTGTCTTCGATCATATCTTCTATGGCTGCAGCCATTGGTGCTGTGGCTTTTCCTGCGCCTAATACATACAGGTTTTTATATCGATCAAGATGATATGAACGATGACCAATAACAAGAGTTTTACCATCAAACTTGCAGTGCCGCTTGATAGCGGCGGAGGGTTCTACAGCTTTTAGGGCCTTATAGAAGATTGCGACAGCATCCTTTCTCATCGTTGAAATTGTTTTTGATTCCGATTTCATAAGAGACTTGTGTTAAAAATTAAAATCTTGAACAGATGATTTTGAAGTGTTTGATATAATAAATTGTACTGAATTTTTTATGTCGAACGATTTTGGCTGTCAAATAAAAAATGTTTTTCTAGCCTTCTTGACAAGAATCGAAGATAAACGTATCCTTTGATGAGTCTTTACTCGATTAAGTCTCGGAATAATTTATTTCGGAGTAAAAAAATGGGAAAAAATTCTTCAGACTCATTTAAAGGACAGTTGCTAATGGCCATGCCGTTATTAATTGATCATAATTTTTATCAAACTGTTACGTGTATTTGCGAATACACCCCGGCAGGAACAGTGGGAATTGTGATCAACAGGGTCCATCCTTCTCTGACGGTTAAAGACATTTTTAACGAACTCAATATGGAATTTATCCCCGATGTTGAATCCACTCCAATCCACATCGGCGGACCGGTTCATGTGGGTGAAATTTTTATTCTTCATGGCCCTCCATTCGGTTGGGAAGGATCCCTCATGGTTACACATCGTCTTGCATTAAGCAACAGCAGAGACATTTTAGAATCTGTTGCTATGGGAAGGGGGCCGAAATCATATATAATAACCCTTGGATGTGCTGGCTGGGGACCGGGTCAACTCGAATCAGAGATAATGGGAAATGCCTGGTTGACCTCTCCGATAGATGAAGAAATTATTTTTAATATGCCGATCGAAGAAAGATGGGAAGCATCGTTAAAAAAGATAGGGGTAGATCCGGCCTTGATTTTGAATACCTCCGGCCATGCATAAATGGTATGCCTTTTTCTTTTAGGGCACTTTATTTTAAAATTTACATATTTATTGAAAAAGCTTTTCTCACCCCGCTTGTGGCCACCAAGACTCGGTAATACCAAGAAAACTAAATGCTTTATAGATTCTTGCCTGTTATTGGAATTATAATGATGAAGTTTCGAGACTTTAAATTGTGCGCCTATGGTTGATCGTCCTCCTATAAATCCTAAAACTTTTAATAATCACAGAACCACACCATTTCATGACCCGGTGTTATATTGCATCGTGAAACGGCGTTATTTCGATTTTGCTTTTGATTTTGGCTTCTTTTTTTTAAGACAAATTTTATCTTTTTTTACAAATGCGCAGAGTTTGGGATTGTAATATTCTTTACAATTTAATGGATTATAAAGCGGGCATTCAGGATGTTTTTCCGACATGGATCTAATTTTCCTTCATAATTAAGTAGTCTGTCTAAAAAATATTTTATTTTCTATAACATAAAAGCTCATATGTTACAAGGTTTTATAAAGATAAAACATTAAAAACAAGTGAACTTCCCCGCCATATAAGGCGAGGCTTCTTAAAATGCGTTGAGGAAGATTGCATCCTCCTTTTCCCTGCACCGCATTCATCTTCGCCATAAAGGGTGCAGAATTCCGCGGGGATTTTCATAAACTCATGAAATTTTTTTTCCATTAATAACCCCAATCCAACCCATGTTGCCGATGTTGATGACCGTAAGACGAAGGAAGAACAACAGTGCCAAGGAAAGGAAATCGTTTTGACAATTCAATTGATACATTGTAATAAACAGCTTCAATACCTGTTGGTTTTTCTTTTATTTATATATTTGACGCTCATTAAACCTTGTCGCAAACCGTACCGGACTCTGTGGCTATTTACCTAATTTAATTGCTTATATCCAAATAATGCGGACTCTTTAGGTTCTTTTTGTTGTTCTCAAATAATAATGTGTTAACTGATATTTTAATTTTTAATTGAAATGAATACTTATAACTCAATTAAAGCAGAACTACTTAAGATTGGAAAGGATATTTCAAGCCTATTGTCCAATGCCAAGTCGATTCCCGGTATGTCAGAAAATTCATTTACCGCCTGGGAAAAAACAATAACGGTTATCAACAAACAATTGCTGGAAGAGATTATTCGTGTCGCTGTCGTGGGACCCATTAAATCCGGCAAGAGTACATTCATCAACTCACTTTTCAAAGGCGAATATCTAAAACGAGGGCCCGGGGTTGTTACTTCTATCGTTACTCGAGTTCGCAGCGGAAAAAAACTCAGAGCAAAGCTGTTATTTAAATCATGGGATGAAATTAATTCAGATATGGATCAGGCCATGGCTCTGTTTCCATCATTGGACTGGCGAACCGAAAAAAACAAGTTTGATATACGGCATAAAAAAGATAGAATAGACCTTCAAGAAGCACTGACTTCTTTGGGGCCGGAACATCTTATAGCAAGCGGTACCCGCAATGTTAACAGTGTCCTTTTATCACTTTACCTTAAAGGATTTCAAAAAGCAAAAGATCTGATTTCCTTAGAAGTTAATGAAAGTCATTATGAAGACAATTTATTCAGAGATCATTGGAACTTTGTAAGTGATGGGGCTATGGCGGTCTATTTGAAAGATGTCCATCTAGAAATCGATTCCGGTGACATTGAAAGTAATATCGAAATTGCAGATTGCCAAGGAAGTGACTCTCCAAATCCCATCCACTTGGCTATGATTCAAGATTATCTTCTGTTAACAAATCTCATCATCTATGTGATCAGCAGTAGAACCGGACTTCGAGAAGCGGATATCAAATTTTTATCATTGATAAATAAAATGGGGATTTCGGATAATATTCTCTTTATTATTAACTGTGATTTTAGTGAACACGACTCGATGAATGACCTCAATACCCTAATCAAAAAAGTCAAAGAAGATCTCACGATAATAACATCTACCCCCGAAATCTATTCCATGTCAGCACTCTATAATTTGTTCAAAGCCCAGAATTTAACCCTGTCACAAAAAGACCGACTGAGACTGAACCAATGGGAAGGGGAGAAAGAACTGACTGCCTTTTCAGACTCCGAAACATCTCGTTTTAAAGCATCTTTGTACAATAAGCTGGCTCGTGGCAGTTATGCGCTTTTGTTAAAAAACCATATAGAACGCCTTCATATAATTTCATACGGCTTAGAGGATTGGATCTCTTTCAATCAGAATATTCTTACCAGAAACGCCGATAGTGCCACTGAAATAATTGAACATGTTAAAAAGCACCGTATTCGGATCAATGAGATTAAATCTGTGATAAAAAATACACTCGATGGTTCGATTCAGCAGATCAAACAGGAACTAAAAACAGAAATCGATCGTTATTTTGATGTTCGATCAGGAAATTTGCTGCTTGATATCGTTGATTTTATAAATAGCTATTCTATTCCGTATCAACAATTTGAAAATGAAATCAAAACGTCGGGTTTTTCAAAAACACTGTATCTAATTTTTCATGAATTCAAACTGGCTCTCGACACGTTTATGGCTGAAACCATAAACCCTGAAGTCATTCGTTTTGTCAGAAAACAGGAGGCACGTATTCATGAACATCTCGAGTCGATCGCGAGGCCATTCGATATCATGGTACAAGAGGCTATTGGTACCTATAATAGTATGATGGGAAAATTGGGAATAAACCGCTCTAACGAAAACATAAAAAAAATCGATCTGCCGGATATTGGCACCATAAAATCTATAACAGGAATAACGCTTCCTCCTGTAGCTGCGTACATGCGGTATACAGCGAAGATGAAGTCAGAAGCAACGATGCGTCTTGGTCTTTATAAAGTGGTTAGCATATTTAAAAAGTTATTAAAAAAGCCGATTCAAGGACAGAACGAAGGAGAAATATTTGCATTGAGAGACAGTGTTTTGCGTATGAAGGGTGAAATGGAGAAGTCGGTGATCTCTCATCTAAAAGATTATCAGGAAAATATAAAATTTCAATATATATACAAGCTTGTTGACGCCGAATCAGATACTTTTTACGAATCTCTTCTTGATCGCTTTCAGGTTTATGGTACAGATCTTTCCGATATCCTTGACCTAATAGACGATAAGATGATTGACAGAGAGGAAACATCTGAAATGATGAAAACCATGGTCCTGGAATGCAGTGAAATAGGTGAAAAAATAAATAACCTTAGAGAAAGAATCAAAATGTTCGAGACGGCTGCTAATCATATTACCATTCAGAAAGCCTATGGCGATAATCCTTAATCTCTAATAGCAGATAAACGCATCATTTAAGATTGAACTTAAATATAAAATACGGACGCGAATTCTGAGCAACAGACGACCAATGACAAATGAAGACAGAAGGAGGGTTTAGTTATGAGTGATCTCCGGACCAGAATCATTGCTGTGGCAAATGAAAAAGGAGGTGTCGGTAAAACAGTGACGGTGTTAAACCTTGCAGCAGCATTGTGCAAGGAAGAAAAAAAGGTTCTGGTTGTGGACATGGACCCACAATTTAATGCGACAAGGGGGCTTGGTGTAGATGTTAACGAAAAGATGCCGACCGTATACAATCTCATAATGGACAGTAAATCGATTAAAGCAGCCGAGGCAATCATGCCAACAAGATGGAAAGGGCTTGATCTAATACCATCTCATGTAGATCTTTCAGGTGCGGAGGTCGAACTTGTTGATAAGGTTGGACGTGAAAACCGATTAAAGGAAGCCCTTGAGGGAATTACCGGCAAATATGATTTCATATTACTTGATACACCCCCAAGCCTATCCTTGTTAACGGTCAATGTGCTGGCATATGCAAAAGAAGTTCTTATTCCATGTCAAACACATCCTTATGCTTATGCTGCACTGGACGAACTTTTTGACACTATTTTTGCTATACAGGAAAACATAAATAAGGACCTAAGGGTGATTGGTATTGTGGCAACATTATTTGATACTCGAACCCGAATTAGCCATAATATCTTGGAAAAACTTAGAAATGATGATAGATACGCTGATATACTTTTTAACACGGTGGTAAGAATTAATACCACCATTGCCGAGAGTGCCGGTGTTGGAAAACCCGTGGTTTTCTTTAGGCAAAGCAGCTACGGTTCGTTAGACTACACCAGTCTCGCCAAGGAATTGCTGTCTAGTGCCTATCCATAAACGGTCTTTTTGCTCAATTTGTGCGTTATGCTTAAAAAATAATCCTCTGAATATTACACAAATGCCTGCGGCTATTTTTTTTGCATGCTCTAATATTGAACAAAAATAAACATTTATGGACAGATACTACCTAACCGCAAGGCAACTTTAAAAATCAATTAGTTTTGGCTCAGCTTCAAAAGATTTTCTTTTGCAAACGCTATTGAAGGATCCATGGCCAGCGATATTTCATAATATTGTATAGCCTTTTCTTTTTGCCCCATATCTCTGTAATTTGAAGCAATATTGGCATAATCAATGGCAGAACCCGGGTCAAGCTGCAATACTTTTTTGAAACACTCTATGGCCTTTTCATGTTCTTTAAGTTTAAAGTAGCTAAAGCCCATTGAGTTATAAATATCCGTTCTTTCCTTATCGTACGTTTCAGCCTTTTTTAACACATCGAGTGCTTTCAGATATTCACCCATCTCATTGAATGAGACGCCCATATATGAATAGATGCTAGGCACATCCTGTTCTGTAGGATCAAGTTCAAGAGACTGTGTGAAATAGTTTATCGCTGTTTCAGGTTCATTGAGGGCGAGATGGCATGATCCGAGATAAAATTTAATATAATACCTGTTCGGGAGCAACCGTTCGATATTTTTAAGTTCTTTAATAGCAACTTGAGGCATTTGGGTTTCTGTTATAATTTTGGCTGAAAACATCCCCACGCTGGTTCCAATGGATCTTTCTCTGAAATGAGCGCCTGGTATGATGGTA
>Ga0209536_100002626_pt1 | contig 29285 bp, 25 predicted proteins | sample DeeMarSeWOR28_12_FD_187461 | JGI IMG/M metagenome (GOLD analysis project Ga0209536, IMG submission 187461) | Marine sediment microbial communities from White Oak River estuary, North Carolina - WOR-2-8_12 (SPAdes) (version 2) | ecosystem: Environmental > Aquatic > Marine > Intertidal zone >...
TCTGCGGCCACGGCGGGTTGCTCGGCGGCGCGGTCGTGGATCTCGCAGGGGTCGTTCGCCAGGTGGAAGAGCTCGGAGGGCGAGCCGTCCTTGTGCCACAGGAGCTTCCACGGCGGGGCGATGTAGGCGCGCTGCCGGTATCGGTCGCCTGCGTGGCGCGAGTGGATGCGGGCGCGCGTGCCCCCAGTGACCGACCCGCCACGGTGCAGGCAGGTCGTCGCTCCTGCCTTGCCTGCCGGCGTCCCCTGGAGGCCGCGTTGCTCATTCAATGCGCTGAAAAGTCCCGGTGAGACGCTGGACAGCGCCGCTCACGCGCTCGTGTACCTCTTCCTGCACCTCACTCATGCGTATCCGAGCACGCACAAGTGACCACAATCCCAGCAACGTGATTGGCGCGTAGGCGCAGAAGTGGTACGCGACTGCAAAGGAAATGGCAGCCGCAGCTTCGATGCCGTAGAGGGTGAGGGTTGCACGGGTCAGTGCCTCGAACACGCCGACAAAGCCTGGCGTCGACGGAATTGCCAGGCCGAAATTCACCAAGGACTGCAGTACGAAAGCTCCGTGCCAAGGGACGGCGAGATCGAAGGCCACGAAGCCCAGGAGAATTGAAAGCCCATTGATGCACCAGACTACGGCTGACCATGCCAGTACCAATGCCAACACGCGCAACGTGCTTACCACTGCCAGGGAGTAGACGATTCCTCCCAGACTCTGTACTACTCGATCGGCCCAATTGCCCGGCAGCACGGCTCGGCTGGCTCTTGTGGCCAAGCCCAGCACAACGTGCGGCAGCTTGGCTGCCAGCAGCGCGATGGCGAAGAACACCGCAAAGACGACGGTGGCGACCAGCATGATTCGGCTCACCGCAACCCCGCCGATTGCGAAGCCGGGATCAAACGCTCCCAGGAAAGTTGCGACGGCCAAGATCACGAACAGGGTCACGCCGTCCAGGACCCGTGAGAGGAGGATGGTAGTTAGCGCCGCCGAAAACCGCACGCCAGTGAGCCGTTGCGCTGCATATGCCCGGGCAATCTCGCCGGCGCGTGCTGGCAGCAAGTTGTTGATGGCAAACCCGGCCGCAGTAGCGTGGTACAAAGGAACCAGCGGCAGGTTCGGATTCTCGTTCCTCAGGAGTACTCGCCACCGGGCGGCCCGGGCGGGCAGCGCCAGTGCGACCGCTGCCATTGCGGCCAGGAGCGGCACCTTTCTTGATGCTCGAAAGTACTCGAGCACTTCGGCGAAGTGGATGTCCCGCAGAGACCACCACAGGATCGGAATAGTCACGACTATCCCGATCAGAGTCGGCCATGAGAAACGCCTCTTCTTTGCGCTCGTACCGGTCACGCTAGGCGCAGTCAACGCGGCATGGGGCGGCGCCTGCGCGCAGCGGAGAAGTTGACCATCACGACTTCCTCGGCTGGGGCACAGTAAGCTACGGTTTGCGGCTGCAGTCAGCCAGGTTGCAACTGTGAAGGCTCTGTCGGTCTGATGGCGCGGCGGTTCGCCTGATCCATGTATTTAGCAAGAGCGGCCGTTCAGCAGCAGGCTACGCTTGCGGCAAGTCTGAGGGGCCGACATGCGACACCCCACGACAGTCGCGGTGATCCCACACTCAGGCGGCTGGAATCGCTTGACTGTCGTGTGGCGGGGGCCCCTATTAGACACTGCAACGCCGGTTGCTGGGGTACCTCCAAGGGAACTCGGTCGGTTCACTTGCTGGCTGACACGACCTTGAAGGCGACCCCCTGCCGCATGCCAAAATGCGAGTGAGTGGGCGGGCCTGAACCGAAGAACCTACGCGGGAGGAAACCATGGCTCGGATGACCCAAAGAATCAGCACGATGTGGTCGGCCGTGAAGTGCCCCAAATGTGGCATGTTGGTGGAGCCGGAGAGTCTGAGCCTGGGAGGGGCGGCGCCAACGGCGCCGCAGGGTGACAACAAGCGGTGGTCGTTCCTCTGGCTCGAGCCCCGTGGCGAAATCTGTCCGGAGTGTGAGTTCCCCCTGTCGAAGTACTTCGGTCGGCTCAAGTGGATCCGGACCACGATGGTGGGCACGGCAGTGGTGATCGTGGCTCTGGTACTGCAGATAGTCGGCGTCATCGGCAGGTTCCATGGGCTCATCACGATCATGAAGGGCGCCATTCTGTTTGGCGCTGTTGTGGCGTCCATCGGCGTAGTGGGCGTCGTTGTGGGGGGCCGGCATGGGCCCTACGACACCTGGCGCAAAGGGAAGGTCTAGCAGCCTAGCTCTTCTTAGTCCGCTTTGCGGGTTTCCTCGCCGTTTTCTTCGCTGTTTTCTTCTTGGCCGCAGCCTTCTTCCTTGTGGTCTTGGTCGTGCTCTTTGTGCCTGCGGTTGATTTCCTACGCCTGGCACCGGGTGTTGTGCCTTTGGACTGCGGGGCTCGTCCGGCGCCCGCTCTCTTCTCTGCCTCTAGCCAGTGGTCCATTGCGCGGTCAGATGGGTGTCCTTCTCGCTCCCAAAGGTGGTATGCCTGCTCTCGGATTACCTCCTCGGTGGGATAGGCCTCCTCCGGCTTTTTCTTCTCTTCTCGCATGGTGCCCTCCTGTCTGGACGCCGACTGCACACCGACGAAATCTGTAGTTCGGCGCGGTGGCGCACAATACCGTCTAGCCCAGGCTTGCCGCTCTCCGACAAGTCTTTCTGAGCTTTGGGGAATCCGCCGCTGGGCGGCGGGAGGCGCTGACCAAACGGGCTGCCCCAACCGGCTCAGCCTGAAATCCTTGCAGGGGTAGCCCTCGGCCGCCCAACTTGTAGCAGCATGAGCGCACCTGACCCGTACTACGCGGTGGAGAAGCTGGGCCACGCGGTGGACGAACTGGTAGCCGGATTCGGTCCACTGCGTGAGCGCGTCATTCTGGCTTGCCTCCAAATGCAACGAATCGAATCAGGCGACTTTCCCACCGGCAGACTCAGCCGTCAGTTCGAGTGGATAATGAACAGCGTCAACTCGTTCGGTCCTGTCCTGGGCCGCCAGCCTGGCCCAATGGAGGGCGTTGTCAGTGCGGCCGTAGGCAAATTGCCGGACCGGGTAGTCGCGGAGTTGGCGCGTAGGATCGTCCGACTTGAAAGGGAGCTGGAATCATGCTTCCGTCAGCCCCCTAATCCTCCCCACACGTCTTCCACTGCGTGAGTGAGATCAAACGGTAACACCGTGCAGCACCAACAATCATCGATCTGCGGAGCTACGCGATAGACCTACGTCAAGCAATCCCCACTGCCGCGTAAGCGGGCCCGGCGTTCTGTAGTCCGCCATCTCCGCGCACCGCGCAACGCTTTGCACCCAGGTGCAGCAACTCGGTTAGGTGCCTGCGGCCTCCGACTGTAGTGTGTCGCTGTGATGGTGACAGCTGCTGCGCCGCTGGTTCGCAGGATTAATTCTCTCTCCGATGCCGAATGGATCTTACGGTCGGTGTGGGGCTACTCGGAGTTCAGGCGCCACCAGAGAAGAGCGGTGCTTGCAGTCCTCAGGGGTCGGGATTGCCTGGCAATCCTCCCCACTGGAGGAGGAAAATCGCTTTGCTTCCAGGTGCCGGCTCTTGGGCTACCGGGAGTCACACTCGTGGTGTCACCGCTCATCTCCCTCATGCAGGATCAGGTGGCTGCACTCAGGACGCGGCAGGTGGCAGCGGCATACCTCAGCAGCACGCAGCGACCGCGGGTTCGCCAGGCGGTGCAAGATGCCGTAGGGCAGGGAAGAGTCAGACTACTCTACGTGGCTCCGGAGCGGTTGTCAGGGCTGATTGAGCAGGTGCCGCGCCTGCGTGTTTCCTTGTTGGCGGTCGACGAGGCACACTGTATCAGTGAATGGGGGCACGATTTCCGTCCGCACTATCGTACCCTCGGTGCACAAAGGCGACGGCTTGGCAAGCCACCGACTATCGCCCTGACGGCAACGGCTACTCCGCAGACGAGGCGTGACATCGTTGCGGTCCTCGGTCTCGATCGGCCGGTTGACATCAAGCAGTCCTTTGATCGACTCAACCTCTACTTCGCCGCACGTGAGTATGACAGCGACGCGGCCCGTGTCAGTGAGCTGACCAGGCAGCTCAAGCAGACTGATGGTGCTGCAATAGTCTACACGCAGACCAGGAACCGCACCGACGGGATCACGACTGTATTGAGACGAAGAGGCTTCAATGCGGCACCGTACCATGCCGCCCTGCCAGCTGCTGCCCGCCGCGCGTTGCTGCGACGGTTCGTAACCGGGCGAATCCGGGTGATGGTTGCCACGAACGCATTCGGTATGGGGATCGACAAACCGGACGTCCGCTTGGTGGCTCACCTTGGTGTCCCGCTGCGCCCGGAGGCCTATTTCCAAGAGGCCGGGCGCGCCGGCCGTGACGGGTTCCCGGCGCGCTGCGAGATGTTCTGGACGCAGGGCGACCTGGCCCTCGCGGCGAACATGGTGGTTGAGGCGCCCAAGGCAACCCGTCGCGACTCCGCAACGCACGCCGAAGCGAAGCGGCGAGGTCTCGCGACCATGAAGCGATACATCGGTACCAGAGGCTGCCGCCGTCGAGTGCTGCTGGAATATCTGGGTGACCGGTTGGAGCGATGCTCTGGGTGCGATCGGTGCGGGTAGTATGAGCGGCAGCGCGTTCTGAGTGCTGCGGCGCCAAGAGTCTGGTCAGAATCGGATGCTACTGAATCTCCTCGCTGTCACGCCGGTCACCCACCCGTCGGTCCCTACCACTGCGACGGTCCACAGCTACCGACAGCCTCGCCCCGCGACGCTGTGTCACCCGCCGCTCTCGACCCGAGCCACGATGAGCTTGAATGCGAGGCTGCGTCTTGCGGTGCTGTTCCATGATCTCTCGCTCCTGCCATCAGATTTCGGGATATCTCGTTCCGCGAATCGCCTGACAACAGTACCATGGAACTTCCGGATGGCAAGGCAGTGGACACTGGAGTGTCTGTCCCCAAAAGTGAACACTAGGTCCCGCCACCAGGCATTTTGCGGCGGAGAGGATCCACTTGCAGCTACAGTATGTTGCTGATAGACAACGAGTTACTGGAGTGAAAGGCCGTGGCACGGATCTTCCAAGCGCAGGATAGAAAAAAGCTGCGGTGTGTCGAACATCTTGCTGCCCAGCAAGCTAACTCGTCGGGAGGGGACGAGCGGGACCACGCCTAGCCCGGTTCAACACACCGCAGGTTTTTTACATTTCTGTTACAAAGATTGCGACCCATCGGAAGTCAGGCAATAGCAATATCTAATACCAAGTTAACTATATTCGGCCGCCACTTAGCGCACTGCTGTCTCGGTCGACGAAATTGCTTCCCTCCTCTCCACCAGTCCCACAAACTCTTATCTTTCTTACTACACCCAGCATCCCCCGCACTTGGAGGGACCGTGATTCGAGGTTCTTCACTGCTTGCTCTCGCCGTGTTGGCTGTTGCGACGAATATCGCCCAGGCTCAAGAGGCCGCTGGGCAACGAGCCATGGTGAGCAGCTCACCCGTCTATCGCATAACTGTGACGGGAACGATCGAACTGGGCCTGGCGCCCTACGTTCGCAGGGCGGTCCGTGAAGCCAATGATACCGGTGCGCTAGCTATCGTTTTGGATATTGACACGTTTGGCGGTCGAGTGGATGCGGCTCAGCAGATCGTAACGGCCGTAGGGGAGAGCGAAATACCCGTCTACGCTTTCGTGCGTCACAATGCGTGGAGCGCAGGTGCGATGATTGCGCTCGCGGCCGATTCGATCTTCATGACGCCCGGTTCCTCCATTGGAGCCGCCACGCCGGTGGGAGGTGCCGGGGAGAAACAACCGGAGAAGATCGTGAGTGCAATGCGTGCTGAGTTTCGCGCACTCGCGGAGCGGCGTGGGCTCGATCCTCGGATTGCCGAGTCGATGGTTGACGAATCGATCGAGATCGAGGGCGTTATCGAGGCAGGGAAACTGCTCACTCTAACCGGCCACGAGGCGATCGAGTTGGGTGTCGCCGCGGGTGAGGTGGAGAATCTGGACGCCCTGCTGGCGTTGCTGAGCTTGGACGGGACCGGGCTCGAGACCGTGTCGGTGAACTGGGCCGAGGGATTGGTGCGGTTCCTGTCGAATCCCATCGTCGCACCTATTCTCCTTTCCATCGGGACTCTGGGAATCATCATCGAGATAAAGACGCCATCGTTTGGACTCGCCGGTTTGACCGGTCTCGTTGCTCTGGGGGCGTTCTTCGGAAGCCACCTCATTGTCGGCTTGGCAGGGATGGAAGAGATCATTCTGCTTGGAGCGGGACTGATCGCGTTGGGTATCGAGGTGTTTGTTGTACCCGGATTCGGCATTGCCGGCATAGTGTCGATTCTGTGTATTACGACGGCGACTTTCATGGCATTGATCGGCGCCTTGCCCACATGGTCTGAGGTGGCTCGAGCTAGCGGTATCATGATCGTGGCGGCTGGGATCGTGGCAGGTGCCGTGTTCGCTATCGTGAGGAATCTGCCCACCAGCAGTAGGTGGCGTGGCATCTTCCTCAGGGACACGACCGATCGGGCGGCGGGCTTCATCGCGGAACCGCTTCGTGAGGATCTCATTGACGTCGAGGGAATCGCAGTCACGGACTTGAGGCCTTCTGGAACGGCCCGCTTTGGGGAGGAACGCCTGGATGTCGTGTCTGACACAGGATATATCTCCAAGGGTACCCGCGTTCGGGTCATCCGGTCCGAGGGATACCGCCATGTAGTCGAGCCGGCAGAAGACGGACCGGTGGAGTGACAACCACGCAAGAAAGGGAAAGACAATGGAAGGACTGATCGAAGTAGCCCCGTGGCTCCTACCTGTGCTGCTTCTGCTCGGCGTGATCCTGGTCGCGTCGCTGTTCTCCTTCGTTCCCATGCGTCTGTGGATCGAAGCATGGTTTTCCGGTGTGCGTATTGGACTTGGTAGCTTGGTGGGCATGCGGCTCCGGAAAGTGAGTCCACCGGCGGTGATCCGGCCGCTCATCGCGGCGACCAAAGCAGGGCTGGCACTCCGCACCAATGAACTGGAAGCCCACTACCTGGCAGGCGGTAGCGTCGATCGCGTGGTCCGCGCCCTGATCTCGGCGGACAAAGCGGGCATCGAGCTTCCATTCCAGAAGGCCGCGGCGATAGACCTAGCGGGTCGTGACGTACACGAGGCGGTACAGGTGTCAGTGAACCCCAAGGTGATCCAGACACCCAAGGTGGCTGCGATGGCGAAGGACGGCATTCAGTTGATAGCCCTCGCCAGGGTGACGGTGCGGGCCAATATCAGTCGGCTTGTTGGGGGTGCCGGTGAGGAGACAATCCTGGCCCGAGTGGGTGAAGGTATCGTGTCCACGATCGGATCGTCCGAGTCACACAAGGCTGTGCTAGAGAATCCTGACAACATTTCCAAGACCGTTCTGGCAAAAGGGCTCGACAGCGGCACAGCCTACGAGATTCTTTCGATCGACATCGCCGACGTTGACGTGGGCAAGAACATAGGTGCGGAACTGCAGACCGATCAGGCTGAGGCCGACAAGCGTGTAGCTCAAGCTCAAGCTGAGAAACGACGTGCCATGGCGGTGGCGGCAGAACAGGAGATGTTGGCGCGGGTACAGGAGATGCGCGCGCGGGTAGTTGAGGCAGAGGCTCAGGTACCGCTCGCTATCTCCGAGGCGTTCCGCGAGGGGAATCTTGGGGTGATGGATTACGTCCGCTATCGGAACGTAGAGAGCGATACCGCCATGCGACGCAGTATTGCCAGCGGTGAAGAGCCAAAGGAAGAGAGCTAGTCCGTGGACGACCTGGTTCAGCTCGTCTTCTTCGGCCTCCTGATTCTGTTCGGACTGATGTCCGGGAGGAGAAAGAAGAAGACTCCTCCCGTGCAGAGTCGAGCCAGACCGCGCACGCCGCCCGCGAGCACAATTCGGCCGGAACGAGCCAGTGTGCCGCCACGACGCGTAGCTCTACCCGAGAGTGCCGAGGCCGTTCAGCGAGGGTCAGTGTCGCCTGTGCGTGCCGAGCCGCCACCGCGCCCACGTGACCTGGCGCAAGATCTGTTCGATCTGCTGCAGGGGCGCGCTCCGGTACCAACCGGCGAGCCGCGGCAGGCCGTAGCCGCAGCAGAGCCGGAAGAGGCAGTGAGTCTGGAAGTCATCGAGCCCGACACCCAAGAGCGGCATCAGAAATTCCACGATCGCTACATCGGGCGGCCAGCTGCGGAGGAGCGGAGTGCGCCGAAGGTCTTCAGCAAGGCGCAGCTCGAGCTGAGCAAGCGAGGTCTGAGACAAGCGTTTGTGATGAAGGAAGTGCTGGGGCCACCCAAGGGCCTGGAAGGGTGAGCAGTAGGACGGGAGCAGTGAGCGGTGACCGGTGACGGTCCAACCCTAGCTCATTGCTCGCCGCGCAAGCTACACTCCATCAAATCCACGCACAGTAGAGACATGACCGATCTGCCATATTTTACAGAAGAACATCGTCAAGTTCGCGATCTCGTACGAGATTTCGCGGAATCCGAGATAAAGCCTGTCGCACGCCAACTCGACCTCGAGTCCAAGTTCCCCTGGGAGAACGTGAAGAAGATGGGTGAATTGGGTCTGCTCGGGTCTACGTGGCCAGTCGAACTCGGTGGCTCCGGGATGGACTACATATCGTACATCATCTTGGTGGAGGAGCTGGCGAGAGTCGACGGTAGTCACGCCATAACCTGCTCTGCCCATACTACGTTGGGCACTTCACCCATTGTGCATTTTGGCACACCGGAGCAGCAACAACAGTACGTGCCAATGCTAGCAACGGGACAAGTGCTGGGCGGGTTTGGGCTCACCGAGCCGGGGGCCGGCTCTGACGCGGGCGGTACCGAGACGTTTGCAGAAGACAAAGGCGATCACTACCTGATCAACGGCTCCAAGATCTTCATCACACATGCGGGAGTGGGTGAGATCTTCGTGATCACGGCCCGGACGGAGAAGGACGCGGCCAAGCGGACCGATGGGATCAGTTCGTTCATCGTAACCAAAGACACCACCGATCTCGAAGCCACTGCGGCGGTCGGAGTCGGGCATGCTGCAGACCTACCCAAGACACCTGGCGTGCGCGCGGGAAAGAAGGAAGACAAGCTCGGCTGGCGTGCCTCGGACACTCGGGAGTTGATCATGGAGGACGCCATAGTCCCCAAGGAGAACATGCTGGGAGAGCCGGGGCAAGGGTTCATCAATTTCCTGAAAACACTGGACTCAGGTCGGATCGGAGTTGGCGCTCTCTCGCTCGGAGTGGCTCAGGGCGCATATGAGGAGTGCTTGCGGTACACGGCAGAACGCAAGCAATTCGGCAAGGCCATAGCCTCGTTTCAGGCCACGCAGTTTGCACTTGCCGACATGGCCACTGAGATACAGGCGGCGCGGCACCTCGTATATCATGCTGCCTGGTTGTACCAGAATGGCAAGGCGCATACGACGGCTGCTGCAATGGCAAAACTATACGCTTCCGAGCTGAGCATGCGGGTCACCACGAAAGCCGTACAGCTACACGGCGGCTACGGCTACACGACAGAGTATCCCGTTGAGCGAATGATGCGTGATGCAAAGGTCAACGAGATCGGTGAGGGCACCAGCGAGATTCAGAGAATGGTGATAGCGCGGAGTCTGCTGCACCAATCCTGACCCGACCGACCGTTTGCGGCTCACGGTTTCGGTCGACCCTGTCATCCGGTATTGTCCCGTCTACTGTCCGGCGTGAACGGTCAGCACCCGGCGCGGTAGCTGATTCGGATCTACCTGCTGGACTGTCTGACTCATTCGGCCCTCGAATCCAAGCAAGGTGACCTCGACATCGACCCTATCCACGCCAACTGGCAGTCCGACGTGAACCGGCATTACGTTCTGCGAACAGTAGCCGCCTCCAGTGTCGACCAACCTGGTACCGATGAGCCGGTCGCTCCCGGCAGCAAACACCCTGACTTCCGCCCCTGCAAAAACGTGAATGCCGTTTGGGTCGAGGACCATGACTTGGATCGAGCGACGCGCAGCCTCTTGTGGCAGCAGACTACGGTACACAGGATGGCTGCTCTCCAAGTTGTTGTTGGTTAGTGCCAGGTCGAGATCGCCGTCGGCATCGAAATCAGCCCATTGTGCCCCGTGACTTGCCCCGCGCTGCAGGAACAGCGCAGGAATGACGTCGACGAGCTTGCCCTCCACATTGCGGTACAGATGGTCTCGTGCTTCAGGCTCATCTCTCATGTAGGATACCACGTAGAGGTCGGGCCAACCGTCGTTGTTGAAATCACCCCACGCTGCCGCCGTGGAGTGGAAGTCCTCTCCCACGGGCGTCCCAGCAGCTACCTCTTTGAACTGGCCAGCGCCCTCGTTCTCCCACAGCGCGTCCGGCCCGTAGTTGGCCACGAATAGATCGAAGTCCCCGTCGTTGTCGTAATCCATCACGGCCGGGCCGACCCCGCCGTATTCCTCGGTCCTGTCCGGTGAGTGCATTCCCAGATCCGGCGCGATATCGGTGAACTGCCCCCCATCATTTCGGAAGAACCCGTCCTGATCTCCGTTCTGGTTGGCCACAAATGCGTCAAGATCGCCATCCATATCCATGTCGAACCAGGCTACGCCAACAGTCTTGCGCGGATCCGCGATGCCGGAGTTCTCCGTCACGTCGGTGAATGTGGTTCCATCATTGCGGAACAACCGGTTCGGCCGGTCTCGGAACGCGATGAACAGGTCGACGTCTCCATCATTGTCGTAATCGATCCAGGAGGTTTGGCGGGTGGTACCGATCAGATCAAGGCCAAACTGGGCGGCAACATCGGAAAAGTGGCGTCCGTCACCCTCATTGTGGAACAGCCGGTTGGGAGTATCTGCAGCTGCTGGAAAGCCAACGTACAGGTCCAAGTGGCCATCGCTGTCGTAATCACCCCAGGCAGCCACGCGCGTTTCCGCCTCGTTTGCCAGCCCCACATCCGCTGCCACATCAGTGAACACACCAGCGTCGTTGCGATAGAGACGGTCGGCGGCCCCGCGAAATCCCACGAAGAGATCCAGATCGCCGTCGTTGTCGAAGTCAGCCCAGGCGTTGGGCTGACCACCGGGTGCGGCAAAGAGCTCCGGCTGGACCGGCTCGAAGTTCGGCACTATGGCTTCGCGGGAGGCTCCTCCATCGACGCAGCCAGCGACGCAGCACGAGGCTGCGACGACTAGCGTGGTCGGCAGTTGGAACGCAGCCGAGAATCTCCGAATCCGTTGGCAATTGATCATCGTGTCATCTCTGGGGATCGGTGACGCTGCAACAGTGGCTAGCTGGGTAACGGTGCGTTATCGAGTCCATTTGTGCAAGGAGAACCGGAGCCGCGATGGGATGGTGGTTCCGGGAACTCTATGGGGCTGCTTTGCGTTGTGGGATCGTGGCGCATCTCGGCGTCACCAAATGGAAGCGACTCGACCAAAAGGGGACCGATGCAATGAGATCTGCTATGGGCAAGCTTTCGATGGTGGTGGTTCTTGGCCTTGGGTGTGCGCAGGAGCAGCAGCCTCCGGCGGCGGAGAAACCCCGGATGAAGGCGGTGCAGCCTGACACCACCGCAGCGGCGCTCTGGGCGTACCTGGAGGATGCAAGCTACAGGAGTTGGACCATGTGGCCAGGCAAGGACGCTTTCTACACCGGTACGGAACCGCACGGAGCCCTTCTCACCACCTACGTGAATGACCTTGCGCTCGATGCTATCACCAACCGGTCCAGCCGGATGCCGGCGGGCGCAGTGGTGGTGAAGGAAAACTATATGCCGGACAGGATGCTCACGGCCGTAACGGTGATGTACAAGTCAAGGGGGTACAACACGGACTTTGGCGATTGGTTCTTCGTCAAGCGTCTTGCGGACGGCACCTTCGAAGCATCTGGTCGTGTTGCGATGTGCCAAGGGTGTCATGCTCAGAGAGCGGCAAACGATTACCTGTTCACGGGCTCACTGAGCCAATAGCCGTGGCGATTGGGGGGAATCACCGAGCGATTTCCCCTGAGCAGGCCGACGCGCTGCGGGTCTGTCAGTCGTGGTGTTCAGCAGGCTTCAGTTTTTCGGCGCCGGGCAGCTTGCCGATGAGCTGTGCGGGGTCGTGAATCAACACTGGCAGATGTTGGGGGCAGATCCAGAATCCGGTGTCCATATACTCCAGCGAGATAAGTGGGGTCTGATCGGGTCCTCTGTGACAGGCCAGGCACTGTCTGACCGATGGCTCTTGTGACATGCAGGTGTAACCTCCTGACATGGGAAGCAGTGAGCAAAGAGCCGGCAGACCTCGGTTGTAGAGTGGCCTCGGCCGACTGTTATCCGCCGACTCAGCGGTGCGACAATGGGGCGATTCTGTCAGTGATTGCCATATGGGACGCGTTCTTGTCACCAATGGGATTTGGAGTTGGCGCTCCTGGCTTGGGTCCCGCCAAAGGTAGCCTGGGAGGATAGCGAGCAACATACCCCAGCCAGTGATCCAGTTCTGCAGCAGCATGGGCTGGGCAATACCCTGCAGAAGTGTCCGCGTACCTGGGAGGGGCACATGCTGGTAGACACCTCGTGTTACCTGCGAGTGGCCCTCCCGACCTTCTGGCATTCATTGTCTTGTTGTGCCTGTGATGGTGGGTATAGCTGCCTGGGACGGTCGATCCAGCTAGCAATCCGCCGAAGTAGGATCGGAGGAAGAGCCGTTGGTCATGACGCGAATGACTCCCCGGCCCGGCATCCCATTAGAACAACAGCGCAATCGAGACCGGTACAGTGAAGGAAACCGACACAGCGCTCGATAGCAGCAGGTCGAGCCGCACATGGACCCAGCGTTCCCTAGCGATGAGCTGAGTCAGCATTCCCAAGAGGATCGCTCCGCCTCCGGCACCTACCACAACATCCGGCACTTCTTTGGTGCAGTCAACTACGTCAGCGTATCCCAGTTTGCATTGCTCAGGCTCGGCAATGAGAGCGGGACCTACGAGTGCTCCGAGCGCGGCCCCGATTGCCGGCACGCCGTAGATGAGTTTGGGATCCCGACCGGTACTCACCCGCAATTGGCCGATGCTGGCAACAGACACATCTACGAGCCCCACGGGGTTGACGAATATGGTGATTGTGTCACGGCCGAGAAATCTTAGCCGTCCGATAGTCGCGCCTTCGACCAGCTCCCGGGATACGACATAGATCCGAGACCCCGATCTGAGAGGAGGTTGTCTCTGGCTAGCGGCGGTGCAGGCCCCGAGCGACAGCGTGGCGAGCACCGCAATTGCTACGCGGGTCGGCAGTACCATCGTTTGCTGCCTAGAGACAGTCACCAATCGCTTCGCGCCAGCATGGCAGCGAATCAGGATCATTATCGAGCCCCTAGCTCTTCGAGCCCACGTAGGGGCGTTGCGGTGTTTCGAATCGAGCTCCGGAGAGCGCCGGTAGTTCTCGATCGCGAGCTATCCGTTGCCGTTCCCTTCATGTAAGCCCGACCCAAGCTGTCGTAGGCCCTAAATGACTAGGTGTTGAGTCGTGTTGCGCTGAGAGGCAGCTAGGGCGCCGGCGGCATCGTTCTGCCTCGAGACGGGACAGCCCTGTGCGTTCAGAAGGCGCTCGGAGTTGAGAGTGGTTGGAGGCCATTAGGCTTTCCCGGCTGATGGATGACTGAGTCGGAACATCGGAGAGCGTGGAGCGCTTTGCAAGCACCGCCGGCTCCATGCCTTGACATCGCCTGCGGTGCCGGAGAACCTAGAAACTCCGACGGCGGTGCTGCCGTCGAGTTGGTGCTGCTCAAAGCGTCCATGGCACAACCCATGGTTGCCTACTTCTGGAGGAACTGAGTCCGTGAATACACGAAAGCTGGGGGATCAAGGGCTGGAAGTGTCCGCCCAAGGCCTGGGGTGCATGGGCATGAGTGATTTCTACGGTGAAGCCGACGAGCGAGAAGCGATTGCCACGATCCAAAGAGCCTACGATCTGGGGGTCACGTTCTTGGACACCGCGGACATGTACGGTCCGTTCAAAAACGAGCGACTGCTCGGCAAGGCGATTGCGGGACGCCGGGACGATTTCGTCGTGGCCACCAAGTTCTCGATCCTGCGCGGCGAGGATGGCAGCTTCGTAGGTGTGTGTGGCAAGCCGGAATACGTACATGAGGCGTGCAACGCGTCGCTCGGTCGGTTGGGTATCGACCACATCGACCTCTACTACCAGCACCGGGTAGACCCTACGGTTCCCATTGAGGAAACGGTGGGTGCCATGGCTGAGCTTGTGCAGGCAGGGAAGGTCAGATATCTGGGGCTGTCAGAGGCGGGGCCCAAGACCATCCGGCGGGCACATCAGATCCATCCAGTCGCTGCGCTGCAGACGGAGTACTCGTTGTGGAGCCGAGACCCGGAGGACGATATACTTGCCACTGTGCGCGAACTGGGGATCGGGTTCGTTGCTTACAGTCCTTTGGGGCGGGGCTTTCTTTCAGGCCGTTTCCGGAAGCCGGAGGACCTACCGGAGGACGACTGGCGCCGCTTCAACCCGCGGTTCCAAGGCGACAACTTCTCCAAGAACCTCGAATTGGTGGACCGCATAACGCAGATCGCAGAATCAAAGGGTGTATCGGCGGCCCAGCTTGCATTGGCGTGGGTTGCGGTGCAGGGGGACGACATCGTGCCCATTCCCGGTACCACCAAGCGTGCGAACCTAGAGCAAAACGTGGCTGCAATCCAAATCGACTTCACCACAGAGGAGCTAGCTCGGATCGACGAGGTGGCACCAAAGGGTGTGGCAGCCGGGACCCGCTACCCGGAACAGACAATGCAGATGGTCAACCTGTGAGGACGCCAGTCAGCTAGTTGCTGCGGTCACTCTGCGGGTAACTCCCTCCGATGCTGCTGCGCCGGCGAGGCCCGGCTTGGTGGGGAACCACGTGTAGGATGTAGTGTTCAACTCGACAGCGATTGTGCAATTTCTGAAAATTACATGAAGGCACTAGGTGTGTTGACTGGGATGATTATCGGCTTATATTCGGTATGGTGCCGACTGAGAGCCGGCGGGGGCTTGGCCTGGGTGGTTGAGCCGGCGACTTGTCAACGTGTTGTCAGGGTACTACATTGTTATGCTAGACAAATGCTAGACACGAATCGAGGATTCAGGTCATATGGAGGTCAGCCCTTTGGTACGTCCAGCACTGCAGCCGACTGTGTTGGTTGGGAGCCCGGAAGCGGCCGCACTCGTGGGTCTGCAGCCGGCAATGGTGGGGAACGAGGCTGGTCGCGAGGGTCCGGTGTGTAGGGAAAGAGATCGGTATTCCGGCAGCAGTTAGTCCCAGCTGCGGGAATTGCCCCCGGTGAGGAACCAGGTCATGGTCCCAACCGGGGTTTTTGCTTGCCGCGATTTCGTAACTCAAAATGGTGATTTGATTTGAAGCTCTCGGATATCTCAATCCGTCGCCCGGTGCTCACGAGCATGATGAGCATCGCGCTGGTGCTGTTCGGGGCCATAGCATACCTGCGTCTGCCGGTACGCGAGTTCCCCGACGTAGATCCGCCGGTCGTTTCAGTCTCCACGTTCCTGCGAGGTGCCAACCCGCGGGTCATGGAGTCGGCAGTCACGGATATCCTCGAGGAGGAGCTGAGCACGATTCCCGGGCTGCGGACTCTCACCAGCGCCAGTGCGGAACAGTCCAGCTCAATCACCCTGGAGTTCACCCTCGATCGAGAACTTGAATCGGCAGCACAGGACGTACGGGACAAGGTCTCCCGCGTAAGGGGACGGCTGCCGCAGGACATCGAAGAGCCAGTCGTGAGCAAGCAGGACGCGGATGCCAGTCCGTTCTTCTGGTTGGCTCTCGCGGGTGCAAACTACGATCTGCTGCAGCTCTCGGACATCGGTGATAGAGAGGTCAAGACGCGGTTACAGTCTCTGCCGGGTGTCGGCAGGGCGCAGATCTTCGGGGAGCGCCGCTACTCGATGCGTATCTGGCTCGACTCGCAAGCCCTGGCATCCCGAGGGCTCACAGTACAGGACGTCCAGAATGCCGTGCGGAGTCGTAACGTCGAGATACCTGCCGGACGGATCGAGTCAGACCGGCGCGAGTTCACCGTCCGATCGCTTGGTGAGCTCAAGACCCCAGAAGAGTTCCAGAATCTGACAGTGGCCAACCAGGATGGGCAGTTGATCAGGTTGCGTGACCTGTCCCGGGTCGAGCTGGGAGCAGAGAACGATCGGGCGGCCCTGCGCTACAACGGTACGTCTGCGGTTGCGATCGGTGTTGTGCGCCAATCGAAATCGAATCTCATCGAAGTGTCGGATGCGATTCGGGCGGAACTCCCGCTCATTCAGGCAGGGCTGCCACCCGGAGTCGACATCTCGATAGCCTTCGACGGGGCAGTCTTCGTGCGACGCTCGATTCAAGAAGCGGAAGAGACTCTGCTCCTTGCAGGTCTGCTCGTGATTGTGATCATCTTCGTTTTCCTGCGGAACCTGCAGGGGACCATTATCCCCGGGTTGGCAATTCCGACATCGATCGTTGCTGCTTTCGGACTGCTTTACTTCTTTGGGTTCACCATTAACAACCTGACCCTGTTGGCCCTCATCCTGTCGATAGGAATCGTGGTTGACGATGCCATCATCGTCATGGAAAATGCGTATCGACATCAGGAGAAGCTCGGCGAGGATCCTGAACAGGCAGCCGCGAAGGGTACCAGCGAGATCGCTTTTGCGGTGATAGCAACCACAGTGGCGCTGGTTGCGGTCTTTGCACCACTCACATTCCTGCGGGGAACGACTGGTCGGTTGTTCAACGAGTTCGCTATAGCAATGGCTGGTGCGGTGGTCATATCCAGTTTCGTAGCGCTCACACTCACACCGATGCTGTGTGCCAAGATCTTGCGCGTTCCCAAGAGCCACGGGCCGATCTTCAACTTGTTCGAACGAACTTTCGAGACCATAACTGACTGGTACGGCGGTGCCCTGGCCTGGGCGCTCCGGCGCCGCTGGGTGATCGTTGCCGGTGGTGTGGCGACTCTTCTGGTTGCAGTCGTGACCTTCCAGAACCTCAAACGAGAATTCGTGCCGCCGGAGGACCGCGGTTTCTTCATCACGATTACCGTCGCACCGGAAGGGGCTTCGCTGGCCTACGCCGACGACTATCAGCGGCGCGTGGAGGAGATCCTGTCCCGCACCGATGACGTAGAGGCGTATTTCAGCATCGTGGGTTTTGGAGGACGAGTCAACAGTGGGATAGTGTTCTCGCGGCTCACTGATTGGGCCGAACGGCGTCGTTCAGTTCAGGACATCATCGGCGAAGTGCAGCCGCAGTATTTTGGGATCCCAGGGATCTTCGCCTTCGCCAACAATCCGCCGGCGTTTGGCGGCTTTGGCAGTCCCGTTCAATTCGTGGTGCGACATCCCAACTTCGACTCGCTAGCCGTCGGCATGCAGTCGCTTGTCGCAGGTGCTCGTGGTATCAACGGCTTGATCAACGTGGATACCGACCTCCGTGTCAACAAACCCGAACTGACCGTCTCCTACGATCGCGATCGCGCGGAGGATCTCGGTGTGCCCATTAGGGACATCTCCAGTACGCTCCAGACAATGTTGGGTGGTCAACGCATCAGCACGTTCACCCGTGACAACAAGCTGTACGATGTCATTGCCCAACTCGAGGCACCCGAACGAGCTACTCCGAGTGATATGACGGGCATCTATGTGCGGGGTCGCGAAGGGACGCTGGTCCAGCTAGACGCCGTTGCGCACATAGGCGAGGGAGTTGGTCCGCGGCAGCTGGGTCACTTCAATCGGGTGCGTTCGGCGACGCTGACCGCCAATCTCGCTCCAGGCTTTGCGTTGGGTGAGGCGCTTGATTCCCTGAACGCGACAGCGGCAGCGGTTCTCCCGACAGGCAGCAGTCTGGCGTTGGCGGGGGAATCGCGCGAATTGGTTGAAAGCGGCAACGCACTATACTTTGCGTTCCTTTTGGCGCTTGTCGTTGTATTCATGGTGCTCGCCGCGCAATTCGAGTCACTGGTACATCCGTTCACCGTGATACTCGCTGTGCCGCTGGCAGTGACCGGAGCACTCCTCGCCCTGTTGGTCACCGGCTCGACTTTGAACCTCTACAGCCAGATAGGGATGATCCTGCTCATTGGTCTGGTAACGAAGAACTCGATTCTGCTGGTCGAATACGCGAACCAGCTCAAGAAGAGGGGACTGAGCAGCGTTGAAGCAGTGCTGGAGTCCGGCAAGATACGGCTCCGACCGATCGTGATGACCTCGGTGGCGACGATTATGGGCGCACTGCCGATTGCACTGGGGTTGGGGGCCGGGTCGACCAGTCGTCGGCCGCTCGGCTACGCCATCGTCGGTGGGTTGTCATTCTCTACGCTGCTAACGCTGTTTCTGGTACCGGTCGTGTACGTGCTGCTCGACGCCCTGACGGCGCGGTTGAGAAGTCGCCGCAAGGTGTCAGCGCTCGAGCCAGTGGAGGCATAGAGATGCGCCAACAGATCGCTGCCACAGTACTCCTGGTTACTGGTTGGCTCACCCCGCTGCCTGCCGTCGCTCAAGATGACATGCCGCAGGTCACTCTGGCGGAAGCACTGCAGCGTGCGACGCGGCTCGATCCCAACTACGTGGCTGCGATGCGGCAGGCGGTGGATGCGGAGTGGGGTAGGAGGTCGGCCTGGTCAGTATTCGTACTGCCCGCTGTGTCAACGCAGCTCAATGCAACGAAGTACTCGAGTGAATCGTTCAACATCGGCACCGGTTCACCCGCGTCTCAGATCGTCGACGCCCGGTTGGAGGCGCGCTACAATCTGTTCCGCGGTCTCGGCAAGTTCGCCGATCTTGCCCGCGCCCAGGCAGAAGTTGAGGGAGCGCGGGCCGACGAGTTGGGTTCCCGTTTCCAGACAGCGCTGTTTACCGAAGCCGACTATTTCGATGTGGTTGCGCAGCGGGAGCTGACCGGAGTGGCATCGGAACGGGTGCGGCGGGCGCAAGAACAGCTCGCCGTGGCGCGAGCGCGTGTCATTTCGGGCGCAGCAGTGCAAACTGACTCACTGCAACTCCTCTTGGAGCTGACCACAGCCCAAGTCGAGTTGATCCGCCAGGAGGCCCGCCTCAAAGTCGCCCGCTACCAGCTGGGGCGCCGCGTTGGGTCACCGGGGCCGGTGGACGCAGCATTGTTAGACACGCTCGCGGCGCCGGATCTGCCTATCACCGAGGAAGAGGCGATCGCTGAGGCTGTGCGCGAGAGCCCAGATGCGGTCTTGGCCAGGGCGAACGAGCGAGCCGCTGCGGCTCAGGTTCGCGCGGCCCGCGGATCCTACTTGCCGCGGATCGATCTGTTCGGGCAGCTCTCAGCGTTTGACGACAAGTTCTTCCCCACCGCTACCACACGATCCGCCTTCGGCCTGTCGTTGAGTTGGCCCATCTGGGACAACGCCGTTAGGGAATTGAATGTCTCTCGTGCTGCGACGGCGCGAGACATATCGCGGGCCGCGCGCAACGACACTGAGTTGGCGCTGCAGCGGGACGTCGTGGAAGCATACGAAGCGTACAACGCGGCCCGTGCCGCAGCCGATCTCGCTGCTAAGGCAGTGACGGTAGCGGACGAGAACCTACGAGTGCAGCAACAGCGCTATCGCGCGGGTGCCACCACTATCATTGATCTCATCACAGCTCAGGTGAGTCTCACTGAATCCGAAGCAGGATTGGTCCAGGCTCGTCAAGCGACTCGTCTTGCCCTATCCGGCCTCGAAGCGATTCTGGGTCGCCGCCTCTTTCAACAATGAGAGTGTCACAAGTGAAGCGTAACATCATCTATTCGATCGCAACTGTTACAGCCATCGGCTGCAGGGGTGGAGCAGAGCCAGACGCGGCTCAAGGTGGTAGTCTCGGTGGGCCACCTGCGATGTCAGTGGAGGTCGCAGCTGCCAAGACCGACACGGTCGTCGACGCGATCCTCGCCACCGGCACCATCGATGCTGTGCAGGCAGTCGAGCTTCGTCCCGAGGTGCAAGGTCGCTTGACCGAGATCCTGATGCAGGAGGGAAGGGAAGTCGCAGCGGGGACTCCCCTGTTCAAGGTCGATGACGCTGAACTGTCGGCACAGGTCGAACAGCTCCGCGCAGAGCGGGATAGGGCGATCCAGGCGTTGCAGCGGACTCGCGAGTTGATCGCTCAGAACGCCTCATCCCAAGCCGATTTGGAAGAAGCCGAGGCCAACGCCCGCAGTAGGCAGGCGCAGCTGGATCTATTGGAGGTCCGGCTCGACCGAACCCTAGTCAGAGCTCCCTTCGCTGGTGCTGTGGGAGAGCGCTTCGTCAGCTTGGGTGACTACGTCAACAACACCAGCCGGCTCACGACGCTGCAGACCGTTGACCCCCAGCGGGCGGCATTCCAAGTACCGGAGCGCTATGCGGAACGTCTCGCCGTGGGACAGCGCGTGACCTTCCGCGTCGCCGCGGTCGACCGGGAGTTCAGCGGCACCGTGGATTTCGTTGATCCCGTGGTTCGGGTACCAGCTCGCACGATCCTGGTCAAAGCGAGAGTGCGCAATCCGGACAGGTTCCTCAAGCCTGGAATGTTCATAGAGGTGCGCTTGGCTACGGAGACCCGTCCTGAGGCTGTAATCATACCCGAAGACGCAATCCTACCGCTCGAAGGTGCCACCTACATCTGGGTTGTCAGTGACGACCAGGCGTCACGCCGTCAAGTTGAGTTGGGTGTACGCACTCCGGGATTTGTCGAGATAGCGGGTGGACTTGCGGCTGGAGAGTTGGTTGTAGTAGGTGGCCAGGAAAGACTGTACGAAGGTGCAGCGGTCAGGCCTACGGTGGTGGAAAGGATCGCCAGTGGCTCCGTGATGCCCTGAATGGCGCTCGAGTCCAGCTTGTCCGGTTGACACCGGCTTGCGGCGGGCGGCATCCAAGACGCCGCCCGCCCTTTCTCGCAGGTTAACCTCAAGTCAGGAGATGACAGAGGTACGCCGTTGCCACACCCAGGTAGTTGCCGAGTCCGTATCCTAGTAACGCTAGCATGATCGAGATGGGCACCAGCTCCTCACGGTGAAATCCTGCGGCGACCGGGGCGGAAGCGGCACCACCTACTGCAGCAACACTCGCCGTGGCTGCCATGCTCACATCAACGCGGAACAGCCGGGCACCAATTGTAATGAAACCGAAGTGAACCAGGATACACACGACGCCGGCCACGAGGAACCACTGGGCACCGCCGATATTACTGAGATCCGCTTGGGCACCCATAGTCGTCATGTAGAGGTAGACGAATGTCATGGAGAGCGGCTCGGTGCCGGGTATGTCCTTCAAGGGAGTGGCGGAAAGGACGATCCCGAAGGTCGTGACCAACAGAATGGCCCAGGTACTCTCGGTCAGCACGGGCGGCAGAGTGGGAACCAGGGTGGCTAGCTGGTTTGCGGCGAAGATCGTGACGAATCCAAATCCGAGGAGGACCAGTACGTCACGATAGTGCAGTTCGTGGGTCTTTTTTTCGACCTGCGCACTTGCCTCGGCAATGTGAGCCATCTGCTCCTGCGTTACGCCTGTGAAGCGGTTGAATCCGGCAGCCCAGCGCTTGCACGTCAGTATGATCGGGAAATAGAGCACGTATACGAAGTTGTCGACGAGGACTACCATGCCCACCATCTCACCGGGCGTGTCGATCGCATCGGCCACGGCAGCCAGGTTGCCGGTTCCACCGATCCAGCTTCCGGCCAGCGCGCCATAGCCGCGCCATGTGTCTGGTGGCAAGCCGCTCTTGAAAATGTAGTACGACAAAACAGCCCCAGCGACGATTCCAACCGCACCGAAAACCAACACTCCGGCACCGCGCCATGCCACCCGGATGGCTTGCTTGATGTTGATGTCCAGCAGCATCAATACGATGAACATCGGTACGGCAAACGACCTGAACGTAGTGTAGATACCACTTGACTTCGGAATGACGTTCAGGTTGCTCAGGAATATCGGTGTGAGGAAGATCCAGATGATGGCCGGCAGGATGTTGAACACTTTCCACTTCGTCTTCTTCTCCAGCCAAATGAAGAACACCGGGATCATCGTGATCACGGCCATCACGCCTATGAGATCATTGAAGATGGGTTCCGAACTCATGGGGTCTCCAGTCGGTTGCGACTGTTCAGGGTCATGGAGAGACGCCGCGTTCTTGTCTCCGAAACCTGCGGAATCTCACTCGAGCAGTGGTGAATCCGGAACATGATACGTACCACCTGACGGCATGCGAGGCAAACACCACCAGCTTGTCAGGAAGTCTGGCGCACGTGCCTGTGACCTGGGCGCCAATATCTCTGACGAGCCACAGTGCGGCTAGCGAGACTCTTCATGCCTGAGATCGGTGACAAACATGTGCCCTGGTATGTGCGTGATCACCAGATCCGGTTTTGCCTGCATCACTGCCGCCTGGGGGGTGACCCCGCAGGCCCAGAACACCGGGACTTCGTCCGACCCCACAGCAACCATGTCACCAAAATCGGGCCGCCCTAGATTGGCAATCCCGATTGCGGCGGGATCGCCCATGTGAACCGGCGCGCCATGCGCGAGCGGGTAGCAGGCGGTGATCCCGACCGCTCGGTCGACCAAGTGACGTGGGATGGGTCGCATTGAGACGACGAGAGGTCCCGCGAACGGGCCGGCAGGTTGGCACGGCACATTGGTGATATACATGGGGACGTTCTTGCCCTGTTCCAAGTGCCGGAGCGGCACCCCAGCGTCGAGCAACGCGGCCTCGAAAGTGAAGCTGCATCCCAGCAGAAACGCCACGAAGTCGTTGCTCCAGATATGTAGCAGATCTGGCAATTCTGCTGCGACCACACCGTTGTGATACAGCAGGTACCCTGGCAAGTCGGTCCGCAGATCGGCACCGGGTGCCGATCTGGGCGGCTCGAACTCACCAGGATCGGTTTGCTCGATGAGAGGACACGGTTGAGGATTGCGCTTACAGAATGTGAGGAAATCCGCAGCGTTTGCTCCAGTCACGACCACGAGGTTGGCTTGCACGTAACCGTTGCAGCAACCCGTGGTGGGTCCCTGCCACTTCCCATCCCGGGCCCACTGGCGCAGCTGCTTGGGGGAGATCTGACCTGAATCGCACCTAGGCTCCACAGATCCGGACTCCGAGCCCCTTGCCGCCGCTACGGTACCGGAGCCTGCTTCCTCGGCAGCATCCCATCACGCATAGCCAGTTGGTATGCGGTGGCAGCTACAACCACTGCTGACTGCATGAGGTCTTCGATCAGCATGTGGTCGTATGTGTCGAGATAGGTGTGATGGTGCCGCGGCGTGTACTCTATCGGATCCTGGATGAACTGGAATCCTGGAATCCCGGCGCCGTCAAACGCCAGATGGTCCGTGCCTCCGGTATTCCGGTGCCATACCGATACGACCCCGAGATCGCGGAACGGCCACAGGATCTGCTCGAAGACGGGGATCACGGCTTCGTTCATCTGAGTGTATATGCCGCGGATCTTTCCGGTGCCGTTGTCGAAATTGAGATACGCCGAGATCTTGTCGTGCAGTTCCTCATGGTTCTGCACCCAGCCACGAGAACCTAGCAACCCCTGCTCCTCACCGCTCCACAGTCCGATGCGGATGGTCCGTCTGGGTCGCAGGTTCAAGGTCTTGAGGATCCGCATCGCCTCCATCATCACCAGGGTTCCAGCGGCATTATCGACGGCGCCGGTTCCCATGTACCAGGAGTCGAGGTGGCCGCCGATCATCACGTACTCATCCGCCATGTCGCTGCCGCGAAGGTCAGCTAGCACGTTGTATCCGTTGAGATCATCTGGATGGAACCGGTTCTCGATAGCGACTTCGAGTTGGACCGGTATTCCCCGCTCGACGTTACGGTAGATCTGACCGTACTGCTCCGCCGAGACGATCAGCTGCGGCAGTGGCTCGGGGTTGGTGGGATCGAGTCCTGCGCGATTGTAAGTGCTGCGAAGAATCCCGTAGTTGCGTGACGAGCGAGAGAGCAGTGCTGCAACACCTTCTTCGCGGAACATCTCATCCCGTGCGGTCTGCACTTCTCGCATACGGCGGCGCATCTCCATCATCCTTTCGCGCTGTGCCGGATCGAATTCCTGATCTTGGCTCGGCGCTGCCGGCGTGAGCAACTCCTCGACCGAGAATCGGCGATCCCACTGCTCCCACTCCGGCTCTATGTCCGCCGGCTCATCGAGCAAAACAAACGCGTTATGGAGTTGGCCGCGGTAATGCGCCAGGTCGCTCACGCTGTCGGCCCTAACGATCAGCACTGGCCCTGATACGGCAGCGTTCGTGCTCCCGGTCCAGGCCGCCGGTTGTGCGTGGAGTGGCTGAATGTACGGTGAGAGAATCTGGCCACTGTAATGCTCGCGGGACCAGCCCTGCCCGAACTCTCCCCAGGGCTCGACCGTGATGTTCTCCAGTCCCCACTCCTCGAACTTCTGAGTGATCCATTCCCTCGCTCGCCGTATTCCTGGTGAAGCGGTAAGCCGGGGCCCAATGACGTCGGTCAAGTACTGGGCCATGGCGTCCATCTCGGACTGCGCCAGACCTACCTCACGGATGTGGTCGATTACAGACAGATCGACGGCTTCCTGCGCAATCTGAGCAGACGCGACGCAAGGCGCGGCAGGGAAGCTGGCGAGAGCAATGGCGATGGTCAGACGAGGGAGGGACATATGGATCTCCTGTGCGGAACGGCTTAAACTACCCGTCCGAAAACGAGGCGGCAACACAACTCGGCCCCGCTCGTCACCCACCAGGGCCCAGTAAACGTCGCTCCCCGCTCCCCGCTCTCCGCTCCCCAGTCTTGCGACCCGTCGGTAACGACCGCAGTTTGGCCGGGTAGCCGATGACATTGTCAGTAGCTTCGAGGAGTGTCCGATGACAAAGCAATCCGTGAGAACCAGAATCGGTCCTGTGCTTCTGTTCCTTCTCCTGTGTGGCCCGGCGCTCACCGCCCGAGCCAGCGAGGTGCAGGGACAACAGGTCACGTCTCCCGAAGAGTTCTTTGGCTTCCAGATGGGTGCCGACCGCATGATGGCCCGGTGGGACAAGATGGTCGAGTACTACAAGCTGCTGGAGAATTCGAGTCCTAAGATCAAGGTGGTCGAGATGGGTCCCAGTACCCTGGGGAATCCATTTCTTGCGCTGTTCATTTCAGCGCCAACCAACCTGGCCAGATTGGATGATCTGCGACAGATAAACGCTCAGCTCAGTGATCCGCGTGGCATGGCCGAACCGCAGATCGACCGGTTCGTGGCTGATGGCAAGGTGGTCATCATCCAGACAATGAGCCTCCACGCCACTGAAATCGGTGGCAGCCAAATGGCGGTCGAGTTGGCCTACGATCTGGTGAGCCGCACCGACGAAGAGACTCAGCGGATCCTGGACAACGTGATCTTCCTGATGATCCCGAGTTTCAATCCCGACGGTCAGATCATGGTTACCGACTGGTATCGGGAGACGGTCGGGACCGAATATGAAGGTGTAGGCTACCCGTCGCTGTATCACCACTACACAGGTCACGATAACAACCGTGACGCATTCCAGACCAACACGGTCGAGTCCCAATATGTCGCCCAGCTCATGTTCCGCGACTGGATACCGCAGGCGTACATCGACCACCACCACATGGGCAGCTACACGGCGCGGCTCTACGTGCCGCCCTACGCCGAGCCGATTCGTCCGTTCTCTGATCCGTTGGTGTGGAGAGAGATGAGTTGGTACGGTGCCCACATAGCCTACAAAGAGGAAGAAGCTGGCCTGTCTGGCATCGTGAACGCGGCGATATACGGCGGCTGGGGTCATTTCGGATTCCACTGGATCACGCCGTTTCACAACATCGCGGGTATGCTCACCGAATCTGCCAGCGCCAGACTGGCCAGCCCGCTGTTCATCCACCCCGACCAGCTCGAGGGCGGGAGACGGCAACTGCCGGAGCATGAGGCACAGACGACGTTCCCCAACCCTTGGCAGGGCGGCTGGTGGCGGCTGCGGGATATCGTCGAGCGGCAGAAGGTTTCCGCGTGGGCTGCGCTCGACATAGCCGCGCGGAACAAGGAGACAGTGCTTCGTAACGCCTATCTCAAGGCCAAGCGTCAGACAGAGCGCGGAGCCACCGGCAAGCCTGCCGCATTCGTGATTTCGGCCGCACAGCACGATCCGCTCACCGCGACGGTGATGGTCAACAAGCTGCTGGCCCAAGGTATTGATATTCAGCAGGCACCGCAGTCGTTCACGCATGAGGGTAAGGTGTATGGTGCGGGATCGTTCGTTGTGTCCATGGCTCAGCCAAAGATGGGCGTGATACGGTGGCTCTTAGGCCGCACGTTTTACCCGGTGAACAGCTACACCGTCGATGGTCAGGGCAATCCGATACGGCCCTACGACATGGCCGCTGACGTGATGGCCGAGTTCATGGGAGTCCGGGTGGATCCAGTGGACCAGGCAGTGGAGGCCACTCTCGCTAGGGTTACCGCACCGATCGAGCCGGTGGGTGAAGTTACCAAGGGGAATCACGGCTACGTGATCGATGGACGGTTGAATCACGCCTTCCAAGCTGTGAATCTGCTATTCGACAAGGGTATTGCTGTCAGGCGAGTCGATCAGCCGTCTGGTGAGATGCTGCAAGCCGGCGATTTCATCGTGCCGGGCGGTTCGGATTCTGACATCGCGGACATAGCGCGGCAGACAGGTGTCGATTTCACAGCGCTCGAACGCGACGCCACAGCGACGAGCCGTGAACTCGAGCGGTTGCGGATCGGCATGTATCAGCGCTACTACGGCGGCAACATGGATGAAGGGTGGACGCGCTGGGTATTGGAGCACTATGGCTTTCCCTATTCGACGCTGATGGATGCAGACATCAAGTCGGGCGAGCTGGCAGAGGACTACGATGTCATAATCCTGCCGGCCGACCGGGTGAGTGGGATGGTTGGAGAGCAAGAACCTGAAAGTCGTGGTCCCTATGCCAGTGGGCCGCGGAGCTATCCGCCCGAGTACCGCAGCGGCATGGGTCAGGAAGGTGTGGACGCTCTGCAGGCGTTTGTTGAGAGCGGCGGCACATTACTCACGTTTGCTGAGGCTGGGTCGCTAGCCATTGAGAAATTCGGGCTGCCGCTTCGAAACGCAACGGAGAACAGGCCATCCACTGAATTCTGGTGTCCGGGGTCGACTCTCAGGACGAAGTTCGACAAGGCACATCCGCTGGCGTACGGTATGCCTGATGAAGGCCTCGCGACGTTTCTGGCTAGTAACCAGGCTTACGAGATCGAGCCCACCGCGCACAACGACCGTATTGAAATCATCGCGTCCTTTCCGGAACGTGACCTGCTACAGAGCGGCTGGTTGATAGGCGAGGACGTCATTGCCGAGAAGGCAGCAATGGTATCGGTGGAATACGGTCAGGGGAGGGTAGTACTCATTGGGTTCCGGGCGCAGCACCGGGCCCAAACTCACGGCACGTTCAAGTTGGTGTTCAATACGTTGCTGAGTGGGCCGGAACATCATTGAGTCTTTGAGCAGTGTCCGCTAGCCCAGCTAGCGGCGCGACTCGTGCCCCAAGGAGAAGAGCCGGAACCTGACGCTCCGGCTCTTCCCTACAGTGATCGTTGTGTTGAGTCAGCGGCCTTCCTCGTCGCTAGCGTGCCTGCCGCACCAGTACGTAGTGGCCGGACACTGCGTCGACCCGCAGCTCTGTGGTGTGGCCCCTGTCGCATCTGAACGCATACAGCACCACGCCAGTGGAATCTGTGAAGGTGAAGTCCCCGATGTGTCTTGCTGGGAGAGGCTGGCTTTTCCCTGGAGCAACGGTGAGAGTATCTCCGCTTAGGGCCACTGTCACTGCCAAAGTCTGCCCGCGAGCCTGGCCGACGTAGCGCCCTACCAACTCGCCCAGATCACCGTCGAAGGGCACTGTGGTCGGCACCTGTTCGCCTTTGCCTATTACCACCTCAGCCATGGCTGCGGCCAGTGCGCCCGGTGCGATTGGTCCAGCCGTGTTGACCAACACGACGACGGAGAGATCGTAGTCTGGGTAGTACTGCAGCTCTGAGAGAAAGCCGAATATTCCGCCACCGTGGTGGATAGCAGCGTGTCCATTGATCGGACCAACGGAGAGGCCTTTAGCTCACGGGCTGACTGTCAGGGACGGAGCCACCCCGGTGCCGGCGCCGCATACCGCAGGTCGGATCGGAGCCTGCATGCAAGGGTGGCCCGGTTAGGGCCGAGGGCGTAGCTGGGGAAGCAGTGGCAAGTTGGCAAGTCGCATCTGCCCCGGAGGCCGCGAGGAGCAATTGGAACTGCCAATGTGGCAGATTTGCCCGGGCACGCCGGTTGCTTCTGGCCATGTGCGAAGACGCAGTTTCCCTCTGTAGCAGCTGAACAACCGTGAACTTGAGAGGAGGTAACCTAGCAATGATTGTCACACGCATTCGTCCGCTGCAGAGACCGTGGTGGCAGGCGTGGGGCGAGTTCGACCGGGTGCGCCAAGAGATGGCACGCCTGGCGGAAGCCATGTCGGGCGGTGTGTTGCCGGAAGCGGGCACGCGGATGTTCCCGTTGGTGAATGTCACCGAAGGCAGTGATAACTACTATGTTCGGGCAGAGCTCCCAGGCGTAAAGTCTGGAGACATGGACATATCTGTGACGGGCACAAGCTTATCCATATCTGGAGAGCGAAAGATACCCCCGGAGGATGAAAAGGCCAATTATCATCGAAGAGAACGGGAAGCGGGAAAATTTAGCAGGATGATCAACTTGCCTGGGCAAATTGATACGTCCAAAGTTGAGGCCCATTGCACGGACGGGGTTTTAACCGTTGTTCTTCCCAAGTCTGAAGCCGCAAAACCCAAGCAAATCACAATCAAAACCTCATAAAAATATAAATCATTTTGGAGGGGAAGAAACATGGCTGAAACGGACACAAAGGCCCTTAAGGCAAAAGAAAAAAGAGAGGTGTCAGCGCCCGCTGAAAGCACGAGACCGGGACCTGCTTTTACCCCGGCCGTAGATATCTTTGAGACAGATCGAGAAATCACTTTGGTGGCAGACATTCCGGGTGTGAAGGCAGATAATCTCCATATTGATGTTCGCGACAATGTCCTCACCTTGGTAGGGGAGGTGGAAGCGCCCGAAGGCCAAGACGAAGTGGATGTGTTGAGAGAGTATGATACAGGGAAATACCTGAGGGAGTTCAAACTGTCAGAGATGATCGATCAGTCCAACATCGAGGCCGAATTGAAAGAGGGTGTTTTGAGACTCACGCTCCCTAAGGTTGAGGCGGTGTCCCCTCGTGAGGTAAAGGTGAAGGTGGAG